>OBLW0100001100.1_pt1 | contig 23220 bp, 17 predicted proteins | sample 1520161 | NCBI WGS metagenome assembly OBLW01 (sample SAMEA3539309, study PRJEB22396) | soil metagenome | biome: tundra; feature: field; material: soil | place: USA | collected 2010-05 | depth 0.15 m | reverse complement strand
GGTAAAGCTCCGCGAAGGCGCTCAATTTGGCCGATCACATCCTGAGCTGAGCCGCGCACAAAAAAGCCCCAGGCCGCCATCCAGATGGCTGAGCCAGGAGCCTTTCTAGCAAAAAAGAATCTTGCCTAAACCGTTGCGCGATGGAGCAATGGTACAGCCTCCGTTTGCGCATTCAGGTATGCGTCTACGGCTGCTGCTGCTTTGCGGCCTTCTGCTATGGCCCAGACGACGAGGGACTGTCCACGGCGCATATCCCCGGCGGCAAAGATGCCATCGACAGAGCTCATGTAGTTGGTTGTGGCAACGTTGCCGCGGTTGTCCAGAGCCAGGCCGAGTTGCTCAATCATGCCAGAGCGGACGGGGCCAAGGAATCCCATTGCAAGCAGTACCAGGTCGACGTCCAGGCTGAACTCGGCGCCGGCAATCTGCTCGAACTTGGGCGGGGGACCAACACGGACGGCGTGCAACTGCTTGACATTGCCGTTTTCGTCACCGGTAAACTTGACGCTGTTGATGCTCCAGTCGCGAATCCCGCCCTCCTCGTGAGAGCTTTCGGTGCGCAACTGCATGGGCCAGAGCGGCCATGGGGTGGTGGCGGCGCGCTCGTTCGGCGGTTTCGGCATGATTTCAAATTGATGAACGCTCTTTGCGCCTTGTCGATGGCTGGTGCCGAGACAGTCGGCGCCGGTGTCGCCGCCGCCGATGATGAGAACTCGCTTGCCTGTGGCAAGGATGGCGATGGAAGGGGCAACGATATCGCCTGCATTTCGGCGGTTCTGTTGAGGCAGAAACTCCATGGCGTAGTGAATGCCCTTCAGTTCGCGGCCGGGGATATTGAGATCGCGTGGATGCTCCGAGCCGCCGCAAAGCACAATCGCTTCATAGTGTGCGGTTAGTGCTTCCACTGAAACGTTGACGCCGACGTGCGCGCTTGTGATGAATTTGACGCCCTCGGCGCGCATTTGCTCGATGCGGCGATCGATGACTTGCTTTTCCAACTTGAAGTTCGGAATACCATAGCGAAGCAAACCGCCGATGCGGTCGTTCTTTTCATAAACGGTGACAGAGTGCCCGGCGCGGCGCAGCTGCTGGGCGGCGGCCAGGCCGGCGGGGCCGCTACCGACAACCGCTACCCGCTTGCCAGTGGAATGGTCGGGGGGCTCGGGATGAATCCAGCCTTCATCCCAGCCGCGCTCGACAATGGAGCGCTCGATGAGCTTGATGGAGACGGGCGGCTGATTGATGCCGAGAACACACGCGGCCTCGCAGGGGGCAGGGCAAATGCGGCCTGTGAACTCAGGGAAGTTGTTGGTCGAGTGAAGGCGGCGAACGGCTGCCTCCCAGCGGCTGTTGTAGACCAGGTCGTTCCAGTCGGGGATGAGATTGTTGACCGGGCATCCAGTGTGGCAGAAAGGCACACCGCAATCCATGCAGCGGGCACCCTGCTCACGCTGCTTTGCTTCAGGGAAGGGCTCGTAGATTTCGAACCAATCCTTGATGCGCTCATCGGCCTTGCGGCGGGTGGGCTGTTCGCGTTGAATTTCTAGAAATCCTGTGACCTTACCCATGCAATACCTCTGCCGAAGACGTCACCAGTGGCGACGCAGTAGTGGGTGGAGCATAAACCGATTCGACACGAGGGGCGCCAAGGACACGCTTGTACTCGTGCGGGAATATCTTGATGAATCTTGGTTGGGCGTCGGTCCAATGCTCGAGGACCCACGCAGCGCGGGGGCTACCAGTTAGATCGCGGTGGCGTTCCAGCAGGGCGCGGACGCGCTCCACGTCAGCCTCGGCAACCAAGGGTTCGAGATCGACGCTGGTCTTGTTGCAGCGCCTGACCGAAAAGTCGCCCCTTCCATCGTAGACGTAAGCGATGCCACCGCTCATGCCGGCGGCAAAGTTCCGACCTGCTTTCCCGAGTACGACGACGGTACCGTTGGTCATATACTCGCATCCGTGGTCGCCCACACCTTCCACGACAGCTGTTGCGCCGGAGTTGCGGACGGCAAAACGTTCACCTGCGATGCCGTTGAGAAAGACCTCGCCAGATGTTGCACCGTAGAGAACGACGTTGCCGACCAGGATGCTTTCCTCGGGAAGGAAGCTGGAAGTCTTGGGCGGATACGCGATGATGCGCCCGCCGGAAAGTCCCTTGCCAAGATAGTCGTTGGCATCGCCTTCAAGCTCAAGAGTGACGCCAGAAGGAACGAAGGCGCCGAAGCTCTGACCTGCCGAGCCCTGAAAGCGGAAGTGAATCGTTCCGTCCGGCAACCCTGCCGACCCGTATTTGCGGGCGATCTGGCCACCAAGCATCGCGCCTACAGTGCGGTGAACGTTACGAATTGCGAAGCTGCCGGAGACTGGTGTCTGCGATTCGAGTGCGGGCGCGGCCTTGGCGATGAGCACATGATCGAGCGCCTGAACGAGTCCGTGATCCTGAGCCTGCATGCGGCGGCGGGCAACACGAGAGGGCAGGGTGGGCGAGTAGAGGATGGAGGAGAGATCTATGCCCTTGGCCTTCCAGTGCGCATCGGCGACGGCAGCATCAATCTTATCGACTCGTCCGACCATTTCATCGACAGTGCGGAAGCCGAGTTTTGCCATGTACTGACGCATCTGCTCGGCAATAAAGAAGAAGAAGTTGACCACGTGCTCGGGCTGGCCTGTGAAGCGTGCCCGCAAAACCGGATCCTGCGTTGCGATGCCAACCGCGCAAGTATTCAGGTGACATTTGCGCATCATGATGCAGCCCATCGTAATGAGCGGCATGGTGGCAAAACCGTACTCTTCGGCGCCAAGCAGGGCGGCGATAACTACATCGCGGCCTGTCTGAAGCTTGCCATCGGTCTGCACGCGGATGCGGCTGCGCAGATCGTTGAGCAGAAGTACCTGCTGCGTTTCAGCGAGACCGAGTTCCCAGGGCAGGCCGGCGTGCTTGATAGAGCTGAGCGGGGAAGCACCGGTGCCGCCGCTGTCACCTGAGATGAGCACGACATCGGCGTGGGCTTTGGAGACGCCGGCCGCGACCGTGCCTACACCGACCTCAGAGACCAGCTTCACAGCGATGCGAGCCTGGGGGTTGACGTTCTTGAGGTCGTAGATGAGCTGGGCCAGATCCTCGATTGAGTAGATGTCGTGGTGCGGCGGTGGCGAGATTAGGCCCACGCCAGCGATGGAGTGGCGGGTCTTGGCGATCACCTCATCCACCTTGTACCCAGGCAATTGTCCGCCTTCGCCTGGCTTTGCGCCCTGCGCCATCTTGATCTGGAGTTCATCTGCGTTTACAAGGTAGTTTGTCGTAACACCGAAGCGGCCGCTGGCAACCTGCTTGACCGCGCTCCGGCGCAGATCGCCGTTCGGGTCGCGCGTGAAGCGGGCTTCGTCTTCACCGCCCTCGCCGGTATTGGACATGCCCCCGATGCGATTCATTGCAATAGCCAGAGTTTCGTGCGCTTCTTTGCTGATCGATCCGAAGCTCATTGCGCCAGTCGTGAATCGCTTCACGATCTCCTTCGCCGGCTCAACCTCTTCAATCGGAATTGGATGGTCGGAGTATCTGAGCTTGAGCAATCCGCGTAGAGTACACAGTTCGCGATTCTGGTCGTCGAGCAGATCGGTGTACTCCTGGAATGTGGCAGGACTGTTCTGGCGCACGGCGTGTTGCACCTTGCTGATCGTGAGCGGATTCAGAAGGTGATATTCGCCGCCTTCGCGGTATTGATACTGGCCGCCGACGACCAGGTCGGTCTCGGATTCGGTGAGGGGTTGGAAGGCGTAGGCGTGCTTCATTTGGGCCTCACGGGCCAGCACGTCTAATCCGACACCCTCGATACGGGAGGCCGTCCCGGAGAAGTAAGCGTCGATCAGGAACTGGTTGAGACCGACAGCCTCAAACACCTGCGCGCCGCGATAGCTCTGCAGAGTGCTGATGCCCATTTTGGAGAACGTCTTCAGCAGGCCCTTGTTAATGGCTTTGATGAAATTCTTCTCGGCGTATTCCGCGCTCACGTCGTCCGGCAGCAGCCCGCGACTCTTGAGGTCGTGCAGAGATTCAATGGCGAGGTAAGGATTGATGGCGCTGGCGCCGTAACCGATGAGCAACGCAAAGTGCATCACCTCGCGCGGCTCGCCGCTTTCAATGATGAGGGCTACCTGGGTGCGGGTCTTCTCACGAACCAGGCGATTGTGAACCGCAGCCATGGCAAGCAGGCTCGGAATTGGCGCATAGGTGGGATCGACTCCGCGATCGGAGAGAATCAGCAGCGTGTACCCCGAGTGGACCGCATGCGCAGCCCTTGCGCTGAGATCTTCGAGTGAGTGCCTCAATCCGGCTTCACCGTCTGCGGCGCGGAACAGAGCTGGCAGCGTGGTCGCGAGCAGATCGCCTGAAGAGACGCGACGGAGTTTCTCCAGGTCGCGGTTGGTCAGAATCGGATGAGGCAGCTTGAGCGTGTGGCAGTTCTCTGGCGCCTCATCGAGGATGTTGCGCTCAGTGCCGATGTAGCTGATCAGCGACATCACCATCTCCTCGCGGATGGGGTCGATCGGCGGGTTTGTTACCTGCGCGAAAAGCTGCTTGAAGTAGTTGAACAACGACTGCGGGCGGTCCGAGAGGCAGGCCAGTGGGACGTCCGTGCCCATCGAACCGATTGGCTCTTCGCCCTTGGCGCCCATCGGCGCCAGCAGAATCCGCAAATCCTCTTCGCTGTAGCCTGAGGCGCGCTGCCGGCGAAGCAAGGTCTCGGAATTCGAGGCGATGACGCGCGGAGGCTCAGGCAGCATGTCCATAGTGATCTGCTGCTGCTGCAGCCATTCTGCATAGGGCTGGCGGCCTGCCAACTCCTTCTTGATTTCGGCATCGGAGACAATCCGCTGCTGCACAGTGTCGACCAGAAACATGCGGCCGGGCCGGAGGCGGCCCTTCTTGCGTATGTCCTCGGCGGGAACTTCAAGCACGCCCGCCTCGGAGGCGAGCACGACCAGGTCGTCCTTGGTAACTATGTAGCGGCCGGGACGAAGGCCATTGCGGTCGAGAGTGGCTCCAATGACGCGGCCGTCGGTGAAAGCGATTGCCGCGGGACCATCCCAGGGCTCCATCAGAGAAGCGTGGTACTCGTAGAACGCGCGCTTCTCCTCGTCCATGTCGGGATTACCGGCCCAGGCTTCGGGGATGAGCATGGCCATGACGTGGGGCAGGGAACGGCCGGACTGATAGAGAAATTCGACTGCGTTGTCGAGCGAAGCCGAGTCGCTCCCTTCGGGCATGATGACCGGATAGAGCTTGTCTATATGTTCACCGTGCAGTGGGCTGCGCAGCACCGACTGGCGGGCATTCATCCAACTGACGTTGCCGCGAATGGTGTTGATTTCGCCGTTGTGAGCAACGTAGCGATAAGGGTGCGCAAGCTTCCAGCTCGGGAACGTGTTGGTGGAGAAACGCTGGTGGACTAGACAGAGGGCGCTGGTGACGAGTGGATTGGCCAGCTCGAAGTAGAATTTCTCAATCTGCGGGGCAAGCATCAGGCCCTTGTAGATGATGGTGCGGCACGAGAAGGAAGGGACGTAGAAAGTCTCCTTATCCTCGATTTCGGAGGCAGCAATCTCATTTTCCGTACGGCGGCGAATCCGGTAGAGGAGGCGCTCAAAGGCGTCCTCATCGAGGCCTGAGGGCCGGCTGACGAAAAGCTGCTCGATGTAAGGCTGTGAGGCCCGGGCCTCGCGGCCTACCGCATCGCCGTTGACTGGGGTGTCGCGCCAGCCGAGGACAGTGAGACCCTCTTCCTGAGCGATGCGCTCAAAGACGCCCTCACACTGCAAACGGCTGTGCCTTTCCACGGGAAGGAAGCACATGGCGACGCCGTAGGTGCCCAGTTCAGGCAGTTGCATGCCGAGTTCACCGCATTCGCGGACAAAAAAGGCGTGCGGGATCTGAATCAGGATGCCCGCGCCGTCGCCGGTCTCCGGGTCGCAACCGGCGGCGCCGCGATGAGTGAGGTTGATCAGCACCTCAAGGCCCTTGCGGATAATTTCGTGGCTTTTTTCGCCGCGAATACTCGCGACCAGTCCCATGCCGCACGCATCGTGCTCATTCCGTGGATGATAGAGTCCTTGCGGTTGAGGAATGCTGAGATGACTTGAAGTATCCATGGCAGCCTTTTCGATGACCGTTTTGTTTAAAGATTGGCTTGCTTGTTCTGAAAGACACAACCACGGCGCGATTCCAGTTGGGGGAAATCGCCTAAGACCTTGATCAAGAAGTTTTGCCTGAGCAGGTGCCGCCGCGTCCGGGACTACACTGACTTTCTTTAATATAACGAAAAAATTACCTGACTGCTGAACTTCCTTGTCTGAAGAGGTACGAAAAGGGCAGGACAAGGGTCCACAGGCTCGAATCTCGCTTGTTTTGTACCATATACTGAAGATCGTGAAAAAAAGCACCCAGGAAACGATTGTCGTCACAGGTGGGGCCGGTTTTATTGGCTCCAACTTCATTTTGAACTGGCTTCAGGCCGATGGCTCACCCGTCGTCAATCTGGACCTGCTGACCTACGCGGGCAACCCTGCCAATTTGGCCTCGTTAGCCGCGGATCAGCGCTATCTGTTTGTACGCGGAGACATTTGCGATGCGGACCTGGTGAGTTCGGTCTTCGAGAAGCATCGGCCGCGGGCGATTATTCACTTTGCGGCTGAGAGCCACGTTGACCGCTCGATTGTTTCCCCTGAGGCGTTTATCCGGACTAACGTCCAAGGCACGTTCGTTCTGCTGGAGCAGGCAAAGAAGTATTGGTCGGAATTGGATGAAACAGGCCGAGCCGAATTCCGCTTTGTGCACGTTTCAACTGACGAGGTCTATGGCTCGCTGGGGAAGAACGATCCGGCTTTTTCCGAAACCACTGCGTACGCACCCAACAGCCCCTATGCTGCGTCGAAGGCGGCGTCGGACCACTTGGTAAGGGCGTACTGCCACACCTTTGGGCTCCCGGTTCTAACCACGAACTGCTCGAATAATTACGGGCCGTTTCAGTTTCCTGAGAAGTTGATTCCCCTTGTGACCCTCAACGCCTTGGAGGGCAAACAACTGCCCGTCTACGGCGATGGAAAAAACGTTCGCGACTGGCTGTTTGTCGAAGATCATTGCTCTGCGATCCGAGCGGTTTTACAGAATGGACGGATCGGGGAGACGTACAACATTGGCGGTAACAGCGAGCGAACGAATATCGATGTTGTGACGACGATTTGCGACCTTGTTGACGAGATGCGCCCTGGAGCCACTGATTCCTCGCGAAGGAAACTGATCACTTTTGTCGAAGACCGGCCAGGACACGACCGCCGCTATGCCATCGACGCCGCGAAGATTTCCCGTGAGCTGGGGTGGAAGCCCGCGGAGCAATTCGAGAGCGGATTGCGCAAGACCGTTCGCTGGTATCTGGACAATACTTCGTGGGTAAATAGCGTGCGGACCGGAGCCTATCGCGAGTGGATCGCCAAAAATTACTCGGAGCGTACCGAATTATGAAGGGAATCGTTCTCGCAGGTGGATCGGGCACGCGGCTCTATCCAGTCACCCACGTGGTGTCGAAACAGCTTCTTCCTGTCTACAACAAGCCGATGATCTATTACCCGCTGAGCACGCTTATGCTTGCCGGCTTGCGGGAGATTTTGCTGATTTCCACTCCCGAGGATACAGGGCGGTTTGCCGATTTGCTCGGCAACGGAAGCAAGTGGGGAATCGAGATCCAGTATGCAGTACAGCCGAGTCCAGACGGTTTGGCCCAGGCGTTTCTCATCGGCCGGGATTTTATCGGAGACTCGCCGAGCGCGCTGATTCTGGGTGACAACATCTTCTATGGGCAGGGATTTTCCAAACAGCTTCAGTCGGCGGCAAATCTCAATAAAGGTGCGACGGTGTTCGCTTACCCGGTAGAGGATCCGCAACGGTACGGAGTAGTCGAATTCGACGGTACTGGTCGCGCAATCAGTCTGGAAGAGAAGCCGAAGAATCCGAAGTCGCGATACGCTGTTACGGGGTTGTACTTCTACGATAACGAAGTTGTGAGGATTGCTTCGTCGCTGCGGCCATCGGCCCGTGGAGAACTGGAGATTACAGACCTGAACCGGCGTTATCTTGAAGCGGGAAGTCTGAATGTTGAGATGATGAGCCGTGGGATGGCCTGGCTGGACACGGGCACGCACGATTCGCTGCTGGAGGCTGCGCTCTTCGTCCATACCATCGAGCGGCGGCAAGGCCTGAACATTGCCTGTCCAGAAGAGATTGCCTATCGTCAGGGTTTCATCACGGCGGAGCAGTTGGAAGCGCTTGCCCAGCCGATCAGCAAGAGCGGTTACGGGAAATACTTGTTGGCATTGCTAAGTGAGCCGTATTTTGCGTCCAGGACTGAAAAGCTATGAAGATTCGAGAGACATCCCTGGCTGGAGTCCTGGTGATGACGCCGACAATCTACCGGGACGATCGTGGCCTTTTTTTCGAGACCTTCAACCAGCTGAGGATGGCCGAGGCAGGCCTGCCCGAGGGGTGGGCGCAGGACAACTTCTCGCTGTCGAAGAAGAACGTGCTGCGTGGCATTCACTATCAGATGGAGCAGCCGCAAGGGAAGCTGGTGCGGGTGACCCACGGGGCGGTGCTGGACGTGGCCGTGGATCTGCGGCGCAGTTCACCCACATTCGCACGGCATGTTGCCGTGGAGCTGAGTGGCGAAAACGGCGAGATGTTATGGATTCCCAAAGGATTCGGCCACGGGTTTCTGGTTCTGAGTGAGGTTGCCGGGTTTGCCTATAAGGTGACGGATTATTACTCCCCCGCCGCCGAACGGACGATTGCGTGGAACGATCCGGATCTGGCAATTTCGTGGCCGGTTTCGCCTGCGGATGTGATCGTCTCCGACAAGGATCAAAAAGGCGCCTTGCTGCGCGACGCCGAAATATTCCCGTAAGTGCAGGTTGCGGATACTTACGCCGGATTGCCGCGAGATGGGGCCACTATCATGAGGGAAACAGCCTAAACTCTTGGCCGTATTGGGGCGTATCCTGCCTGTCGCTGCCGATGGTATACTCACTTGTCAGGTGTGTGTCCGCACCGCCATTTTCACTACTGTTGAGGTTCCCATGTCCGGCCATTCCAAGTGGGCCACAATCAAGCACAAGAAGGGCGCGCTGGACGCCAAGCGCGGCAAGACATTCACCCGCATCATCAAGGAAATTTCGATCGCTGCTAAAGGTGGTGGAGATCCTGACGGCAACCCCCGGCTAAGGACTGCGATTCTGGCAGCCAAAGCGGAGAATATGCCGCAGGAGAACATCAAGCGTGCAATCCAGCGCGGCACCGGGGAACTGGAAGGGGTCAACTACGAGGAGATTTCGTTCGAGGGCTACGGTCCGGGCGGCGTCGCGATCATCGTTGATGTAACAACCGACAATCGAAACCGCGCTGTCAGCGAGATTCGCCACGCATTCTCAAAGAATGGCGGGAACCTCGGTGAGTCAGGCTCAGTGCGATTCATGTTCTCTAAGAAGGGCATTATTGCAGTGGAGAAGTCGGCGGCCACCGAAGACCAATTGATGGACATCGTCCTGGAGCACGGTGGCGAGGATCTGAACGACGAGGGCGACACCTGGGAAATCCTTACCGATCCGGCGTCGTATGAAGTTGTCTCCGCGGCGATCAAGGCCGCGGGAATTCCCACCGTGATGAGTGAAGTGACCATGGTGGCCTCGACCTACACCAAGCTCGAAGGGAATGCGGCGAACCAGATGATTCGCTTGCTCGAAGCCCTTGAAGACTGCGACGACACGCAGAACGTCTACTCGAACTTCGATATGGACGCTGCTCAGATGGAACATGCTGCCGGCTGAGCTGGTGTGAGGCAGGCAGTGAAGAGGCCGCCCGGTTGTGGCGGTCTTTTTTTGGAGTTTTGAAATTTTTGACTGAGGGAAGGAAAGAATTTTGACCCGAGTTGGAAGGATTCTGCTATCTGTTTTGGTGGTTGGAACGATGATGGCTGGGGCCGAAACTCCGGCCGGCAACTCCGCAACTTTGAATGACGCGACGCCTCGCCCCGTAGCCCAGGATCAAATGGCGCATCGCTGGGAATATGGTCCGTTTGTGAACTATGGATTCGGAGTCGGTGACCGGTCGAGTTACAAGTTCCTTTGGGCCGGCTTCCAGCTGGGCAAGCCGATTTTCCCGGCTGTGCATGCAGGAATCTTCAGTGGCCGATTCGAACTTGGCGGAAACATCATGCCGCTTTGGCAGGCGTACACCCCGGCCCCGCATAACGAGACCTTTACCTTTCCGGGAATACCGCCTTATGTCGCGCCCGTGGGTGGCGGCACTTTTCGCGGCGTGAGTCTTACACCCGCGATTCTGCGCTGGAATTTTATTACCAGTTCCCAACGCTTTAAGCCATGGCTTCAAGGCGCCGGAGGGGTCATTTACACCACGCACAAATTTCCACCGTCGCAGCTCGTTCCGCAGGGAACTCCGGGCGGAACGTCCGTGTGGAATTTCTCACCGCAAGGGGGAATCGGCATTCACTACTTTGTTCGCCCAGAAAGGTCGATCGATCTGGGTGTGAATGCGGTCCACATCTCCTCGGCGTCGCTGGGGGACAAGAATCCTGGGGTCAACGCAAGTATTCAGATACAAGTGGGTTATACCTACTGGAAATAACCTCGGCGCCAGAGGCTGAATTTTGACGCTGGGTGGAGTATTGATGACCGGACCGGTAGTAGAGTGCGTTCCCAACTTTTCAGAGGGCACCGATGCTCGGCGGGTCGAGGCGATTGTGGCTTCGATGCGAGTGGAGGGCGTGCACCTGCTGGACTGGTCGATGGATAACGATCACAATCGATCCGTTGTGACCCTTGCTGGAGAACCTGCGGCAATTGTCGAGGCCGCGGTTCGCGGGGTCGGCAAAGCGGTAGATCTGATCGACCTCACCCGGCAGCAGGGTGTTCATCCCCGGATCGGCGCGGCAGACGTCATCCCCTTTGTCCCCATTTCGGGCATCAAGTTGGAGCATTGCGCGCTTCTGGCCCGGCAGGCTGGCCTCGAGATCTGGCGTCGCTTCGGCGTACCGGTGTTTTTCTATGAGGCTGCGGCAGCGCGGCCCGACCGCGCGAATCTCGAGGACGTCCGCAGAGGGCAGTTTGAGGGACTGAAGGAGGCGGTGCGCAAGGAATCTGCGCGCCGGCCAGACCTCGGGGGACCAGGACTGCACCCGACAGCCGGGGCATGCGCGGTTGGTGCACGTAAGTTCCTTGTCGCCTACAACATCTACTTCAATTCCGCGGATGTGGCCATGGTGCGCGCCATTGCCCGGGAGATTCGCGCCGCGTCCGGCGGCCTGAAGGGCGTAAAAGCGATGGGCGTTCTTGCTCATGGGCGCGCGCAACTTTCGATGAACATCACCGACTTTGCAGCGACGCCGATCTCGCAGGTGCACCGGGCAGTTTCAGAGCTGGCGGTCCGGCACAAGACTGCGATTGCCGAAGGGGAGGTCATTGGCCTCATCCCGGAAGCTGCTTGTGAGCGGGAAAGCGAGTGGATGCGTCAGTTAATTGGGTTTGATCCGCAAACCAAGATTCTGGAGCATCGTTTGGGTTCTCCATTAGCCTGGCCCGGTGAGGCCTGACCGGCCCAAATGGCCCGGTCAAACGCCGGCAGGACGATGGCGGGTAAAATGGGAATGTAGGGTTGTTGAGTTTTTTGAAGTTTTGCGAGCGTCCAGGAGCCCCCTGCTGGCAGTCGGACCTCAAGAAAAGGTTGAAGCCTTATTCGACGTTTGGAGGACGAAATTGCTTAAAGCACTTTTAAAGTTTTCGATTGCACCCATGCTGATGGCCGCGGCCACCCTGGCTCCGGCGGCACAGTTGTCCACAGATGCACGCGGGGCTATCCCTCGTGAGGTGCAGCAACTGGTGGTGATCGACTACCGTGCAATGCAGAATTCCCAGTCGGCTATGGATTTGCGCGATCGCGTCATGCCGCCTGAACTGAAACAGCTGGACGAGGCGTTGCGCAAGTCAGGGCTGAACGAAAACCACGATGTGGACCAACTGGCTTTTGCGCTCTTCCGGCCTTCGGCGGGGAGTGATTCGCTTTTGACCGTCGGAATTGCTCAGGGTCAGTTCTCTTTAGACGACGTTTTGGCGAACTTTCGCAAACAGAAGATCAAGCCGACGATGGTGCGGACCAACAGCATTTATCCAATGACCAAGTCGGGAATGGTGCTTTGCTTTGTTGATCCGTCGACTATGGTTTTTGGCCAGAAGGATGCGGTTACAAAGGCGCTCGATGCGCGTGACGGAGCGATGCAGAGCCTGTTGACCAACGGACCGATGATGGACGCCATGCGGAGCGTCGATTCCGAGCCTCTGTGGAGCATTCTTGACGGCAAGGGCACCCAGACAATGATGCGCCAATTGATGGGAGAAGCAGGCTCTGTAACCGATTTTGAGATGGTGCAGCAGCGTCTGCAGGCCTCCTGGTACTCGATGAACTTCCAGCACGGCGTCAAGTTCGACTTGACCATTTCAACCGGTGACTCGTTTACAGCGGCCACCGTTTCCTCGCTGCTGACGGCGGCGGTGATGCTTCGCAAGATGAGCGGATCGGACACCGAAAAGCAAGCATTAAGCGCGACCTCTATCGCTTCGGACTCGGGGCGCCTTTCGATCCACTTCTCGACCACGGATGGGCAGTTCACCGCTTTGCTGCAGTCTCCGCTGTTCCAAAGCATGGTGCGCTAAAGCGAACTTTTTCTTGGCGAAGGAATGGGCCGGCTAGCAATCTCTCACGAGAGATTGCTAGCCGGCCTTTTTCGTCCTGTTCGCTGGATTGGCCGCGGGAGACTTCAGCTTGCCTTATTGATAATGGCGCTCTGGATGGAGACGGTCACGTGCTTTTCCAATGAAGAGGATTCCAACTCGCCGCCGCAAACCTGGTTGCGGCCGCCTCGCTTTGCCGTGTAAAGAGCCTGATCTGCAAGCTCGATGAGAGATGCAGCGTTTTGGCCGAGTTGCGGGGTTACAGTCGCGCACCCAATTGAAACTGTGATGATGCCGAAGGGATTGTCCGCGTGCAACAGTCTTCGTGCGCTCATGCTCTCGCAGACGGCGTTGGCAACCTCGATTGCGCCTTCTTTCGTGGTCTTAGGCAGGATGATGGCGAACTCTTCGCCTCCGAAGCGGGCGACCAGGTCTCCCGGCCTTGTAACCACGTTATGCGCAACCTCGGCGATTTGCCTGAGACAATTGTCGCCATTCAAGTGACCATAGTTGTCGTTGTAAGACTTGAACAGATCGACATCGATCAGCAGCAGCGAGAGCGGATTTCGGTTCCGCATACCGCGACGCCACTCTGATGCAAGGCAACGGTCAAAACGTCTCCTATTCGCCAGTCCGGTGAGTGCGTCCGTCACAGCGAGTGCCTCAACGGCCTGGTAGGCATCCTGAAGCTGTTTTTCCGCGTTTTTCTGCGCGGTGACATCGCGGAAAAACCAGACACGTCCCAGGTATTTCCCGCCATCGCTCCGAAGGCCAGAGGTATATCGCTCGAGAATCCTGTCATCTTTCAATTCAACGAGAGAGGACTCATTCAGGTCGGGATTGGAGTAGAGTTCTTGAACCCGCTCAAGGAAGGCATCAGGGTCTTTTGTACGATCGAGACATCGCGAGAGTAGCTCGCGGTCTGAGAGCTCAATGGTTGCATCGTACCTGCCGCCCGGCAGGTCTGATTCGGCAATTCGCCAAATCTCGGCGAACCTTCTGTTGAGAGAGGCTATGTTCTCATCACTATCAACTACAAGAATTCCGTCGAGCGTCACCTCGTGAATCGCGCGCATCACGGAGTCATGCAGTTCGCGTGCTTGCTCAGTGCGTCTGCGCTCGGTTATGTCGCGCGCAACGTTCAGAATCCCGGTAGGAACGCCGGTTTCCGGATCGCGGACGAGGCGGAGGCTCGCCTCTATCCAGGCATACTCGCCACACCGTTTGCGGATGCGGCACTCGATCGTGACTCCTTCGCAGCCGGAGCGGAGCTTGGTCAAGGCCTCTTGCGCAATTCCAAGATCCTCAGGATGGACCAGGTCGAGACTGCTGCTTTTCGTAACTTCATCCTCGGTATATCCGAAAATCTTGACAGCGGAGGAACAGTAGCTGCGATTGCCCTTCAAATCGGCAAGGATGATTACATCGCGGGAGTTCTCGGTTACCAGTTTGTGCCTGGCGGCGATTTCATGAAGCCGGCGCTCGGTATTGCGCAGGCTCTCGATGACTACTGAGACGCTGTAAAGAGTCACCATGGCCGACGCGATGAAGAGCTGTAGCAGTATGGCCGACTCGAGCTGCGTCGTCGACGCAGAGACTGCGAACGGACCATGACCGTGTACCGTCAATGAGCTTCCGATCGCGGCAACTAGAAGTGAAGCCAGCGCAGCCCATCCAAGGTTGAGCCTAAGCAGAACGAGCACCAGAAGCGGATAGAGAAGGAATGGCACGGGCAGGCGGGCTTGTGAAAACGCAACCAAAGAGCAAATGACAATCGGAATAAGATGAGCCCAATGGTGCAGCGAGTACAGAGATTTCCTGAATCGCGTACGGAAGATCGCGACACAGGCGGGAGTGGCAACGCAAGCTCCAAGAGCGTCCGAGGCAATCCATTGCAGGAACTCGGTTCCGGGGGATGTTTGCCGCCATAATGGCGAGCACAAGGCATCGATCGCTCCCATGATCGCAGGACCGGCAAAGACTCCGTACGCCAGAAATCTGGTGACGTAGCGAGGATTGGTGAAATCCGGAAGTCGCGCCCAGCCGCGGCGAAGCAGTAAAGCACTGACGAGGGACTCAGCGATATTGAGTAGCGTCAAGAACATGGCGCTGACCATGCCATGATGGCCGACCAACAGCCCTGCACTGAGTTGGGCGGCGTAACCGGTGCAAAGATAAGCAGGCCATCGCTTGCGTGGCGCCAGAAGCAGGTAGGCCAGCAGGACTCCATTGGCGACCCAGACCAGATTGGCTTCCGGAGCCAGACCGACGAAGATAGTGGCCAAAGCCACACTGAGAAAGCAACCTGTCAGACGCAGAAAGCACGCACGTTCCTGTGCCCACAGAACGCGAGTGCGGTTGCCGATGGATGCAACTCCCATACGCAACTCTTCCCCTTGGTTGTCTTATCGGAAGAATTTGAACGGGGAGCAGATGTGGAATAGATTTTATTGGATTGATGTAGATCTAAATCGGTCGAACAGAACGATGCCGCTGGTTGCGATGATGCGAAATTTCCAAGACTTGGAAATACTCAAGAAGACCTGTGCGATCAGCGGTTCGCGGCGAATTTGGCGGAAGATATTGATGAAATCCAACGGCAGTAATTCTGACAATCAATTGATCGCTGAGAAGCAAGGTTGGAGGTCATCGCGCCCGCTGCGCGAGGGATTAGAGAAAACATATTATTGGATTTGGGAAAGTCAGGGCCCTGGGGTTAGTTGCGGATGAAACTCCGCTTTGCCTCCAGGCAGCAGCACGATCTGAAGACTACCCTGTTGGCGTTCGGCCAAAGTGGGACCACTGATCTGCACATGGTCTCCGTCCGGGGCCGTGTACTGCACCTTCAGCGGGCCCGTGCCCTGGATCTGGATTCGATAGTGGAAGTCAACTCCGGCTGCCAGGCTGTCGGCCCCAAAGCTGGCGCTCGGATAGTCGACCTCGAGAAGCTGAATTGCTGTGCCGGTCCGGTTCTCAACCGTGGTCTCGACGTGATAGGAGTGACAGCCCGCCGCGATCATCAGTAGTGGCATAGTTGCGGCCCACAAATGAATTCGAAATCTGCGGGCGCGCGCCATCACTGGTGACCGTCCGGGCCTGCCTCGGGGGACTTGGCTGCTATTTGTTTCTCCAGCCGGTCCAGACGCTTGAGCAACTCCGGCAGCCGCTGAAAGATAGTGACAGCGCGCAGCCAGATGCGGTTGTCAAAGCCCGGCGAACCGGAGATCATCTTGCCGGGGGGAACATCGTGCGAGACTGCCGATTGCGCGGTCAAGATCACTCCGTCGCCGAGCGAGCAGTGCCCGGCCACCGCGGATTGTCCCGCCAGAATGACGTTATTGCCGATGACCGATGAGCCGGCTACGCCAACCTGTCCGCAAAGCAGCGTGTTTTCACCTACGCGCGATCCGTGACCAACCTGGACGAGATTATCGACCTTCGTCCCATCGCCTATCTCTGTTGCGCCCACAGTGGCTCGGTCGATGCACGCGTTCGCCTGGACGTCTACCCGGCTTCCCAGCCGCACGGGCCCCGATTGCGGAATCTTCTCCCAATGACCAACCTCGTTCTTTGCGAAGCCGAAGCCGTCCGCACCAATGATGGCGCCATTTTCCAATGTTACCTGATCGCCCAGAATGCAGTTTTCACGCACGATGGAATGCGCGTGAGCGAAAAAGTTGCTGCCCACCTGCACACCTGGATAGAGAACGACATGCGGCAATAACGTAGCGTTTGGTCCGAGGCGCACTTGTGGGCCAACCACGACATAGGCGCCGATGTGGGCGCCTGCGCCAATCTCGGCAGTCGGATCGATGACGGCGGTTGGGTGAATTCCGGGGGCGTAGACCGGTGGCTGGTAGAAGAATCCCAAGGCGCGGGAAAAGGCGTGGTAGGGATTCTTGATCCGTAGCGTGGCTCCTGGAATCTCCTGAAATTCCGGTTCTACGAGAACGGCCGCCGCGTGCGTGGTGCGCGCCAGGGATGCGTAGCGAGGATTGGCTACGAAGGTTATCTCTGTAGGTCCAGCGTCCTCAATCCCTTTTACGCCGGTTACTTCCACCTCCGCGTCGCCGCGGAGTTCCGCGCCCAGCCGACTTGCCAATTCGCCTAGCTTCATCGATGAAATTGTACCGGAATGGGTGAGGGACCGTTCTGCTACGGATTCGGTAGCAGCTCAATGCCATTGGCTGAAGGTGCGGTTTCGGGAGGAGGAGCCTGCAAAGTGTGTGCTCCAGCCTGAGCTGCGCGCAGAACCTCGCCTGGCACAATGCCGAGAACCAGCGTGGCGGCAACCGCAAGCAGCAAAGCAGCTCCCACCGCCGCACCGACTTGCGGCGTGGGGATTGCGTTCCTGTCGGCCGTAGACGGTTCGCGCTGGGCTGCCACCAGAGCAAGGCGCAAGTAGTAGGCGGCGGCCAGACCCGAATTCAACAGGCCGATAATGGCCAGGGCGACTGCTCCCCCATCAACCGCGGCAGAGAAGGAATAAAACTTGCCGAAGAATCCCCCGGTAAAAGGAATTCCGACCAGGGAGACGAGAAAGAAGAGAAGCAGGCTACCCAGCAAAGGCGCGCGGTAAACGAGGCCGCGAAAATCGTCGATCATCGGCAGTTTGTCGTCGTATCCGCTTACGAGGGTAATGACCGCAAAGATGCCCACGTTCATGGCTGCGTAGGCTGCCGTGTAAAAACTTGCTGCCGCAATCCCACTGGTTCCAAGGCCCGCGAAGGCAACCAGCAGATAGCCGGCATGGGCGATAGAGGAGTAAGCGAGCATGCGCTTCACATTCTGCTGGCGCAGTGCGGCCAGGTTGCCAACAGTCATGGAGAGCACGGCAACAATCCAAAGCAGTGGTGCCCAGAGATTGTGGAGTGACGGAAGCATCTCATAGAGCACACGCAGCAGCAGGGCGAAGGCCGCAGCTTTGGGAGCCGTTGAGAGCAGCGCCACTACCGGGGATGGCGCGCCTTCATAGACGTCCGGCGTCCAGACATGGAAGGGTGCTGCGGAGACCTTGAAAAGTATGCCGACCAGCATGAGCGCCAGCGCGGCCAGAACCAGGGAATGATTCTGAGCGGAGGGCGCGAGGTGGGCGATCTCATAGATCTGCGTGGTTCCCGTGGCGCCAAAGATCAGTGCGATGCCGTAAAGAAGGAAACCGGTGGCGAATGAGCCTAGCAGGAAATACTTGATGGCGGCTTCAGGACCGCGGCCTGTTTCTTTGCGATAGCCGGCAAGAATGTAGGTCGAGATCGAAGAAATTTCCAGGGCGATGAAAACGACGAGCAGTTCGACCGCCCCGGTGAGCAGGCACATGCCGACCGCGCCGAAGACGATGAGCGCATAAAACTCACCCTGATGGTGGCTATCTTCGGGCAGAGTGTCTAGTGAGAGCAGCAGAGACACTAGGACGATGCCGCAGATAAGGACGTGGAAGAAGACAGTGAAGGGGCTTGTTTCGACAGTGGAGAAGAAGCCGGTTCCAACCGGTAGCGAAAGCTGCCAGAGGCTGGCCCAGAGAGCCAGCGTAGTTCCAATGGCGGCGACCCAGCCCAGGGGACGCCGTGACCAACTGGGAGGGATCGTGGCCTCAATCAGCATGACGACTACGCCAGTGACGGTGAGGACGACCTCGGGAAGGATGCGGTAGATATCGGGAACAGGATTCACCGCTGTGCCTCCGCTTGGGACGAGATCTGCAGGACCGATACAGGCAAGGCGGTTGAATCCTTCAACTGCGGGGGATGCACCCCGGTTTGAATCGAGGTGAGCCAGATCGATGGTGCCAGGCCCATGACGAGCATCAGAACGGCCAGCGGAGCGAGCATGGCCAGCTCGCCGAAGTGCACATCGTCAGCAGGCTTCGACGCTGCCATTGCGCTTTCTGGTCCATAGAAGAGCCGCTGAACGAGCCAGAGCATGTACGCCGCGCCCAGAATCACGCCCAGCGTGCCCGCGATGGCCCAGCTGCGGCTGACTCCGATGAAGGTGCTGGAGAGGATGAGGAACTCTCCAACAAAGCCGTTGAGCATGGGCAGGCCAATCATGGCTAGCGTGGCAATAACGAAGAAAGTGGCAGTCCTTGGCAACTTGGCTGCCAGACCGCCATAAGCGCTGATCTCGCTCGTGCCGTAGCGAACCTCGAGCGCGCCAAGCAGCAGGAACAACGCGGCATCGACAACACCGTGATTAAGTATCTGGTAGACGCCGCCGGTCCAGCCCGTGAAAGTAAGGCCGTAGATGGCCAGGGTAATCAGGCTGAGATGGCTGAGAGCCGCGAACGCCATAAGACGCCAGAAGTCGCGCTGCACCAAGGCCAGGCATGCGCCGTAGAGGATGCCAATGACGGCGAGGGCGATCAGGTATGGGGCCGCCGCACGCGCCTGGGCAGGGAAGAGCCCGACGTGAAAGCGGAGCATGGAATAGAGGCCAAGTTTTCCTGCGACGACCATGGCCAGGGCAACCGGTGCCTCGTTGAAGGTGTCAGCCAGCCAGCCGTGCAGCGGGAAGATGGGAACCTTGACCGCGAAGGCAAACAGAAATGCGAGTGCCACCCAGTACATGGCTGCGGCCGGGAAATTTCCGTGCGCAAGCAGAAGCTGAAGCGTAACGAAGTCGAAGCTCCCGGTGCGCGCGTAAAGCCACAGAATCGCAACCAGCAGCGGAGCGGATGGAATGAACGTATACAGGAAGAATTTGAGAGCGGCCTTTGGCCCATCCTTGCGGCCATACATGGCGATCAGGATGGCCATGGGCACCAGCGACAGCTCCCAGAATCCGTAGTAGAGCATCAGGTCGAGCGAGATGAATACGCCGACCATGGCGGTCTGCTGGACCAGAAAAAGCGCATAGAAGACCTTGCGGCGCTCCTTGATTGCTCTCCAACTGACGATGACGCCGACGGGTGCAAGAAGGCCGGTAAGAACGACGAGCCAGAGGCTGAGCCCATCCACGCCCACGTGGTAGAAGATCGCGGGACTCTCGATCCATGGGAGGTTGACTTCAAACTGGAAGCCACTCTGACCAAGAACAAAATGCGCCGGCAGATGCAACGTGAGGACGAGGCTGGCCAGTGTCGTGAGCAGTGCGATCCAGTTGGGCAGCTTGAAGCGATCGGGCACCAGCGCCACCAGCACTGCTCCCGCTAAGGGGACCAGAAGGATCAGCGTGAGAATGGATTGGTCGATTTCGTTCATATTCTCAGCGTCCCGTCACTTTCAAAATCAATTGCATTGAATCCGGCCAGACCGTGGTCCATGGCACCAGCACAAACAGGAGCACAGCGGCTGCGCCTGCGGCCAGCCATGCCGCATAGGAACGCAGGTTTCCGGATTGCCAGCGTTGCAGGATGGCGCCGGAGAACAGGGCAATGCCTCCGAGAAGCCAGGCAAAGCCACCGAGCAGGCCAACGTCTACCACCCACCCCAGCGCGTACTTTGAGAAACCGAGTAGCGGCTTGACCACGGTCGCGCCGTAAATCTCGTCGACGTAATACTTGTTGGCCAGGAGCTTGTATGCGCCTGGAAGAGCCTCTGCCATCTGCGTCGCATGGGCAGGCTTTTCCCTGTAGAGCCGGTCGGCGATGAACCAGCCGATGAGCGCTACCACCACGGCCGCGATGCTGAGATTGAGTTCGAGGTGCGGAATGGTAGAGTCAGCAACTCTCTCGCCGACGGATGGCGATAGGTAAGCGGCGAAACGTTCAATTCCGATCCACCCACCGCCGATGGAAAGTAGCGCGAGAATCACCAGCGGGCCCAGCATGGACCACGGGCTTTCATGCGGATGAATCTCAGGGCTGCGGGACTCGCCGAAAAAAGTCATGTACCAGAGGCGGAACATGTAGAACGCAGTAAGCAGCGCTGTGACCAGACCCACAAACCAGAGCGCCATGCCACCTGGCCCCTGCAAATAGGCCGCGTAGAGGATCGCGTCCTTTGAAAAGAATCCCGCGAATGGGAAGAATCCCGCGATGGCGAAAACGGCCGCAGTCATGGTCCAGAATGTGACCGGAAGGTGCTTGCGCAGGCCGCCCATCTTGCGTAGATCCTGCTCACCGCCGATGGAATGGATGATAGAGCCAGCGGCAAGGAACAGGAGAGCCTTGAAGAAGGCGTGTGTGACGAGGTGGAAGATGGCAGCCGAGTAAGCAGCGACACCGCAGCCGAGGAACATGTAGCCGAGCTGCGAAATAGTGGAGTAGGCGAGCACGCGCTTGATGTCGTTCTGGACCAGCGCAATCGTGGCCGCAAACAACGCCGTGGCCGCGCCCACAATCGCCACCACGCCGAGTGCAAAGGGCGAGTGGTCAAACAACACATGCGTGCGGGCGATCATGTATACGCCTGCCGTGACCATTGTGGCAGCATGAATAAGTGCCGAGACTGGCGTGGGGCCTTCCATGGCATCGGGGAGCCAGATATAGAGCGGAAGTTGCGCGCTCTTTCCGGTCGCGCCGAAAAGCAAACAAAGCGCGATGGTGGTGAGCACGCCGCCTTGCCAGGCAGGGCTTGCGGTCAGCTTCGCCGCGATCTCGCTGAAGGTCAGAGTGCCGAAGTTCGACAGCAGCAGGAACATGCCGATTAGGAAGCCGAAGTCGCCGATGCGGTTGACGATGAAAGCTTTTTTGCCGGCATTTGCGGCCGAGTCCTTCTGAAAATAGAAGCCGATGAGCAGATAAGACGCAAGCCCGACACCTTCCCACCCAACAAACATCAGCAGAGCATTGCCGGCAAGCACCAGCACGGTCATGAAGAAGAGGAAGAGGTTGAGGAAGGAGAAATAGCGCGCGTATCCCTCTTCATGACTCATGTATCCGACGGAGTAGATATGAATGAGGAAACCCACGCCGGTGATGACGAGAAGCATGACCAGCGAGAGCTGATCGAGCACGAGGCTGAAATTGATGTGCAGCGCACCGATGTTGATCCAGCCCATCGGGCACGTTTCGATGTAGGGCAGGGAACTTGTTGGTACGCCAATCCCAAAGACGCTCCGAGCTGCATTCACCATCACGCCGAACGCAGCGAGAGGGGCAAGCAGCGCCACGGTGGTCACCAACCACTTTGGCATCCGCGAGCCGATGATTCCGTTCAGCAGAAACCCGGCAAAGGGCAGCAGCGGAATCAGCCAGATATTGAAGGTTCCGTTCATAGTTTCATCAGGTCGATACGGTCGACGGCCAGGGTTGCACGGGCGCGAAAAACGGCAATGATGATGGCCAGGCCGACAGCAGCTTCAGCGGCGGCGACCATCATTACAAAGAAGACGAAGATCTGACCTTTCACCGCGTGCCACTGGTGGGCGAAGGTCACAAAGGAAAGATTGACAGCGTTGAGCATCAGCTCAATCGACATGAAAACGGTGATCAGGTTGCGCTTGATGAGGAACCCAAGGACGCCGAGCGAAAACAGCACCGCGCTGAGCAGCAGGTACCAGGCTAGCGGGACTTCCTGAGAGAAAAGGTTCATTTTTCAGCCGTCCTTTGTCCGCTGCCAGGGGAGTCTCCATCGCCCTGACGGGCCAACGCGACTGCGCCGAGAATTGCGATGAGGATGAGTATGGAGGTGACTTCAAACGGCAACAGCAGTTCGTGGAAGAGCACGCGGCTGAGGTCCTCAGTCGAGGTGATGCCGTCACTCAGTGCGGCGACACCAAGGTCCTGCGCACGAAGAATAAGCGTTGCAAGTACGGCGAGAATAGCGACGACGGCGGGAAAGCCCACTGCGCGAGCCGCACGGCTGCCAAGAGTGCGCTCCTCGCGGCCTGCATTGAGCAGCATGACAACGAACGTGAACAGCACCATGATGGCGCCGGAGTAGACAATCACCTGCGCAGCGGCCAGAAACTCCGCGCCCAGCAGCAGATAAAGCACGGCCAGAGAGGTCATCACCACAATCAGCGAGAGGGCACTGCTAATGGGATGGCTCTGGAGCAGGAGGTTGATGGCCCCGGCCAGGCAGAATCCGGCAAAGAGAAGAAACAGAATAAGGTGCATCGTTTCCTAGCGTACGGGCCTTGGCGTTCGACCTCGATCCGGTAAAAAAAGCCGGCCGGTTAGGGGGAAGGACAATAGAGCAAGCGATTCAAATCGCTGAAATCCTTCCCGATTGTAAATCAACGGTAGGCAAGCAAGAGGCTCGTCCCCACAATGTTGAGGATGGCGAGCGGCATCAGAATTCGCCATCCGTAGTTCATCAGTTGGTCATAACGGAAGCGCGGCAGTGTGCCACGCACCCACACATAGAGAAACAGGAAGCAAAAGACCTTGAACACAAACCAGAAAATAGGCATCAGGGCGTGGACAAAGATGTTCTGCGGCGGCTCGATGAGGTTGCCGAAGGGGCTGGTCCAACCGCCGAAAAAGAGCAGCGTCGCCACGCACCCCACGTTGATCATGTTGGCGTACTCGGCCATGAAAAACATGGCGAA
>OBLW0100001099.1_pt1 | contig 23233 bp, 20 predicted proteins | sample 1520161 | NCBI WGS metagenome assembly OBLW01 (sample SAMEA3539309, study PRJEB22396) | soil metagenome | biome: tundra; feature: field; material: soil | place: USA | collected 2010-05 | depth 0.15 m | reverse complement strand
AAAAAATGAAGACGGAGATGGAAGCGCTCATCTATCACTTCAAGATTTTTACCGAAGGATTTTCTCCACCGGCCGGCGAAGCATTCGTTACCGTGGAATCGCCGCGTGGCGAACTGGGCTGCTTTATCGCCAGCGACGGCTCACCGAAACCGGCGCGCTGCCACTTCCGCTCTCCTTCGTTCATTAATTTGCAGGCGCTGCCAAAGCTGGTTCAGGGACAATTGATTTCAGACGTAATTGCCTGCATCGGAACGATTGATATTGTACTGGGAGACGTCGACCGGTGAACGCGTACCGGCCGAACTATCCAGAGGGCAGCATCGCGCTGCGGAATTCCAGAGGACAATAGCCACGCCATGGAACTTTCGCCACAACTTACGACCCGCTTCGAGACGCTGCAGAACCGCTACCCGGTCAAACGTAGCGCGCTGATCCCGATGCTGATGTATGCGCAGGACGAGTACGGGCATATCAGCGACGAAATGATTGCGGAGATCGCGCGCCGCTTGGAACTCCGCACCGTTCAAGTGGAAGAAACGCTGGAATATTATTCCATGCTGCACCGGCAGCCCATGGGCAAGCACCATGTGCAGATTTGCACCAACGTGGCCTGCATGCTGCGAGGCGGCACCGAACTTCTGGAAGCCGCAAAAAAGCGCCTGGAAATCGGCCACAAGCAGACCACTGCTGACGGGGTGTTCTCGCTCGAAGAAGTCGAGTGCATCGGGGCGTGTACCGGCGCCCCCGCGCTACAGGTGAACTATGATTTTTTTGAAAATGTAAACCCGCTGAAATTCGATCGCTTGATTGAAGATCTCGACGCCGGGCGCAAGATTACGCCGGAGCCGGTAACTGCGGGAGCGCTGCACCCGCGCGATCCTGCTGAGACGCCGGTGATCAGCCGGCGCTGGGGCATCAAGAACTCTCACAAGATCGACGTGTATCTGCAGCATGACGGCTACAAGGCGCTGGAGAAGGCGCTGCGCGAAATGACGCCGGAAACGATTATCGACGAAGTCAAAAAATCGAACCTTCGCGGGCGTGGCGGCGCAGGCTTCCCGACGGGCATGAAATGGTCGTTCGTACCTAAAGATTCGCCGAAACCAAAATATGTAATCTGCAACGCCGACGAGTCAGAACCGGGGACCTGCAAAGATCGGCCACTGATGGAGATGGACCCGCACCAGATGATTGAAGGCATCACGATTGCGGGACGCGCCATCGGCGCAAAAATGGGTTTCATCTATATTCGCGGCGAATATCGTTACGTGCTGGATATCGTGCAAGCTGCTCTGGACGAGGCGTATTCGCGCAATTATCTCGGCGAGAATATTTTGGGCTCGGGTTTCGATTTCGACCTCGTCGTGCATACCGGAGCGGGCGCGTACGAATGTGGTGAAGAATCCGCGCTGATGGAATCGCTCGAGGGCAAGCGCGGCTATCCGCGAATTAAACCTCCCTTCCCCGCGGTGGTCGGACTGTACGGCTGCCCGACCATCATCAATAACGTAGAGACCCTCAGCACCGTTCCGGCCATTTTGCTGGAAGGCGGCGAAAAATACGCCAGCCGCGGAACCCCGAAAAATGGCGGCACGCGCATGCTATGCGTCGCCGGTCACGTGAACAAGCCGGGTATCTACGAAGTTCCGCTCGGGATGAACATGAAGAAGTTCATCTACGAAGTCGCTGGCGGAATTCCCGGCGGCAAAAAACTCAAAGCGGTGATTCCTGGCGGTAGCTCCTGCCCGCTGCTAAAAGCTGACGAAATCGATCTCCCGATGGACTACGACTCGGTCGCCAAAGCCGGATCGATGCTTGGTTCAGGCGGCATGGTGGTGATGGATGAAGACACCTGCATGGTGGACATGGCGCGCCGCATCATGCATTTCTACGCCCACGAATCTTGCGGCTGGTGCATCCCCTGTCGAGAGGGCACCGCATGGTTGCGCAAGATGCTGGACCGCTTCCACGCAGGTTACGGCCGGCCGGAAGATATCGACTTGGTCGGCGAATTGGCAAAAAACATGCTAGGCCGCACTTTTTGCCCGCTCGGAGACGCCGCAGCGCTGCCGACCATCAGCATTGTGGCGAAATGGCGCAAAGAATTTGAAGATCATTTGAGCGGACGCTGCCCTTTTAAATCCGCTGACGCGCTCGTCGGTTCGCGGTAGGCCCAAGGCCGAACAACGATGACAGACCAAAAGCTGGTTACCCTGAAGATCAACGACCGCGACGTGCAAGTTCCACCGGGAACGCTGGTGATTGAAGCCACACGCCGCATCGGCACCGAAGTTCCTTCGTTCTGCTATTACCCTGGCCTTTCATTGCAAGCGGCGTGCCGCATGTGCCTGGTCGAAGTCGAAAAAATGCCGAAGCTGCAAACGGCTTGCACGCTGGTAGCGACCGAAGGCATGGTCGTAAAAACCAACAGCGACCAGGTACGGCAGGCGCGCAAGGCCATGCTGGAGTTTCTGCTGACCAATCACCCGCTGGATTGCCCGGTTTGCGACAAAGGCGGTGAGTGCGAACTCCAGGACATGGTTTTCCGCTACGGCGCCGACACCAGCCGCTTTGTCGAAGAAAAAATTCACCGCCCGGAAGAAAAGTGGTCGGAGCTTGTCTATTACGATGCCCCGCGGTGCATTCTCTGCTTCCGCTGTGTCCGCGTTTGCGACGAAGGTATGGACGTGAAGGCGCTTGGCGTCGGCATGCGCGGCGCTAACAGCGTGATCATTCCCAATCGCGAAGATCATCTCGAGTGCGAAGAGTGCGGCATGTGCATCGACATCTGCCCGGTGGGCGCGCTCACCAGCGGCACCTATCGTTACAAGACGCGCCCATGGGAAATGGATTACGTTTCCACCGTCTGCGCGCATTGCTCGAACGGCTGCAAAACCACTCTAAGCGTGCGCAATCACGAAATTCTGCGTTCCAATAATCGCGATCTCTCCGGCATCAACGGCGATTTCCTCTGCGTCAAAGGTCGCTTCGGCTTCGATTTCACCAAGCATCCCGAGCGCATCAAGCAGCCGCTGCTCCGCAAGGGCGACAAACTCTATCCCGTTTCGTGGGAAGAAGCGTCAGAGACGGCCGCCACAAAGCTGAAACAGATTCTCGAGGCGCATGGTCCCGACTCGATCGGCTTCATCGGCTCCAATCGCACCTCCAACGAAGAGAATTATTTGCTGCAGCGCCTGTCCCGCGCCACGTTCGGCACCAATAACATCGATCATCATCGCACCGTGGATTATTCGGGACTGGTCACCGCTTTGGGCGATCGCGCCGCGGATTCGCAGCTCACGATGGAGCAGCTCTACAAAGCAAACGCGGTGCTCCTGATCGACAATGACCCGACCAACCAGAACCCGTTGGCGGCCTGGCAGATTCGCACTGGCATCCGTCATCACAATGCCAAACTCTTCATTTTGAATTCGACCGAAATCAAACTGCATCGGCAGGCCACGCAGTTCGTGAAGGTTGCCGAAGGCCAGGAACTAGCCGCCATTCGCTGGATGGGCCGTGAAGAAGGCCAGCTCGCACCTGAGATGGTTGAGCAGTTAGTGCAGCTAAAAGCCGCCCTCGAGGCGGAATCCGACGTCGCCATCGTCTTTGGCGCGGAAATTTCCGGGGCCGCCATCGCAGAACTGGTGGGTTTCGGCTCCAAGCTGCCTGGAAATGTTCGCTACATGGCCCTCGGCGATTACGCCAACTCCCGCGGCGCCGCCGACATGGGAGTTCTGCCGGATCGCTTGCCCGGCTACGCGTACCTCGACAATCCCGCAACGCGCGAGAGCTACGATCGACTCTGGGGTGCGGTGATTCCCTCCAAGCCCGGGCTCAGCACGCCGCAAATGGTGGAAGCTGCGCAGTCTGGAAAACTCAAGGCGCTTTACGTTGTCGGCGCGAACCCGCTCACGCACTATGGCACGCTCGGATTTGGCAGAGGCAACCTGCAACTGCTGATCGTTCACGAACTCTTCCCGACCGACACCTCGCGGCCAGCGGATATTGTTTTCCCGGCCGCCTCCGCTTATGAGAAAGACGGCACCGTCACCAACACGGCCGGCGAAATTCAACTCCTACGCAAAGCTGCTGAAGTGATGGGAACGCGCAGCGACTTTGATCTCCTGCGCATCCTCTCTCACCAACTCGCCAAAGTGGGCCTGGGAAAAGCCTTCCATTACAAATCCCCCAGCGCCGTGTTCGACGAAATTCGCAAAGCCGTGCCGGGTTACGATGTGCAATCCGCAGGCCTGCTCACCGGCGGCGCCCAATCCACCCACGTCCACATCTCACGAAACGGCCACGCGCCCCACGACGTTCCCGCAGGCCTGATTCGCTCAGCGCACGATACCCTTTTCACCAGCGGTACGCTGGGCCGCTTCTGCACCATGATGGATTCTTTATCGGAGGCCGACGTCAAACCGTGAGCGACTTCCTGTCCCAGCACGCCGATATCCTGATCTCGCTCGTGAAAATAGCGTTGCTGATGTTCATCGTGCTTACGGTGAACGCCTACCTCACCTGGTTTGAGCGCAAAGTTGTCGCGCACATGCAGTCGCGATGGGGCCCGCACCGCGTCGGGCCGCATGGCCTGTTGCAGCCGCTGGCCGACGGCGCGAAATTTCTTTTGAAAGAAGATCCGACGCCCGCGGGCGTCGATAAATTTACGTACTTTCTCGCGCCGCTTATGGCGCTAGCGTTAGCGTTGACGTCGATCGCGATCATCCCCTTCGGGCCCGACCCAATTCGCGTTTTTGGCCACGACATCTATCTCGGCATCGTCGATCTCAACATCGGCATCCTCGCGCTGTTTGCCATCACAGCGCTCAGCGTTTACGGCGTCGCGCTGGCCGGCTGGTCCTCCAACAGCAAATATCCGCTGCTCGGCGGACTGCGCAGCTCCGCGCAGATGATCAGCTATGAACTGGCCCTCACGATGTCGGTGGTCGGCGTCCTGCTGATGGCCGGGAGCTTCAGCCTCCGCGATATCATCAACGCCCAGGCCATTCACCCCGAACGCGGCATCCTCGGCTGGAACATCTTCCCCCAGATTCTCGGCTTCCTCTGTTTTTTCATCGCCGCCATTGCGGAAACGAATCGTGTCCCCTTCGATCTGCCTGAGGCTGAATCCGAACTTGTCGCCGGCTTCCACACCGAATATGCCAGTTTCAAATTCGCTATGTTCTTCATCGCCGAATACACCAGCATGATCACGGTGTCTTCGCTCTGCGCGATCATGTTCTTCGGCGGCTGGCTCTCCCCATTCCCCGCGTCCTGGACTTTCACGCACTATCTACCATCCGCGATCCTAATTCCCTTCGGCCTCTGGGTGATCTGGGACGGCATCCGCTACGAAACGATCTTTGGCCGCATCATTCTCCCCGGCCTCGGCACGGTTATCACGGCGCTCGGCGCGATTCTGATCGCCTTCCCCTTTGTCAACGAATTCATCCAAGGCCCGTTCTGGCTCCTGGGCAAGATTTTCTTTTTCCTCTTCGTCTACGTCTGGATGCGCGGCACACTGCCGCGCTTCCGTTATGACCAGCTGATGTCCTTTGGCTGGAAATTGCTTCTCCCGGTTTCTCTGGCAAACGTAGTGATCACCGCCACCGTAATTCTGCTGAGGAGCCACTAATGAACGCTCCTTTAGTCGTATTCTTTGTTTTGGCAATTATCGCGATCCTCGGCGCGCTCAGCTTGATCCTGCAGCGTCATCCGATCCACAGCGCCCTGTCGCTAATCGTGGTCATGGTCGCCCTCGCGGGCTTGTACCTGCTGATGGGCGCCGAATTCGTCGCGGCCGTGCAGATCATCGTCTACGGCGGCGCGATTATGGTGCTGTTTGTGTTCGTCATCATGCTTTTGAACGCTGGGGTCGAAGAGCGCACCAACATTTCTAAGATGGCAGCCTGGGCCGGGCTCCCCCTGGCCATCGCGCTGATGGGTTTCATCGCCGCTTTTGTGGCCCGCTCCACAGACCGTGTGCAGGCCGCCGCGCAAACTGGCGCGCCCGCTCCTACCAAAGCTTTAGCAGGTCTACTGTTCCAAGAGTTCGTTTATCCGTTTGAGTTGACCTCATTCCTGATCCTCGTCGCGATTCTCGGCGCCATCGTCCTGGCCCAACGCGATCCGAAGGAAATCCAGCTATGATCCCGACGCACTACTACCTGACCCTCAGCGCCATCCTCTTCGGCATGGGCGTGGTCGCTTTTATTTTCCGCCGTAACATCATCACCATTTTCATGTCCATCGAGCTGATGCTAAACGCCGTGAACTTGGCCTTTGTAGCCTTCAGCCAGGCGTGGAATCGCCTCGACGGCCAGGTCTTCGTACTTTTCGTAATCGTAGTAGCAGCCGCGGAAGCAGCCGTAGGCCTGGGCATCATCATTCTCATTCAGCGCAACCGGCAATCCCTCAACGTCGAGCGCGTGGACCTGCTCAAACTCTAATGCCCATACTCGACAATCTCTGGATCATCCCGCTGCTGCCGCTGCTCGGCTCGGCCATCAACGGCCTGTTCGGCGGCAAATGGCCGAACACAATCGTCAACTACGTAGCCATCGGCTCGACCGGTCTCTCCTTCGCCTGCGCCCTCGAGGCCGTCCGCGAATTTTCTCAACTCGCGCCCGAGCAAATTCCCTTCGTGAAGCAATTTTTCACTTGGATTACGGCGGGCACGTTTCGCGCCGGTTTCGATCTCCAAGTCGATCAGCTGACGGTGGTAATGCTTTTAGTGGTCACCGGCGTAGGCTGGCTGATCCACATCTACTCCACCGGCTATATGGCCCACGAGAGCGGCTACTACCGCTTCTTCTCGTACCTGAATCTCTTCATGTTTTTCATGCTGATCCTGGTCCTGGCCGCAAACTACGTGCTGCTATTCGTCGGATGGGAAGGCGTCGGCCTCTGCAGCTATCTGCTGATCGGTTTCGATTTTCTGAAGAAATCCGCCTCCGACGCCGGCAAAAAAGCCTTCATCGTCAACCGTATCGGCGACTTCGGCTTCATGCTAGGCATGTTCCTGCTCTTCAAGTCCTTCGGCACGCTAGATTTCGTTCCGCTGTTCGCCAAGGCGGTGCCGATGCCAGCCGACGCCATGGGCCAATACGGCACGCTAACCATTGCCTGCCTTCTGCTCTTCGTCGGCGCTACTGGTAAATCCGCGCAGCTCCCTTTATATGTCTGGCTCCCCGATGCAATGGAAGGCCCGACGCCGGTAAGCGCCCTGATTCATGCCGCCACCATGGTCACCGCAGGCGTGTACGTCGTAGCCCGCTCCCACGTTCTGTTCATGCACTCCCCGAGCGCCATGGTCATCGTGGCCATTGTCGGCTGCGCCACCGCCATCTTCGCTGCCACCATCGGTCTGGTGCAAACCGATATCAAGAAAGTGCTCGCCTACTCCACCGTCAGCCAACTCGGCTACATGTTCCTGGCCTGCGGAGTCGGCGCCTTTTCTGCAGGCATCTTCCACCTGATGACTCACGCCTTCTTCAAAGCCCTGCTGTTCCTAGCCGCAGGCAGCGTCATCCACGCCATGGGCGGCGAGCAAGACATGCTCAAAATGGGCGGCCTAAGCAAAAAAATACGATGGACCTATATCACCATGCTGACCGCCACGCTAGCCATAGCCGGTTTCCCCCCGCTCGCGGGCTTCTTCAGCAAAGACTCCATTCTGCTAAACGCGTACCGCAGCGAAAACGGCGGCTACATTCTCTACGGCGTTGGCCTATTCACCGCCCTGCTTACGTCGTTCTACATGTTCCGGCTAATTTTCCTGACCTTCTTCGGAAAAGAACGCTACGACGAACATCGCGTCCACGTCCACGAATCGCCGAGGAGCATGCTGGTGCCACTGATGATTCTCGCGGTCCTCTCGATTGTAGGCGGCTGGCTGGCAGCGCCCGCCTTTTGGGGCTCGCCCGACTATTTTGCCAAGTTCCTGGAACCGGTTTTCGCGCAAGGAACAGCTGTCGAACCCGCAGCGGCAGAAGCGACAGTCCACGCGCTGGAAACACCCCTTGCCATCGTAGCCGTGATCACCGCGCTAATCGGCTGGGGCGTAGCCTACTGGCTGTACCTGAAGAAACCGACCAAGCCCGCCGAGCTAGCCAAGTCCTTCAAAGGCGTCTACACCACACTTCTCAACAAATATTATGTCGATGAACTGTACGCCGCAGTGCTAGTCAAGCCGCTGCTGTGGCTTTCGACAAATGTCCTCTGGCAGACCGTCGACGTCCAAATCATCGACGGCGCCGTTAACGGTGTAGCCCGCGGCGCCCTCGACGTCGGCGACAACGTCCGCCAAGCACAATCCGGCAATACCCGCAGCTATGCCGTCTGGGTCATCATCGGCGCTATCGTCGTCATGGCCATAATTTTCTGGCCGTATCTAAGACCGGCAGCCGTTGGGATGGTGCGCTGACTATGTTCGGCAGTCACTGGCTCTCGATCCTGATTTTCTTCCCCGCGGTCGGCGCCCTCGCGCTCTTGCTGCTCCGCGGTGACGACCACGTCTATATTCGCCGACTCGCTCTCACGGTCTCGGTCGCCGAATTTCTGTTCTCGCTCCTGCTCATCCGCGGTGTACAGCCTGGTGTGGCGGGCTACAGCCTGATTGAGTATTACAACTGGATCGCGAACCCGCCGATTCACTATCACCTGGGCGTAGACGGCATCAGCCTCTTCCTGGTGATCCTGACCACCTTCCTGACGCCGATCTCCATCCTTGCATCCTGGAGCAGCATCAATCATCGCGTAAAGGAATTTTTCGTCATGCTGCTTATGCTGGAAGTCGGCGTAATCGGCGTCTTCCTCTCCCTCGACCTCTTCCTCTTCTTCCTATTCTGGGAAGTCATGCTGATCCCCATGGCTTTCCTGATCGGCATCTGGGGCCACGAGCGCCGCATCTACGCCGCCATCAAATTTGTCCTGTACACGATGGCTGGCTCCATCCTGATGCTGGTAGGCATCATCTGGCTCTACAACCTGACCGGCACCTTCGACCTACCCAAGATTCAGCAGCTACTTCAAGACGGCCGCTTCGCGACGCTCACTTCGCAACAAGAAATGCTGTTGTTCTTAGCCTTCTTCGGCGCCTTCGCCATCAAGGTTCCCTTGTTCCCGCTGCACACGTGGTTGCCCGACGCACACGTCGAGGCCCCGACCGCAGGCTCAGTAATGCTGGCAGGCGTACTCCTGAAAATGGGCACCTACGGCATGATCCGCTTCTGCTTGCCGCTCTTTCCAAATGCCGCTCACCGCGCCGCCCCGTGGGTCGCTACATTAGCGATCATCGGCATCATCTACGGCGCATTGGTCTCGCTGGTCCAACCAAACCTGAAAAAACTAGTCGCCTATTCCAGCGTCAGCCACCTCGGTTTCGTAGTTCTGGGCATCTTCGCGTTCCACAACATCTCCATGCAAGGTGCGGTCTACCAGATGCTGGCCCACGGCATCTCTACCGGCGCACTGTTCTTACTAGTCGGCATGCTCTACGACCGCCGCCACACCTTCGAAATCAAAGAGTACGGCGGCCTGGCGACACCGATGCCGAAGCTAGCCGCCTTTTTCCTGTTCGTCGCCCTCTCCTCCATGGGCCTACCCATGCTAAACGGCTTTGTAGGCGAATTCCTGATCTTGCTGGGCACCTTCCAGCTCCACGCCAACTGGGCCAGCTGGGCCGCCCTGGGAGTAATCCTCTCGGCCTGCTACTTGCTTTGGGCCTACCAAAGAGTTTTCTTCGGCGAAGTAACGGTAGAGAAAAATCGCGCCCTGCCAGATACCTCCAGCCGCGAATTCGGAATTTTAGTAACCATGGCAGTAATCAGCCTATGGATGGGCGTCGGCTCCACATCCTTTACCCACCGTTTCGCCGCTTCCAGCCAAAGCGTCCTAGACCAAATGCAGCGCACCAATCCGCAAGAAGCGTGCGGAGCCAGCACAGGCACTCCTGCCTGTGCTGGCGTCAACCCCGCCTCAACCCAAGCCGTACAGCAACAAACGTCCCATTCATCGCCTCTAACGAAACACCCCACTACGGAGCTAAAACCCAAGCACGATGCCCTTCCGAGCGAAGCGAGGAATCTGCTTTCGCTTTCCGCCGCGCCATTAATCATCGCTCCCGAAAGGCCCGGACCCGCTAAATGATCCCCCGCCCTGAAGACCTAATCCGCGTCCTCCCAGAAGCCATATGGTGCCTCTTCGGCGTCCTGCTGATGCTTCTCCAACCCTTTACCCGCAATCGCCACATCCTAAGCTTCTTTGCGATCTTGGGCACCATCCTGGGCACCTCCGCGACGATCTACGCGTACACCACTGTAGGCGCAGGCCCTGCCTTCCACGGCCTGATCCAACTGGACGCCTTCAGCATCTTCTTCCACCTGCTAGTAGGGGTAGTCTCAATCTTAGTGGTCCTAATCTCCGGCCCGTACCTAGAACGCGAACACCTGGAATCCGCCGAATTCTTTGCCCTGGTTCTATTCGCCACAGCAGGCATGGGCGTGCTCTCCTCCGCCCAGGAACTCCTAACCGCCTTCATAGGCCTGGAAATGAGCTCGATCTCCAGCTACATCCTGGCCGGCTACCGCCGCGACACCGTCAAGTCCAGCGAATCCGCCATGAAGTATTTCCTACTTGGCTCGTTCGCGACCGCGTTCTTCCTTTACGGCATAGCCCTAGTCTACGGAATCACCGGCACTACCAATCTCTCCCTGATGGCCAATGCCGACAACAGCAGTAATATCCTGAAACTAGGCCTAGCCCTGATCCTCATCGGCCTGGGCTTCAAAGTAGCCGCCGCCCCCTTCCAACTCTGGACCCCAGACGTCTATGAAGGCGCCCCCACCCCAGTCACCGCGCTCTTCTCCGCCGGCCCCAAAGCCGCCACCTTCGCCCTACTCCTCCGCATCTTTGCCGACGTCCCCGCCGCCACCCATTTCTGGTTCTGGGCTTTTTGGATCTTGGCGGTCCTCACCATGTTCGTAGGCAACCTCGGCGCGCTGGTGCAAACCAATGTAAAGCGCATGCTGGCCTACAGCTCGATAGCCCACGCAGGCTACATCCTGGTAGCCTTCGCCGCCGTAACCTACCTGGAAGGCAACTCCGACACTGGCGGCGCCGCAGCCTACGCTGCAGTCCTGTTCTACCTGCTAAGCTATGCCCTGGTAAAAGTAGGTGCTTTCACCATCGTGTCCCAACTAGGCGGCGCAGGTGAAAAACACCTCTCGCTAGACGACTACGCAGGCCTGGGCCGTCGCCAACCAGTAGTAGCCGCAGCCCTGAGCCTCTTCTTGCTTTCGCTCCTGGGCCTGCCAGTCACCGCAGGCTTCTTCGGCAAGTTCTACGTCTTCAAAGCCGCCGTGAACTCTCACCTAATCTGGCTAGCCGTCCTGATGGCCGCCAACAGCATCATCGGCGCCTACTACTATTTCCGCCTAATCGTCGTGATGTATATGCGCGAACCCGGCGTCGAAGTCGGCCACCACGATGAAGGCGCCCATCTCGGTGGCGTTGTCACGTTCGCTCCCGTGACTCCTTTTCCGCTTGCCGTCAATGTCGTCCTAATCGTCTCCGCCGCTGGCACCGTCTACTTCGGCCTATTCCCCAACCAAGTCCTAAGCTTCGTCCTCCAACCCAATCTCCTAGGCCACTAAGTAGCATAGGCACTCCTGTGCGAGTTTCCAATCCCGCCAAGAAATGAACCATCAAGCGTAGGTGCCGTTCGCTTCGACGGCTCGACGATTGCACGAATCGCTTGCTTCGCATTTAGTCGCATCCAACACCACGCGGTCGCCGTAGCGCAGCGCTCGTCCATGAGCCGTTGATGCTGCTTCGCGATCTTGGTCGGGCCAAGTCGGTTCTCCAACTCAGGTGCCAAGAATTTAACTAGGAGAGAATCTAAAATGCATGTGAAGAAACTCGTGTCGGTTCTCGGAATTTCCCTGCTGACCGCCGTCTCTGGTGTGGCACAGGAGAAACCCGGCACCATCAGTGCGTTGGAATTCCAGACTCCCAAGAACGGAATGGTCAAGCAGTACGAAGAAGGCCGCAAACAAAAATTGGAATGGCACAAGCAACAGAAAGACACGCAACCCCTCTACGTATGGGAAGTTGTCAGCGGAGAACACACCGGCACCTACATCGTCGGGAGATTAGAGCAGCACTGGGCTGATTATGACAAACCCTCAGTTCCCGATCAGGCGGACCTCGATCAATACAACAAGGTCATCGGCGCTTCGGTGCAATCCCGGTGGACTCAATACTATGAGTTCCTGCCCAAGGTGAGCAGCTCCGGCGACACCAAGGCTACCGACAAGTTTTCGGAAATCATCGTTTACCACGTGCGCGCCGGCGAAGAATCGGAATTCAACGGCGCTCTCGCCCGCGCCCACGAAGCGATTCAGAAAACGAAATGGGCCAATGGTTACCTCTGGCTCGCCCTGGTCAACGGCGGCGGCGGCGGTACCTACGTCCTCATCCGGCCGCACAAAAGCTGGGCCGACTTCGAAGGCAAGCCCGACATGAAACCCTTCCGCCAAATGCTGGTGGACGCTTTCGGAAACGAAGAAGCCGATTCCCTCAACAAGCGCTTCGATGCCTCCGTTGAAAGCGTCACCACCGAGATCGACAAATTCCGCGCCACCCCAAGCTACCTCCCAAACAAATAGTGCAGAAACCACTCGGACGGGGGCTCGCGGCGCAAACAAGCGCCGCGAGTCTTACGCCAAATAGCGGGTTCGGGTCGGGCCATGGTCCTCTGTGCTCCCGAAGGTGGTAGACTTTCTCGCACGTAACCCCGGTATGAGCATTTGATATAAACATCCCCAATGCGAGGTTTCCGAGTGCGCATGCGCCATAATATCGCCTCCGGCCTTTTGATCTCCGTGACCCTGCTGCTCGCGCCAATCTCCTGCCCACAAGCCACCGCGAAGAAAAAAGTCGCCAGCCAAGCCGACCTTCCGCGCTTCAGCTATGCGATTCAAGGCTCCGCCTCCGAGCTCGTCCAAGCCGACGACGCCACCTTCAACGCCTTCGCTTCTAAAGTCCGCGCCGACCTGGATTCCATCCTTCGCGACTACGAGATCGATGACAAAGCGACGATGCGCACGCTGCTGGGGGCCAAGCTCGATCTCCAGGAACTTTCCGGTCAATATGCTGCCGCGCTGCAAACCGTGGAAGCCTTACGCGCTATCGAAGAAAAGCCGGCCGCCAAGCTCACCACCGGTCTCTACGCCCGCGCACGCCTGCACGCCGCCATGGACACGAACAGCACCGGCGGCGCAGCCTACGAACAGGCCTTTGCCAAGCATTACAAACTGGCCGTCGACCCGCTGCCTTGGGACGTCGTGCAGGACACCATCAAAGCTTCCTACGCTGGCGCGCGCGTTTTCACCAAGCCCGCGGCCATCGGCGAGGTGAAGACCGAGCTCGATCCCGCCGTCCAGAAATCCGGATCGCTGGACAATGCCGAAGCCTGGGATTTGGTCTCCGCGCGCGACCTCATACAATTTTCCATCCCTCTGGGACCCGTTCGTGCCGAGGTCTTGAAGCAGTACATTGCTGCTCACAATGTCGTTAAGCCCGACATCTGGGCCGCCCGCGATGTTACTCTCTCGACGGATCAAAAACTCACCCCCGTACTGGTCGCCATCTGGGATTCCGGCGTCGATGTGTCGCTCTTCCCCGATCGGCTTTTCACCGACCCGCATCCCACGCCCAGCGGCACGCACGGTCTGGCTTTCGACGATGAAGGGAACCCGGCCACTACCTGGCTGTATCCGTTGACGCCCGAGTTAGTAAAGGCTTATCCGGGCTTCCGGGACGAAATTAAGGGTTTTCTAGATTTGCAAAATGGCGTCGACTCTCCCGAAGCTCAATCTGCGCAAAAAAAATTCAGCACCCTCTCCGCGGACCAAATACACCAGATGTTCGACTTGGAGAAGGTGCTCGACTTTTACATCCATGGCACCCACTGCGCCGGCATCGCCGTCCGCGGCAATCCTGCCGCCCGCCTGGTGGTGGCCCGCTTCAATGACCAGTTGCCCGAACTCCCTTTCCCGCCAACTGCCGAATGGGCCCACCACCTGGGCGCCGCTTTCCAGCAGATGTCCGACTATTTCCGTACCCGCAACGTACGTGTGGTCAACATGAGCTGGGGTGACGACCCAGGAGAATTCGAGCAATGGCTGTCAAAGACAGGAGGCGGGGCCGATCCCGCCGAACGCAAAAAACGAGCTGCCGAACTCTACGCCATCTGGAAAGCGAACGTAGAAAACGCCATCAAAGGCGCACCCAACACGCTATTCGTATCGGCGGCGGGAAACAGTGATTCGAATGCCGGCTTCATCGAAAGTGTCCCCGCTTCACTACATCTCCCGAATCTCATCGCGGTAGGAGCTGTAAACCAAGCCGGAGACGAAACCTCCTTCACAAGCTACGGCGACACGGTGCTAGTCGACTCCGACGGTTACAACGTGGACAGCGTAGTCCCCGGCGGCGCACACCTGAGACTATCCGGCACCTCGATGGCTTCCCCCAACGTCGTTAACCTGGCCGCCAAACTTTTCGCGCTGGACCCATCGCTAACCCCGGAACAAGTGATCGCCCTAATCCAACAAGGCGCCACCACCAGCGAGGATGGCCGCCGCCACCTAATCGACGAGAAACGCTCGGTAGCGCTGCTGCAAGGGCGGCGGTGACAAAACAAGCTTCCGACTTACTGGGCGCTAACCTATTTACTCGTTATTGAGAAAGAGGACGAGAAGCGCGGGTGATGGTGGAATGGTCATGGGGAGGATTAAGACGTCGCCCTCGCCGATTCTCACACCTGTTGTTTCCAAAGATGTCTAAGAGAGGTTGTTTTGTTGCACTTACTCAAATGTCGATTCTGGATGATCTAACGGATCCGAGAAGGACGCGACAACGTCGCAGGACTCGCAGGAAGGGAAAAAGATCCGTCGCCGGATCCCGGAAGAATCGTTTCCCGGGAACGCTTAAAAAAAGCCCGGGAGGATTTGGCTCCCGGGCTGGGCTGAAATTCATTGAGCTAAATGTGGTTACAGTTTTAGATAGAGTAGGAAGCCTAGAGCGAACGTGAACAGCGTTAGCGTCTCGACGAACACCAAGCCGAGAATCATGGCTGCGCGGACACCGCCTGCCGCTCCCGGATTACGGGCGATGCCTTCGCAGGCGGCTGCCGCGATTTTGCCCTGACCGAGTCCGCCGCCGAAGGCCGCGACGGCTACGCCAAAGCCTACCGCGATCACCAGCGTCGTAGTGTTAATCGGCGCTTTTCCGCCTTGGTCACTTCCCTGCGCAAACGCCGCTGGCACGATCAACATCACCGCCAGCAGCACCATGCATACCATCGCTGCTTTCTTCATGCACTGCCTCCTCGTGAATTGCCGCCAGGAGGTGGTTCCCGGACACCGTGCAGCCGGGCTCACACTGAAACGGCTAACAAATTCGCAGAACCCTGGTAGCGCCGGCATCCTGCCGGGCCGTCGCGGGTTACCACACCAGCATCAATGTTCCTCCGCCGTCGCCAACCCGATATAGACCGCGGGCAGAATCGTGAACACGTATGCTTGCACCACCGAAACGAAAATATGCAGCGCGATAAAGGCAATGGGAATGAGCGCGGGAAGAATGCCCAAAGCCAAGCCAATCAGCGGATGCTTAGTCCAACCCCACAAAGCCGGAGCCGCGAACAAGCCAAGGAAGAGTCCATAGATCAAGTCGCTAGCAAAAATGTTGGCCCACAGACGCACCGTCAAAGAAAGCAATCGCGCGCAGGTGCTGATGATTTCCACGGGAAAGATCAACGGAATCAGGGGCCAGCTAAGACCGCCGGTAAACGTCTTTATATAGCCCAAAGGCCCGTGATGACGAATGCCCTGCCAGTTGAAATAGACGAACGTGATAACCGCGCAAGCCAACGGTACGCTAACGGTCGCGGTCGGCGAACTGAATCCCGGGAACACGCCAAACAAATTGGCCAGCAAGATGAACAGCGAAATCGTGCCAACGAGCGGCACGTACTCCCGCCAATGATGCCCGGCATTCTCCGACAAAATATCGTTGATCCCGAATCCCTCTTTATTCGTCAGCAGGAGTTCCGCAATCTGTTGCGCCGGGCCGGGACGATCCACCGACAATCGCGACCGAACCACCAAGGCCAGCAAGGTGCCGACAACCATCACGAAGAACCCCATTGCCACGTGCTCGGGAATGGGCATATTCGGATGATCGGGCTTGATGTGAAGAGCGGAAAGCAGCGCCAGCGTAACGCCGCCGAGATAGCGATTAAAGATCTGTGTGATCCAGCTTACGTGTTGTTCCATGTCCCTATTTTAGGCTTCGTGCGGCCTAGGTTTTGTTCTCAGTTTCGATCGAATGCCACACTTCATACCCACTGGCCGCAACCGCGGCCGCTCCTAAAGTCAACAAACCAAGCACCATGCTCACAAGGGATATACCAAGTACTTTAAAAATAACATACACGACCACGGCTATCAACCCGTAGCGAAACAGCGCCCGAAAGTAAGTTCCAACGGGCACACGCGGCTGCACCGCAGCAGCCTGAGCGGTGGAGGCCGCCACCAACGCGTCCATCCCGCGCGCCAGCCACCGGAAGTTGAAATATGCCAACACCGAACCGATCAACAAGCCAGCAGCCCAGATCCAGCGGTAGCAAAGGCCTGTAAAAATGGCCGCAACAACTCCGATCGCCAGAGTCAACCAAGCGATTCGCTGCTCGGTGGCCGCGCCCGGAGCGCCGCCGGTGCCCGGACTGCTGCCACCTGCTGGGCTGCCCGGGCCAGGTTCGGGATCGAATTTACTGCCCACAAGCGGGTCCATTACCAGCTGCGTTGATTCAACTTCGGCTTCAACCGAGGCGCCGCAGCACTTCTTTTAGGCCTGCGGCAAATCCAACGCCACCGAGCACGAGGGTGAAAACTACTTTGGTATGCAACCAGTGATCGAGAAAGAAACCGAGCAAGCCGCCAAGAACTACCGCGCCAACCAAGGTGAATGGGAGCTCCATCGCCAACGCGGCATTGCCGACAAATTTCTTGGCCTTCGGATCGGGCGACGGGGAGTTCGGTTCGTTGGGCTGCTCGTTCAATGCGCATCTCCGTCTGGTTCGGTTGCTTACCAGCCAGGCGGGGGCGCGTTAGAGCGCGCCCCCTGCCGGCCAAAACCCGCACCCTTAAAACCCAAGGGTGCGGCACCCGCGAAAATAATCTCCGTGGGAATAAAAACGTTGTGGTCCAGCGCCGTTTCATTCGACTTTCAATGTCGCCAGTCGGCCGCGTTTTGTCATTTCTCGAAAAGCAGTTCGCCGGCGCGTTGCGTGGCTTTCACTACAGCTTTGATCAGCGTTACGCGCAGCTTGCCTTCTTCGAGTTCGAGGATGCCGTCGATGGTGCAGCCGGCCGGCGTGGTCACGGCGTCTTTCAGTAGGGCAGGATGGTCGCCGGTTTCAAGGACTACGCTGGCGGCGCCCTTCATGGTCTGGGCTGCGAGTAGCGTCGAGACATCGCGGGGCAAACCGACTTTTACTCCGGCTTCGGCTAGCGATTCGAGAATGATGTACACGAACGCCGGACCGCTGGCAGAGAGACCGGTTACGCCATCCATGTGTTTCTCGTCGACGACCACCGTGCGACCGACCGCGTCGAACATCGCGCGCGCGATGTCCAGATGGGCTGCGCTGGCATGTGAGCCGCGGCAAATTCCAGTCATGCCGCAACCGACCGTCGAAGGCGTGTTTGGCATAGCGCGGATTACTGGGACTTTCGCGCCGGCATGCTGCTCGATGTAGCTGGTGGGCACGGAAGCCGCGACCGAAATGACTAGCGTTTTCTCGCTCAGCTCTGATGCGATTTCTTTCAGGACTTCGCCTACGACCTGGGGTTTTACGCCTAGCAGCACGATGTCCGCGCCGTGGACTGCTTGGCGATTGTCGGTGGTCACGTCGGCGCCGAGCTCGTTCGCGAGCGACGTGGCTTTCTCCGAGTGCTTCACCGTTGCGCTTACTCTGTTGGCCGCGAACAGCCCCTGCTTCAAGTAGGCTCGCAGCAGAATACCGCCGAGCTTGCCGGTGCCTAAGACGGCTAATTTTTTGTCGGAAAGCTTCTCTGTCATGGTGCAGACATTGTTGACGGGTTCCGCCATCTGGTCAACGTCAGATTCGCGAGGTCTGACTCTTGGCGATTGAAGTGGCGCTCTGTTAATCCACGAAGCACGTACATGAGACCGATGCTATGGCTTGGCCTTCCCATCACGGCGGTACGAAGACTGCTCCGTCCGGGCGGCGGAATTCGGACATTGGGTCGATGCTGCGAGATGCGATCGGGTTTCGCCCGGAGTGGAGCGCATCGCCGCCGAGCCGGGATTCCGCATGGAAATAACCGAAGATGCCGGACTGATCCCGGACTTCGGCCCACTGCGGGGGAACGCGAGATTACCGCGACTCTGATGGTTCGGTCCTCGGCCATGTTTGGTTGAGATCCTTCGGGCATAATTATCGGACGCCCTCAGGTTGACAGTTTTCGCGAAAACCCGCAGGGGCTGACGTTAGTCATGGCGCGCGCCGTGAAGGACATGTACTGCATGCGCAAGGAGATGCGCGACTGCTTCCAGCGATTCGACTGCGCCTGTGGGGCTGCCTGGGACGTTTATGATGAGAGACTTGTGGCGGACGGCGGTCATTGAGCGGGACAGGATCGCTGTTGGCGTTTTCTCGGCGCCTTTGCGACGCATTTCTTCGGCTATGCCGGGGATTACGCGGTCGGCTACGGCTTGCGTGGCTTCGGGGGTGTTGTCACGGGGGCCGATGCCTGTACCGCCGGTGGTGACGATTATGTCGACGCGGCCGGAGTCGGCTAGTTCGCGTAGTTGCTGGCGGATTTCGGCGGGGTCGTCGGAGACGCGCAGGCCGGTCATTACCTCCCAGCCGAGGCCGCGACAGAAGGCTACTACCGCGGGGCCGGAGAGGTCTTCGCGCTCGCCGGTGGCTACCGAATCGCTGATGGTTAGGACGGCTACTCGCATTCGGCGGCTACTGGGTCTCTACCGCGTCGCGGCTGGATTCATCCATCAGGCGCATGGCTTCCATGAGCAGGCCGGTGGTGTTGCGGGTTGTGGTGGTGCGCGAGGATAGGTGGGCGGCGTTGAAGTCGATCTCGAATTCGCCTTCGGCCCAAAGGATCACTTTGTAGACGGCGTCATCGCCTTCGACGGTGCCGATCTTGGCGTCGCGACATTGGCCGCTGGCAAAATAGAGTTCACCTTGCTCCCCGGCTTTGCGCACGATCAGGCGGCAGGATTTCTGCCCCATCTCCAGCGATTGCAGCAGGTCGGTCATGTTCATTTCTTCGAGGCGGCCTTGGATGACGCCCGGGCGTGACGCAGTCTTTTGCAGTTTTTCCAAGTGCAGGCGGTCCACAACTTTTTTGGTGATGCGGACCAAATCCTTGATCAGGAATGGTTTGGTAATGAATTCTTCTACGCCATCGACCAGGGGGCGCAGGCGCTCTTCGATATCGGCGCGGCCGGCCATGAATAAGAACGGAATGTGGCGGGTCTTGTCGCGTCCACGTAATTTCTCGAAAAGTTGCCGACCATCGAGGCCCGGCATTTTGTAGTCGCAGAGGATTGCGTCGGGAGGTTCGTCGATCACCTTTAGCAGGGCATCGGCACCGTCGGCAGCGATGGCAACTTCGCACACGGACTCCAGGCCCTTCTCTATCAGGTCGCGGATTAGGGGATTGTCATCGACCAGAAGCAGCGTAATGTTCTTGCCGCCGGCTGCCGCCGCTGCACTCATCGCGCACTACTCCGCCGTTGCGCCGACATTTTCGTCCGAGCGCTTGCCGAGTTTGGCGAGCTCGGCTTGGCTTTACGGTGAAAATCGCCGCTTTTTCCGCCGGTCTTGGTGACCAGGCAGATGTCTGTGATTTCCATCCCTTTGTCGAGGGCTTTGCACATGTCGTAGACCGTGAGGGCTGCGGCTGAAACGGCGACCAGGGCTTCCATCTCCACGCCGGTCTGGGCGGTCGCTACCACCGTGGAATGAAGTTCCACGCCATTCTGGCACAGGGTTGCGGTCACATCAATGTGGGTTAGGGGGAGTGGGTGACAAAGAGGTATCCATTCGGCGGTGCGTTTTGCGGCAGCTATGCCGGCTATGCGGGCTACTTCCAGGGGGCTGCCTTTGGGGTTTTTCATGCGGCGGAGCGCGTTTACTACTTTGGGTTTCATTTTTACAAGGGCTTGGGCTGCGGCTGTGCGGGAGGTTATTTGCTTGGCGGAGACGTCTACCATTTGGACTTCGCCTTTTTTGGTGTAGTGCGAGAGTTGGGGCATCGGATTAGGTCAGTTTGACGCGCTGACTACCGGGTCCGAATCCCCTGAGAAAAGAGGAATTAACGCAGAGGACGCGGAGGCCGGAGGGCAGAGCGCGCGGAGACGGCCGGTCATACTACGTCCTTGCGGAGTAGGATGGAAACGATTGCTCCTGCGGACATTTCTTCGCGATCTGGTGGCACGATTAGAAAACAGTTGGCGCGAGCTAAAGCGGCTACGTCACCTGAACCTTGCCACGGTAGAGGCTTCACTTCAGGCGCGGAGGCCGGCCATTGCACGCGGGCAGGCAGGAAATGGGTTAGGCCCGGTTTCTCTCTTACCGGCTCGCTGAGTTGAGCTTGAACTATCGGCAACGCGCGGGCCGGTGCGCCGTTGAGCAGATCGATGGCGGCGGTTACCAGCAGTTCGAAGGTAACCATGGTGGAGATGGGATTTCCCGGCAAGCCGAATACGTAGGTGTCGCGGCAACGGCCGAAAACGGCTGGCTTGCCGGGACGGATGGCGACGGCGTCGAAAAAGAATTCGGCGCCGAGGTCTTTCAGCACCATTTCGACGAGGTCGTATTTCCCCATCGAAACGCCGCCCGAGATTACCAGGACGTCTTCTCGCAGGCCGCGCTCGATTTTGGTGCGCAAGATATCCGCGCGATCTGGGGCATTGCCTAGCAAGATCGGCTCCCCGCCGGCTAGCTTGGTTTGTGCGGCGAGGGAAACGCTGTTGCTGTTGCGGATTTGGAAGGGGCCCGGCTTTTGGTCGACCAGGACGATTTCATCGCCAGTGGAGAGGATGGCTATGCGAGGTTTTGCGGCGCATAGCAATTCGGTTTGTCCCACCTGTGCCGCTAGCGCGACTTCCGCGAATCCCAGGCGAGTGCCGGGCGTAAGGATCACTTGACCGGACTTTGCCTCGCTGGCGCGGGGGACGAAGTTCTGGCCTGGGCGGGTGTCGCGATCGAAGCGGATATTGTCGCCTTCGCGTTGGACGTGCTCGAGCATTACCACCGCGTCGGAGCCCGGCGGTAGGGCGGCGCCGGTCATGATTTGTACGCAGGTCCAGCGGGCCAGCGGAGTGGTTGCGGTGTCGCCGGCTTTGATTTCGCCGGCGCAGCGGAGGTCGGCTCCGTTGGTCGCGTCCGATGCGCGGACGGCATAGCCATCGCGGGTGGCGCGGTCGAAGGGTGGGTATGCGCGATCGGTTTTTATATTTTGGGCTAGGACGTAGCCTAAGGCCTCCCACACGCTGACCACGGTTGTGGCGCGGGGGCTTTTCTTGGTTTGCAGATGCTCGATTACGGTTTGGCGGGCTTGCTCGTGGGTGAGCATGGTCTTGGTTCGGCGTTCCTAATCAAGCTGCAATCTCGCGGACAAGGGGCGCCTTTCGAAGCTCAGGGTAAAGCAGTGCTGTGCCCCTACAAGGTTACGATAACATTGCCGGCGCTAGAGCCATCTTGCGAACAGTGTGCCTTCTGGCACGATGGTGGCGTCGCGTTCTGGGCCGGTGGAGATCATGCCGATTTCTACTTGCAGAAAATCGCTGATGAAACGGAGATAGTCTAGCGCGGCTTTGGGGAGTTTGCCGGCGTCGGTTTCTCCGTAGGTGGATTGGCACCAGCCCGGTAGCGTTTTGTATTCGGGCGTTACTTGCTCGTATTCTTCGGAGAGGGCGGGCATTTCTTGGAGCGATTTGCCTTTGTATTGGTAACCTACGCAGACCTGGATTTCGCGTTGGGTGTCGAAGACGTCTAGTTTCGTGACTACCAGAGAGTCGATGCCGTTGATCATTTTGGCGTAGCGCAGGACGGCCAGGTCGAGCCAGCCGCAGCGACGGGGGCGTCCGGTTACCGCGCCGAATTCTTTCCCACGTTTGCGGACTTCCTGGGCGTCGAGATCGGGCATTTCGGTTGGGAATGGGCCGCCGCCAACACGAGTCGTATACGCCTTCGAGATTCCTAAAACGTTCTTGATCTTGGTTGGAGGGACGCCGACTCCCACCGTGGCGCCGCCGGAGATGGCGCTGGAGGAAGTGACGTATGGGTAGGTGCCGTGGTCGATGTCGAGCATGGTGCCTTGGGCGCCTTCGAAGAGGACCGATTTGCCTTGGTCGAGGGCGTGGTTGATGAGTTCGGCGGTGTCACAGATGTATTCGCGGATTTTTTCTCCTCTACGCAGAGTTTCTTCGACTTCGTGGGAGAAATCGATGTCGGCACCATAGGCGCCCTTGGCGAGGCGGTTTTTTTCGGCTACTACGCGCGCAGCTTTCTCGTGGAATAAGGCGGGGTCGAGCAGGTCGCAAGTGCGCAGGCCACGGCGGGCCATTTTATCTTCGTAGGCGGGGCCGATGCCGCGCGAGGTGGTGCCGATTTTGTTTGCGCCGCGGGCGGTTTCGGCGGCTTTGTCGAGCTCGCGGTGATACGGGAAAATTAAGTGGGCGCGATTGCTGATGTGCAAGCGGCCTTTCACGTTGATGCCGGCGTTTGCGAGCGTTTCGATTTCGGCTACCAGCGCGCCGGGATCGATGACTACGCCGGTGCCGATTACGGCGTGTTGCTTGGGGCGCAAAATGCCACACGGGATCAGCTGGAGGACGTACTTTTCTTTGCCGATGATCACGGTGTGGCCGGCGTTGTGTCCGCCGGCTACGCGGGCGATGTAGTCGAATGAACCGGCCAGGTAGTCGACGACTTTGCCCTTGCCTTCGTCACCCCATTGGGCGCCTACGACCACCACCGATTTCATTCGGGCCTTCTCCTGGACCGCACACGTCCGCTGACTGATGACTTGCAATCCCTACTGTTGGGAAAAACCACATTAGATCGGAAGAGCGTCATGTAGGGAAAGAGTGTAGATCTCGGTGGTCG
>OBLW0100001096.1_pt1 | contig 23264 bp, 21 predicted proteins | sample 1520161 | NCBI WGS metagenome assembly OBLW01 (sample SAMEA3539309, study PRJEB22396) | soil metagenome | biome: tundra; feature: field; material: soil | place: USA | collected 2010-05 | depth 0.15 m | reverse complement strand
CGCGCTGAAAAAGAGATTCTGGCTTTTCGCGGGGTCATTCCTGGACTGCTGGAAGCGCACGTCGGCGCCAACCTCTCCCCGCGCGGACAGGGGTATACCTTTGCCGGAATGATGAAGTTCACGGATAAGGCGGCGACGGACGCATATTCGATCCATCCTGCGCACATGGCGCTGCTCGAGTGGCTGGTGCCACTGATTGATCCGGTGGAGCTGGATTTCGAGGCGTAGCTGTCCACCTCAAAAGCGGAAGATTGAGGCGCATATATCTTTCTATTGACAAGTTTGTTGTGTAAACGCAATATAAAGCTGTGCAGGATAACGAATCACGGTCGACGGCTCCGGGGGAAAGCGGTCTCTTCAACCGCATAGCGGTCCTGCGCGCCGAGCGGGGCATCAGCCGTCAGGAGCTGGCGGACGCAGTCGGCGTGAACTACCAGACCATCGGGTTTCTGGAGCGCGGCGATTACGGGCCAAGCCTCAAGCTCGCGTTCCAGATCGGTGAATACTTTGGCTTGCCGGTGGAGGCGATATTTTCGACCACTCCTTTTCAGCCGCTCAGCCAGCAGGTCTACGGGACGAGCAGACCCAGCGCTGCGCGAAGGACAGAACCCGACATGGAGGAATCGCAATGAACGCCGAGCTGGTTTTCTTCGGCATGCGCTTGAATATGGCGCAGCGTAATCGCAGGCGCACGCTCGTGATCGCGATCTATGCCGCGCTGGCCGCTCTAATGGCCACCTTATGGTTCTTCAACCACTGGCGCGGAACGGGTGTGTACGTCTTCTGGGCGGCCATGCTGGTGTGCCGGCTTTTTCTTGGCGGCTATTACTCGGGCGGCTTGGTGAAACCATTCAGCGGGAAGGCGCCGAAACGGTCATCGAAGCCTCCGCCGCTGTTGCTTTTGAAGCTGCGGGTTTACCAGCCGGTGCTTGCAGCCGATGAGCCTGCGTACCGCAACGACGAGCGCGAGCTGCACCAGCGCGACCACGCCCACTACCTGGCCTACCAGGCACTCGGAGTGGCCGTGATTGTACCGTGGCTTCTGGCGTCGCTACGAATCATTCATCCAGCCTCGTTCACCTGGAGTGCGATGAGCGCCGATGAGATGTACTACGGATTCTTGATGGCCGCGCTGACGCTGTTCCTCACGCTACCGCAGGCCATTCTGTTGTGGACGGAGCCGGATATGGAGCGGGAGGGGTGAGTTGGAAGGGTACGGGCGAGTCGTGGAATCGCGGGTTGATTGGAAAGGATTCGCTGGCAATCGCATCGCCCCTATGGGGCTCACAATATTCATAGGGGAGTATTCCCAGGGCTGCGTCCGCTGCGGCGGACTTGCCCTGGGCTATTTTCCATGGCTCCCTACGGGAGCAAAATGCGGACGAGAGCGCGGCTCCTCTTGAGAGGCCTCTTTGAAGGCCTGCAGCCAACAGGCAAGAGGGATGGTGCGTCTCCTTTTCTAGGAGATGATAGCTCTTACGCGATTACCGCGACCTTGGCCCGCTTGCCGAGGCGGACTACGATGCGGGCGGGCAGCGCGGGCAGCGGAACCAGGACACTCTCAGCCAGCTCGCCATCGAGCTTCACGGCCTTTTCGGCGATTTTGCGGTTGGCTTCGGCACCGCTGGCGGCCAGACCAAGGTGCACCAGCAGCTTGGGCAAACGAATCTGGTTTGGCTCGGGGCCAGCAACGTCGGTATAAGCAACTGCAACTTCTTCGAGATCCTCCGCAGTTTCCTTCTGCTGGAACATGCGCGCCCAGTTTTCATCGGCGCTCTGGGCTGCTGGCTCGCCGTGGAACCCTGCGGTAATCGTCCGCGCCAGGCGCTTCTTCACTTCCATGGGGTGCAGCTTGCCGGCCTTTACATCGGCTTCAATCGCGTCGATTTCCGATTGCTTCAGGTCGGTCAAGAAGACCCAATACTTCCACATCAGCTCGTCGTTGATGCTCATCAGCTTGCCGTACATTTCGGCGGGGGGCTCGTTGATGCCGATGGCGTTGCCGAGCGACTTCGACATCTTCTGCACGCCGTCGAGGCCTTCGAGAATCGGCGTCATGAACACGACCTGCGGCTTCTGGCCGTAGTGGCGCTGCAGCTCGCGGCCGCATAGCAGGTTGAACTTCTGGTCGGTCCCGCCCAGCTCCACGTCGCACTTGAGAGCCACGGAGTCGTAGCCTTGCATTACCGGATACAGCAGCTCGTGCATGCTGATAGGCTGCTCAGCCTGAAAGCGCTTGCTGAACTCATCTCGCTCCAGCATCTGCGAAACGGTGAAGTGCGAGGTGACGCGAATGGTGCCTTCGTAGCCCAGCTTGGACAGCCACTCCGAGTTGTAGCGGACCTCGGTGGCTTTCTCGTCGAGAATCTTGAAAACCTGCTGCTTGTAGGTCTCGGCGTTGACGTCAATCTGCTCGCGCGTGAGCGGCTTGCGGGTCACGTTGCGGCCGGTGGGGTCGCCGATAAGCGAGGTAAAATCGCCCACCAGAAAAATGACGGTATGCCCCAACTGCTGAAAATGGCGCAGCTTGCGCATCAGCACGGTGTGGCCCAGATGCAGGTCGGGCGCAGTGGGGTCGAAGCCGGCCTTCACGCGCAGCGGCTGGCCGGTCTTGCGGCTTTCTTCAAGGCGCTCGCGCAGGTCGCTTACCCGGATAATCTCCGCGGCGCCCTTTTGGAGCAGGTCCATCTGTTCGTCTACAGGTAGAAATTCTTGCATGTCTCGATAAGTATAAATTTTCTGGCGGACCCGCTCCTGGGAAGTCTCGCAAGCTGTGGAGAATCCCGAGGAGGCCTTTGACCGCATCATGAGCGGCAACGCGCGGTTCCGTGTCGTGCTCACTACCGGCACGTAACTAGACTGCTCAAGAGCATTTTCACTGTTCTTGTAATGTGAGTATCGTGCTATCCCACCGTTGCCACAAAAGCAAAGACGTGGCAAGGATGGGGCACCCAGGCGTGCTGCTTATGCGCCAATACTCTTCTGCCGGCCACTGGTTTCGCCGGGCAGGCCCTCTTCCATTTGAGCCTGCGCAAGCGCTTTGTCAGCTTGCGCAAGTGCTTTATCCATGGCCTTCGACATCTTCCGCGTGATTACCTGCAGGTGATAGCCCATCACCGCCAGCGTCATGGCCGCGCCGACGCAATGGCGATAGCGTGTGGCCACGGCCAGTAGAAACTTCCAATAGCTCCAGCGCTGCCGGCTTAAGACTCCCTGCCGCACGATGGAGGTAACGAAGGCGCGCGCATTGCCGCGGGTGAACCACTGCTGCTGCGACTTTCGCTCGCCATGCTTCGGCTGGGTGCGGTTCAGGTAGAGCTTCACGCGGTCATAGTAGGCCTCGCAACTGTAGATCCTCGCCAGCACCGAGCGGTAACCCTCCACCAGCTTGGCCGCGTCCATTTGGGGAAGAAAGTTCAGCCGGTCGGCGGTGTTGTCGCCTCCGCCCGCATCCAGGATTCGCCCCTCCCGCCACAGCCGCCGGAAGAGTTGCGTCCCCGGCATGGCCTGCAGCAGGCCGACCATGGCGATGGGGATGCCGCTCTTCTGAATGAAGTCGACCATGCGGTCGAAGATGTCCTCGCGATCGGTATCGAAGCCCAGGATGAAGCCGCCCATGACCTGCATCCCGTAGCTCTGGATGGTAGCCACGCTGTCCAGCAGGCTGCGGTGTGTGTTCTGCAGCTTGTTGCTGGCAATCAGGCCCAATTCGTCCGGCGTCTCGATGCCCAGGAATACCGAAATGAATCCGGCATCCTTCATCAGCTGCATTAACTCCGGATCGTCGGCCAGGTTGAGCGAGGCTTCAGTGAGGAAGTCGAAGCTCTTCTTGTGCTGCCTGCGCCACTCGGCCAGGGCCATGCACAGCTCCTTGGCCCGCCTCTTGTTGCCGATGAAATTGTCGTCGACGATGAACACGGCCTCGCGCCAGCCGGCCGCGTGCAACTGGTCCAGCTCGGCCAGCACCTGGGCAATGGCCTTGGTGCGCGGGCGGCGGCCATAGATCTCGATAATGTCGCAGAACTCGCAATTGAACGGGCAGCCGCGCGAGTATTGCACGGTCATGGTGGAATAGCGTTTCATCTTGATCAGGCTCAGGTCGGGCAGCGGGCTGGTTGCCATCTCCGGCCGTTCGGCGGCCTGATAAACGGGTTTTGCGGTTCCCTGCTCTAGCTCCAGCGCCAGCCAGGCAATCAGGCTCTCTGCTTCGCCGATGACCACGTGGTCCGCTTTCAGCTCGGCCGCCGGCACGCTGCTGGCAATGGGGCCGCCGACGACAGTGCGCAGTCCGCGTGCACGGCAGCGCTCGACGATCGCCAATAGAGAATCACTCTGGATGTGCATGCCGCTGAGCAGAACCACGTCGGCCCAGGCGAGGTCGCGGTCGCGTAGCTGCTCTACGTTGGTGTCTACCAGCCGCTTACTCCACGAGCGCGGCAACAGTGCAGCCACGGTCATCAGCCCCAGCGGAGGTTGCGCCGCCTGCTTGCCCAGAAACTTGAGCGCATGTTTGAAGCTCCAGAATGTTTCAGGGAATTCGGGGTAGACGAGCAGGGCATTCATGGGCAACCTTTGGGAAGGAAGAGGGGCTGCTGGGCGAGCACGATCGGGAGGTTCAGGCCGCGTTTCCCTGATGGAAACCGCTGCGGCCCCGCTCGGTGCGGCGGACTGGTCCGGCATTTATTTTCGCACTTTGCGGCCGGAAAGCTGTATAAAAGGGATCAATTTGCCGGGAAGCAGCTTGCACTTGCCGCGACCGCGACCGACGGTCCTGGCACACGTTATAATCGACTCAATGCAACAGCTTGCCCGCTACCGTGTCGTTTTCATCGCGCGCTCATTCAGCGCCCGGGCAGCTCGTGCAGCGGCGGCTCCCGCCGCCTAGACACTTTTCACCTCATCCCTTAATCTCAGCGCGGTGTTTCTGTTTCAGGGTCCTTGTTTCCCTGCGCCTTCGCCGCTGCACCGTTAACACCTTTACACTGGAGTCATCATGGAAGAGTTCAGCCGCATTCAGCGCCTCCCCGCTTACGTTTTCAACATTACCGGTGACATGAAGATGGCCGCCCGCCGCCGTGGCGAAGACATCATCGACTTCGGCATGGGCAATCCCGATGGGGCCACGCCCAAACACATCGTCGACAAGCTGGTGGAGTCGGTCCTCAAGCCCCCCACCCACCGCTACTCTGTCTCCCGAGGCATTCCGCGCCTGCGCCGGGCCATCTGCAACTGGTACAAGACGCGCTACGATGTGGATCTCGACCCGAACGACGAGGCCATCGTCACCATCGGCTCCAAAGAGGGCATTGCGCACCTCTGCCTCGCCATTCTCGACTCGCGCGACACGGTGCTGGTGCCCAACCCCAGCTACCCGATTCATATCTACGGCCCGGTCATCGCCGGCGCGCATATTATCAGCGTCCCGGTGCACGACCAGGAGCAGTTTCTCAAGCAGCTTGAGGACCTGATTCCGCGGATGACGCCGCGTCCCAAGGCGCTGATAGTGAATTTCCCGTCGAACCCGACAACGGAGTGCGTCGATCTGCCGTTTTTGGCGAGACTGGTTGAACTGGCGCGCGAGTACGGCTTCCATCTCATCCACGACCTGGCGTATGCCGATATTGCTTTCGACGGCTACAAGCCGCCGAGCGTGCTTCAGGTTCCCGGCGCCAAGGACGTGGCGGTGGAGTTCTTCACCTTGTCGAAGAGCTACAACATGCCCGGATGGCGCGTCGGGTTCATGGTCGGCAACCCTGTGCTGGTCTCGGCTCTGGCGCGGCTGAAGAGCTACTTCGACTACGGAACGTTTACGCCGATTCAGGTTGCGTCGATTGCGGCTTTGGAAGGGCCGCAGGAGTGCGTGCACGAGATTTGCGAAATCTATCGCAAGCGGCGCGACGTGCTGGTGGAGGGGCTCAACAAGTTGGGCTGGCCGGTGGCGACGCCCAAGGCGACGATGTTTGTGTGGGCGCAGATTCCGGAGCAGTATCGCAAGCTGGGGTCGCTGGAGTTTTCGAAGTTGCTGCTGACAGAAGCCAAAACCGCGGTGTCACCGGGGATTGGTTTCGGCGACTACGGCGACGGGCATGTGAGGTTTTCGCTGATCGAAAACGAAGAGCGCACGCGACAGGCGCTGCGGGGGATTAAGCAGATGCTGGCGAAGGGCGTGCTGGTCGGTTGAGCTGCATGACGGCTCATGCTCAACTTGGAATCGCGATACGTAGATGATCGACCTTGAAGAACTCCAAAGCCGAGGATGGACGCTGGTGCCGGGAGTTTCTTCGCGGGCTTCGCTGATTGAACTTGCGCATCTGATCGGGTCGCCCGTGCCGCACCCAAATGGGAAGCTGGTGAAGGAAGTTAGAGTGATGCCAACGGAATCGGCCAAGCAACGCACGCTCAGTTCAAGATTCGGAACGGACAGTTTTCCTCTTCATACTGACACGGCATTTTGGCGGGTCCCGGCCCGCTATCTCATCCTACGTGTGATCGGAGATACGAGACGCCCCACCACCGTTTTGCCATTCCGAAGCATTATCAATAATCGCAGCAACTCCGTGTTGGATTGGGCCGAGCGCTCAGTCTGGTATTTGAGAACACCATCTCAAAGCGCGTATTGTTCAATGAGATTCCGAAATGGAACGTCTACAGGATGGCGCTTTGACGCCCAATGTATGTTTCCTGCTAACAGTTCCGCTCGCCAGATGACCGAAGCCTTTGAGAACAAGGCGATTCAGCAGCATACTGAAGAAATTGACTGGTCGATCGGATGCGCTGCCGTGATATCGAACTGGGCGGTTCTTCATGGCAGAGGCCCAGCACCGATTGAAGAACGAGAACGAGTATTAGAGAGAATCTATGTGGGAGGCGAAGCGTGATCTGGGAACGGGAACCACTTTGGGCAAAGTCGAAATTGTTTTTCGAACGAGCATTCGATGAACCTCCGGAGAGCTCGCTGTATGGGCTTTGGTGTTCGCTAGGTCTCGAGCTACTAGCCAGAGCTGCGGTGGCGTCAATTAGTCCTACGCTATTAGCTGAGCCAGATGCCGAGCACAAGTTTCTTTTGTACGCGCTAGATCGGGCTCCGGAGAAAACACCACCTAAATCGATCGCCGTCTACCAGGTATTCGCCTTGTGCTCTGTGCTCTTTGACAGTTTCTCTAAGGAAGATCTTAAAGAGGCGCAGGCACTCGTAAATCGCCGAAATGCTGAGCTCCACTCCGGGGAGGATGCATTTGACAAATACCGTCCCAATGTTTGGCTTCCCGGGTTCTACCGCATCTGCAACGTCCTGACGAAGGTGCTTGGCGAATCGTTGGAGAGCCTTTTCGGCGCAGAGTAAGCCAGAATCGCTCGTGAGATTCTAAAAGAAAACCAGAATGAGGCTACCTCTCGTGTACAAGCAACTCTTGCGGCACACAGACGGGTATTCGAGGCCAAACCTCCAGAGGAACAGCAAGCCGCTGCAGCGGCGGTCGAAGAGAGTGCGGCGAGGCTATCCTATGCGCACCACCATCGCGTAACATGCCCTGCCTGTGGATGCGATGCCTCAGTTCAGGGCGAATTGTTCGGCGCTGAGAGCGTCACCCAGGAAGAGGGGAACGTAATCGTGAGGCGATCAGTTTCTCCACGGAGCCTTTCCTGCACGGCATGCGGCTGCAAACTCAATGGCTATTCGGAACTCGCCGCAGCGGGCTTGGGTGGTCATTACTCACGTGTGAAAAGATCTTCACCTGCCGAGTACTTCGGACTCCTCGATCCAGATAGCGACGACATGACCGACTATATCGAGAGGTACATGGCAGACTTGGTGGAAGGTGCGGAGTACGACAACGAATGACCCAACACCGATACTTGGCTGGTTGTCCGGATCTCGATCGTCTCTCAGATAAACGAGTGCCCCAGGCCTCGCTCTTGTGACTTGGGGTGACAGCAAGCCTTGGCGGCATCGACTTATGGTTCAGCGGTCTTGTCCGTGCTCCGGCAGCCTGCGTCGAAGTCATCGTAGCTTCTGCAAAGAACCATTCCAGATACTTACGACCAAGCTCCATCTAACCTTGGAAAAAGTGACTCATATGTTGAAAACTAACTTCATTTCAGGCTCTATAACTCGCAGATAAGTAGCTCGAAAAGTAACTTCGCGTACTAACTGCACCGAGAATTGTTCAACTACTCTAAGTCCTTTCGATTAGTGCACCAACACTGGTGAAATCCACAGATTTAGCGCTTTTTTGCACTTGCTTCCACAGATTGAACAGGCCTAAGCTCCATTTCAGTTGATGACCTGGCAGGGAATTGGAAACGCAGTTCCGGTCTGACAGGACGATGCAGGATGCGGTTGAAGTCGGAGGTACACTGGTCGGTTCGCCGGCAAGTGGAGCCTGAATTAGATTGTGAGAATGCATCCAGAGTCAGACGGGAAAGTGCAAAGCCCGATTGGACACGAAGATTCATCCGCAGCTTGCTGAGGATGCAAAGTTCGAGGAGAACCGGGAGTCATCATCGATCCAGCCGCAGATGCAGGATTCGGGGCGACCCGAAGACGCAGGGGCGGCAAAGCCGGAAGGTGCGGGAACCGAGGCAACTCGGGGAACCATCAGCCGACGCCGAAGGAGCGAGGATCCGGGGTAACCCAGAGACTCAAACCCAAGGCAAAGCCGGAAGGTGCAAAGAGCGGGGCAACTCGCAACCGCACCGGGAGGCGCAACTGGAAGAGCGGAGCCGAGGGGCAACCTGAGGTTTCAGCGCCAGAGGCGCCGAAGGACGCGAGGTTCGGGGTAACTCGAATATCCGTCGCCGGCAGAGCCGGAAGATGCAGGAACCGGGGCAACCCGGGGACTACATCGGCAAGCGCAACTGGAAATGCGAAGCTGTGGGGCAACCCGGGGCTCACGCGACAGAGGCGCTGAAGGATGCGAGATTCGGGGCAACTCGAATATCCATCGCCGGCAAGGCCGGAAGATGAGAAAGCCGGGGTAACTCGGGGCTCATCGAGAGGCGCGACGGGTGGACCGAAGCCGAGGGGCAACCTGGAGCTTCACCGCTGGGAGCGTCGAAGGATGCGAAATTCGGGGCAACTCGAATATCCATCGCCGGCAAAGCCTGAAGATGCCAGGGTGCGGGGCAACCCGCAGCCACATCGGGAGGCGCAACTGGAAGTGCGAAGCCGAGGGGTGACCTGAGGTACCAGCGCCGGTAGCGTCGAAGGATGCGAGATTCGGGGCGACTCGAATGTCCATCGCGGGCACGGCCTTAGAGATGCAGGATTCGGGGAAACCTGAAGACTTAGCGCAAGGCTGAACGGGTTGATGCTTGTTCCGAGTAACTTGTTAGATCACCCTATTGAGGCGCCAGAGACTCCGGTCTCTGGCGTCTTCGTTTGTGGGCGGCTTTTTCGCGGCACTAATCTCTGCGGCGTAAACTGGTTGCGGAGCTACCCAATGAAATTTGGCTTTTTTCTGCGAGCGGGAGTGGTCGCTGTTCTCGTGATGCTGCCTGGCTGTTTGGCGCAGGCGCAATTTGGAGCGCCGCCGGAGAGTAGCGCGTTTTCAATTGCCAAGGCGCAGTTGATTCAGCCGGAAGAGCTGAGCCAGTTGCTGAAAGCCGGGGGTGCGGACAAGCCGCTGGTGTTGCAGGTGGGTTCGCGCGTGCTGTTTGAGCAGGCACACATTGCGGGTGCGGAATACGCGGGGGCCGGGTCGCAGGCCGCGGGGCTCAAGCAGCTCCAGGGCAGGGTTGCTCCGCTACCACGCAAGAGCTTCATCGTGCTCTATTGCGGCTGTTGCCCGTGGAATCACTGCCCGAACATTGCACCTGCCATGAAACTTCTGCGCGATCTGGGATTCACCCGCGTCAAGGCTCTCTACCTGGCGGACAACTTCGGGGCCGACTGGGCTGACAAGGGGTATCCGGTTGAGCGCAGCCACTAGCAGGATTTCGAGAGAGACGACATCGGCTCGAAGCAAAGCAATCTTCAGAACTCGCATGTGGATGGGCAAGCTTCTCATCGCAAGCGCGGTACTCGGTATCTGGTCAGTCACTGTCACTGCCTTTGCCGCTGACACACTCGTCAACAAGAAGGCGCCGGAGTTTGTGCGCAAGGACCTGAATGGCACGAGCATCGATCTCAAGAGTCTGCGAGGCAAGGTAGTGCTGCTCGACTTCTGGGCAACCTGGTGTGCTCCGTGCCTGATTGAGATGCCTGAGTTCGCCGCGTGGCAGCGGGAATACGGCGCGCGAGGCCTTCAGGTTATCGGAATCTCGATGGACGATGATGCCGCGCCAGTGCGGAGCCTGATTGGAAAGATGAAGCTGAACTATCCCATAGCGATGGGCGATGCCAGGCTCGGAGAACGGTATGGCGGCGTGCTTGGACTGCCACTCACCTACCTGATCGACAGGAAAGGGGTAGTGCGCGCGCAGTTTCAGGGCGAGACCGATGTGAGGACGATTGAGAAGCAGTTGAAGCTGATCCTGGATCAGCGATGAGCGATGGGCGATGGGCGCCTTGTCATTTCCCTCAAGTGTGTCGAGCCAAGGTTCATCGCAGGAATTTGTCGAAGGGTTTGGGTAAAGACAGCAAGTTAGAGCATTTTCGGAATGCACGTAGACTTTTTAAGAGCATTGAAAGGTGGCTTTTTCTTGAGGAAAAAGCCACTAAGCATAGTGCCTTCGGTCTACACCAATTCCGAAAATGCTATAGCCCCCGCTTCGCGGGGATAGCGAGTCAGCAAGTTAGCGGAATGGTGCGATGGATGAAACCTCGGCTGCCATTCATTCCTGTTGCAACCGAGCGCCTTCATCGGCAATTCCACCGACGCACAGTTTATTCGACTGTTCGCCGAGTGCGTGCCGAGGTGAAGACTATTTTGCCGGCGCGAGCGCCTGTGGCTTGGAGAAACCGCGAATGTAGAGGATCAGGTTCCAAACCATCGTGTCGTTTGCGCGGCCCGCAGCCTCGGGAGGCATCTTGTCCTTGCCGTTGCGGATGGTGTCAAAAAATGCTCCATCCTGCGCGCGTGCCAGCGTCTTTGGATCAGAGAAGTCAGTCATCGTGAGGCCCATGCTCTTGGCCACGTCGGTCTGGCCGTTTCCATTGTCACCATGGCACATGGCACAGTCGATTTGATAAAGAGTCTTCGCCTTCGCCTGCGATTCAGCCGTCGGCTTTACAGGATTGGTTTTGGTGGTTACGGGTGGGGGCGCGGGTTCGGTTGCAGGTATAGGCGCGGCGCTGGGCTCTTGCGGCCTGCCTCCCATGGTCGGCGTCGGAGTAAACGCGAATAAAATTACTGCGGAAAGTGGCAGAATCGACTTCAACATAACAGCCTCCTCAAAAACAGATGTCGGCTAGAAGCATCTTTTCGAGTTGATTGGTTTCTGGCACGAATTATAGGCCCAATTCGCTGGAAGGGCCAACGGAGGCAGGCGGCTGACGCAGTTTGTCGCTGGATGGTGTGGTGCGAACTTCAAGATATCAAGTCGGGAAGCGGCATCCCGCAGTGTGGGCCTCAGTGCATTGCCGACGAACCTGGGCCAGTGCCGGGCCTGTTCTTGTTGAGCAAGAATGCCAGCACCACCAGGCCCATCGACATCCACGACAGCTCCATGTACACGTCCTGGTAGCCCTGCATCTGCGCCTGGCGGTTGAGTTGGGAATACAGGTTAGCGAGCGCCATATTCATGCTATTGGGATCGCCAAAGTGGCCGGCGAAGAAGCCGGAGAGAGCATGAGATTGCTGCTGGAAAGCGATGGAGCCGGACTGCATCCCACTCTGCAGATGCTGCTGGTGCCACTCAGATCGATTGGTGACCTGGGCGTTGGTGATGGCAATGAGGATGCTGCCGCCGATGTTGCGGGCGAAGTTGATTAGCCCCGCGACCTGGTTGCTCTGTTCCCTGGGCATGCCCACATAGGCCGCAGTGGTGATGGAGATGAAGCAAAACGGCAGAGGAAGCATCTGGACAACGCGCAGCCACGAGGCGGCAGGGAAGGTCATGTCGAGCGTGGTCACCTTGGCTGCGTAGCGGAATGTTAGCACGAACATGCTGAATCCGATGACCGTGAGCGTGCGCGCGGAGACCTTGCCCGTAGCGTAGCCGGCCATGGGCATGACGAAGAGCAGTGCGATTCCACCCGCCGTGAGCGCCATGCCGGCGTCGGTCGCCGTCCATCCAAGCAATTGCTGCATGAACTGCGGCTGCAGAACGGTGTTGGCGTTCAGCACACCCCCGACAAGCATCATGAGGAAGCAGCAGATGGCGAAATTCTTGTAGCGGAAGAGCTTGAGGTTCATGAGTGGGTTCTTCTGGTGCCACTCCCACATGACCAGACAGATCATGCCGGCCACAAACAGGAATGCGAAGAACTGGATGAAGCCTGAAGAGAACCAGTCGTTCTCCTCGCCCTTGTCGAGCATGATCTGGAGGCCGCCCATGGCGATGGTGAGAAATCCCAGGCCGACGTAGTCCATTTGCCGCAGCCGCGAGCGGTCTGGCTTAATCCATGGCGGATCGTCGACCAGGCGGGTGACGAGAATAAATGCCAGGATGCCGACCGGGATGTTGATGAAGAAGATCCAACGCCAGGAAAAGTTGTCGGTGATCCAGCCGCCCAAAGTGGGACCAATGGAGGGCGCGAGGACCGTGACCAAGCCGTAGATGGAGAATGCCTGGCCGCGCTTTTGGGGTTCGAACGAGTCGGCCATGATGGCCTGGGCCATGGGCTGCATTCCGCCGCCGCCTGCTCCCTGGATGACGCGGAAGACGAGCAGCATGGGCAGCGTGGGCGCAGCGCCGCAAAGAAAACTGGCGACAGTGAAGACAATGATGCAGAAAACAAAGAAGTTGCGTCGCCCCATCAGGCTTGAGGCCCACCCGCCCAGTGGCAGCACGATTGCGTTCGAGACCAGGTAGCTGGTGAGGACCCAGGTTCCCTCATCCGTGCTGGCGCCGAGGGTTCCGGCAATATGCGGCAGCGCTACGTTGGCGATGGAGGTGTCGAGCACCTCCATGAATGCCGCCAGCGCTACCGTCATGGCGATCAGCCAGGGATTGACCCGCGGCTTCCAACTCGCCTGATCGACGGGGTTGGGATTCTCCATATGCCTGGCCGGGGCCGGCGATGCGGGCTGCAACTCTGACAACAGACTTCTCCTCTGTTTCGCGACGTTTGTTTTGGCTGGCCCAGGGAAGTGCGGCGCCGTAAGGCATTGATGTGGCCTGAGAACGGTCTGATCGGGCCTTCTTCACGCGGTGCGTACTTTTCAATAGATTCGTTTCCCCACTGTTGGGGTTCATGGATTGCGATTTCTTGGTTTCAGTCGATTTTGGGCGTCCGCCAGCCTACCAGCGCAATCGCCAGCGCCACGGCCTGCATGGCAACGATGAAGCCCACGCAGGCGGGCCACCCGCCGATGGCCCAGAAGGCTCCCGGAATCACCCCGGCAGCCGCGCCACCGAGGTAATAAAAGGTGATGTAAATCCCGGCTGCGGTAACCCGCGCTCCCGCCGGAGCGGCCACGCGCAGGTGGGTGCTGGAAGCGGTTTGCGCGATAAAGACGCCGGACGACAGGAGCGTGAGTCCCGCAATCACAACCGCGAGTGAAGGCGCCAGCGTGAGGAGAACGCCGGCGATGGAGCACATAATGGCTCCGGATATGCCTACGCGCAGACCGACTCTTGTGATCAGGTAGCCGGCGGCAGGCGTGATGAGGAGGCCGATCAGGTAGACGAAGAACAGCGAACTCAGCGCGGTGGTGGAGAGCAGAAACGGCGCGGCACTCAGGTGAAAGGTAATCCAGGTGAAGACGCCCACCAGCGAAAACAACACGTTGAAGCCGACGGCAAAGGTGGCCACCAGGCGGCGGCTGCGAAAGAGCCCCTGAACCTGGTAGAGGAAGCCTAACCCAACTGTACTGGCGGCTGGATGAGGGGCACGCCGGCGCCCATGCGGCAGCCACGCCGCCACGGCTGCTGCTCCGGCCAGCGACGCGGCGCCCAACACGAGAAAGCTGACCCGCCAACTGAACCGGTCGGCGAGGATGCCGCTCGAAACTCGTCCGATAAAGCCGCCCAACGCGGTTCCGCTGACGTAGAAGCTCATGATGAGGGGCACTCGGTCCGGCGGCCATTCCTCGCCGATGTAGGTAATGACTACGGCGATGATGCCAGGTACCGTGATGCCCTGAAGAAACCGCCAGAAGATGAGCTGCGGGAGTGTAGTGGAAGTGGCTGCGAGGAGCGTTGGCACGCTCACTCCGAGCAGCGAAACCACGATCACGCGTTTGCGGGCGAGCCGCTCAGCGAGAGCGCCAAAGACAGGGGCGGAGATGGCTACGCCGAGCGTTGCCGCCGATACTGTCATGCCCACGCCGGTCTTCGAAGCATGGAACAGGCGCGCGAGGAGCGGGAGGAGCGGCTGGGTGCAATACAGCTCAAGGAAGGCGCACACGCCGCAAAGAGAAACGGCGGCGGCTGCCAGCTTGCTGGGCACCGGATGGTCAGTTTGGGAGTGAGGTTCCAATGTTCTAGGATAGTCCGAACCTGTGCGGCAGCTTTCGCTCCTGCGCCAGGGCGATATAACCTTAAGTGCAGGATGCACTCTTCCCCCCGAAAGCAGCCCCGACGCGGTATGGAGGCCTTTGCCTCTCGCGACTTCAGACGATTCCAGTTTGCGCGCGTGGCGGCCGTACTGGGATACGCGGCGCAGTCGGTGGCTGTGGCGTGGCAGGTGTATTCCATTACGCATCGGGCCATCGACCTGGGCTATACCGGCCTGGTGCAGTTTGTGCCGGGGCTGCTTTTCCTGCTGCCCGCCGGGCACGTGGCCGACCGATTCGACCGCCGGCAGATCATCCTGGTCTGCTATGGTCTGCAGGCGCTATGCACCACAGCACTGCTGCTGCTTGCGCGCGAGGGTCTGCACAATGTGTTCCCCATCTACGTGGTTCTGTTCTTTATCGGCACGGCCCGCACTTTCTCAGGACCGGCCAATTCGGCGCTGATTCCGCACCTCGTTCCCGAAGAGCACTTTGTGAATGCGGTTACCTGGGGCGCGACTATCTTCCAATTCGCCACCATCATCGGGCCGGCGCTGGGCGGGGTGCTGTTTTCGCTGCCTCTTGTCCATTTTGTCCCTGACACTCTGTTGGAAGGCCCAGGCATTGTGTATGTGTTCACACTGGGCACGCTGGGCTGGTCGCTGGTGCTGGTGGGCAGCATGCGCACGCGCGTCGGCCGCATGGAACACCGCGCATTGTCGCTCAAGGTGGTGATGGCCGGCTTTCAATACATGGGGCGTTCATCGCTGCTGCTGGGAGCCTCTTCTCTTGATTTGTTTGCGGTGCTGCTGGGTGGCGCTGTTGCGCTTACGCCTATTTTTGCGAACGACATTCTGCACACCGGCCCACGCGGACTGGGATTGCTGCGCGCGGCTCCTGCGGCGGGTGCGGTGACGATGTCACTGCTGATGGCACGTTTTCCTTTCCGCCGCAAGGCTGGCTTGCGCCTGTTTGTTTGCGTGGCCGTCTTTGGCGTTGCTACGGTGGTTTTCGGCTTCTCGCGCAGCCTGGCGCTCTCGCTGGGCGCCTTGTTTGTGGCGGGTGCGGCGGACTCCATCAGCGTGATCATCCGCGGCTCGCTGCTGCAACTGGCCACGCCGGCGGAGATGCGCGGGCGTGTGAGTGCCGTCAACTCGCTCTTTATTGGCGCATCCAATGAACTGGGTGAGTTTGAGAGCGGCCTGACCGCGCAGTGGTGGGGCGCGGTGCGAGCCACGGTGTATGGCGGCATCGGCGCGCTAGTCGTGGCCGGGGTGTGGTCCGCGATCTTCCCCAGTTTGCGGCAGGCAGATGAACTTAGCGCTGAGGCCTTGCGTCCGCAGGTGGCTTCGCGCGAGAACGCATCCGGCCTTTGAACGGTTTTCCAGGCCTGAGCCGCAACTGCTCGGCTAAGAGGTCCCCACAACCACTCGGCTAAGATGCGCATCTCACGAGTAATTGAAGAGGAGAATGCGTGAAGGCCTGGAAAGTATTTCTCGTTTCGACTCTGATCACGTTGACCATCGGCGGCATCTACCTGTTCTCGGTATGGAAGCAGCGTCAGAAGCCCGGCGTCATCGTCCAGACGGACGCCAACCAAACCCTCAGCAAGGACGACCTGGCCGTGATGCGGGCTTTTTCTCCGCAGCACTTTGAGGACACGCTGCGGCTGCAGGGTACCGCGGTATGGATGAAGAATGGCTACACGATGCCTTACTTCCAGTACGAGGGTGGCCAGGTGCAGTTCGGCAAACGCGTGGGGGTCATTCCTTCAGCCCAACGGCTTGACGTGAAGAAGATTGTCAAAGCCGCAGTTCCGGCGAAGGTGGATGATGGCATTGCGCATGGCAGTCGTCAGGCCTTTGCAGTCTTCGGCTTGCCGGGCGATGCGCAACTGTTCGCCACGCCGATAGGCCAGATGCAGGGCAACGAGGAAGCCTACTACTGTGACGTACTTTTCTTTTACGACGACCCGCATTCGATCTATGACCACTGGCCCAAAGATGTGTGGGCCGCCATCGATGCCCGCCAGGTGAAGCCCGGCATGAGCGAACTGGAAACCCGCATGGCGATTGGCCAGAACATACACGCCGGCGCCGGCCAGCAGGGCGACCGCACCGTGACCTACGACCAGGATGGGAAGCACTGGACGGTTGCATATGTCGGGAACAAAGCGACATCGATCAAGAGTGAGTAAGGATCTTGACGATGCAGGCGAATCCCAGGTCTCAGAAGCGAGATCCTTCGACTTCGCTCAGGACAGGCTCTGGGGCACCCGGCACTAGCGCGTTTTCGGCCTGAATCTTTACGGTCGAGATGGGCTTCTGTGGTCTCCCACCCTTTGTGCAAAGAACGCACAAAGGATGGGGCACCCGAAGTTGTGTTAACACTCAACTCGAAAATGCTGTAGCGCTGCACAGTCGGATGAAACAACTAAGGCCCGCGGAGTGCGGGCCTTTGCTGTAATTCGCAGATCAGTGGAATGGGTTACTTCTGGGCCGTTTGCACGGTCTGTTGCCCGCTTGTTGCGGGCGGGTTGACCTTGACGTTCAGGAAATCTGTCAGGTCGTTTACATCCTGCTGCGTGCCTACCATGGGCGGCATGAACTTCTTGTAGGGCATGTCGGGTTTGTAGTCGTGGAGCATGATGACGAAGCTGCCGATGTTGGCGCGGTCGCGTCCGCTGAGCAGTTGGCGCATGGGGCGGTAGCCGTCCATGGTGTGGCAGGAGCCGCACTCGCCGCGGAATATTGCTTCGCCGCGGGAATAGCTGGCATCCGATCCGCTCCACACCCAGTTGGAGTGCGCCAGATAACCGTCATGATTGATGCGACTCACGGAAGGCACGCGCACGCCGTTCGAGTACATCCAGTGGCCGATGACGTAGGGCTTGCGCAGCATCTCGCGCGAGTACTCTCCGGCGCCTGTTGCCATGAGCGCGAGCAGCAGCACTGCCAGGGCGTGCGACAGATTGAAGTCCAGCGGGTTGCGATAGGCCAGGTAATAGGCGACGCCGACGATGGTGGCGGAGGTGACGATGATGACCAGCGCCATGCGGGTGACGGCGGAGAAGGTGCCGGCATTGATGGTGTCGATGCCCAGGGTAAGCAGCGCCTGCTGCGATGCGGGGACCATCATGTAGTACCAGATCATGAGGAAAGGAATGGCGACGAAGGAAGGCACCAGCCACTTGACGCTCCACTGGACCGTGCTGATCTTGAGGGCCGGTTGCTTTTCGCCATCAATCTGGCTGGAAGTGATGAGTGCCCAGACGCCGGCGAGCGAGCAGCATACGCAGGTACGCAGCAGCAGGCTTGGCCAGTAGGTGGGATTGAAGAAGGCGTTCCAGAACTTGCTGGCTTCGTGGCCGGTGCCGGCAACGGCGAGCCAGGTGTCGCCCGGCGTGAGCATAAAGGCGAGAATTCCGTTGATGATGATGAGCGTGAAGGCCGAGGCGCCGGCATAAACCCAACCCACCTTGAGGTGAAGCTTGGGATCGATGCGGTTCCACGTGTAGTAGTAGACGGCGACAGTGGTGAGTTCGACCAGGAAAAAGACCCACTCCATGGCCCAGCCGAAGACGAAATTGTGGATCAGAGTGCTGGTGGCTTCGGGATGCGTGAGGCCGATGGCGAACCAGATGCCGACGCCGGAAACCGTGCCGAAGACTGCGGTAAGAACCAGGAAGAACTTGGAGTGGCTGGCCAGTTGCTTGAGCCATGCGGCGCGGAGTTCGGGGTCGGCGATGCGCATGGCCTTGCGCTCGGCCATGGGCAGATAGAGACCGCCGCCGACGGCGAACTGCGAGATCATGACGTGGAAGATGGCGATAATGCCGATCACCCAGCCCGAGCCGAGATATGGAATTTCCCAGAATGGATAGTTCATGGTTGTCTAGCTCCTAGCTATCAGCTTTCAGCTATCAGCTTTTCGTCCCTTGGCCATGCTGTTTGAGTTTGCATGGCGAAGCTGAAAGCTGATGGCTGAAGGCTTAAAGCTGTCTTACCGAATCGTCCAATAACCGATGACTGTGGTGGCCAGCAGGGCAACGACTGCCAGCAGTCCGAAATAGTGTGCGGCGCGGGCGCGCTGTCCGCTCGGCTTGTTCTTGTCGTAGAACGGAATCAGAATCCAGAGCACGATGCCGAGTGTGAAGAGCAGGATGCCCGCAATCTCGCCGCTCTCGCCGGGCAGAAACGAGCCCAGCAGTTTGAGCATCTCGAAGGGGCTCATGAAGTACCACTCCGGATGAATGCCGGCCGGAGCGGGGGCCAGCGAGTCGAACGGCTTGCCGAGCGACCACGGAAAGACCGAGGCCAACAGCGCAAGAATGTTGAGCGAGATGAGCCACATGGCCAGATCCTTGCGCATGAAGTTGGGGAGGAACGGCATGCTCTTGCGCTGGGCGGCGGGCTTTTCTTCTTCGCTGGGAGGCACGGCGTTGCCGTGGCGCTGCACCAGCCAGAGATGGAAGCCGAGAAGAGGCAGGAAGATCGCAGGCAGTACAACAACGTGAAGAGCAAAGAAACGTTGTACTGTGAATTCGCTTACGTCGGGACCGCCGCGGAGCATGTTGGCGATTGCTGAGCCGATCAAAGGAATTGCGACCGGAATCTGCAGGCCCACCTTGGTGGCGAAGTAGCTGAGTTCATCCATGGGCAGCAGGTAGCCGGAGAAGCCGAAGACCGAAGCCAGTCCCAGCAGCGCCATGCCGCTGAGCCAGCCAAACTCGCGCGGCTTGCGGTAGGCCTTCATGAAGAAGACCGAGAACATGTGCACCAGGATGGAGAAGATCATCAGGTTGGCCGACCAGGAGTGGGCCGAACGGATGAGCCAGCCAAAGTGCATCACGAAGGTGATTTGGCGGACCGATTCGTAGGCTTCAGCGCCGGGCCGGTAGTAGACGAGCAGCAATACGCCGGTAAAACACTGGACAAGAAAAAGGAACAGCGAGATTCCACCCCAGTAGTACCAGAAGGATTGAGAGTGAACCGGGACGGTCTTGTGGCGTGCGAAGGCGGCCAATTCCGAGAGGCCCAGCCGCTCATCCACCCAATCGTAAACATTGCTCGTGATCGTCTTTGAAGTCATGGTTCTTTCCTTAAGACTCGCTTGTTCCTTTCCCTGTCCGGGAATCACTTTAGCGGCAGAGCCAACCGCCGTCGACTACCAGGACGTGGCCCTGGATATAGTTGCCGGCCTCGGAGGCTAACAACACAGCAGCGCCGGCGAGGTCGGAAGGCAGACCCCAGCGGCCCATGGGTATTCTGTTGAGAATTGCGGCGGAGCGCACTGGGTCGGCGCGCAGAGCCGTTGTGTTGTCGGTGGCCATGTAGCCGGGCGCGATGGCGTTGACATTGATGCCCTTGTCAGCCCACTCATTGGCGAGGGCCTTGGTGAGTTGCGCCACAGCGCCCTTGGCCGCGGCATAGCCGGGCACCAGGATGCCGCCCTGGAACGACAGAAGCGAGGCGGTGTTGATGATTTTGCCGTGACCCTGCGCGAGCATCTTGCGGCCTGCGTACTGGCTGAGGAACCATACGCTGTTGAGATTGGTGTCGATTACCGTCTTCCAGAATTCTTCAGAGTGCTCGGCAGCGGGAGCGCGGCGGATGGTGCCCGCGTTGTTGACCAGAATGTCGATGGAGCCGAACTCCTTGACTGTGTCGTCTACGAGCATCTGACCGATGGCCTTGTCGCATACGTCGCCGGACCGGCAAATATATTTGACGCCTGTCTTCTTCACTTCTTCAATCGTCGACTCCAAAACCTGGTCGTAATTGTGCAGCGTTACATTCGCGCCTGCCTGTGCAAAGGCGATGGCCATTCCGGCGCCTAGACCCTGGCCTGATCCGGTGACCAGCGCGTTCTTGCCCTTGAGGCTGAATAAATCGAGGATTCCCATGGCATTGCTCCTTATGTCTCGCGAGGTGAGTCGTTCTCCTGGTTTAGATTCTTATGCCCGCGAAACTTCCACACCGGTGTCGTTCACCGCAACTTTGAAGAGCTTGAGCGGCTTGGGTGGCGGCCCACTTACGTTGGCGCCGGTGTAAGGGTTATAGACGCCGCCATGGCAGGCGCAATGAACGCGGTCGGCCTGGGTTTCATACTGAACCGTGCATCCCAGGTGCGTGCATACCGCAGTCAGCGCAATCCAGCGGCCGTCCGCATGGTGAATCAGCATGGCCGGTGCAGTGCCAAACTTGAACATCAACACCGAGCCCGCGGGCAGCTTCTGTGCATCCTTCAGCATCACCTCGGTCACGGCCGTTGCGCTTAGCGCCATCTCTGCGGGCGATGCGAGGTAACGATAGATAGGATAGGCGAGCGCAGCGGTGTAGCACAGCCCCGCTGCTCCGGCAGCCGCCAGAAAGGCCCGGCGCGTGTTCCGTTCGCCGTTCTCCAGGCGCTCTTCGACAATGTTTGAGGAATTTGCAAGTACGCTCATAAGCTAAGCCGCGCCCTCCATAACCTTCTCTGCGCGCGCCACAACGGACACGAGCCATCCAATTACGCCCAACCCGGCGACAAAGAGCACCAGGAACAACCCCACCACGCTCCAGTTGGTCACCACTACTCGATCCCAAACGTCATAGTTCTTGCTCAGCAGGGTGAGGTCGCGAACGCCGTCACGGTAAACGACTAAAGTGATTTCAATCAGCACGGCGAGCAGCAGGCCCGCCCAGGCAACCCAGCCGGCGGAGAGTTTTCCAAACCCGGCAATTGCGCTGACCAGCACGGCCACAACCACCAGCGCGAGCCAACCGTATCCGGCAAATCCGGAAATCTTGTAGAGCGGGTAACCGCTGTGGCCCGCGAGCCCGGCCTTGACGATTGCGGGCTGCACGCTTGCCGCCCACAATCCGGCTGCAAGGTACACAAGCCCAAACGCTGTGGCAACTTTACCGCCGATTCCGGCCACAAATTTCTTTTCTTCCGCGGTGAAGGTGCTGCGGCCAGCCAGATACAGGAGCCACAGGCCGCCGATGAACAAGCCGCCGGCCATCATGAGCAGCCAGCGCGGCGTCAGCGTTGGATCGCCGGTGGGAAGATAGGCGCCCATGGCCGAGGAGGAGTACATGTCGCGCCACGCTTCAGGGCGGAGCATCAGTGTCATATTGCTGGAGAGCAACCGTGCAATGAAGCCGGCGAGCAGCCATGCGCTCAAGCCAACCCACCACGCGGACTTGCCCGCCTCAAGCCGTGCCGAGAAGCGATAGAGCAGCCAATAGGTAAGCATGAGAATGCCGATGATCGAGATCCAGTAAACGCCCATCAACACGCTGCTGGTGTAGAGGGCGCGCCCGTAGAGCACCTGCGCAAACAGCAGCGGCGGCACGGCCAGATTGATCACAAACGTCATGACTACCGTGAGCCTGCGAGCCAGTGCCCGCGCGGTGACGAGCGATAGCGGCGAGCCGCGGAACAGGCTGAGAAGAACCGCAATCAGCAGTCCGCCCAGGAGCATTTCAACGGCAACAAAGTGCAGCGACAGGGTGACGACGTGCAGCAATTTGAGCAACCATACAGGGGCCGGAAGTGGAATTGGATCGACAGCGGGATATGGATTCATAGAATTCGGGAAGTTCCTTTCACTCTGCGGCTTGTGCGGGATCGAAGACGAATTCGAACCCGTGCGATGGTTCAAGACTGCCGTCGCTGGTCACGTGGCCGGCGTGAGCCGCGACGGATGTGCAAGGGGAAGCCGCGGAAGATTTCTGGGGGGACATTCTGGACTGTTTCTCTCCAATTTGGATTGGTAAAGGTCAACCTATAACCGGCGGCGACCAGTGGTCTGTGACGGAGAATACATTCCGCTGTGACAATTTTGATTAGGCTCCGAATGGACTGCGCCCATCATCCTGGCCCAATGAGCGACTGCACTTTTTGTTGCTTGCAGGATTGATCGGCATCTGGGGCCCTGGGATGAGGGCCTGTTCGACAGGACGAACGCATGAAGAGAGCTAATTCGTCGATGCAACTGACCCGCGCCGCCGATTATGCGGTCCGGGTAATGATTCATCTTGCGGCGCCGCACACGGAAGGGCGTGTCTCGCTTCCCGAATTGGCCGCGGCTACGGATGCGCCGGAGAGTTTCCTCTCCAAGGTGTTGCAGGCCTTATCGCACGGTGGGTTGATATCTTCGCGACGCGGACAGTCGGGCGGGTTTCAGATTTCGCAGGGCGGGCGCGAGGCATCGATGCTGCAAGTGATTGAGGCCATCGACGGTCCAATCTGCCTGAATGTTTGCCTGATCTCCGGCAAATCCTGCCAACGGAAGGCGCATTGTCCCGCGCATCCAGTTTGGGCAGAAGCGCAGATGGCAATGGTGGAAGTTCTTTCCAGAGCTACGGTTGCGGAACTGGCTTTCGAGGCGCAGGCGGCTAAATCCGGGCATCCGGTGAAGTCGGGGCACCGGGCGAGCGATACGGTCTGTATCTCTTCGCCGGTGAAGCGGGCCAGGCGATAGAGCCTAAGAAGGCGTGGCATAGTTCTGCGGCCGTGTGGATTTGTACTCTCCCAGGTCCCAGAATCGGGACCTGGGGCACCCAATCGTCATAATCCTTATTACGCAATCACGCGGTCATGGTACTAGTTGCATAAACCCGGCTTGCAGTGTTTCAATCGAATTATTGAAACAGGGGTGCTCCACGAAGTGGGGCTGAGAAATACCCTAGAACCCGATCCGGATAATGCCGGCGTGGGAAGCTTTCGAAGCCGAAC
>OBLW0100001095.1_pt1 | contig 23281 bp, 23 predicted proteins | sample 1520161 | NCBI WGS metagenome assembly OBLW01 (sample SAMEA3539309, study PRJEB22396) | soil metagenome | biome: tundra; feature: field; material: soil | place: USA | collected 2010-05 | depth 0.15 m | reverse complement strand
GCGATTCCGGCGCAGGCGATGGCCGTACCCAGATCCGGTTGCAGCACAATCAGCCCCAGACACACCAGCACGGGTGCAGCCGCGGGCAGGAGCGTGTTGCGCACGTCATCGATGGTCTTGGCCCGGCTCTCCAGGAAATAGGCGAGAAAGAGAATCAGAACGGGCTTGGCCAACTCCGAGGGCTGGAACGAGAAGCCGCCGGCGTGAATCCAGCGGTGCGTGTTGTGCGAGCGGTCGAGGAAGAAGACGGAGATCAGCAGCAGCGTGGTGAATCCCATCACCGAAAACACCAACGCGGGATGCTTGTAGCGGCGGTAGTCGACGCGCATGGTGACGACCATAGCGGCGAGTCCTGCGACCGCCCAGATCAGCTGCTTCGACAGGAACGCATAGGGCGAGCCGAAGCGCTCCCGGGCCATCACTGCCGACGCCGAAAACACCATCACCAGCCCCACAAATACCAGCAGCATGGTCACGGTAAACAGCCAGCGGTCGACACTCACGCGCTTTGCCATGGGATTTCATTTCACCACGGAGTCGCGGAGACACGGAGAATGATTTGGGATTGTTGAATTTCGAGTGTTGACTGTTTTGGTTCCGGGACGTATTTCGCTGGGAGAAACTGGGAAGACACGCAAAACGGAGAGCCTACAGCAGAATCTCCATCCCTTCGGCGGCGGCGCGGACCTTGGGATAGTAGTTGCGCGCGTCGTTCACGACTTTGTCGACGATGGCGTCGGTATGGTCCGGGTCGTGATGGTACAGGATCAGTTCCTTGGCGCCGCTCTCCATGACGATGTTGACGGCTTCGCGCCAGTGGCTGTGTCCCCAGCCGCGGCGGCGGGCTTCATACTCTTCGGGAAGATATTGCGCGTCGTAGATCAGGACGTCGGCGCCTTCAGCGAGTTTGCGGACGGCCTTGTCGAAGTTCGGATCGCCGGGCTCGTTGTCGGTGGCGTAGACGAGTACGCCTTCTTTCGTTTCCAGACGGAATCCCATGCATCCCTGCGGATGGTTCAGCCATGCGGTTTTGATCTTCGTGCCGTCCTGCATGGGCAGGCATCCATTTTCGATGTTGTAGAAGTCGAGCTTCGCCTTCATCTGATCGAGGTTGACGGGGAAATAGGGTGCGGCCATCTGCTCGGCCATGACCTGCTCAAGGCTGCGGGTGCGGCTGGAGGAGTGGAATACGAACTGGCTGCCGGGACTGTCGTAGAGCGGGCGGAAAAAAGGCATGCCCTGGATATGGTCCCAATGGAAGTGTGAAACGAAAACATGCGCGGAGAACGGACGGCTTCCGAACTCGCGTTCGAGTTCGTGCCCCAGCACGCGAAAGCCAGTGCCGCAGTCGAAGATGTAGATTTGATCTCCCAGGCGCACCTCGACGCAGGAGGTATTGCCCCCATAGCGCAGGTTCTCGACCTGTGGAGTGGGCGTGGAGCCGCGCACGCCCCAAAACTTGACTCGCATAAACTCCAGTGCTGCTTATTGCGTAATCTTCGACCGCAAGAATCTTCCCGTCAATTCTATTGCTGGTTCGCGCGCCAGGTTTTCCCGACCGCGGAGCAACCCCCAGCCCTCGCCGAAGCCCAAGATGTTCATAATAGTCGGGATATTACCGATTCTAGCCTTTGTCCCGAGCCCAACAAGTGACCAAAGTTTGTTGGTTTTGGGATAAACGACCATAGCGGGCGTCGAGAGAAGGCTCAGACGGGCGACACCCCTGATTAATGGCGTTCGAACGTGATGAGGGCCCCGCTGGCCGCTGGAAGTTCGATGACCGCTGCGCCGTTCTCTACTGCGAGTGTCTCTTCCCGCGCGGTCGACCACCCGCCGCCCGCTCCCACGGGTGCTCCGCCCAAGGTTGTGTCCGTGGCGTCGTCCACTCGAGGCGCATGCAGGCGAACCGCAGTCACCCGCCGGGCCTGCTGTCCGGCATCGATCGTGAGACGGACGCCGCGATCCAGGTTCTTGTTGAAAGCCGCCACTTTGAATGCTCCTGCGTCGCTGCGGAGTCCATACGCCGTCAGAAGAGGAGCCTGTTCCTGCGGCTCGAGCTTGCTTTCCACTAGGTGCCCCGCGCCAGCCTGTGCAAACAGCAACATACCGTAATAGATCGGCCGCGCCAGGAATCCATCTTCCTGAGTTCCCGCAATTGGCGTATACCACCCATAGCCGCCGCCATGGAAGTTGATGCCCGTACCACCTGCTGACGCCAGCTGATACATAAGGTCGGCACTCCAGAGCGCCGAGGCGAACGTATCGCTGACTCCCTGCTTGCCCCCTTGATAGCAGGAGTTCGTTTCCGCCAGCCGGAAAGGCAAGCCAGACTCTTGCATCGTCGTCTTCATTCCTTCGAACTCGTCCTGCAGCTTGGGATTTGGCCGGAGCAACCGCTCAATCGTCATCGAAGGATCGGTCGGCGGACCCTCCGCATAATAGTGCTGCGAGAGAAAAACTGCCTCGCTCTTGAATTGCTTCGCGAAAGGCACGAGCCACTCGTTGTTGTATGCCGTATCCGGTCCGGCAAAGGGCGCGTTCGGAAGACGCGCGCGGATCGTCTCGTAAAAATGCTGCCATTCGACGGCAAACTGCTTGAAATCGTAATCGGCCTTGCGGATTCCGTTGCGAAAGAAAAGATCGGGCTCGTTGCAGAGTTGGAATGCGATCAGCTTCGAGCCGGCCGCGTCCATCACGCGCGCCGCTTCATCGGCGGCATCCTCGGCGGTTCCGGTACCCATGTTCAGACCGTAGATCAGCTTCCATCCGCAGGCGTCGAGGAAGCCCCGTAAATTGCGGATGGCCAGCGGCGTAATATTCACCGGAGCGGGAGCTTTGTGGCCGGTGTCGGGACCGACGGCCATTCCAAATGCGGCGGGATTCGCCTTGTCTCCCGTGCGCATGCTCTCGGGGTTCTGCCGGTTCGCCTGTTTTGTGGGATCCGGAGTCCAGTAGCAATACTCGCTGGTGTTGCCGCCGATCCGCAAAACGCCGGACGAACCGAGCCGCCGTATAAAGCCCGCCAGTTCTGTATTGCTACCCGAGAAAAAGTTTGGATTTCCGAGCTGCGCCGATTCATAGCTGAGGCCGGTGAAGTCGTCACCGATCTTGTTGCCGAGTCGATCTGGGCGGAGAGTCAGTCGAATGGAAGGGCTCGGACTCGATTCAGCAAAGCTGAACGGATGGTACAAAGAAGCGGCGGAGACGACAGCTGAGAGACGAATAAAATTGCGTCGATTCATCGGCAACGATTGCACCACACGTCACGCTACAGAGCAAGGTTTACCCCAGGGGTGCAAAACAAGCGCGGCTTTCATAGGCTGAATTGAACGACCTTGACCACGAAGGACACGAAGTCGCACGAAGGACGAACTTGCCAGTAAAATCCTTCGTGATACTTCGTGTCCTTCGTGGTTTTAAGATCCTTATCTTCCCGGGTCAGACTGATACAGCGTGCGCAGCGTTCTGTCCGCTCGCACTCGTCGCCTATAATGAAAAACCCACGGTTCGGCGCCACGCAGGATCCCTCTGAGTGAATCCGCCAGGCCCGGGTTGGATCCCAAACGATGCTGCAACCGGACTTCAAACAATTTTCCCGGCTAGCCAAAGGGGCCACGCTGATCCCGGTGGTGAAATCCGTCAGCGCCGATTTGCTCACACCGGTTTCCGCTTTTCTAGCGATTGCGGACAAAGAACCGCACGCGTTTCTCCTGGAGTCGGTGGAGCGCGGCGAACAGATCGGGCGCTACACGTTTCTGGGCGCGCGGCCTTACATGCGAGTGAAGGCCCGCGAGGGAACGGTCGAGATTGAGCGCGGGCGCAAGCGCGAAGTCGTACAGGACAATATTTTCCAGGTGGTGAAGCGATTATTGCAAGAGCATCGGCCCGCTAGTGTTCCGGGACTGCCTCCATTTACCGCGGGAGCCGTCGGGTATTTTGCGTACGATGTGGTTCGCCAGCTGGAAAAGATTGGAAATCGTGCGAAAGATGACCTGGCGCTGCCCGACGCCGAACTGATGTTTTTTGACCGTCTGCTGGCGTTCGATCACCTGCGGCACCAGATCCACATCATGGCCGCCGCCGACGTAGCAAGCGAGAGTCCGCAGCGCGCCTATGACCGGGCGCTTCGCGACATTGCTGCGTTGGAACGGAAACTCGCAGCGGGACTGAGCCCGGCACTCTGGCGCAAGTCGGCAAAGACCACACCGGGCAAGATGAAGGTTCACGCGGGCACGCGCCGCGAAGCTTTCCTGCGCGGCGTGGAACGCTGCAAGGACTACATTGCCGCGGGCGACATCTTTCAGGTCGTGCTCTCGCAGCGGCTTGATTTCACTCCCGAGGTTGCGCCCTTTGACTTGTACCGCTCCCTGCGGCAGGTCAATCCGTCGCCGTATCTTTATTTTTTGCGCTCGGGCGACACCCACATTCTCGGTTCCTCTCCCGAGATGCTGGTGCGGGTCACTGGACGCAGGCTGGAGTACCGGCCGATAGCGGGGACGCATCCGCGCGGTCGCGACGAAGCCGAAGACCTGCGGCTCGAACAAAAGATGCGCACGGACGAAAAGGAACGCGCCGAACACGTGATGCTGGTCGACCTCGGCCGCAACGACCTGGGGCGCGTGAGCGAGTATGGCTCAGTAAAGGTGAAAGACCTGATGTACGTGGAGCGGTATTCGCATGTCATGCACCTGGTGTCGGCGCTGGAAGGAACGCTGCGCAAGGACCTCGACGCCCTCGACGCTTTTGCCGCATGCTTCCCCGCAGGAACGCTGAGTGGAGCGCCGAAGGTGCGGGCCATGCAGATCATCGAGGAATTGGAACCGACGCGACGCGGAATCTACGGTGGATCGGTGCTCTACGCCGACTTTGCCGGAAATCTGGATTCGTGCATCGGCATTCGCACCTTGCTGATGCAAGGCAAGAAAGCGTATCTGCAGGCGGGCGCGGGAATCGTTGCGGATTCGGATCCAGCCAGTGAGTTTCAGGAATCGATGAACAAGGCGCAAGCCGTGCTAAGAGCGGTGGAGATGGCACGGGGCGCATAGGGCCACATTCCTGAGGGATGGCCGCTACTCGAATTTAGGTGGCGGCGAATTAGGCGATAGGGGCGGAGCGCAGTGGGGCGTGATTTCCCCGGCACCGGGGTCGGCGTTCTGGGAGTTGTGCGCAAAGCACCAATGCACCAGAGTTGCAGGATAATCGCGGCGCGTCGTGGGCTGCACGTCCGCCTCCTGGATTTCCTGAAACCCGAACTGGATCATGCCGTCTGCCGCGACCGTACCAACCAAGTAGCCGTAGACGTCTTGCCTGGCTTTCTCTGAAGCTGGGACGGGAAGCTTGGCGCGTTCTGCTCCTCCCGTGCCCACGATCCATCCCGGCAGGGGCTCGCCTTTCTTTCTCAGCTCTGGTGTATCGAAAATATTTTCCATGTAGAAATGAGAATGACTGGAGAGCACATAGACAGGCTTGTGGTTCTGATCCCGGAAGAGTCGCAGCATTTCGTAGGCTTTTTCCCCGCTAGGGCGGGCCTCCTGAACTCTGCTTTCCCCCATACTGTGGCTGTTCGCCAGGCTGTCGGGCAGCGCTTCATGCATGCCAACCACTACGCTCTTGACCTCGTGCTTTGGGTCCGAGTTGCTGGCGTCCTTTTCCAATACGCGTTTCAGCCAGTCCAATTCCGCGGGCAAGAAGCAGTCTGACGAATTGTCGAGATAGATGAAGTCGACTTTCTTCTGGACCCAGTGGAAGTAGGTTGGCGGCGCCTCAGGCTCGACGGGCGCGTCTTTTTTCTGGGCGGCTGGGTCATCGGCGGCACGTTGTTCGTGCAAGGTTGACTGGTCGAGCCAGGCAGCAAACTGGCGTCGGAACTGGAACCTGTCCTTGGGTGTGATGACCTCGTGGTTACCGATACCGACGTAGTAGGGCACGTTCCCGAAGGCCGCGATCTGATGGTCGATGAAATCGGGCCATGCGCGCTGCAGATAAAGACTGCAACTGAGAAACGTGCCATCGACGGCGGCGGCGAACGCCATGTCCTCGTCCACTTTGTAAATCGCTCGCAGATCGCCCAAGTGCCAGTAGAAGGTGGGAGCAAACTGTACGCTGTGAGCAGCGATCGCGGGCATCACGATATCTCCGCAGTTGCGGGAGTCACCGGAAACGATGAAGCGCCAGGAGCCTGCCGGCAATGCGGGCACGGCGACGGCGGGCCTCTCGGCGGCTCGAACGGAGGCAGGCACCGACTGCGCGGAGTTTGCACCACAGAGCACGCTTAGGGTGAGACCGATAAGGAGTGCCGCAGAATGACGCGCTCCACGGGCAAATTCTCGATTGCGAGGGATACCTGACATGTGGCGAATTCCTCTTGCGGCCGACAGCGTCTAACGGTAAGGACTGTCATCTTTAGCGAAGCGACCCATGCACTCGGGCCAAAATACACAGGTCCTTCGCTTCGCTCATGATGACAATTCACAAGAACGTCAACCAAACTTCACAGCGCTAGGAAATTTGCCACGAGTTTCTTCCCCGCGTCCGTCAGCACGCTCTCTGGATGGAATTGCACGCCTTCCACCGCGTGGCGGCGGTGGCGCAGGCCCATGATAGTGCGGGCGCCGTCTTTTTCGGTGGTCCAGGCGCTGACCTCCAGGTCGGCGGGCAGATCTTTTTCCTCAACAACGAGCGAGTGATAGCGCGTGGCCGTCATTGGCATGGGCAGGCCTTGAAAGACAGTTCGGTTGTCGTGCATGACGGGGCTGGTCTTGCCATGCATCAGGTGCGCCGCACGTACCACGCGGCCGCCGAAGGCTTCGCCGATCGCCTGGTGTCCCAGACAGACTCCGAGTACGGGCACTTTTCCTGCGAAGTGGCGGATCAGTTCGATGCTGATGCCGGCCTCATGCGGCGTACATGGCCCAGGAGAGACGACAATCCGCTCGGGCTGCATGTCCTCGACCTGGCTCACGGTGACCTGATCGTTGCGGCGAACCTCAACTTTGGCGCCCAACTCGCCGATGTACTGCACCAGGTTGTAGGTGAACGAGTCGTAGTTGTCGAGTACGAAAATCACGTGTGCCACTCCTGATATCAGCTTACACCGGAGAGGCGATTTCAGATTTCAGATTGATTAAGTTCAGATTCCTGCTCCCCGGGTTCAAATCCGCAATCTGAAATCGCGTTTTCTCCCCTGAAAGAGCTACCCGCTGACCCAAGGGTGGTATTGACCTTGGCGCTCGCGCGGAGCATCCTCAATCTATCTTTTCAACGCAAGTTCAGGTCAAACGCAACTTCAGGCCACTTGGAGGATGCATGGCTGAGCCTCAGCAGGAGAAGCGCGCCGCACGACGCTTCCCTCTCCGTGTACCCGTCACGGTCGATCATGACAACGCCACCCAAGCTGCCCAACTTCGCGACGTCAGCGCGCGTGGCATCAGTTTCTACCTGGAGTCCGCCGTGGCCCAGGGATCGCACATCGGATTCACGCTGACTCTTCCGCCAGAGATCACGCTCACGGAAAGCATCCGCGTGCAATGCAAAGGCCGCGTGGTGCGGGTGGACGAGACGGGGGACAGCGGCAAACTCGCCGTGGCCGCGGTGATTGAAGAATACGAATTTCTGCCGGAAGCGTGAAGGCCGTCGGCGGCGTGGAATTCCATCCCTGCTTGTATCCATGAGTTGGCCTGTCATCCCGGAGTTGTCATCCCGAGCGAAGCGAGGGATCTGGGTGTTTGCCCGCGGCGGCAACACCGGTTGTCCTGGCGAAGACCTAGGTCCCTCGCTTCGCTCGGGATGACAACGGGTGAACCCGGCTCTCAGTCCCGTTCTCGATTCCCTTCTCTCCCATCCACCGCAGGTGATATGTTTCCTTCAAGACTCCAGTGAGGGATTCTTTGCCGCGACCTGCGTTCAAATCTGTGTGTGTGGCCGTCGTAGCGGCGCTCCTAGCTGCCGGGGTCGCAGCTCAAACTTTTGGACCGCCGCCGGTGGTGACGAGTGTTCGCATCGTCCATGAACGCGGGGTGCCGGCGGTTGAGATTCTTTCCAGCGGCCCGGTCATTCCTGAAATCCAGATGATCGACTTGCCGCCCCGGCTCGTCATCGACCTTCCCAACTCCCGCCTGGGGCTGACCCAGAAACGGATCGCCATTCAGAAAGAAAACATCCTCGCCATCCGCGTCGATCAATACCAGAAGGAACCGCCGGTGACGCGCATTGTTCTCGATCTGCTGGCGCCCTATGGCTATACGTGGGACGGCGCTGGTCACCGCCTGATGGTGCGGCTCAAACCCGCCGGGGATGTGAACGCCGGCAAGAAGTCGTCGCCGTTTCAGCCCCCGACGGTGGCAGGCATCTCGCTGGGCGGCACTCCGGCCGTAGTGCCGGTGACCAGTGGTTCGGGCCCCATGGTGCAGGCGGGAAGCCGCATCGGTTCGGGATCGACCGTGACCGCCGGTTCGGACACCGCAGTCCTGCGTGTGTCCGGCGGAGGCGAAGTTCGCGTATGCCCGGGGACGACGGTCTCGGTCACGCCCTCGCAGACCAAGCGCGACCTGATGCTCGGCTTAGGCACCGGCGCGATCGAGGCGCACTATACCCTCCGCGCATCGGCTGACACGGTGCTGACCCCTGACTTCCGTATCCTCTTTGCGGGGCCAGGAGAATTTCACTATGCCATCAGCGCCGACCCCCACGGCAACACCTGCGTGCGCGCGCTCAAAGGCAACACTTCTTCGGCCATCGTCTCAGAGTTGATCGGAGACCGAATTTACCAGGTCAAGCCAACCGAGCAGGCGGTGTTTCATTCCGGACAGATCGACAAAGTTGACACCAACGTTCCCCTCGAGTGCGGGTGTCCTCCGCCTTCGCCGCTCATGCGGGCTGAGGCTTCCTTTGCACCGAATGTTCCCGACTCGGAATTGCCGGAGAAGGTGCGCATCGGTGGAAATGCACCGCCCGCTGCACCCGCCGGGAGCGGCTCGATCGCGACTGCCACGGCCACGCCAGCTTCAGCCACGCGCCTCTCGAATGGGCCGGAGACCGCGCCGTTGCCGCCCCCTCAACCGAACGACGTTCATGTGCAGGTCGATGCGCCGTTTGTATTTACCCCCGCGAGCAAACGTGCAGCCAGCGCGCCGCCCGCTCCCGTACAGGTAGCCAAAGATTTGCCGGCGGAGGATTCTCCGCCGCGCCAAGTTCATCTCGATGCCGTGGTGCAGTCCCCGCCACCGGACAAGCCGAATCAGCCCGAGCACCGCGGCTTCTTCCGGCGGTTCAAGGGATTCTTCGCTGCCATGTTCAAGTAGAGTTTCCAACAGCATCCCGTAAACTCCGGCATTTCGTAGCGCCGGCATCCTGCCGGCTGTCGCGAGGGCCTCCTGCCCTCGCACCTCGCCCGCGCCCGCGCGGGGGGACGCCCCCCGCTACAGCCGCCGGGCCGGCGCCGCTACGTCTTTCTTGTTCTTCCCTCGGGAATCCTTTTCGTGCAGTTCTGCTTCTTACCGCTGGTTGGACTGAGATCTTTCTCGACAACTCGTTAGCTGGAGCGTGCCATGACCGCTGCATCTCCCGGACCGGGTCCGAATCTTTTTTCGATCATTGCAGTAGACCACGACGGGTTGTACCGTGCTCGCCGCGAGACTTTCCTCTTCTCGATACTCGGGCAAGCCGCGATCGTGGGACTACTCATCTATTTCACGAGCTGTGTGATTCGCGACCCGGCGGCAATCGCCCGCCAGTTGCCCAGATTCATCGAACTTCCCATCGTCTTCTCGGGACACAACGGCGGCGGGGGCGGCAACCATGATCCGCTTCCCCCCTCGCACGGAAATCTCCCTCGAGCCTCGATTGATCCTCAACTCACGCCTCCGACGGTGGTCCTTCCGAAAGAGCCGCCGAAGCTCGCGGTGCCGGAAACGGTGGTGGTGGCTCCGGACATCAAACTGCCGCAGGACGGGCAGATTGGCGATCCCACGTCGAAATTTTCTCTGCTATCAAACGGACCCGGCGGACCCGGCGGGATTGGGCTGGGATGTTGCGATGGCGTCGGGCCGTCCACCGGACCCGGAGCGGGCGCGGGCCCGCCGGGAATTTTCCCCGCCGGCCACCAGGGCGTGACCGTGCCGCAGGTCATCTTTAACCCGGAGCCAAGCTTTTCAGACGAAGCCCGCAAGGCAAAAGCGCAAGGGATCGTGCTACTGATGCTGGTGGTTGGAAAAGACGGCCACCCCTACAACATTCGCGTGGGGCAGAGCCTGGGGATGGGCTTAGACGAGAAGGCGATCGAGGCCGTCAACCGCTGGCGCTTCCGGCCAGCCACGCTGAACGGGCAGCCAGTGGCGACGCAGATTGCCGTACAGGTGGATTTCCACCTTTATTGAGGGGCTAGCGATCAGGAGCTAGGGGTCAGTGGGCAGTTTTGCCACGTTTCAAACCAACTGATCCCGGATCCCTAACTCCTGACCACTTGACGCTAGCTTCGATTGATCACGCGCCGCAGCGGCTCAACTTTTTCGCGCAAGTCGTCGGCGAGGTCTGCGCCACGGGCGGCTACGTCACGAACGCGGTCACTGACATCACGCACGTGTCCCTTCGCCTCATCGGCCCAATCGCCTAGAGTGTCCTTGGCGTCCTCGTAGCCACGCTGCAGATCGCGTCGCATCTGCTTTCCAGTCTTGGGAGCCAGCAAGAGTCCCGCCAACGCTCCGGCACCCAGTCCAATCAAGAGAAACGTGACTGCTGTGCCGACATTGCTGCTTTCTGAAGATTCGTACCGTCCAATTCGCATGATAAAAACCTCTATTTTTCCGCCCGAAAGGGTCCGGGCATATTCGCGAGAACTGCGCTAAGATTCAACCTCCCCTGATTCTAGTCCTACCGAAGGGACCCGGCGAAACCAAACCGGCGAGGGTGATTCTGCCCATCTTCGATGAGTTCGCCTCCGGGAAGGTTTCTTTTCCGGCGCACCTCAGTGTAAAATAACGCTTTAGCCCTCGTGGCGGCGGAACTTGTGGCCTGCCCGTCTTCCGCCGGCTTTGCAAACCGCAATCGTATTCAAGGAGAGTTTTTCACCGATGTCGATCCCTGCCACCCAGCTTCGTCCTGGCATGATCATTAAGCACAACAATGATCTGCACTCTGTTTTCAGCGTCGAACACCGCACGCCCGGCAACCTGCGCGCCTTCATCCAGGCTAAGCTGCGCAACCTGCGCACCGGCGCCATGTTCGAACACCGCTTTCGCTCGCCCGACCCGATCGAAAAGGTCAACGTGGACGAAGTCGATATGCAGTTCCTCTACGCCGACGGCGACAGCTATTACTTCATGGACATCGCGAACTACGAGCAGACCCACCTAAGCAAGGAGATCCTGGGCGACGCCGTCGACTACCTCATCGCGAACCTCGAAATCAAAGTGGAATTCTTCGACGGCAAAGCAGTCGGCATCGAACTGCCACAGACTGTGATCCTCACGGTAGTCGAAACCGAGCCCGGACTGAAGAGCGCTACCGCCTCCAGCGTAACCAAGGCGGCCAGGACCGAGACCGGACTCGTGGTGCAGGTTCCCCCCTTCATCAACGAAGGCGAGAAGATTAAGGTCGATACGTCGGAAGGCGCATACTTGTCGCGCGCGTAACGCCATTGTTGATTGTTGATTTCTGACTGTTGATTGAAAATCCTCGCCGCGCCAGCGTTCTTGGTTTTCAATCAGCAATCAAAGATCAACAATCAGCAATTTTTTATGAGTTCCACCGAAAATACAACTCAAGCCCGCCGCTTCCTCGTGCGCGGACGCGTGCAAGGCGTCGGCTTCCGCTGGTTCGTTGAGCGGGAGGCGCACATCCTGGGCATCGCAGGGTGGGTGCGTAACAACCACGATGGCAGCGTGGAAGTGCTCGCCCAGGGAACTCGCGACCAGATCTCTGGACTACACGGACGCCTGCGCGAGGGTCCGCGTGCGGCCCGCGTGGATGCGGTCGAAGTATCCGACGCCAGTCCGATCGCAGAACTCATTTCATTTCGCATTGAAGGAGCGTGGTAATGCCATCGTCCGTCCCGGCTATGAACGCCGATCAACTGAAACATCTCATTCGTGAAGTTCCGGATTTCCCCAAGCCTGGAATTCTTTTCTATGACATCACCACTTTGCTGAAGGACAAGACCGGCTTCGCCACGCTCATCGACAAGTTCTCCGAGTACTACATCGCGCAGGACGTCGATCTGGTTCTCGGCATGGAAGCCCGCGGCTTCATCTTTGCCCCGGCACTGGCCTATCGCCTGAACGCTGGATTCGTTCCCGTGCGCAAACCGGGCAAGCTTCCCGCAGAAACTGTGAAGTATGACTATGCCCTCGAGTACGGCACCAACTCCCTGGAGATCCACAAGGACGCCATCCAGAAGGGTCAGCGTGTTTTGATCGTCGATGATTTGCTCGCCACCGGCGGCACCGCCGAAGCCACGGCCAAACTCGCATCCTCACTGGGCGCAAAGATCGCCGGCCTGGGATTTGTGGTGGAACTCGAATTCCTGAAGGGCCGCGACAGGCTCAAGGACTACGATGTCATGTCGCTGCTGCGCTACGACAAGTAGAAAATCGTGGTCACGATACGGAGCCTGATGCTTTCACGATACTCTGTTGTTCTTCTCATGGTGGGGCTGTGGCTTTCGTCGTTTGCCGTTGCTGCCGACGACTTGGACAAGAGGCATGAACTGGATGCCCTGCTCGCCAAGGCTAACGCGGCAAACCTGGGGTCGAGTGGATCCCCCGCATTCCACCTGCGTCTCCAACTTCACGCCGAGCACATAACCGCGAGGCCTATCGACGGAACCTACGACGAGGTATGGAGTGCGCCCGATGCATGGCGCCGCGAGACAGCCTTTCCCGAATTCAAGCAGTTAGAAACAGGTGACCAGGACGGCCGATGGGTCGACCGCAGCCTCGATTTCAGGCCGCACCCCGTATACCTGGTGGCCCGGTTGTTGGATTCGCTGATGGCTCCCGTGGCTCCGGCCGACGAGAAAGTCCTAAAGCTCCACTTAGAGAAAAAGGAAGGGATGAAGTTGCAATGTGCAGATCTCGGAACGGGACCGGCGCATCATACGCTGTGTTTCGACGAGCGTGGCCTTTTGTTCAGCAGCGAGTACGCCTCCTTTCAAGCGGAGTACCACGACTATCAAAAATTCGGCGAGGCGATGTTTCCTCGTAAACTCAGCGTTTATCAGAACCGGGAGCGGGTGCTGGAAATCAACGTTGCGGAGCTTAGTACACCTTCGGAGAAACTGACGCAATTCCCCCGACGCGCCGCTTCAGCTTTGCAGTTAACTCCCTGCGAGAGGTGGGAGGCCGGTCTGCCGGTAAAGAAGGTTGCGCCGCAATATCCTGAGGAAGCACGCAGAAACCACCTGCAAGGAACCGTGTTGCTTTACGCTCTTGTTTCTGCCGACGGAACCGTGCAGAAGGTCAGACTACTCCAAGGCGCGGGCGCCACCCTGGACCAGGCCGCGGCCGAAGCAGTAGCGCACTGGGTTTACGCTCCAACGGATTGTGGTGGCAAGCGGTCGCTGGCCGTCGAGATAGAGGTACAGGTGAATTTTGCGTTGAGTTATTGAGCGGCTGCTATCTCCAGACGCGCCCGACCATCCACGCAACCCCGGCCCAGAAACTAACGCTCGCCACAATCGACAGCGCCAGTCCCGAGATTGCACCCCAGTTGATTTGACGGCGGGCGGAACTCCCGTCGAGATCAGAGTCTCTCTCGAACCAGGAGTCCACGAACCCCACATCCAGCGAGGGTGCACTCCACGAACCTTGCTTCGTCTTTCTACTGCTGGCAAATTGGGTGCTCGCTTGGGGGGACAGCTGCAGTACTTTGTAGCTCATGAAGCACCTCCTGCACTTGCAGTAGCAACTCGCGTGCCATCTTGAAGCCTGGCCAAGCCGCTCAAAATAGGAGGCTCATTGCGGCTCGTGGGTTGCCGGATTTCCTTACCCGCGTCAAAAAATCCTACCGTCCCGGCCAGGTTCGTGCGAGATTTGACGCAAGTTCTTCAAACCCCTCAAGAATCAAAAACTCTCGCTCTCGTCCCAAAATACTTTTTCTTCCTACAGGAAGACCCGACTTCGACGTAGTGTGATCCCGTCTTCACAGCTCCGCCAGTGACAAATGCGACTCCTTCGGCAGGTAGCTCTTGCGCCGGAACCAGTCCTCCATGGCACTGGTAAGTTGATCCAAGGGGACGCCGGAACCGATCTCCATCTGACCGTCGGCTAGTGGAAGAGTGTCGTCGAAAACGCTGGCGTTGGTGAAGTTGCGCATGGAAAAGCTGTCGAGCCACTTCAGCGGGCAAGGCAGACTACGGCCGCTTTCTTCATACTCCACTCGAATTTTGCGGGCGAACATAGTTCGATTTAATCACAGGAACGGCGCCGTCATGCAAGCTCGGCTTGACAGACTGCCATCCCCGCCCTAGTCTCCTCCCGTCCCGCGGAGGAGGTTCGAAATGGTCACAAATCTGATTTGGTGGGTGCTGGTCGGACTGATCGCCGGTTGGGCTGCCGGCAAGATCATGAAGGGCGGTGGTTACGGCACCGTCATGGACATCGTCCTCGGCATCGTCGGCGCCGTGGTCGGCGGCTGGCTGACAGGCATCCTGGGCATCCACCTCGGAGGCTTCATCGGCACAATCCTGGTCGCGATTTTTGGAGCCGTATTCCTTATTTGGCTCACGCGCCTGCTTAAGAAGGCTTAATCAAACGGGAAACAAAAGAGGAAGGCCCGGCGCGCGCCGGGCCTTTCTGATTTTAAGTGCAGTTACATCTAGCGCTGGGCTTTGGGTCCCGCCGCCTTTACCTCTGGCGGAGCATCGAAGTTCTCGAAGTTCTTCGCGAACCGGTTGCGCAGGTCTTCGGCGGCCTTATCGTACGCGGCTTTGTCGGACCATGCATTCCGCGGGTTGAGCACCTGCGGAGGCACCCCGTGACACCGCTTCGGAATGCTGAATCCGAACGTCGGCTCGATCTCGAATTCTTCTTTAATCAGTTCACCTTCAACGGCCGCGTCGACCATCGCTCGGGTATGAGGAATATCCATGCGCTTACCCACGCCATACGGCCCACCCTGCCATCCCGTGTTCACCAGCCAGCATTGAGCGTGGTGCTCACGCAAGCGGCGGCCCAACATTTCGGCGTAGGTCTTCGGAGGCAGCGGAAGGAACGGCGATCCGAAGCATGTCGAGAACGTCGCCGACGGTTCTTTCACGCCGGCTTCGGTTCCCGCGACTTTCGCCGTATAGCCGGACAGGAAGTGATACATCGCCTGCTCCGGCGTCAGCTTCGAAATCGGCGGCAGAACGCCGAATGCATCCGCCGTGAGGAACACGACATTTTTTGGATGCCCGCCAATACCAGGGATCAAGGCATTGTCGATGAAATCCACGGGATAGGCGGCGCGGGTGTTCTCGGTCTTGCTGTCGTCGTTGTAGTCGGGGATGCGCGTGTGCGAATCGAGGGTCACGTTCTCGAGCACGCAGCCGAAGCGCAGAGCGTTCCAGATCTGGGGTTCGTTCTTCTTCGAAAGCTTGATGCATTTGGCGTAGCATCCGCCTTCGAAGTTGAAGACACCGTCGGCGCTCCATCCGTGCTCGTCGTCGCCGATCAGGTCGCGCGACGGGTCGGCCGACAGAGTGGTCTTGCCCGTTCCCGAAAGCCCGAAGAACAGCGCGCTCACGCCGTTGTGCCCAACGTTGGCAGAGCAGTGCATGGGAAACACGTTCCGCGGGGGCAGCAGGAAATTCATGATGCTGAAGATCGACTTCTTCATCTCGCCCGCGTAGGAAGTTCCGCCGATCAGCACCGTGCGACGCGTGAAGTTCAGAAGGATGAAAACTTCGGAGGCCACGCCGTCGCGCTTGGGATCGACCTTGAACTCAGGCGCCGAGATGACCGTAAATTCCGGATGATGATTCTTGAGTTCCTCTGCAGTCGGGCGCAGAAACAACTGCCGCACAAAGAGGTTGTGCCACGCATATTCGTTCACGATGCGAACCGGTAGCCGGTAGGCAGGATCGGCACCGCAGAAAAGATCCTGCACAAAAAGCTCCCGTCCCCGCAGGTGCTCCATCACCCTCGCGTAGAGCGCATCGAACTTCTCCGGCTCAAACGGCGTGTTCACCCCGCCCCAGGCGACCGTGTGCGCGGTGGTCTCATCTTTGACGATGAACTTGTCTTTAGGAGACCGGCCGGTGCGATTCGTGTAGCCGACGAGAGCCCCGTTGGCCGCCAGTTTCGCTTCATTGCGCCGGATGGAGTGCTCCACCAGCACCGCCGGAGAGAGATTGAAGTGCGTCCGGCCTTCGCTCAGCAACTCGGCAACGTCGCTGACGTGCATCGTGGTAGCCATGGGGTCTCCTCAATAAAGGCAAAAAACAGTCGCAAAAGGGAAAACAAACTATTCTCCCTCAAAAGACCCCGGCCTGCCAAATTATTGAGGTGGTTTTCTTGCCGACAAGGATTTCCCATTCTTGTGACGATTTAAATTTCACGGCGATCACGTGATAAGGAGGTTCGACGGAATGCGGTTGGAATGAGGGAAGCTCTCCGTCCTCGACGCGGGCAGCTCTCGCTAGTCCGATGTCTTGTAGTCGCAGGCGGTGCGGCAGGGTTCGCAGTACAGGAGGCCGTCGTTGCACAAGCGGACGTCGAGCGTTGCCTGGCAGAGGCAGCAGAATTTTTCACACTCACACGAAGCTTCGAGCTGCTCACACTGAGCGCATTTGTACTTGGCGGGACCGGTTCCGTAGCTCATGAAAGTAATGTAGCGCGCCGCACAAGCTCTCGGAAAATGACCTTGGTAATCGTCATGGCGGCGGAAAGGCCGCATCCAGCACGCCTCCCGCAACGCAACGATTTCGAGGTGGCCTATAATTCTCAGCAATGACCTTCCAACATCTGCTGGATGGCGCAGAGGTTCTCGCCCAGAGCGGGGACCCCAACGTCAGTGGTGTGGAATACGATTCGCGCCGAGTCAAACCCGGGTGCCTGTTCGTGGCCATGCATGGCGAGACGTCCGACGGAAACCGCTACATCGACCAGGCCATTCAGGCCGGGGCGGTCGCGGTCGTCACCGACTCGCCCGCCGAAAAGCCGCGCGGGGGAGTGGCCTGGGCCGTCGTGCCGCACGGCCGGCGCGCTTTGGCGCGCTTGAGTGAGAATCTTTACAAGCGGCCCGCCGAACGGATTGCGGTCACTGGAATCACCGGGACAAACGGGAAGAGTACAACGGCGTTTCTGGTCGAGTCGATCCTTACCGCAGCGGGGCGCAAGAGCGCTCTGATCGGAACAATTGAGTATCACGTTGCCGGCAACGTCTATCCCGCCCCACATACCACGCCGGAGGCGCTCGAACTGGCTCGCATTTTCAATGAGGCGCTGGGACTGGGCGCGACCGATGCGGTTATGGAAGTCTCCTCGCACGCTCTCGCGCAGGAGCGCGTGTTCGGCGTGCCTTTTGATGTTGCCGTATTCACCAACCTGACGCGCGACCACCTCGATTACCACAAGACGATGGAGGAATACTTCGCCGCCAAGCGTGTACTCTTCGAAGGTTGCGGCACCGATGCGCCGCGCGCGGTGGTAACCAACCTCGACGACGAATATGGCGCGAAGCTGGCCGGGTTCAGCCGCAAGCGCAGCGCGGTGGTGCTGTCCTACGGGTGGGAGCACGGCGACTTCCACGCCGAGAACGTGGACATCAATCCGCGCGGCACGCGCTTTGATATGGCCACGCCCCAGAACAAAATTCCTGTCTTCTCTCCGCTCATTGGGCGCGTGAATGTGTACAACATCCTGGCCGCAGCGGCCGCATGCTACGCGCGCGGGTGCGAATCGCGGGCGATTGCCCGCGGCGTCGAGTTGCTCACGCATGTGCCGGGAAGATTTGAGCGCGTCGACTGCGGGCAGCCGTTCACCGTGGTCGTCGACTATGCTCACACCGACGACGCTTTGCGCAATCTCACGGCGCTGGCGCGCGAGTTCGTCTCGCGCGGCGGAGGAGCCGCCAGGGTCGTCACCGTGTTCGGCTGTGGAGGAGACCGCGATCGCGCCAAGCGTCCGCTAATGGGCGAAGCCGCCGGGCGCGGCAGTGATTTCGTGGTGCTCACCTCCGACAATCCGCGCAGCGAAGATCCGCGCGCAATCATCAACGACTCAATCGTCGGCCTGCAGAAGACGGGCGTGAAGTACAGTGTCGAAGTGGACCGCCACAAAGCGATCGCCCTCGCGATCGGAGAGGCGCGCCCGGGAGACATTGTGCTGCTGGCGGGAAAAGGCCACGAAAAAGTACAGGTCACGCGCGAAGGATCGCATCCCTTCGACGACGTCGAAGAGGCTCGCAAGGCTCTCCGCGCGGCGGGATTCGAGTGCGAGCAGGTGGCTGGCTAGGTATCAGGAATGAAGTTGACGCTCTCGAAAATCGCCGAGTTCCTATCTGCCACGGGAGACTTTCCGCGCGAGGAAGTCGCGCGAGGTTATTCGATCGACACGCGCACGATCAAGACGGGAGAACTATTCTTTGCGGTCAAGGGTGAGCGTCTCGACGGACACGATTATGTCGGTGCGGCCGTTGAAAAAGGTGCGCTCGCGGCGGTAGTCCAGAAAGATCAACTGCATCGCTATCCCGAGAAGACCCGACTGCTGGCCGTGGACGACACCCTGGTTGCATTGCAAACCTTGGCCACCGCCGTCCGAAAGGTTTGGGGCAAGCCACTGGTGGGCATTACCGGTTCCGCGGGCAAGACGACCACGAAAGAGGCCGTCGCCCATGTTCTCGGCGCGCGCTTCCGCGTGCTCAAGTCCGAAGGAAATTTCAATAATCATTTCGGCCTGCCGCTCATGCTCCTGAAACTGGAACCAGAGCACGACGTGGCCGTCATCGAGATGGGCATGTCGCATGCGGGCGAGATTCGCGCGCTGGCGAAAATCGCGCAGCCCGAGGTCGGCGTAGTCACGAACGTCGCGCCCGTGCACCTGGAGTTTTTCGATTCGCTCGCCGGCATCGCGCGGGCGAAATACGAATTGATCGAATCCCTTACCTCCAATGGAACGGCAGTGCTCAACGCCGACGATGAATACGTTTCGCAATTCGGGCGTGACTTCAAAGGCAAGGTTGCGACCTACGGTATGCGTCCCACTGCCGACGTGCGTGCCGAAAACGTACGGACCCGGGGCGCCGAGGGCTCCGAGTTCGACGTAGTTATGTTGAGCGGGCGCGAGCCTGCGCGTCTGCCCCTGGTCGGCGAACACAACATTCTGAATGCCCTGGCTGCGGTAGCCGTAGGCGTCGCTCGCGGACTCAAGCCGTCAGAGGCTGTCGCCGCGCTGGCCACCCTCACCCCGCCCGACAAACGCGGGCAGGTTCTCCAACTGGGTAACATCACGGTGATCAACGATTGCTACAATTCCAATCCGAAGGCGCTGCACGCCATGGTCGATGCGCTGGCTGCGATGAAAGCAGGACGGCGCATTGTGGTCGCCGGTGAAATGCTCGAACTGGGCCCGGCGGGAGAAGAAATGCACCGCGCTGCGGGCCAGCACATCGCCGGGAATAAAATTGATGTTCTCCTCGGAGTGCGCGGATTGGCCCAGGCGATCGTCGATGGTGCCCGGGGCGCAGGCGGGCAAGCCGAGTTCGTCGCGACGCCCGAGGAAGCCGGAGAATGGCTGGCTCGCGAAACCCACGATGGCGACGTGGTGCTACTGAAGGCGTCCCGCGGCGTAAAACTCGAAAAGGCGCTCGATAGTTGGAAGGCGCGGCGCGCTACCAGCAACTGACTAACTCGAGGGATGGAGGCTGATTGCTCTACTGGCTGTTGTTCGTCAAGCTGCAACATTCCGTCGCGCCATTCCGCATCTTTCGCTATGTTACCTTCCGCACGGCGTTCGCCAGTCTCACCGCCCTGTTTACCGCGCTGATCGTCGGGCCTCTCGTTATCGGACGTCTGCGCGAGTTCCAGATCGGACAATACATTCGCGAAGAGGGTCCGAAGGCTCATCAGAAAAAAGCCGGCACGCCTACCATGGGCGGACTGCTGATCGTGATCGCGATCGTCGTCCCCACCCTGCTCTGGGCGGACCTCAGCAACCGATTCGTGTGGATTGCCGTATTTTCCACCTGCGCCTTCGCGGCCATCGGATTCGCCGACGACTACACCAAGGTGACTCGGCGGCGCAATCTTGGCCTGACCAGTCGGGCCAAGTTGGGATTGCAGATCGCCGCCAGCATCGTGATCGCCTCCATGCTGATCGCCATGCAGACCTATGGGATGTATTCCACTAAGCTGATCGTGCCCTTCTTCAAGCAGTTCCATCCTGACTTGGTGGTGCAAGGCCTCGAGCGTTTCCCACATTTGTGGTTCCTGGGATTTCTTCCCTTCATCGGGTTCGTAGCATTCGTGATCGTGGGCTCGAGCAACGCGGTGAATCTCACGGACGGCCTCGATGGGCTGGCCATTGGTTGCACGGTCATCGCCGCGGCCGCACTGGCCGTGCTGACCTACGTCAGTGGCCATGCCACTTTCGCCACTTATCTGGAACTGCAGCGCATGCCGCAAGTGGCCGAATTGACCATTTTCTGTGGCGCGATGGTCGGATCGTCGATCGGATTTCTCTGGTACAACGCCCATCCCGCAGAAGTGTTCATGGGCGATGTGGGATCATTGGCATTGGGCGGCGCTATCGGTACTGTAGCCGTCATCATCAAGCAGGAACTGCTGCTGCCGTTTATCGGCGGCGTGTTCGTGATCGAGGCGATCTCCGTGATCCTGCAAGTGGGTTCCTACAAGCTGCGCAAGAAGCGCATCTTCAAGATGGCCCCACTGCATCATCACTTCGAGTTGATGGGCTGGTCGGAGTCGAAGATCATCGTGCGCTTCTGGATCGCGTCGCTGGTGTTCGCGTTGTTCGCGCTGACGACGTTGAAATTACGGTAGGAGGCTCTGCCCACTTGGATACCACGTCGAGAATGACGATTGCGCTGGTAGTCTGCTTCGTTGCCTTCGCCATTCCGCTCGACATTCTCTGTGTTTGGATGAAGAAGCGCGTTAACGAAGAACTGCCGGAAGACCTTCGCTTGTCTTGGTGGTCAAGAAACTATCGACAAGTTGAACGGCTTTACGGCGAGCAGAATCCGGATAGCATCCTGCCGGATCTAAGTCGATACGGCTACTATGTTGCCTTGGCGTTGATGGGCGTAATGGTTCTGCTCGCGGTTACTTCAAGAGGGCACTGAAATCAGGTTCGATGGAACTCAACACCAAACGCGTGCTGGTGGTGGGCCTCGGCAAGTCCGGGGTTGCGTCGGCGCTGTTCATGAAGGCGCACGGGGCGAAAGTTACCGTCTCCGACACCAAGAGCGGCGACGAACTGCGCAACGAGATTCCGGTGCTGCTCGACCACGGCATCACCGTCGAGACCGGAGGCCACGGTGATCGCACATTTCGCGGCCAGGACCTGATCGTGGTCAGCCCCGGCGTCCCGGTAGACGCGCCGCCACTGGTGCAGGCCCGCGCTCTTGGCGAGGCTGTAATCGGCGAGATCGAACTCGCCGCCCAATTCCTACCTGGACCCATCGTCGCCATCACCGGATCGAATGGAAAAACTACGACCACCACCCTCACCGGCGAGATCATGACGGCCGCAGGCTTCCCCGCGTTGGTCGGCGGCAACATTGGCACGCCTGCGATATCGCTCGCCGAACGCGCCAAGCCGGAGACCGTCATTGTGCTTGAAGTCTCCAGCTTTCAACTCGAAACGATTCAGACCTTCCGCCCAAGAGTTGCCGTCGTATTGAATGTCACCCCCGATCATCTCGACCGCCATCGCACCTTCGAAATCTACGCCGGCGCAAAGGCGCGCATCTTCGAAAATCAGCAGGCGAGCGATTTCGCCGTGCTCAATGCCGACGATCCCACCTGCGTAGCCATGGGCTCGCGAGCGCGCGCGCAAGTGTTCTGGTTCAGTCGCTCGAAAGAAGTACAGCAAGGCGCGTGGACTCACGACGGCAACATCCTCTTCCGCGACGCCAGCGGTCAGCGCGAGATCCTGCAAGTTTCCGAAATCCCGCTCAAAGGCGCGCACAATCTGGAAAACGTGCTGGCGGCGGTGTGTGCCGGCACGTTGATGGGGTGCGCGCCCGAGAAGATTCGCCAGGCCGTGCGCGACTTCAAAGCGGTCGAGCACCGTCTGGAGTTCGTCGCGACCATCCGCGGCGTCGATTACTACAACGACTCCAAGGCGACCAACGTGGATGCGACCATCAAGGCTCTCGAGTCATTCCCGGCGAACATCCACCTGATTCTCGGCGGCAAAGACAAAGGCAGCGATTACACCCTCCTCAACCACCTGCTCCAACAACGCGTGAAGCGTGTTTACACCATTGGCGCGGCGGCGGCGAAGATCGAATCGCAAATCGTTTCTTCGAAAGACGGGGGCCCCGAACTCGTGCACGCCGAGACCCTGGAAAACGCCATCCGCAAGGCCAATGCCGCGGCTCAGTCCGGCGACGTGATCTTGCTGGCTCCTGCCTGCGCCAGCTTCGATCAGTTCAAGAGCTACGAGCACCGTGGCCGGGTTTTCAAAGAAATCGTGCAGACTCTGAGCTGAAAAAACTCCTCTGCCGAAAACCGGACTTTGAGGTTTCAAGTTGGGTCCCTCGGCTTGCTTCCCTGCCATCCGCCCTCATATACTCGGAACGTTTGCCCGCTCCGATCGGGAACGCTCCCGGCGATGGCCGGCATTTATCTGCAAATCCCGACCTGCAATCATTCCGGAGACCACTTCTATGACGACGATGGCGACGCCCCCGCACGTGGACAAAGAAAGCAATCCATGGGAATCGCAGCGAGCACGCTTCGATCTGGCTGCCCAGAAACTCAACCTTGACGAGGGCCTGTGGCGCGTCCTGCGCTATCCCAACCGGGAACTCACGGTCTACATCCCCGTGCAGATGGACGACGGCCACCTCGAAGTATTCACCGGCTTCCGCGTGCAGCATTCCATCGCGCGCGGCCCGGCTAAGGGCGGCATTCGCTACGCGCCCGACGTCACGCTCGATGAAGTCCGCGCGCTGGCCAGTTGGATGACCTGGAAATGCGCCGTGGTCAATATTCCCTTCGGCGGCGCCAAGGGTGGGGTGATCTGCGATCCGCACAAAATGTCGATGGGCGAAGTCGAGCGCATGACGCGCCGCTACACCTCCGAACTGATCGAATTCATCGGCCCCGAAAAAGACGTCCCCG
>OBLW0100001094.1_pt1 | contig 23285 bp, 21 predicted proteins | sample 1520161 | NCBI WGS metagenome assembly OBLW01 (sample SAMEA3539309, study PRJEB22396) | soil metagenome | biome: tundra; feature: field; material: soil | place: USA | collected 2010-05 | depth 0.15 m | reverse complement strand
CTGCGGACGTAAATTCGCCTTGATCCGTGGCCACCCTCGCGAAGGAAACCTCGAGAGCATTCGCAATCTTTGCAACCGACCCCCGGGCAACGATATTCGTATGATTGGAGTCGACCAGTGTGATGGCAAATCCTTGCGCAGTAAGCCAAGCCGCCAAGCGATCATAGTCGGACTTCAGCGGCAAAAACACCGTTTCCATCTCGGGCATTGACACAGTCCGCTTCGATTGGGCGAACGCCCTCAATCGATCGAGGTCCCGCATTTTTAGACTGACAATGAAGTCGACCGACTCTGCGAGTTCCGCCCCAGTCAACGTTTCCCGCACCTGGCGAGGATTCGAGCCGGGTGCTGCGCTTGGAACGTCAACGACTGAGTCTGTGAAACGCACGCGGCCGCCGGCGGCCGCCGCGGCGGCGACGGGCGTCCCCGATGACCATGCAAAAGCGAGCACAGCAAAGCATGGTTGCAAGGGGATTGCGAACATGCGGGAAAGTGTTCTGAACACAGTACCCCGAATGGATTATGCCGCAGACAGCGGCGAAGCAAGACTCACGGAAGGCGCCATGTTGGTGGATGAACCGCGGAGCAGAAGGGGATGCGCCGCTGGATCACGCCGGTCGCCAACATGACGCCGCCGGGTGCGGGATTAAGCCAATTTCTGCAGCAGGGAATCGCGAGCCTCGCGCGCCCAGAGGAATCTGTCGGCCATGTTGATTTATCACCGAATCCATGAGAGGAAGGTTGCGGTGCGCTATCGCCATATCATCTGGGACTGGAACGGAACCCTCATCGACGACCTCGATGTCTGCATCGAGGTGATGAACGGGTTGCTCGCGAGGCGCGACCTGCCCCTTCTCAACCGAGAGCGCTATCACGCGCTGTTCGGTTTTCCAGTTCGCGATTACTACGCCAGCCTCGGTTTCGATCTCTCGGGGGATGGTTTCGAGCGGCTGAGTGTCGAGTTCATTTCCGCCTATGATTCGCGCCGCTGGGACTGCCGGCTTCACAAGGGCGCCCCGGAGATCCTTTCCGCCGTCACCCGCGCCGGCGCCACCCAGTCCATCCTCTCGGCCTATCGCCGCGAAACGCTTGTCGAAATTGTCGGGCATTTCGGCCTTGCGCATCACTTCATGCGCCTCATGGGCCTCGACAACATCTTTGCCCACAGCAAGGAGGAGCTGGGCCGCGCCTGGATCGCGGAACTCGGCGTGCCGCCCGCCGAAGTTCTGATGGTGGGGGACACGTTGCACGACCTCGATGTCGCCCGGCACATGGGCGCGGACTGCGTGCTCGTCGCCGTCGGGCACAATCCGGCCGCGCGGCTCCGCGCCCGGCACGACTGCGTCGTCGATGACCTAGCGGCGCTGCAGCGCCTGCTCGGCCTTTGACCGTCCTTTCGAACGCTTGGCGCAGCCGCAACGGCCCGGCCGTCAATCCGGCGTCATCGGCTTGCTGCCAGCCAGGGCCGAGCGATGGCAGGCATCCATGACCTGCTGCGTCTTCAGCGCTATGTCTGGCCAGAAGGCCGAAGGCTTGCCGCCCAGGGCGAGATCGGCGAACGCCCGGACCATCCGGGTCTCCTGGGCCGTCGGGTGATGCATGGCGTGCTCCGGAATTGTGATCCGGCGGCCATTGGCCGTGTAGGAGAGTTCCTCGCCCGCGCGCAACCCGACGAAATCGTCAAGGGCCAGGCCCCCCTTCTCGCCGTCAAGGTGAGCCCATTGATGGAGTTCGGACACGAACGAGCAGTAGAATCCGGCGGAAAGCCCGTCATCGAAGAAAAGCTCGCCCGAAAACTCCGCCGGCACCGGGTCGGGGCTGTCGACGCGTCCGACCTGTCCAATAAGGCGTCCGGTGACCGTGCGCGGAAGGCGCCAGGCGGCGGCCCAAAGGGAGAGCCGAATGCAATACCAGCCGAGATCGCCGAGACACCCGAAGGGCTCGAGCGTGCTATGGGCGCGGATATTGTTGCTGAAGAATTCCGGGTTCGCGCGAAAGCTGAAGGCGCTCGACACGCGCCGCAGCCGGCCGACCGAGCTTCCATCGTCGAGCGTCGAGCGCATCGACGCCATCCGGGAGGAGTGCATGAACATGACACCGTCCATGAATTGCACATTGTTCTCGCGGCACGCGGACACGACTTCCCGCAAATCCGCCGCGCTTGTGGCGCAGGGTTTTTCCGACAGGACGTGCTTTCCAGCGGCGGCGGCCCGCAGGAGCCATTCCTTGCGAAGCCCGGTGGGAAGCGGGACATAGACCGCGTCGACGTCCGGGGACGCGATCAATTCCTCATAGCCGCCGATGGGACGGGGTGGAGGGTCAAACGGCGCCGTCGCCTGGCACTCGGAGATGAATTTCCTGGCGGAGTTGATGTCCCGGCTGGCGACGGCGACGACGCTCCCGTTGCCGGAATTGCGGATCGCCTGCCAATTTTTCCGGGCGATGCCGGCTGTGCTGAGAATTCCCCAGCGGAGGAGAGAGGAGGCCATGTTTTCTTGAGGTTTCACCCAACCCTTATGCGGGCGGGACGCGCGCGCAAAGTGAAAGAATTCATTCCCGGAACTATTCCTTCGATGAATTTCATTCCTGCGGCCGCGGCCTTCGCACGACCAAAGGTCCCTACTTTTGCAGCCAGCCGTTCGCCTGCAGCCAAATCTCGCAAAGCTTGGGCCAGTCCGAGATCGCGCCATGGCCGGGACTCATGCCAAAGCCATGCGGACCCTTGGCATAGAGGTGAATCTCGGCCGGCACGCCCGCCTTGCGCAGGGCCTGGTAGAACAAGAGGCTGTTTTCGACCGGCACGGTGCGGTCTTCCTCGCCCTGCACGATGAATGCGGGCGGCGTGTCCTTTGTGACCTGAAGTTCCAGCGAGAGGTGACGCACGAGCTCGGGCGGCGGATTCTCACCGAGGAGGGCTATCCGGGAACCCATGTGGGCATAGGGGGTCTGCAGCGTGATCACAGGGTAGATCAGCATGACAAAGTCCGGCCGTGCGCTGATGGCGTCAAGAGGCGCGCCTGTGCGCCCTTCGGGCGCGTCGAAGAGCGTCGCGGCGCTTGCGGTCAGATGACCGCCGGCTGAAAACCCGAGGACGCCTATGCGGTCCGGGCGCACGCCGAATTCCCCGGCGCGGGAGCGCACGAGCCGAATGGCGCGGAGGATGTCTCGAAGCGGAGCCGGATGGCCGTATTCCTGCAGCCTGTATTTCAGAACGAATGAGGTGACCCCGAGGGATGCGAACCACTGTGCCGGCACCACGCCCTCATGGTCGGCGGAAAGGCGCACGTAACCGCCGCCCGGGCAGACGATGACGGCCGTGCCGTTGGCTTTTCCGGGGGGAGGTGAAAACTCGGCCAGCGTGGGGTGATTCACGTTCGACACACGCCCCCCCTCAAACGTCTTTTCCGGCCCCGCGTTTGCGCGAAGCCCGGGAACGCCTTCGGGCCAGATCTCGATTGCAGCGGAATTCTCGGCATGAACGGGATGCATGAGCGCGGGCGGAAGGAGAGAAACGCAGAGCAGGCGGATGGATGTCGAGAAGGTCATGGTTGGGGTGTGGCGATGGGAAGCACGGTCCGGACGTTGCACAGTGGGGCGCTTCGAGGCCTTATTTCAGGGACTTGGCGCGGTCGGTCACCGTCGCGAGCACGCTCTCCGCGGCGGCGCGGTCCCCGGCGGGGATCGTCAAGGCGACGTGCCGGAGGCTCTTCTCGTAATCGTGGTTCGCTTTGGCCCACGCGGCGCGGCCCTTCGGCGCAAGGACGGTCACATGCTGCCGGCGGTCCTCGGGACTGGCGCGATCCACAATCCAGCCGTCGCGGGCCATTCTCTTGAGGAGCCCGGTGACGTTGGAGGGATCCACGACCAGCGCCTCCGCAAGGTCCGAGGCGCGCATGCCGTCCGGCTGGTCCGACAGCAGGTTCAGCACGTTGAATTGCGCAGGGGTCAGCCCGTGCGGCGCGAACACGCGCTTGGCGGCCTTTTCAAGCGTGCCGGCTGCCGAAACGATCTGAAGGGCAAGGTGCACGGGGCGAGTGAATTCAAAAGTCGTTGATTTGTCAATTATATGATTGACATATCAATTATAAGACGTCGCAGTGTCGCCCTGATGGGCCGCTGTGGGGGCCCGGTCTGCCGGTGGTTCAGGCGCGCGAGAGGCGCGCCTGATTCACGATCGAGACAAGCTCGGCGAAGTCCTCGTCCCGACTCCGGCTTGCAATGCGGTAATCGAACTTGAAGGCCTCGCGCAGCTCGTTTTCCGCGGTGTGCATGCGCCGCGCTATCTCCTCTTCGTCGTCCTGGCCGCGCGTTCGCATGCGCGCGAGCAGCCGCTCGTAGTCGACGACGATGAATACGGTGAGAAGGGCGCCTGCAAGGAGGGGGTTGGAAACCGCGGTGCGACGGAAGCTCTCGACCCCCTGCACATCGACGCTCATGACGAGGTCCCTGCCCTGCTCCAGCGGAGTCAGAACGCTCGCCTTCAGGGTTCCATACCGCTTCCGGCCGTGCACCCAGGCCCATTCGAGAAAGTCTCCCCGGGCCACGCGGGCGTCGAACTCATCTGCCGAAAAGAAGTGATAGTGAACGCCGTTGACCTCGCCTTCGCGGGGGGAGCGCGTTGTCGTCGTTATGGCCCGCGAAAACCCCATTCCAGCCTGGACGAGCCGGTCGCACAGCGTGCTCTTGCCGGAGCCGGCAGGGCCGGCGAGGATCAGGAGCAGCGGCTTGGCGGCCATGCGGTCAGTAGGTGAAGGCAACCGCGGCGAGGAGGAGACCGTAGGCGGCAAGCGCACCGCCCACCGCGCGGGTTCTTTCCCGTCGCGCCAGCAGCCACTCGAGAAAATCGCGCATGCGCCAGGGCTGGGCGCCGAGCCAGATGGCGAAGACGATGCAGACATACACAAATGCCTTCTGGAAATAGATCAGCGGGTGATCGTAGTTCATGTATCCGGCCGCCAGAAGGGGCGCGGCCGCGAGCAGGACAAGAATGCACACGCCGCGGACCGCCAGGAAATCAGGCACGCATTTGAACGCCATGACGGCGATTGTCGCGAAAACGATGAACAGGATGACCCGATAGTCGCCGAAATCCGCCGGCGACAGGTGCCAGACATTGTAAAGAAATCCGAGCGATCCGGCGCCAAACAGCACGTTCGCCGCGGAGGTGGAGCGCGGAAAAACCCTGAGCGCGGCGATGAAGCCGGCGTGCAGGATGGCAAGGGGCAGACCGGCTGCCACAAGCAGAAGCCCGGGAATGAGGATGGCGATGGTCAGAGGCACGTGTTGGTGAAAAGGGGAAGGATGTGCGAGTCGGGAAACGGTGTCCAGTTCGCCTTCGTCAAACCCGGATTTCGCCGTAAAGCGTGCTCACCGAGACGCGGGTGATCTCCAGGGGAAGAAGAGAGCCGACAAGCCTGGGCGTCGCTTCAAAAACAGCCACCCGATTGCCCCGGGTGCGGCCGGTAAAGTGGCGGCCGGTCTTGTCCCGGCCCTCAACGAGGACTTCCTGGGTTGTTCCCAAAAGGGCCTGGTTGCGCCGGATCGAATTCTGCTGGAGAAGCGCGAGCAGCTCCCGGTTGCGCTCCTCCTTGACGGCTGCCGGCACCTGGGCCATTGCCGCCGCGGGAGTGCCGGTCCGGATGGAATACTTGAAAACATAGGCCATGTCGTAGTTCACGGCCTCGAACAGGGAGCGCGTGTCCATGAAATCCCCGTCCGTTTCGCCCGGGAATCCGACGATGATATCCGTCGAAAGATACATGTCCGGCCGCACGGCGCGGAGCGCCTGCACGGTTTCGAAATAGCGCTCGCGGGTGTAGGGGCGGTTCATCAGCCGGAGTATCCGGTTGCTGCCCGATTGCAGGGGAAGGTGCACGTATTCGCAAAGCTTCGGAAGGCGCCTGTACGCGTCGACGAGGTCCTGCTTGAACCCGCGCGGGTGGGGCGAGGTGAAGCGGATCCGCTCCAGGCCGTCGATGGCATGAATCCTTTCAAGGAGGCGGACGAAAGGAGAGATCGCCCCGCGGTGCGCGGGGTCCCGCCGCCCGTAGCTTGTGACAATCTGACCGAGAAGAGTGACTTCACGGACGCCGTTTTCCACGAGCGAGCGGCACTCGGCGACGATGTCGTCCATGGGACGGGAGCGCTCGTCGCCGCGGGTCTTTGGGACGATGCAGAAGGAGCAGGCCATGTCGCAGCCCTGCTGGATTGACACGAAGGCGCACACCCGCCGTGCGGAGGTTTCGAGATGTTCCCGGATCGTGTCCTGCGATCCCGGTTCCTCGCCGATGTCGACGATCGTGTCGCCGACCAGGACTCCCGCCTCGCGCACGGCGCGGAGATTGTCGAGATAGTCGGGGACGTGATGGAATTTCTGCGTGCCGACAATCAGGTCGATGTCGGGAAGGCGCTCGAGAAGCCCGGCGCCCCGGTTTTGCGCCATGCAGCCGAGGATTCCCAGCACGAATTCCGGGTTCTGCCGCTTGCGCGACTGGAGCTGGGCGGCCTTGCCGATGGCCTTCTGCTCCGCGGCGTCCCGGACGCTGCAGGTGTTCAGGAGCAGGATGTCGCACTCCTCCTCTGATTCCACGATCCGGTATCCGCGCGCCCGCAGCATCGCCGCGACCGCCTCGCTGTCGCGTTCGTTCATCTGGCAGCCGTAGGTTTTGATGTAGACCCGGTTCACAGGAAAAAAAGGTCAGTTCCCGGGAATGCGGGTTCCCCGGGAAAGGGAGGCTCCCCTTCCCTGGCTGATCAGCTGCTGCAGCTGGCGATTGGATTGCTGCAACTGCTGGAGATTCTGGAGCGCCTGCATCTGCGCGGGAGCGAGGACGGCCTGGGCCCTGGCCAGGGTGTCAGCGGTGATGGAGCTCCCGCCTTTTTCGTTGGTTTGCGCCACGATTTGCGTCACTTGGTCCCGTTGGGCATCGGTCAGCGGGGCGTCGGTTAGGCTCAGGTCCTGCGCGAGCTGGTTGACGACCCCACGCTGGCCCTGGGCCTGCTGAAACGACTGGAATTGGGCGTACGTGTCGGCGCCAAGCGCAGACTGGATCTGGCTGTCGACCTCGATCTGGGCGCTGCTCACCATCTGCCGGAATTCCTCCGGGTCCTGCATGGGATTGATGCCCTGCTGGGTGGCGGCAACAAGCACGTCGTTGGCCGCATTCTGCCGCTCGATCATCAATTGCGTGAATTGCGCGATCTGGTCCGGTGTCAGGTGGGCGCTTTTGAAGAAGCCGCTGTACTGGCGCTTGATGTTGGCTGTGCGCTGAAGATCCATCAGCCGGCGGATCTCCGGATCGTCCAGCCGGTTGAGCCACTCGGCTGCCGCATCTCCCAGGGTCCTGTTGTCGCTGCTGACTCGGTCGGATGCGCCTGCCAGGGCCGCGCCGGCCGAGGCGGCCGCCCGCGATGAAAGCTGGGCCTCGAGTTCGTGCACCTTCTTGGCGTTGTCCCAGGCCGCCTTTTGGAGACTGGCGCGCTCTTCGAAGGTCACCCCGTTGGCGCGCAGGTCCTGGATGACCTGGCGCTCATGCCATTCCAACAGTAAGGCCCCCAGGGCAAAGGCTGCGAGAACGCCGGCCAAAATGCGTGTCATGGATTTCATGGAACCGGGGGAAGACTAGCAGGCTTTTGAAAAACTACGATGGCTCATCGGAGTTTTTCAAAAGCCTGCTAGGTTTCCTTGCGAAGGATTTCCAATGGTGAAAGCCGGGAGGCTCCCCGGTCGGCGAGGATGCCCGTCGCCACCGTCACCGCGATGATGGCCGCCGCGGCCAGGGCGACCTCGCCCGCGCCGCCTCCAGGGGGGAACTTGAACAGGAAATGAGCCAGGAGCGCGTTGGCCGTCTCCGCCAGTCCGCACCCTAGAATCCCGGCGAGGATTCCTATCGCGGAATACTCGGTCAGCTGCACCCAGCGCAGCTGGCCGCGGGTCGCGCCCATGGCCCGGAGCAAGACCGACTCGCGGGCCCTCTGGTGGCGCCCGGCTACGATTGCGGAGGCCAGGATCACGATGCCCGTGCCCAGCGTCACCGAGGCGATGAGGTCGATGAGAACGGCAATTCGGGTAAAAACCCGGTCGATGGTTTGGACCAGCACTGCGATATCGTAGTCCTGGACCTTTGGGAAGAGCTGCCCGAGGTCCTGTTCCAGCCGCGCGGTGTCGCCGGGACTGGGCGAGCGCAGATAGAGCCCGATCTTCTTCGGCGCGGCGTCCAGGGCTCCTTCCGGAAATACAACAGGGAAATAGGGCTCGATGTGCAGGCCTTCCTGGACGCGCACCGTCGCGATGAGGGTGCGGATCGGCACGCCATCGATATCCCAGACCGCCTCGTCGCCGAGCTTCAACTTCGGATCCCGCTGGGTCATCCATCGCGCTATGGCGATCGGGATGACCGGGGTCCCCGGCTTCACCCGGCCAATGAATTCCCCCTCGGTTACCTTGTCTGATGGCAGCAGGGCTTCCCGGTAGGTGGCCCCGATATGAAACTTGGACATCGGCTCTCCCCAGTGGCTCCTGTCGGTTGATTTCGGTTCGCGGCCGTTGACCGTCGTCAGGTCCATCTCGACAACCGGAATAGCCTCGACCAGGCGCTGACCGTGGGCTTGGGTTAGCTTGATGACGCCCGCTTCATCCGGTTCTGCGACGTTGAACACGATGAGGTTTGGGGTGCTATCGCCGGAGAAATGCGCCAGCAGCGTGTAACGAACCAGATAGACCGTGAGGACGACGAACAACCCCATGCCCAGCGACAGGAGGAGCAGAAGCGTCCGATTGCGCGGGCGGTGAAGATTCGCAAAACCCTGGCGCACGACGAATGGAGCAGCTCCCGGCAGTCCGCGCCTTGAGACGAGCGACAACAGCGCCGCCATTCCCGCGAAAATTCCGAATGCCACAGCCAGCGCCGCCAGGAACGAAAAAGCCACGCCCCACATCCGGGTCTGGTCGTAGGCGAAAAAGAGGCTTCCCGTCGCGATCAGGGCCCAGACCACCAGTCGCATCGGGTCCCGTGCAGTCGTTTCGGCGGCCTCGGAACGCAGGGCGGCCAGTGGCGGGACACGGCGCACGGCAAGAAGAGGCAGCAGGGCGAAGATCAGGCACAGGACAAAGCCGGTGGCCATGCCCGAAAGCACCGGCGGCCATGAAAAAAATATCTGAACGTCGCCGGGCAGAAGATCCCTCGTGAGGGCCGGAAGGGCGAACTGGGTGCCAAGCCCGAGCGCCGCGCCGCCGATTGCGCCGCACACCCCCAGGAGCGCAGCCTGGCAAAGATAGATCGCCATGCTGACCCCGCCGTTGGCGCCCAGGCAGCGCAGAATCGCGATCCGGATCAGCCGCTCCTGAACGTAGACACTCAAAGCGCTGGCGATTCCGATTCCGCCGAGCAGCAGGCCGACGAATACGACCATGGAGACGAAGCGGCTTCCATTGACGATCGCCTCGTCGATGTCCTTTTCGAGCTGCTGGGCGGTCATCACAACCGGGTAGGCGGTGGCGAAACGACTCTTGAGCTCATCGGCGATTGCCTTCGGATCCGCGGCGGAAGGAAGGCGGATATACATGCGGTAGTTCCCGTGGTTGGCGGGTTTGCCCGCGGGCACGTCGGGGACCGCCCCCTGCCACGGGACGAAGACCCGGCCTTGGAGCGACAGAACCAGCGAGGATTCGCCGGGGAAGTCCCGGATGATCCCGGCGACCTTGTAGTCGCCGCAGCTGAGCTTTATCGAATCGCCAATCGCAATGTTAAACTGCCCGGCCACCTGGGGATCGAGCAGAGCCACCCGTTCGCCGCGCCGCAGACGGGCGACGGCATCTGGATTCGCCGAGTCAAACTTCCCGTAGTATGGGAAGGCCGGGTCGATCGCATGGACCTGCACGGAGGAGCGGCGGGTCAACGCGCCGGGGCCCGCGAGCGGCGAGCCAAAGACCTTATCCCGCGCCACCTCCGCCCCGGCGCGCGCCAGGTACTCCAGGAGGCCGGGATTTGGCCAGGCGTTCACCCCCACGCGCATGTCTCCGCCGAGGAGGCGCCTGGGCTCGTCCGCAACCGACTTCCTGAGGTTCACGGCATACGATTGGACGGCAACGAGGCCGGCAATCCCCAGCACGATCGTCATCGAATACAGCAGGAGCCGCCGGCGCGACGCGCGGGTGTCCCGCCAGGCCATCTTCAGGATGAAACTCACACCGGGTGCGCCGGGCCGGCTGTATCAGACGCCACCATACCACTCTTGAGCCTGATGATCCTCCCGCAACGGGCGGCCAGCTCCAGGTCGTGGGTGACCAGCACCAGGGTTGTCCCCTTGTGCCGGTTGAGGGAAAAGATAAGATCTATCATCTCGCGTCCGGTGTCGTTGTCCAGGTTGCCGGTCGGCTCGTCGCAGAAGAGGATCTGAGGTCCGTTGATGAAGGCCCTGGCGAGCGCAACGCGCTGCTGCTCCCCTCCCGAGAGTTGCGCCGGATAGTGATCGCATCGCTCGGCCAGGCCCACCCGGGAAAGCAGATCCCGGGCCTCCCCTTCCCCGTCGCGCCGTCCCCGAAGCTCCATCGGAACGAGGACATTCTCCAGGGCCGTCAGGGTCGGAAGCAGATGGAAGCTCTGGAACACGAAGCCGACGTGCTGATTGCGCACGCGGGCGCGGACGTCCTCGGTCAGATCATCCAGCACATTGCCGGCCAGCACCACGCTTCCCCGGGTGGCGCGGTCGAGACCGGCGCAAAGTCCGAGCAGGGTTGTCTTGCCGCTTCCGCTCGGCCCGACAACCGCCAAAGTGGCGCCGGCGGACAGATCGAAGCTGACATCCTTCAGCACGGCCAGTTGGCCCGAGGGCCCGGCATAGGTCTTTGTCAGATGCTCGACGCACAGGATCGAATGGGTGTCCATGAGACGCGGGCCGGATGTTTTGGGCGGAGCGCTTCTATGGCAATGACAACCGCGCAGGGGCGGTGGTACAGTTTAGCTTGAGAAGGCCCTTTCGGCTCGTTGCTGGCCGCATTGGCCGTTTCTGGGCCGCCTCGCACGGGGCGGCCGGTTTTACGGCCAGTTCGGGCCTTGGCCAGCTCCGAGCCGAAAGGGCCTTCTCAAGCTAAACTGTACCACCACGCGCGCAGGCGATTTGTTGTGTAATTTCCCAACAGACTTACAGTTTCGACGGAAGACAACCCCCATGCGCCCGATTCCGGTTCTCGCCGTGTTTTCCCTGGTTGGCGCCGCTTCCGCAGCGGCCCAGACGCCGCCTGCCTCAAGCGGGCCGGCTCCGGCGAACGACGACATGTACCAGATGGGCAAGGAGCTCTACGACGAGTATGCGCCGCCGGAGATCAAAAAGCAGTACGAGTTTCCAACAAAGGGGCAATTCGACGAGTTCGTAGCGCGCTTGGAGAAGGCGCTGGACGATGGCTCCCTGGATGAACTGGCTGGATATGAAGCGCAGGCCCGGGCTGTGCTTGTCGTATTGAGGGCGCTGCCGGACGAAGCCGGCCTGGCCGACTGGCTTGCTGCCCGCCTGGACGAAATTGACGAGGCGAAAGCCATTGCCGAAGGAGGCAGGCCGCCGGCAGCGCCGGAGAATCCGGAAATCCGCCGTGGCACCCCTCCACCGGGTGTTCCCGGCGCACCGGGGCCGCCCGAAGCCCCTCCAGCCTCTCATGCCGGGATTCCCTATTATGACCGGTGGCTCGCCCGGGAACGCACAACCTCCGAGCCCGCGGCAGCGGCGGGGCTCATGCCGCAGCTGCGCCGCGATTTTACGGAGGAGGGCGTTCCTCCGGAAATAGCCTGGCTCGCCGAGGCCGAGTCCTCGCTCAATCCATCCGCGCAAAGCCCTTCGGGAGCCCGCGGCCTGTTCCAGTTGAAGGCGGACACCGCCCGCGACCTCGGCCTGAGCACCTTTCTCCCGGACGAGCGAACCGACCCCGACAAGTCCGCGCGGGCCGCGGCGCGATATCTGCGGGGCCTCGGCAGGCAGTTCGGCTCGTGGCCCCTGGCCTTCGCCGCGTACAATGCCGGCTCCGGCCGCGTGAGACGCCTGCTCGAAGAGAAACATGCCAGCGACTACGCGGGAATCGCCGAGGCCCTTCCCGCGGGCACGAGAATGTACGTTCCCAAGGTTTTCTCCCTGATCGCCGTGCGTGCGGGCGTGCCCCCGGAAAAGATCCGAAGCCCCGATTGAGCGTTTCAGGGAAGCCGGTCGCAGCCGGAGGAATCTGAGCTCAGGCCCGGCTTCCCGACTCCTGCGCGAATGACTACCGGCCGCGGCGTTTCACGCCGAGTTGGGCGACGGAGAAGCGGACAATGCGCTCGAGGCGTTCGATCTCGGCGGCTTCGAGGCGGTCCTTGCCCTTGAGGGCCTCCTCGGCGCGCTTGAGCGCGTCCTCCACCGCGTTTTCGTCGATCTGCTCTTCCTCAATTGCGCTCTCGGCGAGGACGGAAACTTTGTCGCCCAGGACCTGCGCAAACCCCGCGCCAACCACAAGAGCCTCCGTCTTTCCAGCCTTTGTCACGCGCAGCTCGCCGTCATCGACCTGCGTGAGCAGGGGAATGTGGCCCGGAAGGATGCCGATTTCACCGTCCAGCGTCGGGATCACGACCGTGTCGATCGTGTCGGAATAAACCCGCGCCGCGGGGGTGACAATTTCGAGCTTCAGGGGCATGGCCGTGTCACTTCTTGCCGGCGGCGATCACCTCGTCGATGTTGCCCTTCATGTAGAAGTCGCCTTCGGTGACCTCGTCGAGCTGGCCGTCGAGAATCATCTTGAATCCGCGGACCGTATCCTTGACGGGCACGTATTTGCCCTGCGTGCCCGTGAAGACCTCGGCCACATGGAACGGCTGCGAGAGGAAGCGCTGGATCTTGCGCGCGCGATACACGGTCACCTTGTCCTCGGGGGAAAGCTCGTCGAGGCCCAGGATCGCGATGATGTCCTGCAGGTCCTTGTACCGCTGGAGGACGCGCTGGACCTCGCGCGCGACATTATAATGTTCCTCGCCGACGATTTCGGCGGTGAGGGCCCGCGAGACGGAAGCGAGCGGATCGACCGCGGGATAGATGCCGAGTTCGGCGATCGAACGCTCGAGGACGATCGTGGAATCGAGGTGGGCGAAGGTGTTGGCCGGGGCCGGGTCGGTCAGGTCGTCGGCGGGGACGTAGACGGCCTGGAACGAGGTGATGGAGCCGTTCTTCGTCGATGTGATGCGCTCCTGGAGGACGCCCATCTCGTTGGCCAGGGTCGGCTGGTAGCCGACGGCCGAGGGAGAGCGGCCCAAAAGGGCCGACACCTCGGAGCCCGCCTGGGAGAATCGGAATATGTTGTCGATGAAGAGAAGGACATCCTGGTGCTTCTCGTCGCGGAAGTACTCCGCCATGGCCAGGGCGGAGAGACCGACCCGCATGCGGGCTCCCGGCGGCTCGTTCATCTGGCCGTAGACGAGCGCCACCTTTGACTTGGAAAGGTCCTTCTGGTCGATGACGCCGGCCTCCGACATTTCGTGGTAAAGATCGTTGCCCTCGCGAGACCGCTCGCCCACCCCGGCAAACACGGAGAAGCCGCCGTGCGCCTTGGCGATGTTGTTGATGAGTTCCATGATGACGACGGTCTTTCCGACGCCTGCGCCGCCGAAGGCTCCGACCTTGCCGCCCTTGATGAACGGGCAGATGAGATCGACGACCTTGATGCCGGTCTCAAGGATGTCGGCCGTCGTCTTCTGGTCGACCAGGGACGGAGCGGGCCGGTGGATCGGGTATCTCTTCTCGGCGTTGACCGGGCCGCGATTGTCGACGGGATCCCCGGTGACGTTGCAGATGCGCCCGAGAACGCAATCGCCCACCGGCACCGTGATCGGCCCTCCGGAGTCGAAAACCGTCATGCCGCGCTTCAACCCCTCCGAGGAGGACATCGCGATCGTGCGCGCGAGGCCCCCGCCCAGGTGCTGCTCCACCTCGAGGGTCAGCATCTGCACGTGGCCGGCCACCTCGAACTCGATGGTGAGCGCCTGGTAGATGGGCGGTATGGTCGCCTCGGCGAACTGGACATCGACGACGGGGCCGATGACTTGGAGAATCTTGCCGGTATTCATGTCTTAAGGGAGGAAGGGTTGCGGGGCTGGTCAGCTCGAGGAGTATTGGGCCGCGGCAATCTCGAGGATTTCCTGGGTGATGGCCGCCTGGCGGGCCTTGTTGGATTCGAGCGTCAGGTCGTCGATGAGCTTGGTCGCGTTGTCCTTTGCCGTCTTCATCGCGACCATGCGCGCGCTCTGCTCGGAGGCTTTTGCCGAGAGCACAAGCTGGTAGATCTGCCGGTTCACGTAGAACGGGAGGAGCGCATTCAGGATCTGGTGCACGCCCGGCTCGAAAAGCATTTCGCGATCGTCCGAACTGGGGGCGAGCGCGCCGCCTGCATCGGCGCCCAGGGAGTCGACAAACTCCTTGAGCGTGTGCAGCGGGAGGATCGGCCGGACCTGGGGCACTTGGACGAGGGTGTTCTTGAAGCGCGGATAAACGACCTCGATCGTGTCGATCGTGCCCTCCAGATAGAGCTTCACCATGTATTCGGCGATGACCTTCACTTCGCCGAACGGCACGCGGTCATGGACGGGAAAGTCGGCCAGCATGTCGCGCCTGGTGCGGGAGAGGAATTGCGCGCCCTTTCGGCCGACGACGCAGTACTTGGCCGGGGTCCTTATCTCGGTGACGAGCTTGAAGAGATTCGAATTGAGCGGCCCGCAAAGGCCCTTGTCCGTCGTGACAAGGAGAATGCCGCGGGTCCGGACCGGGCGCTCGAACAGGAAGAGGTGGTCCGATTCATCGACGCGCGCCGCCAGCGAAGCGAGCATTTCGGCCATGAGATTGGCGTACGGCTGGCCTGCGACCGCGGTCTGCTGCGCCTTCTTCATTTTTGAAGCCGCGACAAGCTCCATCGCCTTTGTTATCTGGCGGGTGTTCTTGACCGACTTGATTCGCCGGAGGATGTCGCGCGTGGAGGGCATGACGGGCTGGGCCGGTCGTTCAGGCCGCGAACGTTGCCTTCCAGGCGTCGCAGGCGGTTTTCAACGCGGCCTCAATCCCGGCGTCGAGGGCCGCCTTGGTGCGGATGGTTGCCAGAAGGGCGTCCTGGCGAGTGGCGAAAAATTCCCGCAGCGACTTGGCCGCAACCGAAACCTTTGGAAGGGCGAGCCCATCATAGTAGCCCTTTTGCATGGCCCAAAGGGTCACGACCTGCAGCTCGATCGGAATCGGATTGAATGCCGGCTGCTTGAAAAGTTCCACGATGCGGGAACCGCGGTCGAGCTGGGCCTTGGTCTTCGGGTCAAGGTCCGAGCCGAACTGCGAGAATGCGGCCAGCTCGCGAAACTGGGCGAGTTCGCCCTTGAGCTTGCCGGCTACCTGCTTGGTGGCCTTGAGCTGGGCGGCGGAGCCGACCCGCGAGACGGAAAGACCGACCGAGACGGCGGGACGGATGCCCTGGTTGAAAAGATCGGTTTCGAGGAAGATCTGCCCGTCCGTGATCGAGATGACATTCGTCGGGATGTAGGCCGAAACGTCGCCGGCCAGGGTCTCGATGATTGGAAGCGCGGTGAGCGATCCCTTGCCGTCGAGGCGTGCCGCGCGCTCGAGGAGGCGGCTGTGCAGGTAAAAGACGTCGCCGGGATATGCCTCGCGGCCGGAGGGACGCTTCAGAATCAGGGAGATCTGCCGATACGCAACCGCGTGCTTGGAAAGGTCGTCATAGACGATCAGTGCGTCCATGTCGTTATCCATAAACCACTCTCCCATGGCTGCGCCGGAGTACGGGGCGACATACTGGTTGGCCGGATTGTCGGCCGCGGGGGCGGCGACAATGATCGTATACTCAAGGGCACCCGCACTTTCCAGGGCCGCGATCGTGCGGACGATGTTCGAGTTCTTCTGGCCGACGGCGACGTAGATGGAATAGACGGGGCGAAACTTCGGATCGCCGGAGGCGAGGCCCACCTTGTTGATCTTCGCCTGGTTGATGATCGTGTCGACGGCGATGGTGGTCTTGCCCGTGCTGCGGTCGCCGATGATGAGTTCGCGCTGCCCGCGGCCGATCGGGATCATCGAGTCGATTGCCATGATTCCAGTCAGGAGCGGCTGCGAGACCGATTTGCGGACGATAATCCCCGGGGCGATCTTCTCCACGGGATTGAACTCCTTCGCGTCGATCGGGCCCTTGCCGTCGACCGGGCGGCCCAGGGCGTCGACGGCGCGGCCGAGGAGCGCCTTGCCCACGGGGACCGAGAGAAGCCTGCCGGTTGTCGTGACCTCATCGCCTTCCTTCAATAGGGAGACGTCACCGAGGATGACGCAGCCCACCTCGTCTTCCTCCAGGTTGAGCGCGATGCCGATCGCTCCGCCCGGGAATTGGACCATCTCGTTGTACATCACGTCCGACAGGCCGTCGATTTTCGCGACGCCGTCGGCCACGGTGCGGATGGTGCCGGTGTTCTTGCGGACCGCCTTGGCCGATAGCTTGGCGATCTCTTGTTCGATTTGTTCGAGGACGGTGCTCATTCGCGTGGCGCGGGGTTTTGTTTATGCAAAGGGAAAAGGGAAAATCTTCAGACGGACTCGGCCAGGGCCGCGAGCTGTCCCGCCGCGGAGGCCTCATAGACGTCGTCGCCCAGATGGACCCGGAGGCCCGCGAGAAGCTCGGCGTTGGGTTTGGCGACCGCTTTCACGGGCCTCTTGTATCTTGCCGCCAGGGCGGCGGCGATGCCCTGCAAAATGGCATCGGTTATGGGACCCGCATGTTCCACAACGGCCGCGCTCCGCGCGAGTTCGATCGCGACCAGGCGGTGATAGGCCCGGAGGACCATGATCGGATTTGCCGGGCGGTGGATCTCGATGTACTCGAGGATGCCGGCCACGCGTTCGGGCGACACGACTCCGTCGACGACGCTCAGTTTAAAGAACTTTCGCGCGAGCTGGCCGGCGACTTTGGAGTACGTGGACATCGGTCAGATCTTCGTCAATTCGCGAGCCGCCGCTTCATTGAAGCGGGTGCGTTCGTTCTCGGAAAGTTCCTTGGCAAGGACCTTCTGCGTCGTCTCAACCACCAGGCGGGCGACCTCCGTGCGGGCCTCGGCCAGCATCTTGGTCTTCTCGAGTTCGATGGCGGCCTGGGCCTTCACGATGATCGTGTTCGATCTCTCGACAGCCTCCTGCTGCTGCCTGTCGGAGAGCTCCTTGGCGGCCTTTTGCGATTCGGCGACGATCTGCTGGCCCTTGATCTGCGCCTCCCGCAGTTGCGTCTCGATCGCCTGATGGGCGGCGTCGAGCTGGGCCTTCATGTCGTCCGCGTACTTGAGGCCGGAGTCGATCTTCTTCTGGCGTTCGCCGATCGTGGCGAGGATCGGCTTGAAGGCGAGCCACCAGAGCAGGCCCGCGACGACGATGAAGTTTACGATCTGGGCGACAAGGGACGGCCAGTTGATCCCGAAGTCGCTGGAGATCTTGGTGATCGTCTCGACAACTCCGCTGGATGCCGGGGCTGCGGCTGCGGCCAGGAAAAGCAGAGGGGAACTCATGGGATTTTATGAAAAGGGAAAGGCGGGGATGATGGGCATTCGCTCCATCTTCCCGCCGGGGGCCAACGGATGTTTATTTGCCCATGAACAGCGAGTAGAACGCGACGGCTTCCGCCAGGGCCATTCCCAGAATGCCCTGAACGAGAATCTTGACCGACGCGCCGGGATTGCGGCCAACGGCTTCGACGGCCTTGGTGCCGACAAAACCGACGCCGAGGGCGGCGCCGAGGCAGCCGAGCGCTCCTTGAATGCTTCCAGTGATTTCAGCGAGTATATGCATGGGATCGTGATCGTTTGGTTGTTTTTCTTGGGCCCGCCGTCCGCGCGATTTGGCACGGTCCCGGCGGAAATTCTAAATTTTGACCTTGGCGGGATGACCGCGCCGCCACCCATCCACCGGGCTCGGCGCGCCGTTCATCTTCCGGCAACCTATGCTTCTAGTGCTCCGCGGCGTGTCCCTCCCCGGCATGTTCGTCGCCGTGATTGCAGATGAGGCCGATATAGACGCTGACGAGAAGCGTGAATACGAGGGCTTGAACGATGCCGATCAGCATCTCGAGGCCATAGAAAGGAATCGGCAGGCCCCACGGGAATATCGCCGACATGGAATGCATCAGGTTTTCGCCGCCGAAGACATTTCCGTAAAGTCGGAACGAGAGCGAAATGGGCCGGAGCAGGATCGAGACGACCTCGATGATACCGACGGCGAAGAAGATCAGATAGAGAAAAAGGTACAGCGCGAGCGGCAGCTCGCCGCGCTCGGCCTTGTTCCCGAACAGATCCTTGATGACGAACCGAAACCCCGCATAACGAAGAATGAAATAAAGCCAGGCGAGCATCGCCACGACTGCCAGGGCGAAGGTCATGTTCAAGTCGGCATTTCCGGGCCTCACGAACTCCGTCCATTCACCCGTGACATGGCTGCGCATCATGATCGTCCCAACCCCAGGGAAAAGCCCGCTCCAGTTCTGCATCAGAATGAAGGTAAACAACCCGACGAGCAGCGGAAAGGTTGCCTGGGCAACCTTGCTGCCGACGATGGGCGCCGTGAGGTCAAGGATGCCCTGCACCAGGCTTTCAACGACGACCTGGCCGCGTCCGGGCCTGAGCCGCTTGCGCCCGGCGGCAAGGCGGATGGCCAGGATGATCACGACCGCGACAACCCAGCTCGTGATCATGCTGTCGGACACCGGTAGGGGGCCTATATGAAAGAGTTGCGGTGCACGTTGGGCAACACCCTCCGGTTCCGCTGCGAATGCCGGAAGGCCGGCGGCCGGGGATAGGGCTAGAAGGAAGGGTATTCTGGCTCGTGAAATGCGCACGCGAAGAGGGTTCTCTATGATTAAGAGGTTAGACGAAGGCAAGAGCCCCACCGCCAGTCAATCTTGGAACGGCAACCTGTTTGGCATCGGGGAAAGGAATTAGCTCCAACTCGCGCGAGTCTTGGGCGTTCTAATTGTCTGTAATCGCAAGACGGCATTGTCTATTATATAAAACATTGTAAATAAACGTTCTATGATATATTGAAGAGCGGTGATGTCCTTTGGGCGCATCCGCCCTCTCCCACCCCGGCACGATCAAACTTCCGCGCCCGCAATTGCGGGAACGGACGGCGCGAGGCGCCGGACTGCGACAAACGAACTGTATTCACGCGCCCACTCCTGGAACACGGTTGGGGCGTCGAAAGGCCACGCCTCATCGGAGATTACCCAGGAGTGCGCCTCGGCGGCATGCATTCGCGCTTCCGCAAGGTAGGGGGCGTAGTCGGACCTGAAATACAGGCGGGCGTCGTCACGGGCATTCGCCGCCAGCCGTTCAAGGAATTGCGGAGTCAGAAGCCGGTTCTTGTGGTGGCGGCGTTTGGGCCATGGGTCGGGAAAAAGGAAATAGATGGCGCTTGCCCGCACCTCGCCTGGAAGGACGTCAAGGAAAAGACGGGCCTCGGCGCGCACAAAATGAAGATTCGAAAGGCCGGTCCGTTGTTGCTTTCGCTGGGCGCGCTCGATGCGCTCAAGTTCAATGTCGATCCCGACACATAGTTCGTCGGGATGCGCCGTGGCATAGGCCGTGAGGAAATGGCCGTGGCCGCAGCCTATCTCCAGGACAAAACGGCTTCGGACCGGGAGGTGTTCCGCACACCAAACCTGAAGCGCTTGGCGTCGGACATCGATCCGGGCCAGGTGTTCAGCCGTGCGTGCCGGGTTTTCCATTCGAAGTCACTCTCCCCTACCTGCCCCGATCAACACCATCAATATACTTATATCCGAAGGATTTACACCGCTTATGCGGCTGGCCTGGCCAAGCGTGTAAGGCTTCAGTTGAGCCAGCTTCAGAGCGCTTTCACGGCGCAAGCCGCGGATGGCCATGAAATCCAAATCGGGGGGTATCCGGATCTTTTCGATATGATCGAGTTTTTGAATCTGGCGTTCTTCTCGTTCTATATAACCCTTGTAAATAACACGATATATAATTTCGGCGCGGATTTCGCGCGATTCGGTCATGAATTCCTGCGGAAAACCGGACGACTCCCCTGCCCTGCGAATATTATCGACCCAAGTACCTTCGGGAGAACGGGTTTTGGCAAAAAAATGCGTCCACATCAAAACGCGATCCATCTTATATTGGATTTTTTTTAACCTACTATTGGTTAATAGGTTAAGATTTTTCGCGTGATCAAACAACCGAATTTCGGCGCTTCCATGATTCAATAAGAGACGGTGCTCAGCCCGGCTGGTGAACATCCGATACGGTTCATCTGTCCCCTTGGTGACGAGATCATCGATGAGCACACCAATGTACGATTCGTGGCGCTTCATGATGAACGGTTCGCCTCCTCTCACCTTTTGGACGGCATTTATTCCAGCGACCAGTCCTTGCCCTCCCGCTTCCTCATATCCGGATGTTCCATTGATCTGACCGGCGAGAAACAGGTTTTCAACCTTCTTGGATTCGAGTGACGGATAGAGCTGGGTCGGCGGAGCAAAATCATACTCAACCGCATAAGCCGGTCGTAACAAAATCGCGCATTCTAGTCCCGGAATACTATGGACCATATCAAGTTGCACATCAAACGGCAATGATGTGGATAGACCGTTGATATAGTATTCGTTCGTCGAACGCCCTTCTGGCTCAAGAAACAGTATGTGCCTCGGTTTGTCTGCAAAGCGGACAAATTTGTCTTCGATACTGGGACAATACCGCGGTCCTACCCCTGAGATTTCGCCACTGTACATGGCGGACTTGTGGAGATTGTCTCTGACAATTTGAGCCGTCGCAGGTGTCGTGTAGGTAATCCAGCAGGAAACCTGTTGAGTGCCGGGTCGCCAGCCGAGTCTGGATTCTCCGGTTTGTTCCACGTGGAACAGTTCGTCGGGATCCCGCGTATCGTGGAACGCAAAGAAAGTCGGATCCGCATCGCCTTTCTGCTCACCCATCTTGCTGAAGTCAATGCTCCGGCCCAACACCCGTGGAGGCGTTCCTGTCTTCAAACGACGCAGTTCTATTCCAGCTTCTATCAAGCTGTTTGACAGTGTCTTTGAGCTAAAATCCCCCAAGCGTCCGCCCTCGTTCTTATTCTGGCCAATGTGCATCAACCCGCGTAGGAACGTGCCCGTCGTAATCACAACTGTGCGGCCCATGAAATCGATATCCAGGTTTGTCCTACATCCCGTAACACGCCCTGATTCAAAGATTAACCCGGTTACCGTCGCTTGAAAGAGTTGCAGATTCTCCTGCAGTTCCAGCGTATGTTTCATTCGGAACTGGTAAGCCTTCTTGTCGCACTGCGCCCGGGGTGACTGCACCGCAGGCCCCTTGGACTCATTCAGGAGCCGAAACTGAATTCCCGTCACATCCGTGTTTATGGCCATTTCACCACCGAGAGCATCGATCTCCCGAACGATCTGGCCCTTGGCGAGCCCGCCAATCGCCGGATTGCAGCTCATTTGGGCGACGGTATCGATGTTCCCGGTCACCAGCAGGGTGGAGGCCCCCATCCGCGCCGCCGCAAGCGCCGCCTCGACACCGGCATGGCCGGCGCCACAGACGATCACATCGAACGGTAATGTATTGTATATCAAATTGTTCTATAATATTTCAAGCGCAGGGCAGGGGAGCGACCGCCCGTTGGACCCGCCTGCCGAAGCCCGGCGGTTATGGGTATAAATATGCTGGATACAATTGGCGGGGAAAGAGCGGCGGGAGGCATGGTCAGCAAGAGACGAATAGGCCCCGATCCCCAGCTTGCAACCCTGCCTTGGCTGGTGCGGTGCCCTGGAGGCACGACGGGTTTCGCTATTGAGGATTTGCCGCTAGATCACGGACTTTTCAACAGTGGGTCGGTTCGCCCGAACTGCAGCCCGAAGGGCCGTGCGCAGCTCACGCGCAGCATCTGGGCGTTGGGGGACGGCGGAACGCCATGGGGCCCCACGCCGGTATTGATGCGCGTCTGTGCCTTGCGACGACGCGCGCCAGCGCGGAGAGGGCTTCAGCCCTGAGCGATAGCGAAGGGTGAGCCGAGCGGGCGCCCTCGGGGCGGCGAGGCGAACAACACAGGCCCGGCGGGCTGCAGTTCGGGCAAACTGACCCACTAGCGACCTTTCCAACGCCTATTTCCCGATGCAGAAGGCCGCGAACAACCGGTCCAGCACGCGCTCATTGTCTATCTTTCCCGAGATCTCGCCCAAGGCATCGAGCGCGCCCCGAAGGTCGCTTGCGAGAAGCTCGGCGGGCGCAACCGCCGCAAGCTTCGCCAGGGACTGCCCCAGGCAGTCGTCCGCGGTGGCGAGCGCGTGGGCATGACGGGCGTTGATCGCAACCGCATCTTCGCCAATGTCCGGCTGCAGCGAATCCGCCCTGCGGACGATTTCGGCCTTGAGCGCCTCGATGCCGGCGCCCGTGAGTGCGGACACCGAAATCGCGTCCGGCGGGGGAAGGGGCGATGCGGCGGCCCCGGCGGGCAGAAGATCGGTCTTGTTCCAGGCAAGAATCGTCCGCCCGGCCGCGAGGCGGCCGGCAAGCTGCGGGTCGGGCGGCGGGACGGGGCGGGTCGAGTCCAGGACAAGGATAATTATATCCGATTCATCAATACACTCGCGCGTCTTTTCGATGCCCAGCCGCTCGACGGGCCCGGGCGCGGGGTTCAGTCCAGCCGTATCTATAAGTAGGATACCGTGTGGGCCGGCGACCGCGCGCTCCTCGATGTAGTCGCGGGTCGTTCCAGGCTCGGGGCTGACGATGGCGCGCTCCCTTCCCAGCAGCCGGTTGAGAAGCGAGCTCTTGCCGGCGTTGGCTTCGCCGACGATGACAGTCCGGATTCCGTCCCGCAACAGGTCGCCGTAATGGCGCGTGGCGAGAAGCTGGCGGGCTCCGGCGCGCACGGTTTCGATCGAAAGCTGCAGCGACTTGCGGTCTTCGCCCGGAAGATCCTCCTCTGGAAAATCGATGTGGGCCTCCACGGTCGCCAGGGCCGAGACAAGGCTGTCCACGAGCGGGGCGAGATGCCGGCCGAGCGAGCCGCGGAGCTGCCTTTGCGCGGTCGCGAGCGCACGCTCGCTGCGGGCCGATATGAGGTCCATCACTGCCTCGGCCTGGCTGAGATCCAGTTTGCCGTTCAGGAACGCCCGCCGCGTGAATTCGCCGGGCTCGGCCGGGCGGCAGCCCCGGGCGAACAGGTCCTCGAGGATTCGCTGGGCGATGAAGGGGTTGCCAGATCGGAAGAGCACACGTCTGAACTCC
>OBLW0100001092.1_pt1 | contig 23298 bp, 20 predicted proteins | sample 1520161 | NCBI WGS metagenome assembly OBLW01 (sample SAMEA3539309, study PRJEB22396) | soil metagenome | biome: tundra; feature: field; material: soil | place: USA | collected 2010-05 | depth 0.15 m | reverse complement strand
CCGATCTGATCGCGACGGTTGGCAAGACATTCTGCTGGTCAATGGCACGAACTGGCCCGCGCATCCGAGTTTTGCGCAGCACAATCGCGAGATCGAGCCAAACACTCTGAAGCTCTACCGTAACAATCGCGACGGTACATTTTCCGACGTCACCCGTAGCGCTGGTCTGGCAATCGAAATGTACGGCATGGGTGTTGCCATCGGAGACTACGACAACGATGGATTTCCCGACATCCTGATCACGTGTGTCGGCCAGAATCGCCTTTTCAAAAATACAGGCAAGGGAAGTTTTGTCGATGTCACCAAGTCGAGCGGCCTGGGTGGACGCCAGGCTTTAAGCACCTCCGCGTTATGGTTTGACTTTGACCGCGATGGCTTGCTCGATCTATTCGTTTGCAATTATGTGAAGTGGTCCGCCGAGCACGACGTATTTTGCAGCCTTGATGGCAAGACGAAAACTTACTGCACTCCTGAAGCCTATCGAGGAGAAACCTGCTGGCTGTTTCACAATCGCGGCAACGGGACCTTCGAAGACGTTACGGCCACCAGTGGCATTTTCGACAGCAGTTCGAAATCTTTGGGCGTTGCGATGCTCGACCACGATCATGATGGCTGGCCTGACCTGTTAGTAACAAATGACACTCAGCCCAATAAGCTGTATCGAAATCAACGCAATGGCACTTTCAAAGACATAGCGGTGGATGTCGGGATCGCCTTTTCTGCCGAGGGTCGCGCCCGTGCAGGCATGGGCGTGGATGTTGCGGACTTCGACAATTCAGGAAGACCCGGCGCGGCGATTACTAACTTTGACAACGAAATGATCGGACTGTATCGCCTCTCAGAAAGCGGCAATTACGTTGATGTCGCCGTGTCAGGCGGCGTGGGACTTGCTTCAAAAGACAAATTGGGATTCGGCTGCATGTTCTTGGACGCCGATCTCGATGGCATGCTGGACTTAGCGGTCGTGAATGGGCACATCGACGATACCGCGCGCAATGTGAACGGTGTCGGCTACGCGCAACCTCCGCAACTTTTCTTGAATGACGGGAAGGGAACCTTTGTCGATGTTACGGCTGCAGTTGGAGGGGGCTTTAACCAACCCCGAGTTGGACGCGGTCTAGCCTATGGCGATTTCGACCGCGACGGCGACCTGGACTTGCTCTTGACCACCAACAACGGTCCCGCCTACCTCTATCGCAACGATCAGGCCGCCGGGAATCGCAGCATCCGCATTTACCTCGTTGGTACTAAATCAAACCGCGATGCCATCGGAGCGTTGGTGAAGATCGTTCACGGATCTGTAACTCAATCGAGAATGGTGAAGTGTGGGTCGAGTTATCTCTCGCAGTCGGAGTTGCCCGTGACGTTCGGCACTGGGAAGCGCGACAAAATCGACCGCCTGGTGATCGAGTGGCCTAGTGGCAGAACCGAAGAATACAAAAATCTTGCCACCGGACGCGCCTACGAGTGCGTGGAATCAGGCGGAATCAAAACTCTGCCGAACTTCTAGCGTCATCCGACCAAAACGGCAGCTCACGCTTTCAGGTTCAGGCCGCTTGATGTTCCATAAACTTTTTGCAGCACGGATGTAGTGTAATCAGGGCTGTCCGGTGAATTGGTATTCACATTCACAGTGCTTAGAAGTTCCTGCACCAATTGTGCCGACTGCGCCGCCGCACTGAACTCATTCATTTGCGATGGCGAGTTGCTAGTGTTCAGATCACTCTTCACGGTGTCGAAAGCAGATTGCGCCGACGATAGGTCGCTCGTACTAAGCGCGCTGCCGAGCGCAGTAAGATCGGTCGACAGTTGAGAATTGCTCGCTAAACTGCTTCCGCTAGCGCTTGCCAATTGTTGGTTCAGATTCTGTAGTGCTTGAAATGCCGACTGGGCGCCGCTTGTGTCGCCTGACGAAATACTGCTCTGTAAAGTTTGCAACGCTCGCTGCAGTTGTTTGGAATCACTGGACGCGAGAACGTACTCACCGAGGCTGGCTGCGGAAATCGAATTGACGGTCATTGTCCCTCAGGGTCCCACTTTCCGGGGGAGCCTTATCCGAACTCCCGCCTTTCTATGCCATCGGCAGGACGGCCCTGAAACTTTAGGACGTCCCTGCCTCGTCGTCGCCATATGGTAGCCTGCCAACGATCTTCAGTATTTCTCCAATATTTCTCCGGGGCCCAACGTTCCTAAAACGCGGTGGTAGTAAAATAGCTGTGTTATCGGATTCAAAACGCAAATTCGGATCAAGGCGCTGCGGCGACTGAGCATCACATTGCTTGTTGCAACCGTTGCCGTGCCGCTCTCAGCGGCGCAGGCCCATGGAACAATCGGCGGCCGAGGTTTCGCCGGCCATTCTGGCTACGGACGAGGCTTTGCCGGTCGAAACGGCTTGTACGATGGAATTAACGGGCGCACGCGTGGCGTGCCGCTGGCCTTCCCGCTTTTCGGTTCCTACTATAGTTTGTACTATGACGATTCGGATTACAGCTCCCAAGCAGTGGATGGCGAAGTTCAGGAATCGCAGCCGCAGATCGTCATGCGCCCTGCCGCAGAGGCTCAGCGAAAGACCAAGCCAGGCCCGCTACTGATTGAATGGCAAGGCGATCGCTACGTGCGATTCGGCGGCGCGGACGTTTTGCAGAACAGTGAATCCGTGACGCGTCCGGATTACGTGCAGCCAGCCCAGACTAAAGAGACGGCTAACAATGGCCGTGTATCTTCAAGACAAAGTGAACATACCGAATTGCAGGTCTCCAAGTCTCAACCGGCGGTGTTGGTTTATCGCAACGGCCTGCGCGAAGAGGTCGCAGACTACGCAATTGCGTCTGGCTTTGTCTATATCAATACCAGCGATGGACGAAACGGGTTTGAGACCAAGAGCATTGCGCTCTCCGCTCTTGATGCGGCTGCGACGATACAGGCAAATGAGCAGCGCGGAGTGAAATTCCTGCTGCCATCTGCTTCCAACGTGGTGGTCGCCAGTTTCTAGTTAACTTCCTTCTTCAAGACCTGGTTGATCGTCACGATATCCACTAATCCTGAGCAACCGTAAAGCGCAGGCAAAATGCTTGAAGACGGGTATGTTCGCCGCAACTCCGCAACCCGTTCCGTTCCCGCGCGATAGGCTGGAAGATACATTCGGCCAAGCAGTGGATGCTGGCCCCACGCGCCCGATAATTTATCGGCGCGCTCTTCGGTTACAAGGAAATCTCGGCGAAGAGTGGCGGCCACTTTCTCGCGTTCGATGCGTTCTCCATAAATCAAATAGGATGCTTGGTTCTTTGCATCGTCCTGCAGGAGCGCCAGCAGCACGCCGATTTGCAAATCTTCGTCGGGTAGTTGATCGATTTCGGTAACGCCATGAACAATCAAGATCGCATTATTGGCGATGCCTTCAAACAAAGTCGCCGCGCGCGTGTTCATCGTCAATACCGATGCCTCAAAGCCGGCTTTGCCTCGAATGTAAAGGTTTTGTAAGTACGCAAATGTAGTGACATGGCCGGGCACCACTTCGTGGCTCACCAATTGTTCAAACTCCGGAACCGAGATTTGCAGTGAAGCGTTGATCTCGTAGCTCGCTTCGTATTTTGGACGCCCATCCTCCATACGAGCGCGCCCGATGTAGTTCATCGATCCCGAAAACCAGGCATCTTTAATCGGCAGAAATTCAATATTCGCCCGAGGCACGGCCAAGAATTGGTCCGGAAGGTAGGGCAGCAAGTTAGCCGCACTCAGGCTGTCAAACTGAGCAATCACCGCGCCGCCGAGAGCGCGCACCGACGCCATTGGGATGACGCGATCTCGTCGCCATCCATCGACTGCATTGAGCAGCCCGTCAGTGCCGGCGGTCGAATAGCCCGCGCGACCTAATAGTTCAGCAAGCCGCTCGCGCTTCGGAGCAGGCTTCGACGGTTCCGGTGGACGCCCTGTCGACACTTCGACACATCGCGCGTAGGGCACCGCTTCGCCCTTGCCGAGCACCTCCATCGCGAGATCCCACATGGTCTCGAGGCACAACGTCAGGCCTTGCAGATATTCACCGCGCAAACCGCCGATCTTCCGCGCCTCGTCTTCGATGCCGGCGATAGCATCAGGAAGATTCACCTGAGCCAGATAGTTCTCGACAACGCGACGATCGAGCTTCTTGCTTGACACGCCTCCCATTTCGCGGACGTGGGCTGCCGCCGGCACGGTGTAAGCCGTAGGCAGTGGCTCGTCAGAGAACCATGAGTCAGCGATGAAACGTCCCGTCCCTGACGGACACATCACATCGCCGCCCCATAGCGTGTCGATCCCTAAAACCGCATCTGCGACATATCGTCCTAACTGATCCAATTGTTTCTCCTTCTCGTATTCCCGCCAAATCTTGTGTCACTCCCCATTATTCAGCGGACGCTTTCTTCACCGATCCGAACCAGACATAAAAGCAGAGGCAGACGAAGAGGACTGCCGATACCATCTGCGACACCGCGTTGTTCGAATAAAAAGGCGTCTTGATCAAATCCTCGCGATATCCGGGGATCAATCGAAAAGCCGCTCCCAGCACGCCACCTAGCGCGCCGCCAGCCATCAATCCAGAGGCAATAATTACTCCCCGTTCGCGGATGGTCTTGCCCGTTGCGCCGCCGATTCTCTCGGAGCGCTTATTTAAGAAGTGCGATAGAAATCCTCCCACCAAGGCGGGAGTGTTCAGTTCGAGCGGCAAATACATTCCGAGCGCGAAGATGAGCGCAGGCTGCCCCAACATCTCCATCATCAAGGCGATCATCGCTCCGGCGCCGAACAACACGTAGGCCACCGGCTGGTGACTCATAAATCCTTCCACCAACGCCTTCATAATCGACGCCTGCGGCGAGGCCAGAACCGGACGCAAATCTCCCGGCAGCGCTTCTCCAAATTGAAAGGTGCGAGCCAGCATGACGACCGTCAATCCAACCGCGATGGCGGCGGCGATCACGCCGAGAAATTTGACTTTCTCTTGTGCCGAAGGCGTAGAACCCAGCCAGTAGCCGGTTTTGAGATCGGTGATCGCCTGACCTGAAACGGACAACGCCGTGCAAACCATTCCCGCAATTGCCATGACAAAAAACATGCCAGTCGTTCCCGACAAGCCAAATCGCAGGAGCACGACGCACGAGATTATGATCGTCAGCATCGTCATACCCGAGACTGGATTGCGCGCCGTAGTCGCAATCGCATTTGCCGCCACTGAGGTAAAGAAAAAAGAGAACACAAGCGTGAGCGCCACGCCGATCGCAACCACGCTCCATGAAGCGGCGAGGTTTCCGAGTAGGATCGCCACGCCAATCGCTCCCACCACCACTCCCAGAAAGATCGCAATCATCGGGATGTCGCGATCCGTGCGTTCCGCAGTATCAGCGCCGCTCTTGCGAAACACTCGCAGCGCGATTCCGAAAGACCCAGCCACAATTCGAAGCGACCGGATGATTCCGAAGATGCCCGCCGTCGCGATCGCTCCGACGCCCACAAAGCGAACGTAGCTGCGGTAAATCTGTACCGCCGTCATGTGCGAAATCGGAATCGTTGCTGGATACACCGCACTATCCAAGTGGCTCCCGATAAACCAGATCAACGGTACCAGTACGAGGTTCGAGAGCACGCCGCCGGCACAAAGGATCATCGAACTCCGCAGCCCCATGACGTAGCCGAGGCCCAGGATGAAGCTGATCGCATCGAAACTCAACACCATGCGCGCGCGTTCCGACAAAGTTCTAAACAATGAAATGAACTGAAAGTCGATGAACTCCTTCCACACCTGGAACGTGGTGACGAACAGGTCGTAGACGCCCGCAATCGCCGTGGCCTGCAGCAGAAGCTTCGCCTGCGAGCCGCCCTTCTCTCCCGTCACCAGCACTTCCGCGATAGCAGTGGCTTCGGGATAGGGAAGCAAGCCATGCATGTCGCGCACGAAGTAGCGCCGCAGCGGAATTAGAAACATCACGCCGAGGCAACCTCCCGCGAGACAGATAAAAATTGTCTGCACGGGACGCGGGTTAAGCTTCAAAATGTATAACGCCGGAACCGTAAACACGGCACCCGCAACCACTGACCCGGCTACGCCGCCGATGCCGGTCATGATGACGTTTTCAAGCAAGGTTGAACGGCGCGGATAGAGTCGCGCCAGTCCGATCGCCAGAATCGAAATCGGAATTGCCGACTCCATCACCTGTCCCACTTTTAATCCCGAATAGGCGGAAGCGATGGTGAAGACGACGCAGAGAAAAACGCCCCAGCCGATCGATCGTGGAGTGAGTTCGGGCACGTGAGCCCCGGGTGCCACAATCGGAGGGTACAATTCTCCCGGTTTAAGCGGTTTATAAGCGTTTTCAGGAAGAGACTTGGTTTCAACTTCGCTCATCGTTAGCGAGGCCCCCGGGGCCTTGTAAGCGCGGCCTACTTCAATTCAATATCGTTGTTTTAGTCGGACCGCTTGGACCGCTTGATCCAACCCTTTCCGACGGTTTGATCCAACCAAAGAGTGAAACACGCGGTGCCAAGATTCGGCAAGGACTGAGCATGTCTAACTTTGTTAGAAGTCATTGCACGAGGTGACAATGCAAGGAAACTGAATTAAGCTTTAAACTCGGTGCCTCGCCAAATGAGCCGGGATGGCGGAACTGGCAGACGCAGCGGACTCAAAATCCGCCGACCTTCGGGTCTTGGGGGTTCGACTCCCCCTCCCGGCACCACTTAAATTCTTTCGGTTTAAGGATGCTGCAACCGAACGGCGTGCTTTCTTTCGAGCGCAGTCGCAACGTTTCGATGCGCTGACTATTTCGTCGAAATTCCGCGGCGCGTGACCAAATACACCGCGAAGCTTCCCAGCCAGTGCCCACCCTCATAATGTTTGCCCGTCACTGCTGCCAGTCCGGCGCGTCTGTGCTGCTCGGCTGTCGACATGATTTTGGCGAGCCGCTTATCGTTTTTGGGAAGGCCCGACGCGATGCCTTCTAACATCCATGCTCGACTCAGATTGAGGCCATCCAAATGGGCTAACTTCGGGTCGCTCGGATCGGGCGAAACCACCGGCTCCAGCCAGGCATTGCCGCTCGGTGAAATCTGCGGCAGAAACTTCGATAGCCAATGCGCATATTCACCACTTGGCAGCACACGCCGCATCAGATCCGCTTCGCCGAGACAGGGGGAAAGAAAATCCTCGCCCGAGGGCTCATAGGCTAGCGGACAATCTTTGTCCCGCAGATAAAACTGTCGCGCCTTCGACTTCACGAGGTCGGCAAACTTTGTGTCGCCTGCCACACGCGCGTAGTCGAGCATAAGGCCGAGTCCAAACGCGGTTTGCGAGTGCTCCCCGATTCGCACCGGGTAAGAGAGTTTCGGCAGCCAGTCGCTGAGCCGCTGCAGCGCGGCCTCTTCCAAGGGACGCAGATTCGCCGCCATCGAACGCGCCTCGGGATCGTCCCACTCGCGCAGTTCGGCCGCGAGTTGCAGCAGCCACGCCAATCCATAAGGACGCTCAAAGCTGGCTCGTCCTTCTGCGCGTAAGTATTCCGCCTCTTGTGTGATGTTCTCCACGGTTAGGCTTTGCCGTAGCGCCGCGCTTGCCGGAGAAGCAAACGGCGCGTCGGGGAAGGTCCTGATCAGGCGGACCAGCAGCCAATGTCCATGGACAGACGAATGCCAGTCGTAACAGCCATAGAACGCAGGCGTCAGCTTTCGCGGCGGGGCGACATCCGCGTCGCTGTTTAGGTTGTGGCTGATCTTATTCGGATACTCCTTATGAACGCACGCGAGCGCCAGCGTGGCAAAGCGCTCGGCTGTACTGGCGTCGAAGGTCGGTGGCGTTATCGGATTCTCCGCATTCACTCTTTGCATTGTGACCAGCAATAGAACGACGCTGATAATGTATTTCATTTTCGTTACTCTTCGACCTACTTTAGACGAATAGGAACGAGCGTCCAATGGGCGGCGTCGGCGCAGGGTTGGTGCGGAGTTGGGTGCTAGTACCGCAAAAAAATTAGGGGCGGTATAGCGGAATCGCACACTTACGAAATGAGTCTTGGATTCTAAAGGACTTACAGCCACAGTCTCAAGACTGAGATTGGAGCCTTGGAACATTCACGATTCGGGGGGCGGGGCATTAAGTTCTTCAGTGGATTTCGCTGGTGAACCGCCGGGGGGTACCCCCCTAGGCCGGTATATTAGAATCAACCACTTAACAAAAAAGTATCGTGATTTCGAGGGTTTTTCCCGTAAAGTACCTATTATAAAGTACTTATAGGAACAACAGCTCTGACTCTGGATTCTGTCGTTATTGCGAGATTTTTTGCGTCCTTAGTTCTATTTTACCAGTTTTGCCAAGGTGAACGGACACTCGCCCTGAACTTATTTCTTGGTGTTTTCATGGAGTTACACGAAAACCGAGCCTAGAGGGGATTGACAACATCGGACTCGGGTTCACCGAGGCAAAGGATCAAGGAACAGGGGCTGGGTGACAGACAGGCGGTACCATGCTCTGGAATCCCTGCCGACGGCAAAGTAGGCCGACAAAATCAGTGGTGCCTCATGGCAGCCCGTTTGACAGCATGGTTCCAGATTCTGCGTTGCCGCGCTTGTCGCGCGACGTAATATTACGGAGATCCCTGACGGACTTGTCCGCCACAATGTCGACCCCTATGGCGTTGCCCAACCGTCTTTTTCTCCCGAATTGAAACTCCCTCTTGGAGTTGTGACTACCGTCACCAAGGCCGGTATCCTCCACTACTTCAGAACGGGCGCGTAGCTATATTCTGAGACTTCCAAAATCGAGGACCTTGATGTCAAATCGAAAGCCCAGTAGAAATTTTACGAATCCGTGCCGCACTCCTATTCAGGCGCCCGTTGAAAGTTCATTTGAGCAGCTTGTTCAATCTCTGCGCCTGGCTCCTGAAGAATATGCCGGGTCGGTCGAACTGAAGGCGTGGGTCATTCAGAATATGCATAGCAGATATGTTCCTTCTGACCTTCTTGCGGTGTTTGGATTCGAGGAAGTCGCGGAGGCTTAAGCGCTAGGGTATGTCCGACCACTTTCTTTTCCATACTGCACTGTGCCTGGTCATACAACTGTGTTTGGCTTTCGGGTTGGCGGGGTTATTCTGGCCGGAAAAGTTCATGCCGGTTTTCACAATTCTGATGTTTCCGTGGGCCGCGAACGACCGCGCCGTCCGAGCGAATAGCATCGCAGCCCTCGGAATGTCTGTAATCCTTTTTGTGGCGCTGCTCAGCGCCAACGGCTAACGCGGTAGTTTCTCAAACCACGGGGCGCACAGGGAATACAGAGATTACTTGCTCCCCGGCGTTTCTCATAGACGGGCCCATCCATCTTAGTAATGTACGATACGGTACAGCCAATCCTGTATTGTGTTACTTGGACATGAGACTAGGCTGAGATCACCCTTTCCTCGTCGCGTCCGTAATCGAACGACACGAACCAACGGCCAGCAGCCAGCCAAGGGCGAAAAGGGGAGATGTGTTGTCTAGCTCAATTCTTATCGTTGACGATAACCCTTTGATTCGACATTCCTTGCGTTCATGGATCTCGCAGGACGAGGGGTGGATCGTGTGCGGTGAGGCGGACAATGGAAAGGCCGCCGTCGAAAAAGTCAAAGCGCTGCATCCCGATATAGTGCTTATGGATTTGCAGATGCCGATCATGAACGGGCTTGAGGCGGGACGGCAGATCGCCCTTTTGGCCCCGGGCACGGCAATCGTGATGTTCACGATGCACAGCTGCGATCAGCTTGTCAGAGACGCTCGCGCGGTCGGTATCCAACAAGTTGTATCGAAGTCAGAAAGGCTGAACGAGAACCTGCTGGCCGCGCTGAAAAATGTTACGGCCCGACCGTAGAGGTTCGCTACCTTTCGGCTGCGGCGCTCACTCTGATCCGTCTTCCCCTATTTCCGCAGCCCACTTGTTTTTCTGGTGTTGAATAATTTCGTAGCATTCGCACGACACGTCTTGCAGCTTGTTTCGATTCAAAATGGTGACGTTACCCCTTGTATATGTAATCAATCCCGCCTTCTGTAAGTTGCTAGCCGCTTCACTCACACTGGCACGGCGAGTTCCGAGCATCTGTCCCAAGAATTCTTGGGTCAACGGGAGTTTCTTGCTGCCAATTCGATCCTGGCTCATCAGTAACCATCTAGCCAATCGTTCTTCGACATCGTGCAGACGATTGCAAGCTGCAAGTTGCGTTGTCTGCATTCCGACGATCATGGAGAAACGCAGGAGTTGGCGTTGCAATTCAGGGCACTGCGGCAGAATTCTTAACAGACTGTCCACATCTAAGCGGTAAGCCGAGCCCTCCCCCTGGTTCACAACTCGCAGTCCGCTGGTTTTGAACCCGAAGATGACAGGTTGTCCAACGAAGCCCTCGTTGCCAACGAGTGCCACTTCGACGCTTTTTCCGTCCGGTTGAACTGCCAGGACTGAACCGAGTCCGTCGTTCAAGAAATATACCGATCGGATCGTCTCTCCGACTTCGTGCATGACTTGCCGAAGAGTTAGCCGCACAAACTCGAGCAGGGGATAGATGAGGTTGCATTCGCTTTGCGGCAGGTTGCGCAAAATAACGTTAGCGATCTCTCTGCCGTCCACATCCTGTTTGAGCGAAGTTAAATTGGTCGAAGAGTAAATGGGATTTTTAATCCCGTGGTTGCCGGAGTTTTTGATCATAGGAGGTTCTTTTCCAGCGTAAGTCGTGGGTGCGCAGGAGAAGACTCCCCCACCCTATAAGTTTCTTTGTAGTATGTATGTTCGCGAGCGATCACTCATCGGTATGACACAGCACGACTAACGGATTGTCGTCTTAGGCCGAAGACAGGTGCTCGTCGCAGCGATAGCAAGCGCAGGGATGAAGCCATAGGCAACGAGAGCCCACTCCAAAAGCTCCTCGTTTAGGGGTGGGTAACTACTTAATTAATAATCTAACTAACCATGAAATTGCTCCGTCGCCTGACGCGACGACGGAGCTTCGTCCCGAGGAAAAAAGGAAGCTGTCGGTTTTAGCTGGCTTTTCTTAGCGTGTCGGAAGGAGATTCGGTAGCGCAAGTGCCGCATCCAAAAATGACTTCTTTTCGGCGTTCGCGAAGACGATCCTGAAATGTGTCCCAACGTGGTCCGATGCCAGATGCGCTGCTGCTGATCACCACCGAGTCGGAGCCGGCGGGAACGATGCGTCCAGTGGAAGAACTCGCGGCCGTAACGTCTTCTTCTGCCGCCTCGCGGGCAGATTCGTTAGCAAATGAGCGTCCCGAGATATCGTTGCTATAGGGACGACGCGATGCTCGTTCCTCTGCTCGTTCCTCCGCTCGTATTGACGACTGGTTGCCTTCGAGCTGCTGAGTCGTCGGCGTGATGTTGCGATCCGTCCCAGCTCGATGCATGACCGGACCGCTTTCCCATTTGGAGCGATATCGATCTTCGTAGTCCCTCCACTTCTCTTGGGAGGAAAGGTCGCTTTCCTGATAGGGAGGAAACGCCTCAACCTGTTTCTTTGTTAAGCCGCAGGTAAAATCGCCTTCATGCTTGGTCGAAGACTGAATGCGGTCTGCCGCAATGATGAACTTCTTGGTGGAGAGCCATCCGCCAGTGTCAATGACCACATACTTGATGTCGCCGGTCGCGTGATCGAAAATGACATCGTCGATCTTGCCAAGCTTTTCATCGTTTAAACCATAAATCGCTGAGCCTCGAATATCTTCAGCCGTTTCGTGAAATTTCTGGTCGCCTAATAGTCCGTGATGTGGCATAAATTTCCTCCAAACAAAATGTGTGACGAATGGAACTGCGTTTTGGATGCTCCAAGTTCTGAAAGGGTTGACCATGAAGACAATTGAACCTGCTCACGGCCAACCGTCGCGCGCTTCCGGCAAGTATGGCCAAAGCGTCTACGGCTGAATCGGCTGTATATACCTTGTATCCGGCGGCCTCGAGCAGAAACTTGCGAAGTTTGAGGGTGGCGGGATCGTCATCCACACAGCGCACGCGTTTGGCGGTGGATTCCATAGTTGTTGCCGCTCCCGCTGGTGATGCAGGTCGAATAAAGTTATGCCATCAATCTCTTTGTGCCAGCCAATACAAATCCAAATTCGTTACGTCAAGCGAAATCAGCTCCATCTATGCTTGGATTCGCGCGCGGGCATGGAATGGTCGCGGTAACGGTCGTGCCGCTGCCATTCGATTCGATTTTCAACTGGCCCGCAAGTTGGGCAGTTCGCTCTTGCATCCCGCGCATGCCGACCCCGGCGCGGGCTCCCTGGCTAAGATGAAATTGCTTATCTGCGGAAATGCCTCGCCCCCGATCGCTAACTACCAACTTGACGCCGCTGTCGCATGTTTCCAGGCTAATTGCGGCAGTCGGACTTTGGGCATGCCTATGAATGTTGCCCAAACATTCCTGGACAATTCTGAAGATTGCCGTCTCTATATCTGAAGGGAATCGTCCTACCGAGGGCGAGCAGTTCAGAGTCACAGCGATGCCACTACGCTCGCTGAATTCCTCTACATACCACCCGAGCGCCGAGGGAAGTCCGGATTCGTCTAAGAGTGGAGGATGCAATAGATGAGAGATCGTGCGAATTCCGCGCAAGATCTGTTGGACGAATGACCGGTTCTCCTGGAATGCTTTTCTTCCTTCGGGGCTTAATTTGTCTTGTTCCCGCTCCACGACGGCCATATTCATGCTAATCGCGGCCAAGAGCTGACCGACGCTGTCGTGAAGTTCGCGAGCGATTCGCCTTCGTTCCTCATCTTGCATTTGCAGGAGGCGGGCCGATAACTCGCGCAGACTGGCGTTGGCCGTTTTTAACTCGGCCGTCCGTTCGTTGACCCGAAGCTCTAACGTGGCGTTTAACTGAGACAGCGCACCCTTTGCTGCCTCGGCGGCTTCGGCTTGCTGGCGAGCGGTCGTTTCGGCCTGTTTCAGACGTAATAAAGCGCCAACGGTTGCCACGATTTCGGCTTGATCGATTGGTTCGGCGAGGTATGCGTCCGCGCCGCTCTCCAATCCTTGAACACGAGATTCGGGGTCGATGGCCGTCGCCGATAAGTGAAGAATAGGAATATGGTTGGTCGCCGGGTTCGTCTTGATTTGCCGACAAACCTGAAATCCGCTCATGTCGGGAAGGTGTACATCAAGCGTGATCAGATCGGGCAATTCCGCGGCTCTTGCTAGGGCTTCCGCACCCGTTCTGGCCTCCGAGACCTCGTACCCGGCGTCACGAAGCGCTTGGACCACGGAATAGCGCGTGGCGTCATTGTCGTCGACCGTCAAGACTCTGATCGTACCGTTGCCTGGATGTGATGTTCGAAGTGGCTCCCATCGCGCCGCATCCTTAAAAGCAATCGAATCAGACATGACTCACCTCGCTCCCACGTCCCATCTTTAGAAAGAAGCCCGCCCTGCTCAAAGCGTCTGCGAAACGAGACAATGAAAGTTCCCTAGACCTTGTTTCCTTCGAAAGAATTGCCGCCGCAGTGCTGAGCGATGCTTGTTCACCCGCGTACGCGAGACAACAGCCAATATCTCATATTCTGTGTCAAGGCAATTGACTGGTTTCTACCTACAACAGCCTCTTCAAAGCCCACGAAGGCCCTAAGAATTAATCGGTTAAAGGAAATTCCGCACTTGGCGGAATAGAGAACCCAAAGAAAAACATGTGATCCCTGATACGGGCAATGCAGGTTTCCCTGTAGGAGGGTGCGCGGCGCCGAGATTGTCTCGCGTTCCGCCGATGCACTCTTGTCCCTGAAGTTAACCTGTCTTTTTTCCATGTCTTTTGATTCTTCCACAGGGTCGTGCCCAAAAGTCGCAACCCGTAGTGACGGAGATCACATTTCCCTCTTTACCTTATGTCATAGACTGACCAGTACTCAAGTAATTCAACCGTAAAAAACTCTTTGCCTCGGATCGATATTCGGAGATAGATATGCCTACTGCGGTCGGCATCGATTATGCCAAACCCGTTCCACCCGATGCCCAGGACAAACGCTGGCGCATCGTGGATGCAACCATGAGGCGGCTCGGCCGCCAGTCTCGCTCGCTCATCGAAACTCTGCATACCGTGCAGGAGGCCTTCGGCTACCTCGATGAAGGCGCACTGCGCTATGTCGCCGCTTCGCTGCATGTTCCGATGAGCCGTGCCTATGGCGTGGCTACCTTCTATCATTTTTTCACCCTGAAGCCGGCAGGCAAACACACCTGCGTGGTCTGCATGGGAACCGCCTGCTACATCAAGGGCGCTCCCCAACTGCTCACGGCCATGGCGAAGGATTACGGCATCGCTCCCGGTGAGACCACGCCCGACGGCCAGATTTCTCTGTTGACCGCGCGCTGCCTGGGATCCTGTGGACTCGCCCCGGCCGTGGTTTACGATAGCGAAGTGGCCGGCAAAGTGTCGCCCCAAAACCTGCGTGAGCACGTTGTGAAATGGACGTCCGCATGACCCCTGAAGAACTCGAACAAATTGCGGAAACCGAGCGCGAAATGCAGAAGACTTTCGCGCATACGATCAACGTTTGCGTCGCGGCCGGCTGTGTCTCCTGCCAGAGCCTCGCCGTCAAAGACGCGATCGACCAGGAAATCAAAAAGCAGGGTCAGGAGCACCGCTGCCAAAGCAAAGGCGTGGGTTGCATGGGACTGTGCGCCGAGGGACCGCTGGTTTCAACCAGCAACGCTTCGACCGGCAACGCTTCCGCCAGCAGCGGCGTGCTCTACAAGCGGGTCGCGGCCCCTGACGCTGCCGACATCGTCTCCAGCGTCGAAGCCGCACCTGTGAGCCGGCTACTATGCCGGACCGATGTTCCCTTCTTCCAGCGCCAGAAGAAAATTGTGCTGGAAAATTTCGGTGTGATCGATCCCGAACGCATCGAGGACTACATCGCCGCCAACGGCTACAGCGCCATCATGCGTGCCATTACCGAGATGACCCCGGCCCAGGTTGTCGAAGAGGTGGTGAAGAGCGGGCTGCGCGGCCGCGGCGGGGCCGGCTATCCTACCGGATTGAAGTGGAGCACGGTAGCGAAAGCCACTCCCAAGAAATTGAAATTCGCCATCTGCAATGCCGATGAAGGCGATCCCGGCGCATTCATGGATCGCAGCGTCCTCGAGAGCGATCCGCATCGCGTGCTGGAAGGCATGTTGATTGCCGCCTATGCCGTCGGCGCTTCCGAAGGCTTTATCTATGTGCGAGCGGAGTACCCGCTGGCCATCAAGCGCTTGCGCACGGCGATCAAGCAGGCAGAACGGCTGGGTTTGCTAGGCCACAACATCTGCGGAACTCGCTTCAGTTTCGGAATCGATCTTCGCCTTGGAGCGGGCGCTTTCGTGTGCGGCGAAGAGACTGCGCTGATCGCGTCCGTCGAAGGCAAGCGCGGACAGCCCCGGCCGCGTCCGCCATATCCCGCGCAGGAAGGCCTGTTTGGCGAGCCTACCCTCATCAACAACGTCGAGACCTACGCCAACATCGCGCCCATCATTCGCAACGGCGGAGAATGGTACGCCAAAATCGGCACCGAAAAGAGCAAAGGCACCAAGGTGTTCGCTCTCGCCGGGCGCGTCGAAAACACCGGCCTGGTCGAAGTCCCCATGGGCATCACCCTGCGCGAAATCATTTTCGAAATCGGCGGTGGCATGCCCGACAGCCGGCAGTACAAGGCGGCGCAGACTGGCGGTCCCTCCGGCGGTTGCATTCCGGCGGAATTTCTCGATATGCCCGTCGATTACGAATCTTTGGCGAAAGTTGGTTCCATCATGGGTTCCGGTGGAATGATCGTCATGGACGACACTTCGTGCATGGTCGACGTGGCCAAGTACTTCATGGATTTCTGCATGAGTGAATCATGCGGCAAATGCATCCCTTGCCGCGTTGGGACCTATCAGGTCCACGAATTACTCGACCGGATTACCCGTTTCGAAGCAGCCCCTAAAGACGTCGCGATGATCGATGAGCTGTGCGACCTCATGAAACATACCAGTCTGTGTGGGTTGGGACAGTCGGCACCGAACCCTGTACTTAGCACGCTGCAGTACTTCGCCGAAGAATATAAAGCTCACATCGAAAAACACGAGTGTCCGGCAGGTGTGTGCGGCTCTCAGCACGAAGGAGAAGAGACGCAAGGAACTAACGATGCAGTCAATCACGGCCAACTCGGCAATCAGGCGGTGTCACGATGAGCCCCGTTAACAACGTCAAGACCCTGAAGATCAACGATCGTGACGTTAGCGCGCGGCCGGACGAGACGATTCTCGACGTCGCTCGACAAAATGGCATTTTCATTCCTACGCTATGTGAATTGAAAGGACTGTCCGAAATCGGAGCCTGTCGTCTCTGTCTTGTCGAGGTTAAGGGCACCACCAAGCTTTTACCCGCCTGCGTCACTCAAGTACAGGAAGCGATGGAGGTCACCACAAATTCCGAGCGTCTGCAGAAGTATCGCCGGTCGATCATCGAGTTGTTGTTCACGGAGCGCAACCACATCTGCTCGGTCTGCGTTTCTAACGGACACTGCGAACTGCAATACCTCGCGCAGAAACTCGAGATCACACACGTTCGTTATCCGTATCGCTACCCAAAAGCTGCAGTGGATGCGTCGCATGATCGCTTCGTGGTTGACCAGAACCGCTGCATCCTATGCACTCGGTGTGTGCGGGTGTGCGACGAAATTGAAGGCGCGCATACCTGGGATGTCATGGGACGAGGCATTCAGGCGCAAGTCATCACCGACATGAGCCAGCCTTGGGGTTCATCGGAATCGTGCACCAGTTGCGGTAAGTGCGTCCATGTCTGTCCCACAGGGGCGCTCTTTGAGAAGGGAAGATCAGTGGCTGAAATGTTGAAGCGCAGGCAGTTTCTCCCTTATCTAACATTGATGCGCGGGGAGGAACAGGAGTGAGCAAGTTGCGTTTGGCAACAGTCTGGCTTGATGGGTGCTCGGGGTGCCACATGTCGTTTCTCGATATCGACGAGCGGCTACTCGCCGTCGCCCAAAAAGCCGATCTCGTTTATAGTCCGCTTGTCGATGCCAAGAATTTTCCTGAATCTGTGGACATCACTTTAGTCGAGGGCTCGGTCAGCAGCGAAGACGACCTGCACAAAATCAAACTCGTCCGCGCACACACCAAGACGCTTGTCTCGCTCGGCGATTGCGCCGTCACCGCCAATGTTCCGGGCATGCGCAATTCGTTTGGAGTGAAAGCCGTGACCGATCGGGCATATTGCGAGAACGTGACGATTGGCTCAGGCGTTCCAACAGAAATCGTTCCAAAGTTACTCGCCCGAGTCTGTCCGGTTCATGAGGTGGTTCCGGTTGACGTCTTTGTACCCGGCTGTCCTCCTTCGGCGGATACCATTTTTTATGTGCTCAGCGAATTGCTCGAAGGGCGCAATCCTGAAGTCAGCGCAAAAACAAGATTCGGAGCATAACGTGGCGGACGCAAGTTTGATAACCAACGGTATTGCCGAAAACAAAACGAGTGGCGGAACGAACGCCGTGACCTCTAGCGTGGAGGCTGACGCTGCAAACCGTTCAGCCGCCATAAAGACTGCCAGGAAAACGATTCTCATCGATCCCGTAACCCGGATTGAGGGGCACTCTAAAATTACTCTTCACCTTGACGAACAGGGAAGAGTCGATGACGCGCACTTTCACGTCACACAGTTTCGCGGCTTTGAGAAATTCTGCGAAGGCCGGCCTTTTTACGAGATGCCGTCGCTCATGGCGCGTATCTGCGGAATCTGTCCGGTAAGCCATCTCATCACATCTGCAAAAGCCTGCGATCAGCTGATGGCAGTGCGCATTCCTCCGACGGCAGAGAAACTTCGCCGTATTTTCGGACTTGCGCAGGTGATGCAATCCCACGCCCTTAGCTTCTTCCACCTGTCTTCGCCCGATTTCGTATTTGGCATGGACGGTGATCCTGAGAAGCAGCATATTTTCGGAGTTGCCGAAAAGAATCCAGAAATAGCTCGCAACGGCATTCGCCTGCGGCAGTTTGGTCAGCAGATCATTGAACGCCTCGGGGGCAAGCGCATTCACCCAGCTTGGGTCGTCCCCGGCGGCGTCAGCGAACCGCTAAGTCAGACGGATCGTGACGCGATCCTCGCCGGAATTCCCGAAGCTCTGAAGATCGTGGAGCATACCCTCGATTGGTACAAGAGCATTCGTGAGAAGTTCCGCGAAGAGATTACGACCTTCGGCAATTTTCCCTCTTTGTTCATGGCCGTTGTCAAGCCGGATGGCGGGCTGACATTCTATGATGGCACCCTGACAGTGGTCGATGCTTCTGGAAACATCACGGCATCTGGACTGGAACCCGCGCGCTATCCGGAATATATTGGCGAAAAAGTCGAGCCTTGGAGTTATCTAAAATCCAGCTACTACAAGCCCAAGGGATACCCCGATGGCATCTATCGCGTTGGCCCGCTTGCGCGCCTGAATGTGGCCAAGCATTGTGGCACGACGCGCGCCGATCAGGAACTCGCCGAATTTCACGAACTGCAACGCACCGCAGTCCTCAGTTCTTTTCACTATCACTACGCGCGTCTGATTGAAGTGATGTATTGTGTCGAGCGCCTCGAACAGGTACTCACCGATCCCGAAATCCTGTCGAAGCACGTCCGGTCTTTCGCTAAACCGAACTGCCTCGAGGGTGTCGGCGCCAGTGAGGCTCCGCGGGGAACTCTGTTCCATCATTACAAGATCAATGAAGAGGGCCTGATCCAATGGGCGAACCTCATCATCGCCACCGGCCAAAACAATCTGGCTATGAACCGAAGCATCCTGCAGGTGGCGAGACACTTCGTAGTCGCGGAACGTCTGACTCATGGAATGTTGAACCGGGTCGAAGCGGTGATCCGCGCCTATGATCCATGCTTGAGTTGTTCGACCCACGCCGCCGGACAAATGGCACTTCAAATTCAACTCATTAGCCCGGAGGGTGAGGTCGTGGACGAGATACGCCGCTTCTGACGGACCTCGTTATCGAATTAATTTAGGAGTTCCGCTCAACACTAGTGGCCCAGATTCTCATCATCGGGTACGGCAACCCGCTTCGATCGGACGACGGCTTCGGCTGGCGCGCCGCACAGAAACTCGCGACGCTCTTACCCGAATCCAGCTTCGAAGTACTTGTCCGCCAGCAACTGACACCTGATTTGGCCGAATCCGCCAGTCACTTCCAGCTTGTTATCTTTGTCGACGCGGCAGTCGATCTGACGCCTGGTGAACTCCGCACAGAAAAAATTACGCGTCTTAGTGATAACGAGCAATCCGACGCGCACAGTCTGTCGCACTCCGTCACTCCAAGCACGCTGCTCAGTTGGACAGGCGAACTGTACGGCAAATTCCCAGATGGTTACTGCATCTCGGTCGGCGGGGAAAACTTCGCGGAAGGCGAATCTATGTCTGCCAAGATGACAGCCGCTTTTGCACCTGTACTGGAACAAATCAAGTCTCTGGCTGCTACGTATCCCTCTTGAATTATCAGTAAGCCGAGGTCAGCGCTCCAAAATTTCTTTGTACGCGTTCAGCGCAACTTTCTTTGGCTGGCTGGTGAGCACCATATCGATGCTGCGCGTGGTATTTCCGCCGATGCCTACTTGCGCAATCGGAACCATTCCATTGCCGAAATCGGCAAAGACTGGGACCAGCATGGCAAAGTGTTCGTCCACATCGCTCTGAGTAACGCTCATGTGCAATTTCACTTTGCCTGCCTCGCCCGGAGAGAGCTGATATTCAAAGTGGTAGCGAGGTACCTGCATGCCATAAACCCATTCGTCAAAGAACCAGTCCATGCGGCCGTTTTTGCGGAGATCCATCAACTTCGTCATGTGCTTCTCGGTGACCGCCTTGAACGACTCCGTAGTCGCTCGGCGCTCGCGATGAGTGTCGACAAAATCGTGCATCATCGCAATGAAGTCTTTGTCGTTGTCTTCAGAGCTGTACATCATGGAGCGGAGCATTTCTAAAATGTAGGCGCCTTTTGGATAGGTCACATTCTGATAGGCACTCTCGGTTCGCGGCGACATTAGCCGCTGTCCCATCCATATTGGGCCGGCGTCATTTGGAGCTACTCCGAAATTATTCTTTTCCAGAATCCGGAGCCGAAGGCGATCCCAGAATTCGATGTAATCCTTTCGCCAGTTTTTTCCTACTGCTTGTTGCAGAAAGAGTCCGGCGGAAAATTCGGCAAACCCTTCGGAGAGCCATTGATCGTGATAAGACGCCCAATCGACCGCATGGCCCCACCATTGGTGCGCGACTTCGTGTGGTGTTACCTCTTGCACGAATCCGGTGAATTTATTGTTAATGCCTCCAAACAACATCCATCTCTGAGTCGAGTCCATGTATGCGGAGATTGGCAGGTAAACAAGATTTGGCCATGACTGGCCAAAATTAAAATTGGGCTGTTCTGTAATGTAGATTTCATCGTAGGGACTTTTGCCAAAGTAATAGGTGCACAACTGCATCTGAGCTCTGGTCTGCTCCAGAGCGTACTTCGTCATGCTGGTCGGGGCCATGGACTGCAAAAATGCCCGGTTTTTGTAAGGCTGTAATGCGTCCGGCAGTTCAGTCAAAAAATAGCCTGAAATTTTGTATCCGGTGATCTCATCCGGTATCTCAATTTTCTTGTAGTCACCATAGTTGAATCCCGCGATTGCAACCGGAAGCGGAGTTGTCCAGTGAGTGACGGCGAAATCCTGTTCGGTCGATTCACCTTGCAACTTTCCAACGCTGATCACCTTATATTTGTGAGGAACCTTGTAGGTGAGGTCGTATAAGGCGCGCTCGCCAAACCCATTCAGGTTGGGATACCACGACGTCCGAGCACTTACATAGAAGCTGCCATTGCCGGCTTGTTCGAGGACTTTATCTCCGGTGTATTCGACCGTAATCGAGTGTTCTTTTTCGGCCTCGGGTGCTTGTGGCAGGATCGCGTAAAATGAACCGTCTTCTTTCCGGCTCTCCTGGATCCAATGCAGGGCTTGTCCCTGTTCATCGGTGACTCTCGTCACGCGCAAATTTGGCAGTAAGCCAAATTTGAGGACTCGCTCCCCGACTACCAGCGGTTCGAACGTGATTGTCGCCGTACTGAAGAGATGCTCATTCTTGGAAATTACAGTCTCGATTTTGTAACGGATGGTGGCAAACAACCGGCGGTCCTCGCCGGAGTTAGCACTACGATTCGCATACTCAGACTTTAGATGACCTAGATACCAGATGCCATCATCCATGCCCTCGGGATCGTAGTTGATCAAACCTACTTCTTCCGGCGAATCCAGTTGCGGCAACGCGCCCACTCGCTCCCTGACGAAAAATCGAAGATCCTTGTGTTTTTTGCCGCGCATGTAAGCATTGAAAAATGGCGGATGCGACGGATTGTAGAAAGCCGCCATCAGGTCCGCATCGACGTTGTCCATGGTTTCGCCCTGCAACAGATACTGAGTGAAGCCAAGCGGACGCTCACGGCGCTCCCGCATCCGTTCGCGCCAATGTGTGAGGGCAACGCTCGTCTCGGAGGGCATTGCCGTATCTTCACCAAGGCCGGGGGCAAACTTCTTCCAGCCATCCTTAGTGAAACGAAAAACAATCTCGGTAAAATCTTCTTTGCACTCTCTGGAGCCAGTACGGCGTTCGAGCTCTCGCGCATCGACTGTGAGAACGGGCTTTAAATTGAAGTGGCCTTCGCCAATGAAGATTGCTCCAGTCTCGACTCCATTCACCGGATTCAAAACGGTGAGTGTTCCTCGTTGAAATTGGAAGGTTGCAACATCAGAAGTTAGGGTGAAATTATTGACTTGATAAGTTCGGCCCAATCCGACCCCACGCAGTTGTCGATAAAGAGGATCGGAGTTGGCAAACGCAACATTTTTCCCGGTTACACTGACGCTCACCTGTTGCTGCGCAATCGCAAGTCTGAGTTGCAGTTCGGCAGCTCCCTTTAGATCCACGTTCTTCGTCAGAGTTTCAAAGCCATCGCGCGTTACCTTCAGCGAATACGAGCCGGGCTTCAGTTCGGGGGAAGCAAATTTGCCGAGACCATCAGAAGCCAGGATGATCGGTTGCGCCAACATTTGGCCGGTGATTTCGATCTGAGCGCCAGCAACTACAGCGCCCGACGGGTCAAGGACGGTGCCGGAAATTGTCTGGGCGCGCAGCGAAATGGGTGCGAGTAGTGCAAGCGCCAGTCCGATCAGCATCAGCAAACAGTAAGAAAGTTGCGTGCCAGTTGACCTGCTCGAGCAACACCGGGTTCTGCGCGAGATGCGTAAAAACATTGGATCCCCTTCGTGGAACCTTTACCTATCGGCAATAGCCATCATCGGCGCATTAAAGCGCACGAAGATGCATGTCGACCAGGATTAAGTTTGTAATAGCGCTTACGCTCGCGGTGGGCGATTGGGACGAAGGAACTGTCTCCAACTTCCCCCGGGGAAAGGGGACGTAAGATACGAGTTACTATATCAAGAGTTACCATTCCTTCGCGAGTCAAAAATTGATCACTCATCGAACGCCCTGGGCCGTTTTTCTACCGCCATCTAGCTCCTTGGGGCGGGTGTAAAATCAACAATTGCGGTAACTGCTCTGTTTCGAAAGGATCCCTATGGCAACTATGGAAGCCCCGCCCAGCCTGCAGGTTCGTCTTCATCAAGGTGCATTTAAGAACGAAGCTTTCGTCGATTTCACAAACGAAGAGAACGTGCGCAAGATGCGCTCCGCCATCGATAAAGTCCGCGGACAACTCGGCCAGGAGTACGACCTGATCGTCGGCGGCAAGCGCATTAAGACATCCGACAAGATTCGGTCCATTAATCCAGCCAAGCCGTCGCAAGTGGTCGGAATTCACCAAAAAGCCGGCAAAGAGCACGTTGAGCCCGCCGTGAATGCGGCTCTGAAGGCGTTCACTGGCTGGAGTCGTACCAGTGTTGAAGAGCGCGCCTCGCTACTGTTTCACGTCGCCGATGTCATGCGCGAGCGAAAGCTGGAGTACATGGCCTGGCTGGTATTCGAAGTTTCAAAGAACTGGTTCGAGGCGGATGCTGACATTTCCGAGACCATCGACTTCTGCGAGTTTTACGCACGCGAAGCGTTGCGTTTCGCCAAAGCCGAGCCGCCTGTGCAACTGCCGGGCGAGCGGGACACGCTGACTTACATTCCGCTGGGTGTCGGCGCGGTGATTCCACCGTGGAACTTTGCCTGCGCGATCATGGCGGGTATGACGGTCGCATCGATTGTGTCCGGCAACACCGTTGTATTGAAGCCTTCGAGCGATTCAC
>OBLW0100001091.1_pt1 | contig 23326 bp, 17 predicted proteins | sample 1520161 | NCBI WGS metagenome assembly OBLW01 (sample SAMEA3539309, study PRJEB22396) | soil metagenome | biome: tundra; feature: field; material: soil | place: USA | collected 2010-05 | depth 0.15 m | reverse complement strand
GCCCATCATGATCGAGGTCGGCGAGTACGAAGGAGCGGCTATCGTCGGGAAAGTCCAGGCCCACTGCGCCTGAGATTTCAGAAAACGTGCCATCGTGATTGTTCAAGTACAAAACGTTTCTCTCGTAGCCGCTCCAGGAAACGTCAGACCTAATCAACTCATTGATAGCGTTCCATCCATGCTCGTAATTTGCCGACGGGATAGAAATCGGAGGCGACTTGCCGACGACCTGCCTCCAAAAGAAACTCCCCAAGTCGCGAGTGTCGGAGCCGGAAATGTAGCCATTCGCAATGTAGAGGTCGGAATAGCCGTCGTGGTCGAAATCCCATGCGTCGGAGCACCACGCCCAGCGGCCCATCTCAACCCCCGCAGTCGAGCCTACATTTTCAAACTTTCCATTCCCCAGATTCCGGTAAAGTGAATTCCCGCGCGCGTGCCGGCGATAAAGGGCGCGGATCTCCTCCGGATCTTCTTGATGAAACTTCTCTTGCTGCGAAACCCTCAAGCCGGCCGCGGACCACATATTCGCCGCATAGATGTCTTGTCTGCCGTCGTTGTCGAAGTCCAGCCAGCAAGCACTCATTCCCGCACCCACATCGTTCACCCGGGATTCGTCAGAAACCGCATTGAAGGTCCCATCGCCGTTGTTGCGGTAAAGATTGTTGCGGCCAAAGTCGTTGACCACGCAAAGGCTGGGGCGGCCGTCGGAGCTGTAGTCGCCCCAGGCGCAAGCGAAACTGTAGCGATCATTCTCGACATTCAGTCCGGCGGCCTGCGTGCGATCCTGAAAATTGGCGTTGCCCTCGTTGTGGAACAGGAAGTTCGGAGGGCCGTTGCGCGCGTCAAAATAAGGAGCGGGATAGTGATACTGATCGAGGCCGAGGTAGTACGAATAAAGGCAGAAGTAAATGTCGAGCCGTCCATCGCCGTCGTAGTCGGAGATCGCGGCGTGAGTAAAGGCTCCCTGCGGAGGCTGGACAAACTTGAACGCATCGGGCTTGAGTTGAAATTTCCGGTTGCCCTGATTGAGGAATAACTGCGGTCCAGAGGCGCAAACCACCAGCAGGTCTTGCAATCCTTTGTTCTCGAAATCGGCGAACAGAGCGCAGGCAGTGCCTTCGAGCAGGCCCAATCCTGACTCCTCGGTTATGTCTTCGAAGGTACCATCGCCCCGGTTGCGATAGAGGCGGTTGGGAAGCCCAGGGGGTTGGCAGATATAAAGATCATCGAAGCCGCTGCTGTCGATGTCTCCCACGGCCAAGCCGTTGTTGCCGTAGACGTCGAGACCGCAGGCACCGTCGAGAACCGAGCGCCAGTAATCGGCGCCGCGAAGCATTTGGCCTTTGTAGGATTCCGTTTGACCCAGCGCCTGCGCGGTGACGTCTGTGAACCACGGCTCGCGCACGCGGCTGACGGTTTCTTCGGTTGCTTCCCAGCGGACGGCGCGCCATCCGCTGGAATCGTCGCGTGACCATTGCGTGTGCCAGAGACCGACCCGCTCTTCGCGACTGGCGTCCGTCCGTGTGCCAACAAAGTCATAGCGGATCTCTACCCGGATGGGGGCCGGGGCAGATGCTTGCTCGATTCCGACAATCTGGAATTCGGCCGTTTCGATCTTCCCTAACTGTGCCAAATAGTTGGTAATTTCTTTAAGAAATCGATCTTGTCCCAAAACCGTAGTGGCAGAAAAGCGCCTTCGGAGTACCTCAATTCCCTCCCTAGAACTCAGACTGACCTCCTGACTGGAATGCAACGGAGTCGCCTCGATGGAGGTAGCCAGGAACCTGCCAATCTGCGAAGGTTCTGGCGGCGAGTTCTTAAGATTGCGACTCCATCCGCTTAGAACCTCGATGATCTCAAAGGCGTACTTCTCGGTGACGAATTCGTCGAGTCCGGGCGTGACCAGGCGCAAAACGTCCTCTAGCGGAGCCCTGCTTGGGTAATGGGGGGTAAGTCGAGAATCCGCGAGCGGGAAGGAAGGGTGCCGCGGGATTTCAGGCGGCGCTGGTAAACCGTGGATTGGTAAAGTCCGGAAAGGAGCGGCAATCAATAACGCTGGAGCCGAGCCCATGGACTTCAAGAAAGCTCTGCGTGAGAGTAATGGGTATTCTTCGGGCTGAGGCTCCATCCTCAAACATCCTCGCTGTACGGGGCCACGCTGGAAATCTTAGCACTTCTTCGCGTGGCACTTGTTCCGCAATTCTTCCCGGCGGGGAAACTACATATTCGCCGAACTGCGATGAGTGGAAATGGCGGGCCGATTTGGCTGTCATGGGCGACTGGGCGGGGGCCAATTTGGGCTGGGGATTGCACGTAGTACAAAACCATTAATTTTTTAGTTGACAACGAAATTGAACCTGCTTTATTGTTCCGCTTACCTCTTGGTGTAAGCCTTTACTTGGATGGTAAGCCTCGATGTATACGATTACATTCAGGATTTTTGCACACCAGACCATCAGCTGGCAGTGCAAGGCTTGCCTAGACGCAAGCCATTCGAGGCTCAAAGGAGAGCGCTCATGAATCGACAGGCCGTTTCCTGCATGGTGCGAGGTCTCTTGGCTTTTGCAGTCGGCGTTATTCTCAGCGTCAGTTCCCTCCACGCACAAGTTGATACGGGTTCTATCTCGGGGACCATCTCGGACCCCACGGGAGCCGTCGTCACTGGAGCTAAAGTTACGCTCACCAACGAAGGCACGGGTGCCAGCCTGTCCACTACAGCCGGGGCGGATGGAGTCTACGACCTTAGCCCGGTAAGAATTGGGAGTTACAAGCTTGAAGTCTCCTACGCAGGCTTCAAGACCGAGGCCCAAATTCACGTTGTAGTCGATGTGAGCGCGAGGGTGCTGATCAACTTTAAGCTCCAACCCGGAGCGGTGAGCGAAACCGTCGAGGTAAACACCACTGCCCCGGTGCTGCAAGCCGAAGACGCATCGGTGGGTCAGGTGGTCGACCAGCGCAACGTGAATAATCTTCCCCTGAACGGCCGCAACTTCACGTTCCTCGCCCAACTTGCCGCGGGCGTGAACACGCCAGAGTCTGACACGCGTGGCAACGCGGCCAGCGGCGCGTTTACTGCCAACGGCAACCGGCCGGCGCAAAACAATTACATGCTGGACGGCATTGACAACAATTCCGACACAGTCGACTTCCTCAACGGCACGAACTTTGTCGTTCTTCCTCCTGTCGACGCCATTCAGGAATTCAAGGTCCAGACCTCGGACTTCAGCGCGGAGTATGGCCGTTCCGGAGCGGCGGTTCTCAACGCTACGATCAAGTCCGGCACCAATAGCTTCCACGGCACCGCTTGGGAGTTCTTCCGCAACGACAAGTTCGATGCCCCGGACTATTTTGAAGACGCTGGTGGCGTGCCCAAGGGCGAGCTTCGGCAGAACCAGTTTGGGTTTTCCCTCGGCGGCCCGGTCATCAAGAACAAGATTTTCTTCTTTGGCGATTATGAGGGCTTCCGCAGAGTGCAAGGAACCATTCTTACCGGCTCAGTTCCGACTGCCTTCGAGCGAAGCAGCGGTTATACCAACATGACCGACCTGATCACTGAACAAACGTCATCGGGAACATTGACGGACGCATTGGGCCGCACCATGCCCTACGGGACTATTCTTGATCCCGCCACCACTCGGGCCGTCACCATTAATACAACGGACCCCGTCTCAGGGCTGACGGCAACGGCGACAGGCTTTGCCCGCGATCCTTTCGGCACCTGTCCGGCCAGCACCACCGCTTTTACCCTAGCTGGTTGCGGCCTGAATCAACTCCCCGCCGGGCGGCTCGATTCGAATGCCATCAAGCTGCTGAATTTGTATCCCAATCCGACCAGTTCCTCGCTTTTCAGCAATTTTGCCAATTCCCCGAAACTGTTTGAACACCGCAATTCCTTTGATACCCGTCTGGATCTCAACTTTACCCAAAAGGATCAGGTGTTCTTCCGGTTCAGCTACGTGGACGATCCACAGTTCATTCCCGGCATTTTCGGCGGAATCGCTGATGGCGGAGCTTTCCAACAGGGCCCGCAGACTGCAATTGCTCAACAGAGCGCTTTGGGCTATACCCATGTCTTTTCTCCGACCCTGGTGAACGTAGCCCGGGTGGGATTCAATTACCTGAACACCACCCGCGGAAGCCCCGTTGCCGGCCAGCTCGGTCTTCCCGCGCAATTTGGAATCCTGGATATACCCCAGGTTGCGAAGAATGGCGGGCTTCCAGCCTTTGGAATCAACGGACTCTCGACTTTAGGCAGCAACTCCTTCCTGCCTTCGGATGAAGTCAGCTCCACGTTCCAGTTGACGGACGACCTTACCAAAATTTACGGCAAGCACACGTTCAAGATGGGTTTCGAGTGGCAGCATGTCAAGTTCTCCACACTGCAGCCATCGTGGTCCCACGGAGAATTCGATTACAACGGCAATTTCACGGAAATACCCAACGTGGACAACGGCAACACCGGGCGGGCCGCATTCCTGCTGACCCCAATCGCGTCCACTGTGGCCGGCGGAGTGCCCTATGATGTCGGCGGATCCACCAACGTGTATGCCTCCAACATCTACCTCACGGACAACGGAAAAGACTACTACGGCACGTACTTCAACGACGATTGGAAGCTTACCCCCAAGTTGACTGTTAACCTCGGACTCCGCTGGGATTACTTTGGCCTGGTCTTTGAACACCACGGCGCCCAAGCCAATTTCGTCCCCAGCGGCGCACCCACCGGCGCTTCCATGTACATACTCCCCGGGGGAACGAACCCGGCCCATCTTTCCTCAAGCTTCACCAGCTTGCTTGCTGCGGATGGCATTGCGCTCGACATCACGAACAAGTACGGCAAGGGGTTGGGCAGTTCACAGAAGGCGAATTTTGCTCCTCGCATTGGCTTCGCCTACCAAGTCAACCCTAAGTTTGTGGCTCGGGGCGGGTTCGGGATCTTCTACAATGGCTTTGAGAATCGCGGCTATTCCCCAAATCTGGGCGAAAGCTATCCCTTCCAATTCAATTTCAACTTCACTCCTCCGAATGACGGTACGCCGCACACGTTCCAAGGTTGTTCCACGGCGGGTCCCGGCGGCACGGCAACGTTTGAGACAGGTTTCTCCTGCACGCCGCTTACTCCGGTTCTGGTCGATGCCAACGGTTTGGCGTTGCGAGGAATTCAGTTTAATTACCAGACCCCCTACACCATGAGTGGCAACTTTACGCTGCAATACGAGCTAACACCTACATTGAGCGCCCAGATTGGCTATGTGACCTCTCTGGCTCGTCACCTAGAATCGTTTCCGGGTTCCAACAACCCCACGGCTATCTTGCCGATTAACACACAGCTCACAAATACTGCCGGGCCAAATGGAACCGCAGGCACGGGTGCCTTTCCGGCTGCTGAGGGTGGGCTTCCGTTCCCGGATTTCGGAGGCAATAACAGCTATGCGGCCACTATCGGCAATAGCTTCTACCATTCGCTTCAGACCAAAGTGGAAAAGCGCTTTGCTGCCGGGCTGAACTTCCTGGCCACGTACACCTTTTCAAAGACGCGTACCGACGCGGGCGATTTGCTTAATGGTGGAAGCAACGCAGGCTTCCGCGCTCCGGATATTCCAGGGCTCGGGATTCATTATGACTACGGACTAGCTGATTTTGATATTCGGAACGTATTTCACCTGAGCGGCGGTTATGAACTTCCCTTTGGTAAGGGCAAGCACTACCTGTCCGACAATGGGATGGCAAACAGGGTGTTCGGAGGTTGGAGCATCAACACCGTCTTGGTCCTTCAGGGTGGCCAGCCGATTACCTTCACGTGTCCTTCGAACACGGTTGCGACTACCGCTGGGGCTTACTGCTATGACTTCCTCGTCGGGGACCCGGGAAGGGGTTTGCACATCGACTCGAACGGAAAGTTGAGCTTGTTCAGAAATCCAGCGGCATTTGCCCAGCCAGCACCTTGTACAGCCTTGCCGTGTCCAGTCTCTGCCTTGGGTGGTCCTCCCGACCAGGTTGCGGGTCCGACCTTTAAGAGGATGGACTTCTCGACGTTTAAAAACATACCGCTCACCGAACGATTCAGGCTGGAGTTCCGAGCAGAGTTCTTTAACATCTTCAACCACCCGAACTTCAACGCGCCCAATTTCGGTGGCAACGGCGTGGTCGCGATTTCGGGCTCGGGTAATTTCACCAGTTCGACCTTTGGCGAAATCGGTTCTACGCGCGATGCTCCTTACGATCCGCGCCAAATCCAGTTCGCTCTAAAGCTGTACTTCTAGGTTCGAACATCGATCGGGAAGGACGTGTTTCGATGCGTCCTTCCCTGAGTTGTTTCTAGCCAGCTGGTCGAAGGATCCCGCAACCGAGTTTGGTGCACTCAGTCTGGTGTACGATGCGAAGATCGTGAGTCCGAAACCCTGGCTGGTCTGCTCCGTTCTCCTGCTCCTGGCGTGCATCCCGACCCTCGCTCTCGGACAAGAGCAGAGTCAGGCATTAGACCGCGAGTTCCAAGCGGCAGTGGCGCAATATAACTCGGGCAAGTTCGCGGAGGCCGCCGCAAAGCTGAAGAATCTGGAGCGCGATGTGCCGCAGAGCTTCGAGGTTCAAGAACTCCTGGGGCTGGTCTGCTCCGCCCAATCGCAGGACGCCAAAGCCACCGAGCATCTAGACAAAGCTGTCCGCCTGAAGCCGAGTTCGGCGCCGGCCAGAACAAACTTGGCCGCCAACTTGGTGCGCTTGGGAAAGCTCGATCCGGCCGAAGAGCAATTCGAGAAGGCGGTCGAGCTGGAACCGCGCAAGTTTGATACCAACCACAACCTGGGTGAGTTTTACGTGCGAGTCGGGAAAGTGCCCAAGGCGGCTCAGTATCTTGAGCGCGCTCAAAAAGTCGATCCATCCTCTTACGACAACGGATACGATCTGGCGCTGGCTTACGTTCTGACGGGACGGCTTTCAGAAGGGCGCCAACTCATTCACGATCTCCTAAAGCAGAAGAACAACGCGGAACTCCACAACCTTCTGGGGGAGCTGGAAGAAAGAGACGGACAGTTTGTGGCCGCGGAAAATGAATTCGAGGCCGCGGCGCACCAAGAACCGAGCGAGAGCAACCTGTTCGACTGGGGAAGCGAGTTGCTGCTGCACCGCACGCTGGGGCCTGCGGTCGATGTATTCAAGAACGCGACTGAGCGTTATCCCAATTCGCCCCGGCTGATGATCGGGCTGGGCGTGGCCCTTTACGCGCGCGGCAACTATGACGAATCCGTCACTGCCCTGTTGAAAGGTGCGGATCTGAATCCATCGGACGCGCGCTGTTATCTTTTTCTGTCTAGGGCTTACGACAGTTCTCCCAGCCAGGCACAGGAAGTGATCCGGCGATTCCGCCGGTTTGCGGAGCTCGAGCCGGGCAATGCGCATGCCCTTTACTACTACGCCATGAGTTTATGGAAGGGCAAGCGAGCTGAGGATCCAGACGTCGATTTCCATCAAATCGAGGCCTTGCTGAAAAAGTCGGTCACTATCGATCCAGGCTTCGCTGACGCCCACTTGCAGATGGGCAACCTCTATTCGGCTCAGAATAAGTACAAGGAGGCCATACCGGAGTATGTGCGGGCGCGTGAACTGAATCCGGACCTTGCCGACGCCTATTATCGGCTCGGACAAGCCTACGTGCGGACCGGCCAGAAAGATCTTGCGCAAGAGCAGTTCCAGGTTTATCAAGGCATTCGCCAGCGACACTTGGCCGATCTCGACAAGCAGAGGGCCGAGATTCAACAATTTGTTTTATCGGCGAAGGACAGCCCGTCAGCGAAGCCGTGATTCTCAGGATTGGGTCAAGAGAATAGAGTTCAGAGTCTGAATTAAATGGTGCTCCTTCACAAATCCGCGGCGGCCCAGGACGTTACCCGAAGGCTCGCCTTGAGCCGTCGCGATTTCTTGCGGAACGCCGCAGGCTTGGCGCTCGGCAGCGCATTGCTCGGCTCCGGGACGCTCGCTCGCGCGGGCATTGCGTCCAAAAACAGGAAGGTAGTCGTCATCACATTCGGCGGTGGAGCGCGCGACCAGGAGACGTTCGCGCCAGAGGGCCAGGGAAACATCCCTCACCTCATGAACGAACTCATTCCGCAGTCGACTTTCTTTACTCAGGTGGTGAATCGCGGGATCCTGGGACACTATGTTGCAACCGCAAGCCTGGCTACGGGAGTTTATGAAACGATCAACAATTTTGCCTCGCTTCCTCCGGAGCACCCAACCGTCTTCGAGTACTTCCGCAGAGACCGCAAGCGCCCGGCATCGGACGCATGGGTTGTCGCTCCCAGCAACGGTTTCAATCGCATCGGCGAAAGCAGCCACCGTTCCTATGGCGCCGGCTTAGGGGCTCGAGTGATTCTCCCGAAGCATCTGCTGACCGCGGCGCTCTCCAGCGGCCACAGTGATTACCAGCATCTGCTGCGGGACAATTATGAAACTCCGTTCTACGCGCCGGAACTCGGAGGCAGCGAAGTTGAACTGGAGCAACTCGAGAGGATATTGAACCTGTCGGTCGAAGACTTTAAGGCGCACGCACGGACCCTGTCGAGTCCGGACGAGCTGTCCGTGTACGTGGTGCGCCAGTTGATGCGGCAGGAAGCTCCCAGTCTCCTGTGGATCACGATGCACGATATTGACGTGGCCCACGCGGGGGCTTACTCGCTGTACATTGAGGGCATCCGGCGCACCGACCGCCTATGTGCAGAAGTCTGGAAGGTGATCCAGAGCCAGCCTGAGTACGCGGGCAAAACGACGCTCTTCATCCTGCCCGATTTCGGGCGTGACTCCGACGACGATTCGGGCGGCAATGGATTTCAGCACCATCGCACCGGAGATGCCCCTTCCCGCACTACTTGGATGATGGCTCTGGGCGCCGGCGTGCGGGAGAACGTGGTTTTCGACCGCGCGATGGAGTCGACTGACCTCGTACCAACGATCGGCGCGATGCTGGATTTTTCTCCGTCGCTCGCACAAGGCAAGCCGATTCCGGAACTGGCTTAGTTCCCATGCTTCCACGCGAACTCAAACCGGAGCACTTCAACGGTTACACTCCCGAGGCTAGGAAGCTAGTCACCAACTACCTTGCGGCGCTGCAGGGACTGCCACTGAGCTTTGTGCCAAACCTTTTGCGAGAAGCGATTGATTACGATTTCAAGTTTCCCGCGGAACGCAGGGCATTGGAAAAAGAACTAGCGAATCTGCAAACCCTTTCTACCGGACACTCCTCCGAACCGCAGAAAGACTGGTTCCAAGAGTTTGCTCACATCACACTGTCTCCACAGCTGGAACAGATAGACTGGGTAAACTCGCCAGCGCAGTTTGTCGAGCAACTGTCGGCACACCTTTGGGCGACCCACCAATTGGATGCGTTCCGAAAAGCGGCAACCGATTACGCGAATCGTTTGCATGCGGTAGCGCCGCCCGAACCACCGCCAGTCCCTCGCCTTGGAGTTGCCGTGATCGGCCAGGGAGTTTCCACCTATGACGAGCCTCTATTTCGCAAACTGCGGGCGCACGGGGGATACTTCAGCCGCGTGAAACCCGAGGGCGGGCTCAGACTATTGCTCGATGCTATAGGTGCTCGCGCCCAAGCGCATCCCATTGCATACGGCCACTGGTACGTCGATGGTGGGGAAGAAGCAGAACACTTCCCTGCCCTAACCTGCATCTCCTACCACGCTCTGGAGCCAGTGCGCACAGCGCTATTACGTAAAATGCGGGCGGAAATTGAAAAGCCGGGCATGGGACCAGAGGCCTTGAGGACGCTGCTGGCGCAGATGAATCCCTCCGCGCTTGGTCTCGGCCAATCGGGAGATCCGGTGCTCGATCGCTTTCAGGCAAAACTTCTGACGGAGGGCTCAGGAACGCAGGTTTTCAGCACTACCTTTGCCCAATGGACAGCGCGCGAAGCGCTGCGCCGAGCCCAGCCCTGCACGCTGCTGGTCCGCTTCGCTCCCCGGCAACGACAGAAGCCGATGAATGAGCTGCTGTCGGAAAAGCAGGATCGGGTGGAGCTCGATCCCCATGGTTCGTTGATGGATGCCGACCTGGGCGCTTATTACAACTGGATCAATCAGCAAAGGCTACCCGGCGCCGATCAGTCCGCATTTCTGGTGTGGTTTGAGAACCACAGTGAGGCTGTGGCCATCGGCCCCTCGATGCCGCGAGGAACCGAATCGACCTCGCCCACCGATCTCCGCGAACTGCTCTCCTGGGTAGCTTAGCTTGTAGATAACTTAGCGCAGAAGGCCCGAAGTCTTCGTGAGTCACTCGGCACTTAGGGTTGAATCCTCGCCGCCCACCCACCTCCAGGCGCCAACTTCAGCTTTAACTTCGTAGTCTTATTGACCTGGGTTTTCACCTGCTGGTAGTCGCTGCCATAACGGTCGGCATTGACCCCGTCCTGGTAAGCGTTCATGGAGTAGTTGCCATCGGGCAAGAAGGATAGATCGATTTCTAATTCGCGTGGCGTCCAGTTTGTCATCGCCCCCACGTACCAGTCGCTGCCGCTTCGGCGCACCACCATCACATATTCGGCGATTCGTCCGTCGAGCACCTTAGTTTCGTCCCACACCGAAGGCACGGGGCCGAGAAACTCCATGATCTGCGGCTCGCGCAGGTAATTTGACGGACTGTCGGAAAGCATCTGCAGCGGGCTCTCGTAGACCACATACATCGCCAGCTGGTGGCAGCGTGTCCCCTGGCTCATGGGACGATTGAAGATCGGAGCAAAGCTGATTTTTTGCGCGTTGATCATCGCCCCCGGCGTGTAATCCATGGGTCCCAGAAACATCCGGGTGAAAGGTAGCGTTACGTCGTGAAGCGGATCGGTTTCCGTGCTCCACTTGTCCCACTCAAGCCCCTTGACCCCTTCCGTGCTGATCAGGTTCGGCCAAGTGCGGGTCATTGCGGCCGATTTCTGGCACCCATGAAAGTCCACCAGCATTTTGCGCTTGGCCGTCTCGAAGCTGACCTTGTGAAAGTAGTTGATCAGCAACTGGTCGCTGCGCTGCATGAAGTCAACCTTGATTCCCTTGACTCCCCATTTCTGGTATTGATCGAGCGCCGGAATCAGTTGATCGTCGAGCGTTTTCCAGATTACCCAGAGAATCACTCCCACATTTTTCTGCTTCCCATAGGTGGTGATGTCCTCGATATTCATGTCGGGAACTACCTCGAGAGCGTTTCCCAGCTTGTACCAGCCTTCATCGATGATGATGTAGGGAATGCCGTATTTCGAGGCAAAATCGATGTAATACTTGTAGGTCTGAGTGTTAACGCCAGCCTTGAAGTCCACATCGTAAACGTTATTCGCGTTCCACCAATCCCATGCCACTTTGCCGGGCTTGATCCATGAGGTGTCTTGCACTTGCGATGGCTTCTCCAGCAGCCACACCAATTGATTCGTAAGCAGATCTCCGTCTTTTTCAGCGATGCCGATTACCCGCCATGGAAATGTGCGCGTACCGCGGGTGACCGCGATATAGTCGGCACTCTCCACCACTTTGAAGTCCCGGTCCTTCTCCAGTTGCTCTTTTAACGGGTAAGGTGGAAAGGTAGCGGCAAGCGCGGCCCCGCTGGTGCCATGCAGCCAGAGGCCGGGATAGTCTTCTATATCCGATTCCGCGATCGCCACTTTTACTCCGTCACCTATATTCACAACCGCCGGCAGAGTGGCGAGCGACGCGGGAGCGATCTGGCTCATGGTCTGCGGAAGATACTTTCTTTCATTGTGGGAGAAGAAACTGTCCTCGGAAGGGTAGTAGACGGTGTCATCGCCCGCGAAATGGAAGATCGCTTCTTCGTTGTAAACATGCACCTGGGCTTGCGGTAACGAGGTTTCCAGTCGGTAGGCCGCGCCCTCGTTGTAAGCGCGAAATACCACCGTCAAGCCGCCTTCCAGTTCCAGCCGCAATTCGTTGTAGTGGTCGCGAATCTTCGCGAATTTCTGGCGGACCGGAGGCTCAAGAACCTGGTCCGAGCTGCGTTCCTTGGCGGCAACCACCTTCGGATTGAGCCCTAGAATAGTGTGATCGACATTGATGGACAGCTGAGAGTTCTGAAGTAGAGGTTTCCCCTTGAAGAAGACGTCGTATTTGAGGCGGTCCGCAGGCCGGATCTTGACCTCGATCCGATTGTCGGGAGACCGCAAGCTGTAGTCTCGCTGAGCCATGGCGAGGCCCGGGAGGCAGAGTGTTAGTCCGAACACCGCGGAAGCCTTCAAGGGCAAGCAGTTCATGAAATCACTCTGTTTATCTGTTTCGGCAAATCTTCACCTGGTTCGGATCTCGATCTAATGGTCGTCAGGATTGTAAACGATTACACCTTGACCGTGGAGTCAGGTCCCCGATATCGACAAGACCAGCCTAGCTCCTTCCCTTGTATTCTTCCAATCGATTGTGCGGATATCGTATATTCCCAGGATGAATGTAGCCACATTGGATTTGAACCTGCTGGTGGCGCTGGATGCCCTTCTCCAGGAAGAAAGCGTCAGCCGCGGTGGGCGAAAGATCGGACTCTCGCAACCGGCGATGAGTCATGCCCTCGGTAAACTGCGCGACTTGCTTGGCGATCCGTTACTCGTGAGGACAGGTGGGCGTATGCAGCTGACCCTGCGCGCTCAGTCCATGAGGCACCCAGTGCGGGATGCGCTCGAGCGCGTGCACGAGGTGTTTGTCAACGACTCTTTTGTACCTGCTTCCAGCACTCGCACGTTCCGCATATTCATGTCTGACTATGCGAGTAATCTGCTTCTTTCGTCGTTATCGAAGGCGGTCCAGCGGAGTGCGCCCGGCATCCGAATCGAAGTTCATCCGTGGAGAGGACTCCCTGCGGATTCCCCGGAGAGCGGACGAATTCCGGATGCCGTGGTCGCGTGCCAAACGCGTGACTTACCAGGTTTTTACCGGCAGCGCCTATTCACGGACCGCGACGTTTGCGTAATGCGCGCAGGCCACCGCTTGCATCGCAAAGGCTTTTGTCTCAAAGCATTTCTCGAAGCTCCGCATGTTGCCGTCGCTGCAGTGGGATTCTCCGCGGATCCCGTTGACACCTGGCTGCAAGAAGTGGGTCATCCGCGATGCGTCGTTGTGACCGTTCCACACTATATTGAGGGCTCCATTTGGTCGCGGAGACGGAGTTGATTGCGGTGATTCCAGAGGGCTTGGTTCGGGCGTACGCTTCAGCCCTTAACTTAGTAACGAAAGCGGTCCCATTGGATGTGGGTACTTTCGATGAGTATCTCCTTCATTCGGCGCGCACCCACGCCGACCCAAGGTGTTCTTGGCTTCGCGAATTGATAAAAAGCCTGTGTCCCGGCATCGATCGGAGCTCACATCGACTCGAGGACCGCATAAATCTCGAGACGGCCCGTTTGCGGACTGTTCGCCGCTCCTTAAAATGAGACCTGCGCCTGAGAAACGGGCTACACGAAGAAGCACTCTCATCGCCTGCCACATCCCGAGAAGCTTGTCGGCCATCCGGAGACTGACCATAAAGGGACATCTGCGGGTCGGGGAAGCGTCGGCCTACGCGCAACGCCTGCTGGGCAAAACGGAGTAATAAAGGATCGGCAGTCCGGCCGGCACCGCCATGTCTTTAAAACGCCTGCGAGAACCGAGCCTCCAGGAACTCTCCCAGCTTCGCCGTCGCCCTGAATTGCGGAATCGGGTCGAGTTCCTTGAAGGCTGACGTGAAAGCTTTCGACAGACTCCAAATCGTTCGCGACCGGAACTCCTCGTACCTCGGTTCGAAGTAGAGGTCATGCACGGTGCGCGCCAGGTGCTTTGGAGCCTCGAGTTTCCCCTCAACGAATGCTTCGTAGATGACCACCTTTGCTGTGACATCCGTTAGCTCGCTCCGTCCGATCCCGAGATCACCCAAACTGTCATGCGGGAGCAGCCGTGAAGCCAGTTCACGTTGCGCTTCGGCCAACTGGGAAGTCATGGGGCCTCCTGTTCGGGAATTCCGGTCGCGGCCGTTCGGCCGCTATTGCAGTGCGGCAGAGTTAGGAATTGAGAGTGAGTGATTTCGAGCGTGCAAGGGAGGTTTATTGAACAGTGTGGAAGGAATTGGCTTCCGGGGCGCTTCAAACCACCGACATCAAATATTCAACTTCGAATTCGTTTGAGAGTTGTAGCAGTTCTTTGTAGTGTGGGTTTTCTGCCATGGACTTCCTCAGCTAATTCGACCATTTCCCATGCAGCCGCAAAGATGGCCTCATCTCGCTGGTCTTGCCAAAACTCGATGTCAAATGAGCGATCCGGGAATCCGTGCTCCACCAAGCGTGTTTTCCACGATGAATTTTCAGGAAGTCTCATTTCCCCTTCACAATCCGCACCTTAAGAGCGTGGATTCTAAACTGTCCTGATAGGACCCGGGTACTGCGACACCAAGGAATCGATGGTCAGCAGCGTAACCCCCTCGACAGTCGCCTGTGCCACTAAGATTCTGTCGAAAGGGTCCTTATGAATGGGTGGCAAGCCGTCGATGGCAACCACATGATCGCTCATGATTGGTAGTTCACTGTACCCGTTGTCCAGCAATCCGCGGCGCAGTAGGCGCGCATCTACCTTAAAGTCCTCTCTGCCCAAGCCGCGTTTAATTGCCACTTCCCATAAACTAGCCGCACTAAACAGAAGCTCGTTTCCCGGACTGTCGATCAAGGCTCGAGCTTGTTTCGAGAGCCGGCGGGGTTCACCGGCAGCCCAGAGGAGAAGATGTGTGTCCAGCAGAAGTTTCATGCACCACCGCCGAAGATTTGCTCAATCTCCTCATTGCCCATTCGGTCAAAGTCGTCCGGCACAGAGATCTGCCCGGCCATGAAACCGAGGCGCCGTACCTGAGCACCGATTGGAGCGCTAAGGGCAGTGACTTTTACGACTGGTTTGCCAGCCTTGGCAATGACGAACGACTCACCCCTTGACGCCTCTTCGATGAGTTTCGAAAGCTGGGTTTTCGCCTCGTGAATATTCACCGTTTTCATAGGCCCCTCTCAGACTAAGTTTAATTGGTCTAGTTTATCGTAAAGGACGCGGGATCGATAGCAAAAAAGCGGCTACAGCCTTCACCCAGTTCACCCGGCAAGGCTTTCTTCCGATCGACTCTTCAAGTGAAATCTCGGGGCAGGTAGTTTGCAACGGGTCGAGGCCGTCGTGTTGCCGAGGGAATCGTATAGGTGTTGGCGAGTTGGCGAGTGCCCCGGTTGAGTTGCTCAACGACGTGATGGACCCCACACCGTCCGCCGCGTACTAGTCCGTTGTGCTGCCCGCAGTTCCGCCAGCGGTTCATCGATTAGCGGCCTGTGCCTCGCCAAAACTCTGTCCGTGCGTGAAATCAACAGCTTGCACAATCCCTCAATCCCCTAGTCTGCTATGACTATGGTCCATGTTTAACTTCTCGCGGCTGTGTGTAGGACTGTTGGCCCGCTGCTTTCGTTCACGTCGAAGGCTACTTCTGGAGAATTTGGCGCTTCGTCAGCAACTCGCAGTACTGAAGCGCAGGCAAGCCAGGCCAACACTCTTGCCTTTTGACAAGCTGTTCTGGGTGCTCGCGTGCCGGTTGTGGTCTGACTGGAAAAAGTCTCTTCTGGTGGTCACTCCCGAAACCGTGGTCCGCTGGCATCGTGCTGGGTTTCGACTGTACTGGAGTCTGATCTCGAAGGTGAGAAAACAGGTCGGTAGGAAGAGACTGTCGAGGGAAGTTCGGAAGTTGATCTTCCGCATGGTGGCGGAGAACCCAACCTGGGGTGCTCCGCGCATTCATGGCGAGCTTCTCATGCTGGGCTTTGACGTCTCCGAGAGAACCGTCTCCCGCTGGATGAAGCGGGCGCCGAAGGATCCCCGGCCAGCCAAACGTTGGCGCACGTTTCTTGAGAATCACAGAGAAGCGATTGCGGCGATGGACTTCTTCACCGTGCCCACGATCACGTTCGGCGTCCTCTACTGTTTCTTTGTCATCAGCCACGATCGCCGGCGTATCCTGCATTTCAACATCACGAAGCATCCGACGAGCAGTTGGATCATCCAGCAGTTGCGGGAGGCGTTTCCGTTTGCGACGGCTCCAAGATTTCTAATCCATGACCGGGATGCAAAATACGGGACAGAGGTTCCGGCAGCCATTCGATCCCTGAAGATAAACGCTGTGCGGACCTCGTTCGAAAGTCCCCGGCAGAATGGTGTCGCCGAGCGCTGGGTGGGGAGCTGCCGCCGTGAGTGCTCGACCATGTGATTGCTCTAAACGAGCGCCACCTGAAACGTCTCCTTTCCGAGTACGTGTCCTACTATCACGAGGATCGCACGCATCTTGGACTAGGAAAGGGAACGCCGAGGCATAGACCTCACAGCGCGACACATGGTCGCGTGCTTTTCTACGATCGACTCGGCGGGCTGCATCACCGTTACGATCGAGCTGCCTAGTCCGAGAATTTTCCGTCCATCCTTAATATATGCGTGCACCATGCAGAGCCAAGGTACACAGGTGTGCGCCGTCGCCGGCAAAGATCACCCGCGCACTCTCGGAAGGAATGGCTGATCCAGTGCGGGCTCGAATGACTCGAAGTTTACACTGGGCGAAAGAGACGACATTTACATCCGATGACATTCTGGCGACGCACAGGCTGCTCACCAAGACGGGCGATGACATCGAGCAGCGTTTTTTTGAACTGGGGGAGCGCCGCGCGTCTCAAGGGGTCACGCTCTCCGACTTCTGCTGGGCAATTGCTGTGATAAAGGAACATCTCTGGGAATTTCTGGAGCGCCAGGGCTTCAAACGCGGCCCGGTTGAAATTTAGGGCGAGATGGAATTGCTGCGTCTGCTGGACCGGTTTCTTGATCGCGCTCTATGCTTTGCGACCGAGGGCTATGAGCAGCACAGCCAGTTGCAGGATTGATCGGGCGCTTGATGCTTAGTCGCCCGTAGCTGGATCGGATATCGGCTATGCCAGAGCCACTTTATATAAGGCGACGAGTTTCGCCCAGGCACGCTCGGCTTCGGCCTTGTTATAGATGGGCACGCCGTCGCGGATGGGCATATCCGACACGCACCAGCCATGCAAGGCTGAATACACTTCGATTTCGGCGGAAACCTTGGCGGCTGCAAAGGCCTCCTTCAGCTTATCTTTGGCATCCGGCTGACGCTCGTCGTCGTTCGACGCGATCCCGAAATACATTCGTGCCTTGATCTTCGGCGCGAGCAGGTGCGGGCTATCGGATTTATCGGTCACCAGGCCTCCGCCGTGGAATGATGCGCCCGCACCAATGCGATCGGGCAAGGACGCGGCGGTCCTCACAACCAGCGCCCCGCCCATGCAATAACCCTGGGTTCCGATTTTCTTTGCCTTGTTCACTTCTTTTTGCGCATCGAGGAAGGCAACGTAGGCGGTGGCATCTTTTTCGGCATTGCCGGCCGCGTTCACCGACGCCATCAGCGGCCGGAGCTTCGCCATATCGTCGGCATTCTGAAAGTTGAAGGTGGAGGCATCCGTGAAAGGAGCTTTGGACACGCGGTAAAAGGGATTAGGCACGAGAACGGAATATCCGCCACCCTCAGAGGCAATACGCCTCGCAATGGCGCGCATCGAGGGCCGCAAGCCGAATGCGTCGGGCCAGATCAATACTCCCGGATGGGAACCGGTTTTCGGACGAACGAATGCGGTGTCGCAAGCGCCATCCGGAGTCTTGATCTCGACGTCATTCTCGTCGACTTCAAGGCCCGCGGCCGCTGCCGACTGTACCGTCGCGGCCAGGCCCGCACCCACCAAGAGGGCTGCAAAGTCGCGCCGCGTGATGTCTCCGGGATGCGCGTCGTTGGTCGGTTGGTTTCTCTGATCGTCTGTCATGGATTTTCCTGTAACGAGTTTATCGCTTTTGGCTACCCTACCCGCAACCCCAGGCAACGTAACGGTTGTTGATTCCAATCCCCGAGGTGAAGGTTTCATCGGTAAAAGTGCCATCGCCATTGTTGTGGTAAAGATTGCAGGTAGGCCGCGCCCTCGTTGTAAGCACGAAATACCACCGTCAAGCCGCCTGCCATTTCCAATCGCAATTGGTTGTAGTGATCGCGAATCTTCGCAAATTTCTGGCGGACCGGAGGTTCAAGGACCCGATCCGAACTACTTTCCCTGGCGGAAGCAACTTTCGGGTTAAGCCCTAGCTCAACGTGATCGATATTGATGGAAAGCTGGGAATCCTGGAGCAGAGCTTTGCCCTTGAAGAAGAGATCGTACTTGAGTCGATCCGCGGCATGGATTTTGATTTCGATTCGCTTGTCGGGAGAAAGCAAGCTGTAGTCCTGCTGAGCCATGGCGAGGGCCGTCAGCCAGAATATTAGTCCGAACGCAATTGAAGCCTTCCACGGAAAGCAGCTCATGAAATGCCTCCCTTTCATCTTCATCCGTGTGTATGTTTTCGCGCAAGTCTTCACCCGATTCTGATTCGATTGGACGGTGGCGAGGATTGTAAACGATTACAGAGGGGCTGCGAAATTGTTTTTTTTTGGGGCGCGCGATACTCCAACCCTGACGCGGCATGAAGCGAGCTTCTGAAGTCGCCGTATACAGTTCACTCATGGCGTGGTTCCAGCGGCTGAGATTCTATCGCAACCGGCGCTGCGTAACTCGTATCCTGACTCCTGTAAGATTTCTCTTGCCGTCTGTAGGATAAGGGTGTTTCCACAGCGGCCCGCTTGTTTCCATCGGAATCAGGCTTATCTAACGTCGCGCGGTCGAAGTGAAACGACTGTCAGTCCAAGCGGTAATGCAGGTGAGCCATGAACCGACGAGTCTTTACGCAACAACTTGCGGGAACAGTAGTGGGAGCTTGCACACTCAGTCACAGCTCCGAATGGTTAAACGACCGGCCAACCTCAGCGAACAAGATCGGTGAGACAGCCGAAGCGCCTTTCCAGCTATCGGTCATGCTTTGGACGGTATTCACCAATCTTCCTTTTGAACAGCGTTTGGAAAAAGTCGCGGAAGCCGGATACCAGAACGTCGAACTAGTCGGCGAATACGATCAATGGAGGGAAGAAGATTTCGAACGCGTCAATGCCAAACGAAAAGAACTTGGCATCAACTTCGATTGCACGGCCGGATTGAAGCACGGTGTAGGCAACCCCGACGGCAGGCCGGCCCTGCTTGCCGAACTGAGCCAAACGCTGCCGATCATGCACCAAATCGATTGCCCGAGCATGATTCTGCTTTCCGGCAATCGGGTTCCCGGAATGCCTCGTCAAGTCCAGCATCAGTGTTGTATTGACACGCTGAAAACAGCCGCCAAGCTCGTGGAAGGCAAGTCCATCAACGGTAAGCCGGTCCGACTGCTGCTCGAAACCATCGATCCGGAAGAAAACCCGGAACACTTTTTGACCGAAATTGCCGAAGCACTCGAAATCATTCAAGCCGTCGATCACCCGCAAGTGCGACTGCTTTACGATTTTTACCATGAGCAAATTGCCGCCGGCAATCTTATCGCAAAGCTGGAGAAAAGCATCCCGCACCTGGCACTAGTGCATATCGCAGACGTGCCCGGCCGTCACCAACCGGGCACGGGAGAGATAAACTACCGGAACATCTTTGCAAAATTGGCCGAGCTAAAGTTTAGGGGAGTGATTGCCATGGAGTTTCGCCCCACCGGCGATCCGGTAGCGCAGTTGCGCGCCGCACGCGACATGGCCCTGCAAGCCGCTCGTGAGCAGTGAAGATACCGTAAGCGCTGCGAGAAAACCGGCGGCGGAGGGGATGGAGGGAAGAGGTCTGACCAAGGGAAATCCGCAACAGCAAAACACGTTCCCGGACACCTAGCCGGAACGACGTGCCCAGTGCGCTGGAGCGGATACGTCAAGCGGCAAAGAAGGACAGGGAGTTGCGCCAATAACAGACCAAAGGCCAGTAAGGTGAATACTCGGGAACGCATGCGCGGATTATAGCCGGGTCTGCAGGCGGAGGGATGCTAGGCTTGTAGGATGTACCGGTGGCTGACTAGTCTCTCCTTCCCTCGCATCTCATTTCTGTTTATCGCCTGGACATTTTTCAGCGCGGTCTCTCCGGCCTCTGCCACTAACTGGACGGTGCGTGCTCAGCCTAAACAGCTGGTGAATGGCGGTCCTGTACTGTTTCAGGTCAAGCCTCCGCAGACGCTGGAATCGCTGGATGGAACCTGGCTGGGGCACGAGGTTACATTCAGCTTCGATACAACCAGCAAGACATGGTTTGCGCTGGCCGGCGTCAACTTGGAAACTGGTCCCGGAACCTATGCACTGGAACTAACGGGTGAAACGAAAGCTGGGAAATCGTCCAGCACAAAACTTTCGTTCAGCCACAAGTTCGTTGTCACGCGCGCCAAGTATCCGAAAATTGAAGTCAAGCTCAGTGTTGAAGGCAAGTTCACCGAGCCAACGCCGGAACAGCAGAAACAGATCCAGGATGCGCAGGAAATCAAGAAAGAATACTTGAACCGGGTCACTCCGAGACGCGAGTGGTCGGGACAGTTCACCGCGCCGGTGGTTGCTGCGATCTCTGATGTCTTCGGCTCGCAGCGCGTCTTCAATGGCAAGACGTCGAGTCCTCACCTTGGACTGGATTTTCGAGTCCCCAGCGGAACGCCCATTGCCGCCCTGAACGACGGCACCGTTATCTTGGCGCGTCCACTTTATTTCGAAGGCAATTTCGTGGTGCTAGACCACGGGCAAGGTTTGCTGACTCTTTATCTGCATCTTTCCGAGTTCAAAGTACACGAAGGGGATCAGGTAAAACGCGGCCAGGAAATCGGATTGAGCGGCGGCACAGGCCGCGCCACGGGCCCGCATCTACACGTCGCAGTGCGATGGCAAGGCACTTACCTTGATCCTGCACGGTTGCTGACTTTGCGGCTTCCTTAGATCATCTAGGCGTTCCCGCCCGAAAGCCCACTCAGTCCACGCGGGGAAATGTCTCGCAACGCTTCTTTCAGAGTTTCTTTTAACTCCAGATTGCGAATCAGGCGGTGCAGGTAATTGGGATGCACACCGAGGATTCGGGCCGCGTCGGCGTAGCTTCCTTGGGTCTGCTCCACTGCATCGCAGATCAGCTGTTTCTTCAGTTCTTTCAGTGCGGCATGGTATTTCGCCTCGGTCATCTCCGGCGGCGGTGTGCGCTCCAGCAGCGATTCCGGCAGATCCTCAGGAAGAATCATGTCGGAAGATCCCATCACGAGCGCACGTTCGATGGCATTTTCGAGTTCCCGCACATTTCCGGGCCAGTCATAGTTCACCAGGCAGGACAGGGCTTCGCGCGATATCGGGCGAGGCTTAACTTTGCAGCGTTTGGCATGCTTCTGCACGAAGTGGCGCGCCAGCATGGGAATATCCTCGCGGCGTTCGCGCAGCGTGGGCATGGTCACTTTCAGCACGGCCAGGCGGTAATACAGATCTTTGCGAAAAGCGCCGTCGCGCACTGCCTGTTCGAGATTGCAGTTGGTGGCGGCTATGAGACGAATATCTACTTTGATGGGATGAGTGCCGCCGACCCGCTCAAACTCACGCTCTTGCAGCACCCGCAACATTTTGACTTGCAGCGCGGGAGCGAGTTCGCCGATTTCGTCGAGAAACACAACGCCGGAATCGGCTACTTCAAGTCTGCCTTTTTTCAGGCCCGCCGCACCGGTAAACGCTCCGCGTTCGTGGCCGAACAGATCGCTTTCCAGAAGTGTCTCCGGAATCGCGGCGCAATTGATGGCTACAAATGGCTTATCGGCGCGCGGGCTGTTGCGATGCAAGGCGCGCGCCGCTAACTCTTTGCCAGTGCCGCTCTCCCCCTCGATTAACACGGTTGAGTCGGTCGGCGCCACACGCTTAAGAAACTGATAGATCTCTTTCATCTGGGCGCCTTCGCCCACCAGGCTTCGCTCCTGGCTCACTTCGACTGTCAGACGCTCGTTCTCCTGTTCCAGCCACTGCAACCGGCGGGCATTCTCCAGCGCGACCGCAGAAATACCCGCAATCGCCGTCACCAACTGCAGATGCTCTTCGTGGAGCCGGTTGCCCGCGCTGTTGCTGTCGACATAGATGCAACCGATTACTTTCTGAAACACAGTGAGAGGCACACATAACAGTGAGCGCACCTGAGAAGCTGCCAAACTCTCGGCGTCGCGCAAATCGCCGTTGTTCGGAACGTCGGTGCCAAGAATCGCAATCCCTTGTTCGAGGACCTGGCGGGCCACCGTCCGGCTCACCCTCACCAGTGGCGCCTGCCCGGACTGCCGCATGCGGGCGAACGTGGAATTAAATTGGTGGCCTTCACTATCTGCCAACAAGATCGCGCCTCGCCCGGCGGGCACAACCTCGAAAATCAGATCCAACAATTGGCCCTGCAGGTCATCGAGATCGCGGATCGCATGCACGATGCGGCTGATCTTCAGCAACGCATTGAGGTTGCGCGCTACTTGTGATGTCGCAGGCAATTCCCGCAGCAACCGGTCTGGCTGCAGATAGACAACATCCTTGGGATGGATGATCGTGGTTTCCGCCGTACGCTGGTCGTCGTCAAATTCCACACGGCCCGGGGCCGCGACATCCTCGTCTTCCAGCAGAAACAGAAAACTAGAATCGCCCGCCGCGATCTCGTCTCCGTGTCGCAGCCACTGCTCCTTTACTACCGCACCGTTGACGAGGGTTCCATTGCGACTGTCCAGGTCTCGCACCTGGAACTTCCCCTTTTCACCCCGCAACGCACAGTGTTTTCGGGAAACGGACGGATCTATGACCGCGACCTTATTCGTCGCCTCTCTCCCAATCGTAACTTCGCCTTCGGGAAGAGGAATCGTGGAATCTTTCAAAGGGCCCGAGAGCACAAAGAGTCTGGGACGCAAGGGTTCCTTACCTCGTGCCCTTTCTTATCACAGTTTGGGTCAAAATACAGTTCCGAACTCAAACCTGTTCCATTATCCGAACAGATAGTCGCACTATCCAATCGGATAGCAAATTCCGTTGCAAAATGGACTAGCAGCGCGCCCGAGCGATCGTGGCAGAGACCGCTAAACTGCTGTCAAGCAGGAACTTGCGCCTATGTTCAAACTTCGATGAGAAACTCGCGGCGACTGGCACGCGGAATGCAATGAGGGTTAGTGCGCCACTACTCGGCAAAAAGCGATGGGGGAAGCGCTTTTTGAAATTAGTCTTGCTGAGAAGCGCAGTCAGGGATCCGAAGGGCCCCCTCATCGGATCCCTGATTTTTTGCCTCCAAGCCGGCAGAACGTCGAACGTTCATTGTTGAAGGCAGTAAGTCCAAGGTGTCGGTAGCAAGTTAAAATGTCCGCTTTTTGTAGCAAGTGAAATGTCCGGT
>OBLW0100001090.1_pt1 | contig 23338 bp, 22 predicted proteins | sample 1520161 | NCBI WGS metagenome assembly OBLW01 (sample SAMEA3539309, study PRJEB22396) | soil metagenome | biome: tundra; feature: field; material: soil | place: USA | collected 2010-05 | depth 0.15 m | reverse complement strand
TGGCGTCGCCAACGTGATCAACTCGGAAACCAACGCGTTCATCGCGGCGGACGGGTGGTATTGCCTGATATGCCTGCTCGGCGGCGTTATGACGGGGCTGCTCGGGTATTGGCTCGCGGTGCGCAGGCACGGCCCGGTGGCGATGGCCGCAATGCTCATCGGGGCACTGGCTGCGGGCCTGATTACGCTGTGGATCGGCGAGCGGTCCGGGCTGAGCACATTCCACCATCTGCTGGCGACGCTGCCGTCTGGCGCTCACTTCCAGGCCCAGCTCGCGCTGGGCTCACGCAGCGCCATCGCGTTCTGGCCGCTGGCGGCCGGGCTGATGGCCGGCAGCCTGGAACTGAGCGCCGCGCTGCGCGACCGGCGCCAAGAGCAGGAGCAAGATCAGGCGCAGGAGCAGGAGGCCGCCTCGGTGCTGCCGGCCGGGCGCGGCTACCCGGGCGCCATGACGCGGCTTCCTGGCCGCCATTCCGCGCGGGGAACGGATTCGTAACGATCGCTCTGGCTGTGGCGGTTGCCTGACGCGCTGCGGAATCATGGAGCGCGCCTGCGGCACGGGGGGCCCTGGACCATCCGCGGGCATCACTGAAGAGGTAACCAGTGTTCGTGCTCGTCTGGGGTATTCGCGTCTTCTACCGCACCATTGACCAGGGTGTATTCCACTGCCGCAAGTGCGGCGGGGACCGCCAGTACCTGCACTGCGCTGGACGGCGGTTTTTCACCGTGTTCTTCATCCCCATCATTCCGCTGAACAAGGTCGGCGAGCACGTGCAGTGCGCAACGTGCAAGACGCGCTATGTCATGGACGCGCTGAGCCTGCCGACCGCCGCCCAGATGCAGGCCGCGTTGCCGGCCGGTATGCGCGCGGCCGCGACGGCCATGCTGCGGGCCGGCGATCCCGGCCGCCCGGCCGCCCGGCACCGCGCCGTGGCGGTTATCCAGGGCGTCGGCGCCGAGGGCTACTCGGACGCCGACCTGGACTCTGATGGTGCCCGGTCGGCTGAGGTCATCCGTGGTGCGATCAACCAGGTCGCCCAGCAACTCACCCCCGACGCCAAGGAATGGTTCCTGGCCGAGACGGTGCGGGTCGGGATGGCCGACGGGCCGCTGACAGACCACGAGCGGCAGATCGCCCGGGCGATCGCCGCGGACCTTGGCATGACCCAGGCGCAGGCAGTCGGTGTCGTCGCCATGGCCGAGCAGGCTCAGCAGCAGAACTAAGAACTGGGCGCTGCCGAGGGCCTGCCCGCGCGGGGTCGCTGAACGACGCTTCGGCACCGATATCAGACCGTTGAGGGGACGTCTCGTGCGATACAGGTTCAACCCGCCTCCCGGGTGGCCGCCGGCTCCGGAGGATTTCATTCCGCCGCCCGGCTGGCAGCCCAATCCGGCCTGGCCACCGATGCCTCTCGGCTGGCAGCTTTACGTCCCCGACGTCGCGCCCGCAGATGTCCCTCCTGGGGTGCCTGGAAACATGGGTGGCCCGGCGTACCCCGGTTCCCCGGGCGGCACCGGTTCCCGGGGCTACGCGGGTTCCCCGGGCGGCACCGGTTCCCGGGGCTACGCGGGTTCCCCGGGCGGCACCGGTTCCCGGGGCTACGCGGGTTCCCCGGGCTACGCCGGCACCCCGGGCTACCCGGCGTATCCCGGCGGCGGACGGACCGCGCCAAGAGACGGCGCCAACGGCTTCGCGGTTGCCGCGTTTATCTTGGCGATATTCTGCGTCCTGATACTCAGTATCCCATTCGGCATCGCTGCGCTGGTGCGGATACGCAACCAGCCACAGCGCGGCAAGGGCCTGGCCATCACCGGGCTCATCCTCTCTGGCCTATGGATCGTCCTGCTGGTTGGTGGGGGGCTCCTGGCCGTCCTGGCCTCTGGGTCACTCAGCCAAGGTCACCGGTCGACGTCGACCGGCCAGATCACCGCGAAAGGAACCGTGAGTATCTCGTTGCTGCGCACGGGGGACTGCTTCCAGAACCCCAGCGCGGACCAGACTCTCAGCTCTGTGACCGCGGTTCCCTGTACGACGCCGCATGACGCCCAGATATTCACGGAGTTCACCGCGACTGGCGCCAGCTTCCCGGGGAACACCGCCCTGGACAAGGAGGCCAGCCTGGGCTGCCCGGCCAGGGTCGCCGGCACCGTCGACAAATCGAAGATCACCGACGCGATGAGCCTGCACTACCTCATCCCTCAGGAGCAGCCCTGGGCTGAGGGTCACCGGGCCATCGTCTGTTTCATAGTGGCCCCGACGTCAGGCCTGACGTCCTCGCTGCTGGTATCGCACGTCACCGGCTGATCGCACGTCACCGGCTGATCGCCCGTCATGGGCTGATCGCCTGGCCATCGCGACGCCTGTCCGCCATGCGGACGTGTGCTGCGGGACAGGTTCGCGCTCCGTAGACTGGGCGGGTGCTTTCCAGGATTGATCTCCGAGACCAGTCAGCAGCCACCCTGAGCAGGGAAAAGCTCGTCACGGTGCTGCCTCGCGCCGAGCTTGATATCGAAACGGCGGTCGGGGCGGTCCGGCCTATCTGCGACGACGTGCGCCGCCGCGGGGCGGCTGCGGTGCGTGACTACACAGCGCAGTTCGACCGGGTGGACCTGGCCACCACCAGGGTTCCGGCCAGCGCGCTGGCCGGGGCGCTCGGCTCGCTGGCCGCGGACCTGCGCGCCGCGCTGGAGGAGACGATCCGCCGGCTGCGCCTCGTCCACCAGGCGCAGCGCCCCGAGGACATCGTGACCACGGTCACCGAGGGCACCACCGTCACCGAGCGCTACATCCCCGTCGGCCGGGCCGGTGTCTACGTGCCGGGTGGCTTGGTGACCTACCCGTCCTCGGTGCTGATGAACGTCGTTCCGGCGCAGGTAGCCGGCGTGCCGCAGATCGCGGTCGCCTCGCCGCCGCAGGGAGACGGGCTGCCTGCGCCTGCCGTTCTCGCGGCCTGCGCCTTGCTCGGCATCGAGGAGGTACACGCGGCCGGTGGCGCGCAGGCCATTGCCATGTTCGCATACGGCACCGCTGACTGTGTCGCCGCGGACACCGTCACCGGGCCGGGCAACGTGTATGTGGCCGCCGCCAAGCGGCTGCTGCTCGGCGTCATCGGCACCGACGCCGAAGCCGGGCCCACCGAGGTGGCGATCATCGCCGACCACACGGCTGACCCGGAGTTCGTGGCCGCCGACCTGATCGCCCAGGCCGAGCACGACCCGCTGGCCGCCTGCCTGCTGATCACCACCGACCCCGCGCTCGCCGACCGGGTGGACAAAGCCCTGGCCCCCCAGGTCGCCGCCGCCCGGCACCGGGAGCGGGTGCAGGCCGCGCTGGCCGGCCAGTCGGCCATCGTGCTGGTGGCAGACCTGAACGCGGCCCTGGCGGTCTGCGATGCCTGGGCACCGGAGCACCTGGAGGTGCAGACCGAGAACGCGGCCGAGTTGGCCCGCCGGGTGCGCAACGCGGGTGCCATCTTCGTCGGTCCCTACGCCCCAGTCTCGCTCGGCGACTACCTCGCGGGCTCCAACCACGTGCTGCCCACCGGCGGCACGGCCCGGCACAGCGGCGGACTGTCCGTGCTGTCCTTCCTGCGCGGCATCCACCTGGTCGAGTGTGACGAGGCCGCACTCGCCGGGGTCGCGCCGCACATCGACGCGCTCGGCGGCGCGGAGGACCTGGCCGCGCACGTCGCCGCCGTCCGCATCCGCGTGCCGGTGCTTGCCCAGGGGGACACCGTGATCCCCGGGGACACCCCAGACCACGATGGCCCGGAACTCCCCGCGAGGCCGCCCGGGACCGCGTCATGAGCTTGCCGCTCCGGCCGGACCTGGCGGGCCGGACCGCCTACGGCGCGCCGCAGTTGGATGTTCCTGTCCAGCTGAACACCAACGAAAACCCGTACCCGCCGTCGGCGGCTCTGGTCCGCGCCATCACCGACGCGGTCGCGGAGGTCGCGGGCACCCTCAACCGGTACCCGGACCGGGACGCGATCGCGTTGCGCGAGGATCTGGCTGGCTATCTGGGACACGGGCTCGCCGCGGGCAATCTCTGGGCCGCCAACGGATCCAACGAGATCATCCAGCAACTGCTCCAGGCGTTCGGCGGCCCTGACGCCGTCGCGCTCGGGTTCGAGCCGTCCTACTCGATGCACCCGCTGATCGCGCTGGCCACCTGCACCCCGTGGGTCCAGGGGGCCAGGGACAGCGACTTCGGCCTGGACGGCGGCCGGGCCGTGGGCGTGATCCGCGCCGAGCAGCCGGCGGTGACCTTCCTCACCTCGCCGAACAACCCGACGGGCGCGGCGCTGCCGATTGAGGTCATCGACGCGGTCTGCGCGGCCGCGCCCGGCATGGTGGTGGTCGACGAGGCGTACGCCGAGTTCGCCAGGGATGGCACGCCGAGCGCGCTCACCCTGCTGGCCAAGCACCCACGGCTCGTGGTTACCCGCACCATGTCCAAGGCGTTCGCGCTGGCCGGTGCGCGGGTCGGCTACCTGGCCGCCGATCCTGAGGTACTTCGCGCGCTGCTGCTGGTCCGGTTGCCGTACCACCTGTCCGCGGTCACCCAGGCGGTGGCCAGGGCCGCGCTGGCGCACAAGGACGAGCCGCTCGCCACCGTCAAGGCCATTCGCGCCGAACGCGACGACCTGGTCGGCTGGCTGCGCCGACGCGGGCTCGCGGTGGCGGACTCGGACGCTAACTTCGTCCTGTTCGGCGAGTTCGCCGACCGGCACGCGGTGTGGCAGGCCCTGCTCGACCGGGGCGTGCTGATCAGGGAGACCGGGCCGGCGCCCTGGCTACGAGTCAGCGTCGGCACGCCCGCGGAGATGACCGCGTTCCGCGAGGCGCTGGACGCGGTACGCGGCGAGATGCCAGGCGCCTGGCCTAGTGGCGCCCAGCCATCGGTGGGGGAGGGTGCACGCAGATGAGCCGCACAGCGCGGGTGGAGCGGATCACCAAGGAGACCAGCGTCCTGGTCGAACTGGACCTCGACGGCAGCGGCACGGCGAACGTGCACACCGGTGTCCCGTTCTTCGATCACATGCTCGCCCAGTTGGCCAAGCACGGGCTGCTCGACCTGAATGTTCAGGCGAGCGGCGACATCGAGATCGACGCCCACCACACCGTCGAGGACACCGCGCTCAGCCTGGGTCAGGCGCTCCGTGAGGCGCTCGGCGACAAGGCGGGCATCTGCCGGTTCGGCGACGCGACCATCCCGCTGGACGAGACGCTGGCCCGGGCCGCGATCGACCTGTCCGGCCGGCCCTACCTGGTACACGCGGAGCCGGACGGCATGGCGCCCCTGATAGGCACCTACGACACCACGCTGACCAGGCACTTCTTCGAGTCAGTGACGTCGTCGGCGGGCATCTGCCTGCACCTGGACGTCACCGGCCGCAACCCGCACCACATCGTGGAGGCCCAGTTCAAGGCGGTCGCCCGCGCGCTGCGCGCCGCCGTAGCCCCCGACCCCCGCAACCCCGGCGTCCCCAGCACCAAAGGCGTCCTGTGACCGGTGCTGGCCCGGGGGGCAACCCCTGGAGCCCCCGGGCAAACCGCGAACCCCGGGCATGCCGAGCGCTGGGAGCCGAGTCATGAGGCGGCCACGTGTGGCTGTCCTCGACTACGGTTCGGGCAATATCCGTTCGGCGGCCTGTGCTAGCCCGGGGGGCAGCCCCCGGAACCCCCGGGCATACCGCGCGCCGAAGGCCGGGTCGTGAAGCGGCCACGTGTGGCTGTCCTCGACTACGGTTCGGGCAATATCCGTTCGGCGGAAAAGGCCCTAGTACGCGCCGGGGCGGACACGATCGTGACCGCGGATTCCGGCGTGGCGCTCAATGCGGACGGGCTGGTGGTGCCCGGTGTGGGCGCCTTCGCCGCGTGCATGGCGGGCTTGCGCGCGGTCGGCGGTGACGTGGTGATCGACCGGCGGCTGGCCGGCTCCCGGCCTGTCCTCGGCATCTGCGTGGGCATGCAGGCGCTGTTCGCCGAGGGGGTCGAGCATGGCGTGCGCACCGAAGGGTGCGCCCAGTGGCCGGGGACCGTGCAGCGACTGACCGCGCCGATCCTGCCGCACATGGGCTGGAACACGGTCCAGGTGCCCGCCGGGTCGCGGCTGCTGGCCGGTATCGGCCCCGACACGCGGTTCTACTTCGTGCACTCCTACGCGGCCCGTTCGCTCCCGCTCCACCCCGAGGGCCGGCTGGCACCGCCGCTGGTCACCTGGGCCACCCACGGCGAGCCGTTCGTGGCGGCGGTGGAGAACGGCCCGCTCGCCGCGACCCAGTTCCACCCCGAGAAGTCCGGTGACGCGGGCGCCGCGCTGCTGGCCAACTGGCTGGAGATGGTTCGATGACCCCGCTCACCCTGCTGCCCGCGGTCGACGTGGCCGACGGCCAGGCGGTCCGCCTGGTCCAGGGCGCCGCGGGCACCGAGACCGGCTACGGGGACCCGCTGGCGGCCGCACTTGCCTGGCAGGCGGCCGGGGCGGAGTGGATCCACCTGGTCGACCTGGACGCCGCGTTCGGCCGCGGCTCGAACGCCGCGCTGCTGGCCTCCGTGGTGGCGCGGCTGGACATCGCCGTGGAACTGTCCGGTGGCATCCGCGACGAGGGATCGCTGGCGGCGGCGCTGGCCACCGGGTGCACCCGGGTGAACGTCGGCACCGCCGCGCTGGAGAGCCCGGACTGGGTGCGGGCCGCCATCGCCGAGCACGGTGACAAGATCGCGGTGGGCCTGGATGTGCGCGGGAACCGGCTCGCCGCCCGTGGCTGGACCCGCGACGGCGGCGACCTGGACGAGACGCTTGCCCGGCTGGAGGCCGACGGCTGCTCCCGTTTCGTGGTCACCGACGTGACCAAGGACGGCACGCTGACCGGCCCGAACCTGGACCTGCTGCGGGCCGTCTGCGCCCGCACCTCCCGGCCGGTCATCGCCAGCGGCGGCGTGTCCAGCCTGGACGACCTGCACGCGATCGCCACGCTGGTGCCTGACGGTGTGGAGGGCGCCATCATCGGCAAGGCCCTGTACGCCGGCGCGTTCACCCTGGCCGACGCGCTGAAGGCGGTGGCCGGATGACCCGGCGGGTCACCTCAGGGACGGCGTGGGAGCCGGTCGTCGCGTACAGCCGCGCGGTGGCCGCGGGCGACCTCGTGTTCGTGTCCGGCTGCACCTCGGTGGCCGGTGCGGAGTTCGTGCACGAAGGCGACGCCCATGCGCAGACGGCGCAGGCGATCAGCAACGTCCGCGACGCCCTGGCGGAACTCGGCCTCACACTCTCTGACGTCGTACGGACCCGGATGTTCGTGACCGACATGGCGCGCTGGGAGGAGTACGGGCGGGCCCATGGCGCCGCGTTCGGCGAGATCATGCCGGCCACGTCCATGATCGGGGTATCGGCCCTGATCGACCCGCGGATGCTGGTCGAGATTGAGGCCGTCGCGCACCGCCCAGGCGCCGAAGCCTGTGGATAACCCTTATCCGTTAAGTTCTTGGCCCAATAGGGGCAAGAACTTAACCACTAGTCGGATGCGGCATGGGAGGGACGGATGTGACGGTCGCGGTCAGGGTGATCCCGTGTTTGGACGTGGACGCGGGACGGGTGGTCAAGGGAGTCAACTTCCGTGATCTGCGCGACGCGGGCGACCCGGTGGAACTGGCGGCCGCCTATGACGGCGAGGGTGCCGACGAGGTGGTGTTCCTGGATATCACCGCGTCCAGCGGCGGCCGGGACACCATGCTGGACGTGGTCCGCCGGACCGCCGACCAGGTGTTCATCCCGCTCACCGTGGGCGGCGGGGTACGCAGCGTTGAGGACGTGGACCGGCTGCTGCGCGCCGGGGCGGACAAGGTGTCGCTGAACACCGCCGCGATCGCCCGGCCCGAACTGCTGGGCGAGGCGGCGCGCCGGTTCGGCTCGCAGTGCGTGGTGCTGTCCGTGGACGCCCGGCGGCCCGCGGCCGATACACCGGGTGGCTCCTCCGGGACACCGCCCGGCAGCGGCTTCGAGGTGACCACGCATGGCGGGCGCCGGGGCACGGGGATCGACGCGGTCGAGTGGGCCGCGCGGGGAGTCGCCCTCGGCGTCGGCGAGATCCTGCTCAACTCCATGGACGCTGACGGCACCAAGAACGGCTTCGACCTGGAGCTGATCAAGGCGGTCCGCGCGGCGGTCGACGTGCCCGTCATCGCCAGCGGCGGCGCGGGTGAACTCGCGCACTTCGCACCGGCCGTCGCGGCGGGGGCGGACGCCGTGCTCGCCGCCAGCGTGTTCCACTTCGGGCAGTTGCGGATCGCCGAAGTGAAGGCCGCGCTGCGCGCCGCCGGCTGCCCCGTGCGATAACCCCCGTGCGATAACCCCCGTGCGATAACCCGTGCTCAGCGGGCGGCCATGGCGGCACCCACGATGCCCGCGTCGTTGTGCAGGGCGGCGGCGACGACCCGCGCGCGAAGCGTCAGCAGGGGCAGGAACTTGTCTGCCTTCCTGCTGATCCCGCCGCCGACGATGAAGAGGTCCGGCGCGACCAGCGCCTCCAGGTGGTCCATGTACTCGTCGACCCGGCCGGCCCACTTGCCCCAGCTGAGGTCGTGCAGTTCCTTGGCCCGCTGCGACGCGCGGCTCTCCGCGTCCTGTCCGTGGATCTCGATGTGGCCGAACTCCGTGTTCGGGACCAGGATCCCGTCGTGGAACAGCGCGCTGCCGATCCCCGTGCCGAACGTGACCATCACGACGGTGCCGGACTCCCCGGCGCCCGCGCCGAACTTCATCTCGGCCACCCCGGCCGCGTCGGCGTCGTTGAGCACCGTGACGGCGAGCCCGGTCGCCTCGGCGAACAACCTGCGGGCGTCCAGGCCGATCCAGGCGGAATCGAGGTTGTGCGCGGTCGTCGTGATCCCGCCGATGACCACCCCCGGGAAGGTGATCCCGGCCGGGCCGGTCCAGCCGAACCCCTTCACCAGGTCCGCCACGACCGCCGCGATCGCGTCGGGGAGAGCCGGGTGCGGCGTGAGCACCTTGACCCGCTCAGCGGCCAGTGTGCCGGTCGTCAGGTCAACGGGTGCGGCCTTGATTCCGGTGCCGCCGATGTCGATGCCGAGTACCTGCACCGAACCGCCTCCGTTCAGGCATGTCGTGGCGCCGCTGCGGCCGGACCGGGTCAGCGATCCCCCCCATCGTGCTCCTCTGGCAGCCTATCGGTCATGGGTCCCGCCAGGACTGGCCCGATTTAAGTTGTAAGTCCTATTTGTGGGAAGCCGGTCGACGCGGCCTGTTCAGGTCGGCGTTACCGCGCAACGATTGACTCAACGGACCGGTTCAGCCGGTGTTGGCCAGATCGGCGGGGGAGCACAGCGCGGATGACAGTCGTGGTGGTGGGCGGCGGGGTACTCGGCATGATGCACGCGCTGGAGGCGAGGCGGCTCGGCCATGATGTGGTCCACCTGGAACGTGAGCCAGGTTCGCGGGGGGCCAGTGTCCGCAACTTTGGCCTCATCTGGGTGAGCGGCCGCGCTCCCGGGCCGGAGCTGGAACTCGCCCGCCGGGCCCGTGTCCGGTGGGACGAGATCGCCAGCGACGTCCCCGGCGTCGGCTTGCGCCCGAACGGGTCGCTGACGCTCGCCACCGACGACGCGGAACTGCAACTGCTCAAGGAGGCCGCGGCGCTGCCGGACGCGAGCCTGCGCGGCTGCGAGCTACTCGACCAGGCCGCCGCCCGCTCCGTCAATCCAGCGCTGCGAGGCGAGTTCGCAGGCGCCCTGCTGTGCCGGAGGGACGCCCTGGTCGAACCGCGCCTGGTGCCCAGCGCGCTTCGTGATCACCTGCAGGCGGCCGCACCGGCGGGCAGCTATCGCTGGCTGCCCGGCCGCGAGGCCATCGCGGTGGGCCCGCACGCGGTCGGTGACCAGACCGGCGCCTGGCACCGCGGCGACCTCGTCGTCCTGTGCACCGGGGCGGCGCATACCGGCGTGGTCGGCCCCCATCTGTCCGGCCGCCTCCCTGTGCCCGGCCGCCTGCCTGTGCCCGGCAGCCCCCCTGTGTCCGGCAGCCCCCCTGTGTCCGGCAGCCCCCCTCTGCCCGGCCGCACGGGGCCGCACGTGCGCCGGGTACGCCTGCAGATGATGCAGACGCTGCCGTACCCCGGCGAGCTGACGACCTCGGTGGCCGATGGTGATTCGCTGCGCTACTACCCCGCCTACGATCTGCCCGGCCGCCAGCACCTGCCGCCGCAGGCCCCGGAGGCAGCCAGGTCCCGCCTGCAACTGCTGCTCGTACAGCGCCAGGACGGCGGTCTCACCATCGGTGACACGCACGAGTACGAGGAGCCGTTCGCTTTCGATCTGGACGAAGACCCCTACGATCACCTGCGCTCTCGTGCGCAGCGGCTCCTCGGCGCGCGCGTGCCACGCGTCCAGCGTCGCTGGGCCGGGGTATACAGCCAGGTCATCGGCGATGACCTCTACCACAGGTCCGAGGTGGCGCCGGGGGTGGTGCTTGTCACCGGCGCCGGAGGGCGCGGCATGACGTGCGCGCCCGCCATAGCCGAGGAGACGTTCCGGTGAGCTGGCCGCGGCCATCGCGGCCGGCCGGGGAGGATGCCAATGACCACCATCACCATCGCCTGCCTGGACATGGCCGGGACCACGGTGAGCGACGACGGCAGTGTGATGGCGGCGTTCTCCGCGGCCCTGGAGCGATTCGGTCCCGCCCGGGACACCCTGGCTTACACCGAGGCGATGCAGACCGTCGATATGACCATGGGCCAGTCGAAGATCGACGTGTTCCGGCACATCCTCGGCGACGAGGCCACCGCGCAGCATGCCAACGACGTGTTCGAGGAACACTACGCGGCGGAGGTCGCGGCAGGCCGGGTCACCGCGCTGCCCGGGGCGGCTGATGCGATCACCCGGATATGCGACGCCGGTATCCAGGTCTGCCTGCTCACCGGGTTCTCCCCGGCGACCAGGGACTCGATCATCGACACGCTGGGCTGGCGGCCGCTGATCGATCTCGCCCTGTCCCCGGCCGACGCCGGGCGCGGCCGGCCGTGGCCGGACCTGCCGCTCACCGCGCTGCTGCGGCTGGGTGGCGGCGCGGTCAGCGAGCTCGCCGTGGTCGGCGACACGGCCAGCGACATCGAGTCCGGCCGCCGGGCGGGGGCGGGCCTCGTCGCGGGGGTGCTCACCGGCCAGGCCAGCCGGCACGACCTCGAGGCGGCGAAGGCGCCGCTGGTTCTCGACGCGCTGACGGACCTGCTCCCGCTGCTGGGCGTCAAGAGTGACGGCGACGCGATGTGACCGGCCGCGCCGGCCAGCGGCCAGGCGGCTCGCTGACCCGCCACCGCGTGAGCGTGATCCGGCCGCGCCGACCGTGCTCACCCGCGCTCGGCGACCAGTACTGGTGCATCCAGGAGGCTCACCTCGACGGACGCGCCGGGGGTTATCGCGCCGGTGTCCGTGCTCTGCTGGTCGACCTGGACGACCAGGTCGCCGGAGAGGCGGACGCTGATCCGGGTCAGCTGGCCGAGGAAGGTCCGGCTCGTCACGATGCCGTTGCCGTTCGGGCTGGCCACGATGCGCAGGCCCTCCGGCCTGACGAGGGCGTCCACTTCGCCGGATGGGTCAGCCGGGCCGCCTGCCGCCCCCGGGGCGCGGCTGAGCAGGCCCAGCAGCTCGCTGGGAATCCGGTTCATGATCCCCACGAACTCCGCCACGAAGGCGGTGGCCGGGTGCGCGTACAGCTCGCTGGGGCTCGCGATCTGCTCCAGGGTGCCGTCCTTCATGACGCCGACGCGGTCGGCCATGGACAGCGCTTCCTCCTGGTCGTGCGTGACGAACAGGGTAGTGGTGCCCAGCCGCTGCTGCAGCGAGCGGATCTGCTCCCGCAGCTGAAGGCGCACCTTCGCGTCGAGAGCGGACAGCGGCTCGTCGAGGAGCAGGACCCGCGGCTCGATGGCCAGCGCACGGGCCAGCGCGACCCGCTGCTGCTGGCCGCCGGAGAGCTGGTGCGGGTACTGGCCGGCCTGGGCGGCGAGGCCGACCATGTCAAGCAGTTCCCCCGCCCGCCGTCGCCGCTCGGCCGCGCCCAGCTTGCGCAGGCGCAGCCCGAAGCCCACGTTGTCCAGCGCCGACATGTTGGGGAACAGGCTGTAGCTCTGGAACACCATGCCCATGTCCCGTTTGGCCGCGGGAACGGGAGACACGTCCTGGCCGCCCACCTCGACTCTTCCTGAGTCGGCGGTCTCGAAGCCGGCCACGATGCGCAGCGCCGTCGTCTTCCCGCACCCGGACGGGCCGAGCAGGGCCACCAGCTCTCCGGGCGCAAGGTCCAGGTTCAGCCCGGCCAGAGCGCGGACGGTGCCGAACGACCGGGACAGGTTCCGCAGGCGGACACTGGCTCCCGAGGAGTTCCCAAACTCCCCGGCGGGGTTGCTGCTGCTCGTGCCGCTGGCAGCCTTCATCGACATCAAGACCCTCCCGTATGCATCTGGTAGTCAGCGCGCCATCGGACGTCGGCCCACCGAGAACAGCGACACCTCGGCTCCGCCTGCCCGGCGCGACCGCCTGCCCCCGATCATCGAGATGGCCAGCAGGAATATCCACGTGACGACCAGCGCCAGCAGCGAGGCCGCGACCGAGATCGGCCCGCTGGTCTGGTCGAAGTTGACGATCCACACCGGGAACGTCTGGTACAGGTCGAGGCTGGCCATGGTGAACTCACCGAGCACCAGGGCCACCGTGAGCACCGTGGCCGACAGCAGCGCGGACCGCAGGTTCGGCAGCAGCACTCGCCACAGGGTCGTGCCCCAGCCCGCGCCGAGCGACTGCGAGGCCTCGACCAGCGTCTGCAGGTCGAGCGCCCGCAGCCCCGCGTCGAATGCCCGGTAGGCGAAGGGCATCGCCAGCACGACGTACTCCAGGGCGAGCAGGTAGGGCGTGGCCTTGAGGAAACCTGGCGCGACCTGGAGGACGCCGATGATCAGCACGACCGGCGGGATCACGATCGGCAGGATCGTGATCCCCTCCATCAGCCGGCGCAGCCGCGGCAGGCGCAGGTGCACGTAGACGACCGTCGGCAGCATCAGCACGAGGGTCGCCGCGGTCGTGATCGCCGCGAGCTTCACCGACAACTCGAAGGCCGCCGAGAAGCCGTCCTGGTGGAATACCGCCGGGAAGGACGAGAAGCCGGTGAACCGCACCGCCGCGACGAGCGGGATGATGAAGAAGGCCCCGACGACGAGCAGGATCACCCACCGCCAGACCGGCCGCCGCCGCAGGCCGGCGGTGGGCCGCCGGCCCGGCCCGGGCGCGACACGCTCCACCATCTCGTCGCCGATTACCGCAGCCACCGCGCCGCCCTCCGCTGGAGCACCGCGTAGAACGCCATGACGACCGCGATGATGACGATCATGCCGAAGCCGAGGGCCTTGCCGACGTTCTGCTGCCCGGCCAGGACGTTGCCGTTGAGGAACGATCCGATCTGGATGGCTGTTATCGGGACGCTCCCGCTGGTCAGTGCCTCCGCCGTGGCATACGACGAGAAGGCGCTCCCGAACAGCAGCAGCACGCAGCCGAGGAACGACGGCATCAGGACAGGACCGCCCACATAACGCCAGTACTGCCAGGCGCCCGCGCCCAGGTTGTTCGCCGCCTCGCGCCAGGCCGGCCGCAGTCCCTCCAGGGCGGGCAGGATGACCAGCACCATCAGCGGGATCTGGAAATACATGTAGACGACCACGATCCCGCTGGTCGAGTACAGGTTGAAGCCGTGCGTCGATGGGTTGAGGCCGATGGCGGTGAGCCAGCCGGTGGCCAGGCCGGTAGTGCCCAGCGTCGCGATGAACAGGAACGCCAGCGGGACGCCGCCGAAGTTGGCGAAGACCCCGGACGCGGTGATCACGGCCCGCCGTAGCACAGCGCCGCGGCTGGCCGTGAAGATCGCGTAGGCGACCAGGAACCCGACGACGCCGGGCACGATCGCGGTGATCACCGATACCACGAGCGTGGCCTCGAAGCCATGGAGGTAGACGCCGTGTGTCGCGATCTTGATATTAGACAGCGTGAAGCCGCCGCTGCTGGAGCTCTGGAAGGCGCCGACCGCGATCGCGGCGGCCGGCACACCCAGGCCCGCCACGACATAGACAGCGAAAGGCAGCACGCCTGCGAAGGTGCGCGCCCGGCGTAGGGCCGGCCCGGCGAAGCGTCCCGGCCGCGCCCCTGGATCCCCGGGGGGACCAGGGGCGGCGGCCGGAACTGGCTGCGGCGTCATTCGCTAGCCAATTTTGCTGGCCCACTGCTGCGCGACCACTGTCTCAGCCGCCGACTCCTGCGCCTGGGTCGGGAAGTTAAGCCCGCCCGACGGGGCCGCGGGCAGCGCCGCGTTGGCCGCCTTGTTGACCGTGCCGTTGCTGATGAGTGTGGGCAGTTCGACCGGCCGCGCCTTGCCCTCCAGCCAGAGGTTCTGGCCGGCGACCGAGTAGAGGTACTCCTCCCACAGCCTGGCCGCGGCCGGGTCCGGCGCGGTCTTGCTGATCGCCTGGTCATAGTAGGCGGCGTAGCTGGCGTCGGACGGGATCACGATCTTGAAGCTGGGAACGGCCGACCCTACTTCGGATGCCAGCAGGTAGTCCCACCAGATCACGATCGGTGTCTGCCCGCTCTCCACAGTCGTCGGGCCGGCCGCGACCGGCACGAAGTTCCCTTCCTGGTGCAGCTTCGCGAAGTAGCTGATCCCTGGCTCGATGTTGCTGAGCGAGCCGCCGTTGGCCAGCGCCGCGGCGTAGACCGCGGAGAAGGCCGCGCTGGCCTGGGTCGGGTTGCCGTTGATCCCGACCTGGTTCTTGTAGGCGGGCTTCAGCAGGTCGGCGAATGAGGTCGGCGCGACCTTCACTTTCTTCGAGTCATAGCCGATGGCGACATAGCCGCCGTAGTCCCCGTACCAGGTGCCGTCGGACGCCTTGTTGGCCGTCGGGATGTCGCCCCAGCTCGCCACCTTGTAGGGGGCCAGCAGGCCCTCCTGGTCGGCCTTGATCGCGAAGGCCGTGCCCATGTCCAGCACGTCGGGCGCGCGGCTCTGGCCCTTCAGCGACTGCATCGCGTTGATCTCGTCCTGGCTGGAGCCATCCGGGTTGGCGTCGTTGATCTTGATGCCGTACTTCGCGGTGAAGTCCTTCATGATCGCGCCGTAGTTGGCCCAGTTCGCCGGGAGGGTGATGACGTTCAGCGTGCCCTCCTTCTTGGCCGCGGCGACCAGGCTGCTCATCCCGCCGAACGCCGTCACCGACGCGGCCTTCGACGCCGACGCGGTAGTCGAAGCCGAACTTGAGCTATTGGAACCGCTGCTGCCGCAGCCGGCCAGGACCATCAGCCCACTGACCGCCGCGGCGGTGGCGATTGTCTTTCCCTTGCGCACGTGCGCCCCCTCCGACCTGCGAAACCACCACGGCCCGGGACCGGGCCGCACGGCATTGACGGGGGTATCGTCGCGGGGCGAATTGGCCGGCAGGTGGCCGTAGCGCGACAGATAACCTGATCCCAGCGAAATACTTCGCCCCCGGCTGGCCGCAGCCGGCGCCCTGACCTGGGCGCCTACCCGCGGTGACGGTGCGTCCGGCCACTGGTGCCGCCTCCGCATGGCGCATATCAGCAGCGATTATCCGCTGGGTGCCCTTAGGCGGCAGATATCTCTGTGCTACGGCGCCTATTTCTGCTGTCGGGCGCCTGGCCCAAAAAGTAAATGGCGGTCGCCAGCACAATGTTCCCGGTTCTGGCCGGAAATCAGATTTGATCATCATCAGCCGCGCCATTCCGCTGGATCTGCGGACACGGGTGTGGCGACGGGAGGTACGCCTGCCGGGCAGGCTCTCCCTGGCCGTTGGCCCGCTCCTGTCTGGCCGCTCGTCCTGGCCCGCGTGACGCACCGGAAATCCTGCGGTAACGCCTGTTCAACCGGCTTGATCACCGTCGGGTGCTCCTCAGGGCTTCAACTCGGTAACGACCCTTGACACTCGCGCGCCGGGTGCGTCAGCATACCGACCGAATGTCAATCGTTTAGGAAAATTTTGTCTGGTGCTGTTCACCTGGGAACCACGGACCTCCCGGGTGTTATCGTGCAGCGGTCTTTTGGCCGGCCGCGGGTCCACTCGGGGCGGGGAAGGTAACAGGAGGCATTCACGTGAGATCGGCACATCGATTTGCGCTAATAGGGCTCACGAGCCTGGCGCTGGCGGCGGCGGGGTGCTCATCGAGTTCTTCGCCGAGCTCCAGCGGGGGGACCAACTGGGCCACGGTCAGCTCGGCCTCGGCCGGAGGCGGGATGAGCAAGCTCGTCGCCGCGGCCAAGAAGGAGGGCACGCTCAACGTCATCGCCCTCCCCCCGACCTGGGCCAACTACGGCACGATCATCAAGGACTTCACGGCGAAATACGGCATTAAGGTCAACTCCGCGAACCCGGATGGCACCAGCCAGGACGAGGTCAACGCGGTGAAGCAGGAGAACGGCACCTCTGCCGCCCCCGACGTCCTGGACATCGGGCAGGCGGTCGCTCTGGCCAACACCAGCCTGTTCGCGCCGTACAAGGTCAGTACCTGGGCCGACATCCCCACCGCCCAGAAGGACGCGGGCGCCCTGTGGTACGAGGACTACGGCGGCTACATGGCGGTCGGCTACTCCAGCAAGTTCGGGACGATCACCTCGCTGAGCCAGCTGCTCGGCTCGAAGTTCAAGAACGCGGTCGCGCTCAACGGGAACCCGACGGCGGCCAACGCCGCACTGAACGGCGTGATGATGGCGAGCCTCGCCCAGGGCGGGTCAGCCAGCAGCATCGCCAACGGCGTGGCCTTCTTCCACAAGCTCAAGGCGGCCGGCAACTTCTCCCCGGTATCGGCCACCGGTGCCACGATCAAGGCAGGCACCACCCCGGTCGTGTTCGACTGGGACTACCTCAACCTGCCTAGCTACGTGGGCGTGTCGAACTGGAAGGTGTTCGTTCCGCCGAACGCCGTCCTGGGCGGGTACTACTCGCAGGCCATCAACAAGAGCGCGCCGCATCCGGCGGCGGCCCGGCTCTGGGAGGAATTCCTCTACTCGCAGTCCGCAGCGGGTGGGCAGAACCTGTGGCTGCAGGGTGGCGCCCGGCCGGTCGAGCAGCCGACGATGGCCTCGAACGGCTCCATCGACACCTCGGCCGCCGGGAAGCTGCCGGCGGTCTCAGGGACACCGGTCTTCCTGAACGCGTCCCAGGCCGCCGCCGCCGCCACATACCTGGCGACGAACTGGGCCCAGGCAGTGAAGTAGCCAGCGACTGTGGCCGTCACTGCGACGACTGAGACCGGCGCCCGGCCCGTCAGGGCCGGGCGCCGGCCTTCGGGTCCTGCCTGGGTCGGTACCGTGCCGTTCCTCGGTTACGTCGGGGTATTCCTGCTCTTCCCGACCGGGATCGTGTTGTTCAACGCGTTCCGGAAACCGAGCGGCGGGTTTGAGCTTTCCAGCCTCTCGACTCTCGGCAACTCGGCTGTGCGCGGCTTCTTCATCGGCTCGATCGAGCTGAGCGCGGTCTCCTCGGTAGCCGGGGCGGTGCTCGGCGCGATCCTGGCCTACGCCGTGGTGTCCGGGAATCCGGACGGGGTGGTGCGCCGGATCTACCTGGCCGGCTCGGGCGTGCTCGCCCAGTTCGGCGGGGTCACCCTGGCCTTCGCGTTCCTCGCAGCGGTGGGCCCGACCAGCGGGTTCCTGATCCACGCCGGCTGGTTCTACGACTTCCCGCAGGGCATCTCGCTGATCTACGTGTACTTCCAGATCCCGCTCATGGTGCTCGTATTCCTGCCCGCGGTGGACGGGCTGAAGGTCCAGTGGCGGGAGGCATCGGAGAATCTCGGCGCGTCGGCGTGGCAGTACTGGCGGCATGTCGGCGGCCCGCTGCTGGCGCCGGCCTTCACCGGCGCGACTCTGCTGCTCTTCGCCAACGCGCTGTCGGCCTACGCGACGATCCAGGCCTGGGAGAACCAGATCGCCTATACCGTGCCCCAGCAGATCAGCACCGCCATCAACAGCGAGGTCGGGCTGAGCAACGTCAATGAGGCTGACGTGCTCGCGCTCGGCATGGTGATCATGGTGGTCATCATCATGACCGGATACGCGTTGCTCCAGCGGAGGGCGGCACGATGGCTGCGATAACCGCGCTGGCCGGCGAGCCCGAGCCGGCCGCCGGGGTGGCCGGCCACCGTGGCATGCAGGCCGGCCGGCGCAGGCGGCTGAACCTGTTCCGCTATGTGGTGTTCACGATATTCGGGCTCTTCTTCATCCTGCCGCTGCTGGCGATGGTCCGTTTCTCCCTGCAAGGGAGCAAGCTCGGGACGTGGTCGCTGGCAGCCTGGCAGCAGATCGGCTCCTACCCGGGGCTGCTGAGCTCGGTCGAACTCACCCTGGAACTGGCCGTCATCACCTGCGTCGTGGTGCTGGTGCTGATGGTGCCGACCATGATCTGGATCCAGCTGCGGGTGCAGTGGATCAGCCGGGCCTTCGAGTTCCTCTGCCTGCTGCCGCTCACCATCCCCGCGATCGTCCTGGTGGTCGGGCTGGCCCCGGTCTACAACAGGATCAGGCATTACAACCTGTCCGCGCTCATGCTGTTCTGGGCCTACGTGATCCTGGCGCTGCCCTACGCCTACCGGGCGCTGTCCGCCGGGCTGAACACGATAGACGTCAAGACCATGTCGGAGGCCGCGCGCAGTCTCGGTGCGAGCTGGTTCACCGTGATGTTCCGGGTGGTCGCGCCGAACATGCGGCAGGCGATCCTGAACGCTCTGCTGCTCTCGTCAGCCCTGGTGCTCGGCGAGTTCACCATCGCCAGCCTGCTCCTCTACGTCAACATGCAGGTCGCGCTGTATAACATCAGCCGGGAAACGCCGAACGCCGGAGTGCTCTTTTCCACCTCGACCGCCGCGCTGCTGTTCGCCTTCATCCTGCTGCTGATCCTGTCCTACGTCGGCCGCCGCCGCAGGCGGGCATGAGGGAGCGCACGTGACGTCACCAATGACCACGCCGCCGGGCGCCACCGCCAGGACCGCCGTCGAGGTGCGGATGGAGGGCCTGCGCCGGCACTACGGCCCGGTCGTCGCGCTGGACGGGCTTGACCTGACCATGGCGCCTGGCGAACTGGTCGCCCTGCTCGGCCCGTCGGGCTGCGGCAAGACCACCACGCTGCGGCTCGTCGCCGGGCTGGAGGACGCCGACGCTGGCCGGATCACAGTCGGCGGCAAGGATGTCATTCACCTGCCGGCCAGCAAGCGCGACATGGGCATGGTGTTCCAGGCCTACTCGCTCTTCCCGCACATGACGGTGCGCCAGAACGTGGCCTTCGGGCTGCGGCTGCGCCGGGTCAGCCCGGCCGAGCGAGACCGGCGGGCGCTCGAGATGCTGGAGCTTGTCGGCCTCTCGACACAGGCGGACCGTTACCCGCACCAGATCTCTGGCGGGCAGCAGCAGCGGGTCGCCCTGGCCCGTGCGCTGGCCATCGAGCCGCAGGTGCTGCTGCTGGACGAGCCGCTGTCGGCGCTGGACGCCAAGGTCCGGGCCCAGCTGCGGGACCAGATCCGGCGGATCCAGCTCGAGGTGGGCATCACCACGCTGTTCGTCACCCACGATCAGGAGGAGGCCCTGGCCATCGCCGACCGGGTCGGCGTGATGCGCGACGGCAAGCTGGAGCAGCTCGCCGCGCCCACCGAGGTCTACTCACGCCCGGCGACCCCGTTCGTGGCCGAGTTTGTCGGCCTCACCAACCGGCTGGCGGGCACCGTCAGCGGGGGAACGGTGACGGTGCGCGGACGCGACCTGCCGCTGGTGGACACCTCCACCCCGGCCGGCCAGGTCATAGCGCTGGTGCGGCCGGAGGCGGTCACGCTGGCATCGGACAGCTCGGGCGAGTCCGGGCCGCTGACCGGCACCGTGATCGCCTCGACGTTCCTGGGCGCGACCAGCCGGGTCACCGTCGACCTGGGCGACACCACGATCATGGCCCAGCTCTCCACCTCGGACGCCACGGCGCTGTCGGCCGGCAGCCGGGTCGCCCTGTCGATCCGCCCTGACCCGGTGCTTGTCTCCGCCGACTCGGCCGCCGTGGCCGAGGAGTGAGCGGCGGGCATCCGCCGCTGACCACTGATCGCCGGCTCGGCCCCGGCGCAGTGCTGCGCCGGGGGTCCACGACGCCCTACCGGGCCGTCCAGATCATCGAGGGTGAACGCCACCTGATCCGCGATGACTTCGGTGCGGCCGGCCCCGCGCGGGCGGAGGGAAGTACCGGCGGCCCGCGGAGCGCGGCCGGCCGGCCGCTCGGCTGCCTGGTGCACATCACCGATCTCCAGCTGGCTGACGTCCAGTCGCCCGCCCGGTTCGAGTTTCTCAACAGGTACTTCGCCGACCCGAGGTACGCGCAGATCGTGCCGGTGCAGCGCCCGCAGGAGGCACTCACGGCGCACGCCGTCGACGCCACGGTGCGGACCCTCAATGCGGCATCCGGCCCAGCCACCGGGGCCGCGATCGAGCTAGCGGTGACCACTGGTGACGCCATCGACAACGCGCAGTGGAACGAGGTGCAGGCTTTCCTGGGCCTCTTCGACGGCGGCCTGGTGGCGCCGAATTCCGGCGGTCCTGGCTACGCGGGGGTCCAGTCGCTGGACTGGCCGGATGACATCTTCTGGAAACCGGACGGCGTGGCCGCGTCCGGGCCGGACTTCTTCCGCCGGGCATTCGGCTTCCCACACCACCCGGGACTGCTGGACCGCGCGGTGCGCGAGTTCTCCGCGGCCGGCCTGCGGGTCCCGTGGCTCTCCTGCTTCGGCAATCACGAGGCCCTCGACCAGGGCGTCGGGATCGTGACCGAGGGCCTCGCCGAAGCGCTCGTCGGCACCAGGAAGCCCGTGGCGCTGCCGGAGGATTTCAACCATGACCGGGCACTGCAACTGCTCACCGAGCGCCCTGAGGCCTTCATGGCGGGCCCCGCCACCGAGATAACAGCCGACCCTGGTCGCCGGGCGGTCACCCGGCAGGAGTTCGTGCAGGCCCATTTCCGGCCCGGCTCTCGTCCCTTCGGGCACGGGTTCAGCGAGCAGAACCGGCTCGGCGGCACCGCCTATTACGTGTACGACACGCCCGCCGCCCGCTTCATCGCGCTGGACACCACCTGCCTGGCCGGAGGGGCGGCCGGATGCCTCGACCGTGACCAGGCGCGCTGGCTCGAGGCGCGGCTCGCCGAGGTGCACTCGGCTTACCGGGGCCGCGGCGGGCGTGAGGTGGCCACCGGCCACGACGACCGCCTGGTCGTCCTCTTCTCGCACCACGGGACCGGCACCCTCAGCAACACTCGCGCCGGGCACCCAGGGCCAGGTGGCGAGCGGGTGCTCGGCGCCGCCGACCTTCTCGCGCTACTGCACCGCTTCCCCAACGTCGTGCTGTGGCTGAACGGTCACACGCACGCCAACAGCGTGCAGGCACGCCGGAACCCCGATAACCCCGGGCGCGGATTCTGGGAGGTAACCACCTGTGCCGTCATCGACTGGCCCTGCCAGACGCGTATCGTCGAGCTCGTCGACCGCGGCGGGTACCTGTCCATCGTCTGCACCATGGTCGATCACGACACGCCGGCCGGGCCCCGGTCCCTGGACACCACTGACGGCCTCGCCTCGCTGCACCGCGAACTGGCGGCCAACGTCCCGCTGACCGGCGCCCACCACTCGGCTGGGGCGGGGACCGCCGCCGACCGGAATGTCGAACTCCGCATCGCTGCGCCGTTCCCGCTGGGCCGTGTTTTATGCAAAGTTCGGGTTATTCAAACTACCCTCAGTGGTCGCCATAGGCCTGACCTGCGCCGACCGTTCACCCGGACCCTATTGGTCCGGGTTCGACAGCCGGTTTTGAATAACGCTCACCGGCTGGGCAGCGGCTTATCGGATCAGTGCCGCCAGCCGGGCGCGTTCAGCCTCTCGATCGCGGTCTCGTTGCCGTCCAGCCTGACTTGCGCGGCCACCGTCCTGCCGAGCACCCAGAGGGTCAGCTCGGCCGGGCTGCCGGTGACGGTGACCACCGGGGTGCTGGCCTTGGCGGTGATCCGGACCCGCTGCGGGCCGGGATCCGCGGCCGGCCGGTCGTCCCTGACCAGCTCGATGCCGACGGGCGCCTTGCGCAGCAGGAACCGCGCCATGCTGAGCCGCTGCCACAGCACCTCGGTCAGGTCCGCGCTGACCGTCCGCTGCTCCCAGCCCGGTGCGCCGCGCCGCACGTCCTCGTGGTGCACGAAGTACTCCACGACGTTGGCCCGCTGGTCCATGCCCGGTATCGCGAAGAAGGACAGCCGCGGCGGCCCGTTCCTGATGGTTTCCACCAGCCGCGGATAGGGCGTCCGCTCGCTGAGCGCGCGCTGCACGCGCCTGGTGTACCCGGCCAGCGGGCCGCCCATGACGCCCGCTCCCGCATCCGGCCGGTGCTCCCGTAGCACCAGGTGCGCCGCGAGGTCACGGGTGGCCCAGCCCTCGCATAGCGTGGGCGCTTGCGGGCCGGTCTGGTCAAGCAATTCGCATAGAGCCAATCGCTCATCGCGGGCTAGGGTCATCCCGCGATGGTATTCACCTGGGGTCGGCGGCGGAAGGATCAGGGGGATGAGCATGGAAGTGACCGGGAACGGGCGCCCCTCCCGGCTGGATCCGGAGATCGCGGCGCGGCTCAAGCGCGACGCCGCCGGACTGGTCGCCGCGATCGCCCAGCAGTACGACACCGGCGAGGTGCTGATGCTGGGCTGGATGGACGACGAGGCACTGCACCGCACCCTCACCACCGGCCGGTGCACTTACTGGTCGCGCAGCCGGCAGGAGTACTGGGTGAAGGGGGAGACCTCCGGCCATCTGCAGCACGTGAAGTCGGTCGCCCTCGACTGTGACGGGGACGCCGTCCTGGTCAAGGTGGACCAGGACGGCGGGGCCTGCCACACCGGCGACAGGACGTGCTTTGACGCCGCGGTGCTGGACGCAGTGGCGGGCTGACCCAGTGCCCCCTGCGCCACTCCCGGCGCGCCGGGAGTACGCCCTGGTGCTGCTGCTCGGGCTGGCCGGGGCCGCCTGTGTGCTGGTGTCGGTCCGGCAGGGGTGGGCCCGGGTGGTAACCGCCGCGCCGCGGCCGCTGCCGGCGGTCACCGTGTCAGTGCGCGGCCAGGACCTGGCGCCGGTGGCGGGCGCCCTGGGACTGGCGGCGCTGGCCGGCCTCGCGGCGGTGCTGGCCACCCGGGGGCTGGCCCGCCGCATCGTCGGCGGGCTGCTCGGCGGCAGCGGCGCGGGCGCCGAGATCGGGAGAGCACAC
>OBLW0100001089.1_pt1 | contig 23356 bp, 18 predicted proteins | sample 1520161 | NCBI WGS metagenome assembly OBLW01 (sample SAMEA3539309, study PRJEB22396) | soil metagenome | biome: tundra; feature: field; material: soil | place: USA | collected 2010-05 | depth 0.15 m | reverse complement strand
GCGCCCCCTGGCCCACCTCTTCGACCAATGCCGCCGGCGAGCCAATATTCACTACGCGCAGTGAACCCACCGCCTCGGAATCGCGAGACACCAACTGCCCGACCTTCGGCGCCGTAAACGTAACCGTGTGATGGACCCGCAACACTGGCCCCTCCGCCGTCTGCCCGTCCGAAGGCAAGCCAGACGGTGTATCCACAGCAAGAATCAGCGCGGGCCGGGCCGCGGTAGCGTGGTGAGAAAGCCGGTTGATATCCTGGATCGCTTGCCCGATAGCGCCGGATGCTGCGCCGCGAAATCCGGTCCCAAACATGGCATCGACAATCGCGTCCGCGACGGCGATTTCCGGCCACACCGCTTCCCACGATTTCTCGTCCGGAACCGCGCGTACCTCCCCGCCGAGTTCCCGCCACCGCTGATAGTTCGCCCGAGCATCGCCACGCAGCTCATCCGCCGACGCGAACAAATACACGCGCACCCTTCTTTCGCCCGCGCGAAGGTGCCGCGCCACAACAAATCCGTCTCCACCGTTGTTCCCCTTGCCGCAAAGCACAAAAATCTTGCGCGGCTCGAGCCCATCCTGGTTCGCAATTAACTGGAAAGCGTCGGCCACACTTCGCCCCGCCGTTTCCATCAGCTGTAAACCGGGAATGCCGAGACGTTCGGTCGTAAGCCGATCAACTTCACGCATTTCCTCAGCGGTAAGGACTTTCATGGCAGGTTTTCAAAACTTGCAAACGTCTACAACGCGTAGCGCAGGCGTCCCGGGAGCCCCGTGGCCTTTCTGTAGCTCCAGCGACACCGCCCCATCCAAACGGATCAAAGCATCCAACCCCCACTAACATTCACGACCTGCCCGGTAACATACTCCGCCTCTTCGGAAGCAAAAAACGCCACCGTATTAGCCACGTCCTCAACCGTAGGCGGCCGCCCAATCGGAAATCGCGCGTCCCGAATCTTCCGCGCTTCACCCAAAGTCAGTTCATTCTCATCAATACTGGAAGGGTTGACCACATTGACAGTAATCCCATTCTTAGCCTCTTCCAGCGCCAAAGACCGCGACAACGCCACGACCGCCGCTTTAGCCGCCGCATACGCAGAAATCTTAGCCTGCCCAAAAGCCCTCTCCGCCCCCACCGCACCCAAATTAATAATCCGTCCCCACCGCCCTCGCCGCAAATGCGGCAGCGCCGCCCGGCTGACATAAAGCACGGTCATCAAATTCGACGAAACCACATTCTGCCAATCCTCAATCGACGACTCCGCCAAAGTCCCCCACCGAAAATCTCCAACATTGTTGACGACCACGTCGACGCGCCCAAACCGATCCACCACAGTCCGCAAAAGCTCCTCAGCCCGCCCAGCGTCATTAATATCCGTCTCCACCGCCACGCAATCCACGCCACTAGCCTGCAACTGCCGCAAAGTCTGCTGCGCCGCCGCCTTATTCGACCGATAAGCGATAGCCACCCGCGCCCCATCCTGCGCAAGCTTCACCGCAATCCCCCGCCCGATACCGCGGCTGCCCCCAGTAACCAAAGCCACCCGATTCTGCAGCGCCATCCCTCTCCCTGTAGGGCACGGCAGGCCGTGCCCGTCTTCGCTTACCTAAACAACCCTTGGCACAAAAAAGAGGCTCAGTATATCCCAGCCATGCAGTATCTCGGGTACGCCCGATATATTTCTGCTACGCCGTACCCCCTCAGTGCAGCCGCGCCACCACCACGGTCATATCATCCGCTTGCTCCGGCGTCCCCGCCCACTCCTCGGCCGCATTCATCAACGCCTCCGCCACCACCCGCGGTGCCGATCCCTGCACATACACCGCCGCCTGCTGCAACCTCTTGATCCCAAACTCCTCGCCATACACATTCTCAGGCTCCACCAGCCCGTCGCTGTACCCCACCAAGAGCGAATCCGCTGGGACCGAAACCGCTCCCTCTTCGTAACACGATTCTTCCACGACCCCGAGCACCATCCCCCCCTTATCCAAATGCAAAGCCGCATCCTTCGAAATCAAAAACGAAGGTAAATGCCCCGCATTCGTATACCGCAGCATTCGCGTGGCCGAGTTATAAACAGCAATGAAAAATGTAGCAAACCGATCGTCACCGGTATTCCGAACCAAATGTTTATTCAAACGCGACACCAACTCCGCCGTGCTCATATACTCGCTGCCCTCAGCCAACATCTGACTCCGCAAGGCCGCCTGCAAGCTGGCCATCAACAGTGCCGCCGAAATTCCTTTCCCAGAAATATCCGCCACAGCAATGGCCAGATGCGTAGGGCTCAACTGAATAAAATCATAATAATCGCCGCTAACCGATCGCGCTGCCTTGCAAATCGCCTCCATCTCCACCCCAGGCACCACCGGCAACGTCCTCGGAAACAACTGGGTCTGCACCTCCCGCGCGATGGAAATCTCATTCTCCAACCGCTGCCGCTTCTTCTGTTCCTCGATCAACCCGCTAATCGACCCAGTCATCAGGTTGAATGATTCCGCCAAAACCCCAAGCTGATCCCGCCGCTCAATCCGCACTCGGTGCGTCAAATCCCCGCTTTGCACGTACTGTGTGGCGTGATAAAGATCGGCCACCGCCTTGGTAATCTGCCGGGTAAGCACCACCCCGGTAATAAACGCCGCAATCCAAATCAAAACAAAAAAAGTAGCTAACACCGAGAACAAAATGAGATACGAATCCCGCAACTCTCCCAGCGTGCTGAACATCCTGCCGCTCAAACTCGATGGCCGCGCGCTGAACACTGCAAAAACCGGCCGAGGTCTTCCCACCGCTCCATCCCGCGAAACGAAAACCGCATCCTCCAATCGTGACACCACATTCACCGACGGTTCCAGCCAGAACGCCGCAGGCTGCAGCGTTCGACCACGCGCCACGATGCGCCCGGCGGTTTCGTACTGCACGCCGCCAGTAGAATAAATCACTCCCCGAGGCGCCCCCCCGTCATAAGGCCGTGTCAAGTTCAACTGGATGGCCCCCAAATCAGGCGCCACGGTAGCCAGCAAATCCTGCGTCACTGGCACCCGCAACCTCACCATCCGCGTCCCGCGCGTCGGGCTCAATTCCCTCACGGTCACCAGCGACAGGCTGTCATCTTCCTGCAGCAGCCCCGCAAAATAGGTTCCGCCGGGGCCGGCAATCCTCCTCAACAGGCTCGCATCATTCGAAAACTCAATGCGCAAGCCTGGCAATTCCCGGTCATGAACGACATGCGACTGCGACGCCAGCACCTGTTCCGACTCCTCGACGCTGACCCCAGCCGGCAGGAAATCATGAGCCGCCGCGATATGCTGTGAAATGTCGGTAATCATTTCGATCCGCCGGTGCAAATCTTCGTAAAGCAAATAAGCCCCAAGCTGCGAATACAAAAATCGACCCGCCAGCAATACGAAGGTCATAATCAACAGGATGGGCACCACGGCGATAAACAAGTAAGCGACAATCAAGCGGTTACGCAGGCTCCACAACAGCCGGTTGCGACCCCACGCAACCATCCGGTAGACAAGATAGGCCCCGGCCAGAACCGCCAGGAATTTAAGGAAACTGAATACGCCACCCCCGAGATCCATCGCGGACGCAAATCCGCCCGCCAGTAGCACCGCCAGGGCTGCAACGTCCAGGCGCGAACAACGCCGCCAGGCCTCTCGACATGGGTCAAGGATAGAGATCATCACTTCCCGGATGACGGGTCAGAAGGACTACTTTACCTGAAGATTGCTCCTCGCACCGAACCGATGCAACCCGACCGCGCCGCAACCCCGCGATCCGGTCCGGCCACCTAACGCCTTGCCAGCGCTCCCCAACCGCCGCGCGCCAAAATGTATTCGTGCCCTGAACCACCAACAAGCGTTCGAATTCGTCCAACCACCTGCCCGCCGAAATTAAAAGGACAAACTTTCCTTGAAGCAACTGGCTAAATACCGATCGCTGCGGGAGAGGACGCCATACGTCACCAAGCTACGTTAGGTCTAACACCTTTTAGAATCAACACCTTGCATAATCGCAGCAAACAAGGGATTCTGATAAGCGCTCGGCCATCAACACTTACAGAAAACCTAGGCGGGGTGCTTCGACAAAGCGACGCCGTCACGCTAGCCTTCCCTTCACTCAGGTAAGTCTAATCCGGCCGGTTATTTCCGAGCTTTTATGCCGACATCGGGCGCCAAGCCCTCGCTTCGGTCTGCGATCCTAATTGGCGCTAGGGTTCCGCACCCGGCTATGGTGTTGGCTATACGTGAAGTACACGATCAACCCGATGACCAGCCAGATGATCAAGCGCGCCCAGTTCACCCATCCGAGCTTGTACATCATGTAACCGTTAAACAAGATTCCCAGAACGGGCACCACCGGCACCCAAGGCGTCCGAAACGGCCGTGCCTGCTCCGGGTTCGTTCTGCGCAGCACCATCACCGCGATGCACACAATTACGAAAGCCAGCAGCGTTCCGATGTTAACCATGCGCCCGATATCGTCAATCGGCGTGATGCTGCCCACGATCGCGGCCAACAAACCCACCGCCATGGTGTTCTTATAAGGCGTCCGCCACTTCGGATGCACCGCCGCAAAAAATTTCTTCGGCAATAATCCATCGTTAGCCATGGAATACAAAACCCGCGTCTGTCCCAACAACATGACCAGCATCACGCTGGTCAATCCCGCAAGCGCACCAACCGTAATGATGTGCGAAGCCGTAGTCAGCCCGCGATCCAGAAACGCCCGCGCCACCGGCGCCTCAATATTGATGTCCTGCCAATGCACCATACCGGTAAGCACCCCCGCCACCAGGATGTACAGCGCCGTGCACACCAGCAGCGACACGATGATGCCGATCGGCAAGTCCCGCTGCGGATTTTTCGCTTCCTGCGCCGTCGTCGACACCGCGTCGAATCCAATATACGCAAAAAATATGTAGGCCGCTCCGGCCCCTATTCCCGAAAATCCATAAGGCGCAAAACTGTGCCAGTCGCTTCCCCAATTCGCAGTCGAGATGTACCGCGACCCCAACCCAATCACAAACAGCACCACCGAAACCTTGATCACCACGATGGTCGCGTTAAAGCTGGCGCTTTCTTTGATTCCCATGCAGAGAATAAACGTAATCACCAACGCGATGATGAAAGCCGGCAAGTTAAATCCGATTTCCGCTCCAAAAATCCTGGGTGCCGCCATCAAATCGTGCGCCCGCTGCACTAGTTCCGGAGAGTGCGCCGCCATGATCATCATCACGCGGTCGAGAAACGCCTGCGTGCCGGGGACCAAATTGGGATCGAATGCCTGCGCCATCTGCCGCGCCACCAGATTTTCCGCCGTCCGCAAAGCGGTCCAATGGTCGTAAGCCAGCCACAACGGCATCTTGATGTGAAAAATATTCAGCAATTCGATGAAGTGGTTCGACCAACCCGACGATACGGTACTGGCGCCCATCGCATACTCGAGCGTCAAGTCCCAGCCAATGATCCAGGCGAAGATTTCACCCAGGGTGGCATACGCATAGGTATACGCGCTGCCCGCCAGGGGAATCATGGCCGCAAATTCCGCGTAGCAAAGCGCAGCAAAGGCGCAACCCAAGCCGGACAGCACAAACGACAGCATCAGTCCGGGTCCAGCGTAGTGCGCCCCTAGCCCCGACAACACGAATATCCCAGCCCCAATCACCGCCCCGACGCCCAAAGCGGTCAGTTGAAACGGCCCCAGCGTTCGCTTCAAACTATGCTCGCCCGTCTCCTTCGCTTCGGCCAGCAACGCACCAATCGTCTTCTTGGCAAACAGAGAATCGTCACCGGTGTGCGCGGCTTCGCCTGGGATCGCGGTTGCCAGTTCGTTAGGCCCACTCGTCATGAAGCACCTCACCAGGGCGCACCAACCGCACCCTGTACCGTCCTAGTCTAGTACCGCGCTCTTTCCGGGCGAAGATTGGCGTGACCAAAGTAGATACACGGGCACGCCGCACAATACGATCACCAAGCCCGGCCACGCCGTCTGCGTCCGATACAACAACAGCACAAACATGATCGCCAGCGCCGACACTATATACAGCAGCGGTACGAAAGGGTAGCCAAACGCACGATACGGTCTTTCCAGATCAGGCCGCTTCACACGCAAGACGAAAATCGCGGCGATAGTCAGCGCGTAAAAAATCAGAACCGAAAACACGACATAATCGAGCAAGTCGCTGTATAGGTTGCCATAAGTAATCAGCCCGGTCGGGCCAACCCGCTGCGTCCGCAGCAGAATCAGCACCGTGATCCACACGCACTGGTACAGCAGTGCGCTTCCAGGCACGCCCTTTTTGTTTAACGTTCCCGTCGAACGAAAGAACAATCCATCCCGCGCCATGGCGTAAGAAACGCGCGCACCGGCCAGAATCAATCCATTGTTGCAACCAAACGTGGAAATGATGATCGCCGCCGCCATGATCAGCGCGCCCGCTGGACCAAAAATAGCCTGTAGTGCCGCCGTCGCCACCCGGTCGTCAGGCGCGTTCTGAATCTGCGAAAGGGGTAACGCGCACAGATACGCGATATTTGCCAGGATATACAGGGTAATAACGATGATTGTCCCGAAGGCCATCGACAACGCCACGTCCCGCTTGGGATTCTTCACCTCCGCGGCGGTAAACCCGATGTTGTTCCAAGCGTCGGCTGAAAAAAGCGAGCCGACCTGCGCCACCCCGAAGGCTACAAATAAACCAAACGCCCCGCTCGCCGCCGTGACTGTCGGAACAAACGACCGCAAGAGGTTCGCGCCAGGCTCAATAGGTTGCGCACCGCGGATGGCCCATAAATGGCTGAAATTATCGGAAATCGCAGCGGCGTTCCGGGCCACAAACACGCAAAGAAAAATCAGCCCCAACAGTGACAATGTCTTTGCGCTGGTAAAAATATTTTGAATCAGCTTGCCCAGTCGCACGCCCTGCATATTCAAAAACGTCAAAAACATGATCATGACCACGCCGACTAACTGCTGCACCGACAGGCTGATTGCATACTTAGATCCCAGTGCAATCGGCCGAACGATCCAGGAATTCCCTGAAATCGCGGGAAAGATCACGCCGAGATAGCGCGCAAATCCCACTGCAACAGCCGCAATCGTGCCGGTCTGAATCACCAGGAATAGCGTCCAGCCGTAGAGAAATCCCCACAACGGCGAGTACGCTTCTCGCAGGTAAATGTACTGTCCGCCAGCATGCGGAAACAGTGCGGCCAACTCCCCGTAGGAAAGCGCCGCGGCGATGGTTAGCAATCCGGTGATGACCCAAGTAAGCAGCAGACCACCCGATGACCCGGTCTGCCGCGAGATGTCCGCCGCCACAATGAAGATTCCCGAACCGATCATTGAGCCGACCACGATCATGGTCCCGTCGAACAAGCCGATTGCGCGCACAAAACCGGGACCCTGCGCCGGGAGGGCGCCGGGCTGTCGAGTCGGGCTGCTTCTAGTATCCGTCATGTGAAAAACTAACCTCTTACGGCCTGATTCTCGGGCCTAAATGCGAGCCCCAGAAGAATGGTTGTGTTTTGCTTCCAAACCCGCCTTCTTAAACAGGGCGGCTACAGTTGCTCTAACGTCTCCAAGTATTGCTTGGCTCGCTGGCCGCGATCTGGCGCTCGCAAAACATCGCTGAGTACGGCCACGCAGTTGGCTCCCGCCCTGATCACCGAGGCGGCGTTGTCCAGCGTGATTCCGCCAATCGCCACAATTGGCTTATCGCTCAAATCCCTCACCTGTCGGATAAACTCGGTGCCAATCACCGGATCAGGATTGGCCTTCGAAGAAGTCGCGAACACTGGCCCGACCGCGACGTAATCTGCAGAGGTATCGGCGGCCTTCCGAAACTGCTCAGTGTTGTGGGTGGACACGCCCAGGACCAGCTCTTTTCCGACCAGTCTCCGCGCTTGTTCCACTTCCAAATCGTCCTGGCCCACGTGAATGCCGGTCGCTCCCGCCAACACCGCGACATCCGGACGGTCGTTCACGATAAAGGAAACTCCCAGGGGAATCAGCAGAGAGGCGAGACTTCTAGAAGTATTCAGCAGTTCGCCGGCAGGCGCGGTCTTGTTCCGGTACTGGAGCAACCGGACACCGGCATCTGCAAGTTCTTCCGCGCAATCTTGTACAGGGACGGTCAGCAATGCTGAGTCTAGTATCACATACAGCCTGGGCAGAACAAGCCGCATCGACACCTATTTTCCGTTTGTTCCCAGCAATTTTTCGATGAAGTGGGTATCGAATTTCCCGGCCGAAAAATCCGGATCGGCCAGGATCTTACGATGCAGCGGAATCGAGGTCTTAATCCCTTCGATCACAAACATCTCCAGCGCCCGCTTCATGCGTCCAATAGCTTCAGCCCGGTCGCGGCCCTTCACAATCAATTTCGCGATCATCGAATCGTAGTAGGGCGGTATCACCGCATCCGCGTAGGCCGCGGAATCCACCCGCACTCCGGTCCCTCCCGGCGCCTGAAACGTAGTGATACGTCCGGCCGACGGCACGAAGGTGTCGGGATCTTCGGCATTAATCCTGCATTCGATGGCGTGTCCGGAAAAGGTCATCTCACCAACCGCTTCCTCGAGCCGTTCACCCGCCGCGATCCGAATTTGCGCCTTGATCAAATCTACGCCGGTCACCAGCTCGGTGACCGGATGTTCCACCTGAATGCGCGTGTTCATCTCAATGAAGTAAATGGAGCCGTCTTCATCCATCAAAAATTCGACCGTACCGGCATTGGTGTAGCCGATCTTCTCCAGCGCCCGCACCACTTTCGCGCCAAGCTCTTTCCGGCTCTTCGCATCCATGGCTGGCGAAGGCGATTCCTCCAGGAGCTTCTGGTGCCGCCGCTGAATGGTGCATTCCCGTTCGCCCAGATGAATGACCTTGCCATGCTGGTCGCCAAGCACTTGAAATTCAATGTGCCGTGGGTGCTCGATGAATTTCTCGGCATACACATCCGGCGTCCCAAAAGCCTGCTGCGCCTCACTGCGCGCCGTTTGATACATCGACAGCAATTCATCCCGCTTGCGCACGATGCGCATCCCGCGCCCGCCGCCGCCCGCCACCGCTTTCAAGATCAGCGGGTACCCAATTTTCGTGGCTTCCTTCGCCAGTTGATCCTCGCCCTCCACGATTCCGTCGCTACCCGGAACGGTCGGCAGCCCCGCGGCCTTCACCTCACGCCGCGCGCGGTCCTTCTCTCCCATCATCTCAATCACTTCGGCGGTAGGGCCGATGAAGGTGATTTCCGACGCTTCGCAGACCTTCGCAAAATTGGCATTCTCGGAAAGGAATCCATATCCGGGATGGATCGCATCGACGTTGGTAATTTCCGCAGCACTGATCACTTGAGGAATATTCAGGTAACTTTCGCTACTCCGCGGCGGACCAATGCAAACCGCTTCATCCGCAAAGCGCACGTGCAACGAATTACGATCCGCCTCCGAATACACGGCGACCGTAGCAATCCCCAGCTCTTTACACGCGCAGATGATCCGCAGGGCAATTTCCCCGCGATTGGCGACTAGAATTTTCTGGAACATAGACAGGCGGGCCGGCTACTTCTTCCGGCTCGGACGGATGCCGAACAGCGGCTGCCCGTATTCGACGGGTTGTCCGTTTTCGACGAAGATGCGCAGCACTTCGCCGCTGATATCGGATTCGATCTCGTTCATAAGCTTCATGGCTTCCACGATACACAGAGTTTGCCCAGTTTCGACGTACGCTCCAACCTTTGCAAAGGGCTCCGCCCCAGGACTTGGCGACCCATAGTACGTCCCGACGATCGGGGACTTTACCAGGTGCATGTCATCGCTCGTCGCCCGCGCTTCAGGCGACGAATGCGAAGAAAGCGCAGTCGAAGGGGCTGCAGCCGCCTGGGTGCCAGCAGAACTCGCGATGATGATTTCCGGCGCAGCCAACTGCCTGGGCAAGCCAACCGCGCTACCGGCAGATGGCTTCTTCAACCGGATTCTTAGATCGCCGCTGGAGTATTCAAACTCCTCGAGGTTGTTCTCGCTCATGTAGCGGAGGAGTTGCTCGATAATCTGGAGTTCCGGGTTCCCTATCGCAGGGCTAGCAGTCGGTTTCGAGGGCTGTTTGCGTTTCATGCCTTTTTATTAAATCTCGATGAGATCCCGTGGAATACGGGTGAGCACTTCGGTGTTCGTTGCGTGTACAGCGACGTCGTCTTCGATCCGGATGCCCCCGACCCCTGGCACATAGACGCCCGGCTCGATGGTGATTACGTTTCCCGGCTCCAGGATGTGCTTCTGACCCTTGGCCACCCGGGGATCCTCGTGCACTTCCAGCCCAAGCCCGTGCCCAGTGCTGTGCACAAAGTAATGATCGAGGCGATAACCCGCTAGGACGTTCCTGGCCGCAGCGTCCACTTCCCCGCAACTCACCCCGGCCTTTACCGCTTCGATGGCCGCCCCTTCGGCTTCGAGCACGGCCTTGTGCCACTGCCGAATCCTTGCAGAGGCACGCCCCACCACCACGGTGCGCGTAATGTCGCTGCAATAATGCGCGAGTATAGCACCCAGGTCCAGGACGACCAATTCATTTTTCCTCAAGCGTTTGGCGCCCGCTCGCGCATGGGGATACGCGGAACGCTCGCCAAACGCAACAATCGTCTCAAAGGCAGGGCCCGAAGCACCCAGCTGCCGCATTTGGTATTCGATCTCCGAGGCGATTTCCAGTTCGCGCACTCCGGGCTCCAGCAACTTCAGCGCCCCCTCCAGAACTTGCCCGGCCAGGATGGCTGCACGCCGCATCGTGGCTAGCTCCTGGGAGTCTTTACGGCCGCGCCATGCCTCGACCAGTCCCTCCGAGGCGGTCCACTGCACACGCCCCCCGGCCGCCTTGCGCATGGCCCCAAGCTGAGCGACAGTGATATGCGACGCGTCAAAACCAACCTTTCGGAGGCCAGCGGCCCTCACAAATTCGCCGATAGCTGCCGGTAATGAGCGGCGTTGCTGCACGATGCGTACCCCGGAAGTCTGCTCGCGTGCCTGGGCGGTAAATCGGCCATCGGTAACCAGAGTGGTTCCCCGGCGGGATAGGACCAAAGCGCCGGCATCCCCGGTGAAGCCGGTCAGGTAATAGCAGCTGGCAGGCCGGGTAATCAGCAAGCTATCGACGGCGCCTTTGCCAGCAGCGAGCCGACGCGCGCCCAATTGCGATATCACCGCGCGCCTGCGTTGCGTAAACGGAGTGGTCATAAATGAATCGAGGAGACCGCAGTCTCCTCGATTTAACCCTTAGATGAAGAGTATCTCAGCGTAGGAAGCGGTGCTTACGCTGCTGGAATGATTCGGGGCGTCAGGAAAAACAGGAGTTCCGAAGTACTGACGCTGGTGTTGTTGCGCTTGAACAGGTTGCCGATGACCGGGATGCTGCCAAGGACCGGCACCTGGGTGATGTTGACCTGAGTTTGCGTGACGATCACGCCGCCGACAACGATCGTCGAGCCGTCCGCCACGGTGATTTTGCTTTCTGCGGACTGGGTATCCAGGGCTGGAACGCCTTGAATGCGTGGAATACCGTTATCGATTTGCGTGTTTTCGACGACCACATCCATGTACACGGTACCCTCGGCGGTGATCTGCGGGGTAACCTCCAGTTTGAGGACGGCGTCGATGTACTGCACGGAAATGGTGTTGTTGATGGTGGTCTGAATAGGAATTTTGACGCCCTGTTTCACCGTAGCCTTCTCATTGTTCTGGGTCACGATGCGCGGCTTAGAGAGCAGTTTGCCCACGCCCTTGGCTTCGGCGGCGGTGATAAAGAAGTCCACTGCGAAGTTCGGAGAGCGGTGAGAGAATCCGAAACCGCTGGTCGGTACCCCTGCACCCAGGTTGGTGTTCAGCGGGATGCCGGTGGTGGCGCCGTTGCCGGTGGTCTGGCTGCTGCTGACAACCACAGGGGATGCTGGAACCCCGGTTGCCGTGGTTACGCCGCTGGCGCCTACGGCGGGAGAACCGCTAAACAGGGACCGTCCGCCGGTGGTCGTTCCGGCAAACCCCAATTCCGTTCCAATGTCCTGGGAAAACGACCGCGTGGCCGAGACCACCCGGGCTTCGATCTCCACCTGCTGAGATTTGCGATCGAGCTGGTGAATCAGATTGTCGATCGTAGGGATGACCCCAGGTATGTCGCGAATAATGAGTTGGTTCGATCGACTATCAGAAAGAATGTCACCGCGTCCGGTCAGAAATTTCTTCAGGGTATCTTTGAGCGAGTCGGCCTTCGAGTAGCTGAGCACGCGGGTTACGGTGATCATTTCCTGCGCGTCGTTTTCAGCTTTGCGGACGTCTCGGGCAGTTTCTGCCTCCTTCTTGACGGTGTCCAGGGTCGCGATGCGCAGAACATTGCCGTGCAATTGCTTTTCGAGACCATTGTTTTGCAGCACGATATCGAGCGCCTGATCCCAGGGTACCTCGTCGAGAACGATGGTGAGAGTGCCCTTGACGTTGGGATCCAGCACCACGTTGAGACCGCTGATTTCGTGGATTAAGCGGAAAAAATCCCGCAAGTCCACGTCCTTGAGGTTGACGGAGATAGGCTCACCGCTGTATCGCGACGGAGCCGCGGTTACCGACTGGGTCGCCCCCTGGGGTGAGGAGCCCACCGTCGCCGCAGCATTGCCTGCTTGCTGCATGGCCTGCTGGGCTGCTTCCTGAGCGGCGATCGGCCGCACCGGCTGGTCTTTCTCGCTGAACGATGCCAAAACGAATGAGGGCTGGGTCAGTTCGCTAGGCAACGCGAAGCGAGGAACTCGGCTAGAAACCTTCTTGGAAGAATGCGCCGGAACGAGCCGAGGGACAGACATGTCGTAACGAATCGGGCGTGCCCTGGGAGTGGCTTCCGATGCGATCGTGGTGGTCGCGACCGGGGCGTCGATCGGGGATTCAGGCTGCGAGTCGAAGGAAATCACGACCGCAGAACCTTCGCGAACCATCTGGTAGGGAGCCGCGCCGGTCAAATCGACCACTACGCGAGCCACGTCGGGCCGGAACTGGCCAAGACGTACGCCGCGGACCGGGGCGGAAACACCGGGAATGACCGATTTCTGTACTGCGAGTCGCGTGGCGCTGAAGTCGAGCACCAGGCGATCTGGATTCTGCATCCGAGACGCTCGAACCTCCGAGCGCCCTGCGCCTTCCACACGCACGCTGGAGTGCAGCGAGGCCTGGGTAACCGCGACGCTGGAGATCACGGCCGAAGGTGCGATGGCTGCGGCGGGCTCCTGCATCTGGGCGAACGACGGGCTCACTGTTAAGGTGCTCGCCGCGAATATCAGGCAGCCAATTCGTAAGGCCGGCCGGTTCGTCATCATTGCTGTTCTCCTGCTGTGGCGTAAATTCGCTTATTTACCTGGCGTTCCACGGGCTTGCCAAAGGCGTCTTTGCCCAATTCATGGAACGAGACTCCATCCATGGCAATCTTTTCCACGCGACCGTCGTAGAGCTGGTCGCCTTCCCGCAAGAAGTAGGTGCGGGCTTGCGGATTCGAAACTACGGCAATCATGCCGTTGGAGGACTTGACGATGCCATCGAGCCGCAGCGTGCTTACCTGCAAGCCGGCTTTGCCTGGCGGAAGATTCTTGCCCGCTCCAGCATCTTTGCTACGGTTGACCAGGGACTCAAACGGATCGCGGCGCGCCGACTTGTCGCCTTCCGGAGAGCCTTGCGCATCGGCGGAGGGTGTCGCGGTTTCCACCGGCTTCCGCGCGGCCGACTTGGCCCTGGGTTTGGCGGTCTTCGACGGATGTTGCGAAGGCTTGGCCGCCGGAGGAGCAACGTTCGCGCCGCCTGCGGGATTGGCCTGCGCTAGCAAGCTGGATCATCCCGCCACCAGCAAAATCCCTACTAGGAGTGTATTCACAGAACGCATAGTTCGCCCATTCCGCTTACATCTTTCCAGCTGGCTGGGGCTTCGCACCCGCGGCTGCGGGGGCGGTGCCTGTATCAGCCGGCTTGGTGAAGAACGTCGTTGCGGTAAATGTTCCGGAAACCGAACTGACCGGTCGTAGCGGGTACTTTCCGGCCTTCGTACTGGTGGCATCCTCAAAGTCCAGGTCGCCTACGTTGATGATTCGGGACAAACGGCTCAGCCGCCCGAAAAAGTCCAGAATGTTGAAGTACGGCCCGTCGGCCTGGATTTCAAATGGCATGTCGTAGTGGTATTCTCGGGCCACCACGGGTTGTGCGGTCATGCGCCGAATTTGTACGTTCGAGGCTACCGCCGCGCCTTCTACCAGACGGATGAATTCGTCGATTTCCTTCTCCTCAGGAACGATGGTTTTCAAGGTTTCCAACTGCTTGGAAAGCGCGTCCATCTGCGACTTCAGTTCTCCGTAACGCTGGCGGTAAACCTGAAGCTGAGTCACTTCCTGGTTGAGTTGCGAGCGTTGACGAACGGCCTTGTCGACCTCATCGCGCTCTTGCGCGACCGGGGAAAGCGGCACGTACACGCCGACGACCACCAGCACGACCGTAATGGCTACGGCCAGCAGACCCTGCATAATCACCGACATATCGCGAAGTGGATTGGCCATATGTTTACCCTACCTTCGCCGGAGCGGCGGCGCTGTGCGCTGGAGGTGTTGGGGCGTTCGCCGGCTTGGCTTGCGGATGCGGCACCGTTGCGCCTGCAGCCGGAGGAGTAATTTCAGCATTTAGTTCGAACAGGAACGTCTGTACCGCGGTGTTCTTTTCGTCCTGTTTCGATTCCTTGATTTCGATCTTGGAGAAATATCCGGAACGCTTCAGCGCGGTGATGAAGTTGGCTACGCCGTTGACCGACGCCGAAGCGCCATCAATCGTTAAGTTATTGCCCTTGCGAATCATGGAGATCAGCCAAAGATTTTCGGTGCGCGCCACGGTGCTGGCGATTTCATCCAGCAATTCCTGACCGCCGGTGCGGTCGCGCTGGAGTTGTTCGATGGTGGAGACGCGCTGCTGCAGGACGACTTTCTGCTTTTCGAAAGCTTCGACCTGCTGCTTCACCTGCTCGAGATCCGTCTTTTGCGCTTGGAGCTGCTTGATGCGGGTGTTTTCCTCGTTCAACTGCCGCTGCCAGGAGTAGTACAGGTAGCCGAGAATCAGCGCACCGAACAAAACGCCAGCACCCACGAAGAGCGCGGGAAGCGCAGCGCCGGTATCGACCGGGCGGCGGGAAGCTTTCGGTTTGGCTTGTCCGAGAAGATTTATTCGGATCATGGCTAGTCAAAGCTCCTCAGCGCCAGCCCCACGGCAATTGCGAGCCGCGGCGCCATGTCGCGAATCTGGTCATCGCTGTGCCTGCCAGGGTTTACCAACACTTTGCGGAACGGATTTAGTTCTTCGACCGGCATGGCGAATTCCTCGCGCAGCAGGTCGACCAATCCGGGGACACGCGCGGTGCCACCGGCTACCACAATGCGCTGAATGTTTTCGCCGCTGGCGGTGGCGCGGAAGAAGTCGAAAGTCTTCTGAATTTCGAGCGTCAGGATGTCGGAAACGCTGCGCAGAATCTGTTGTTTCTGCTCGTCGGTTACGCTCGGAAGGGTCTCGCCCTTCTTCAGCCGTTCGGCGTCCTCGTAGCTCAGGTCCAGTTCCTTTTGCAGCGCGTCGGTAAATTGATTGCCGCCCACGCTGACGTCGCGGGTGAACAGCGGAATTCCGCCGCGTACGATATTAATGTTCATGACGCTGGCGCCAATGTTCAGCAGCGCGACCGTCTGTCCCGCATCTGGCTCGTAGTTCATTTCAAAGCAGTTCTGCAATCCAAAGGCGTCGATATCCACGACCACCGGGGTCTTGCCGGCCTGTGCCAGCACGTTGGTATGGTTCAAAATCTTGTCTTTCTTGACCGCCACCAGAAGAACATCCATCTGGGCGTCCATCGATTCCAGCAGCTGATAGCTCAGGTTCACATCGGCGATGTCGAACGGAATGTGCTGACTGGCCTCGGAAGGGATGCGCTCGTAAAGCTCTTCCTCGGTCATCAGCGGCAGGGGAACCCGCTTCACGATCACCGAGTGGCCGGAAACCGAAGTGGCCACATTCTTGGTCTTGATCTTCTCGGTATCAAAAATCTTGCTGATAGCGTTGGCTACCTGCGGCGCGTCCATGATGGCGCCATCCACCACAGTGTCCTGCGCCAGCGGTTCCATGCCAAAGCTCACCAACTCGTAGCCCGCTTTGGTGGAACGCAGTTCCACGGCCTTGATCGAGCTGGACCCGATATCCAGACCCACCAGCTGCTTATTTTTTCCGCCCAGTAACCACATCTCGTGGCCTCTTTCCCTGTCGCCCCGCCCGATTAGCGGCGTCTTACGTGCGCCTGACTCATCTTGCGTTCCATCCAGCGGTCCAGGATGGTCTTGCGTAGTTTCCAACGATTGCCGAGTTTGAATGCGGGAATCTCGCCTTCGGTGATGTAACGGTACAGCGTATCCGGGCTGATCCCCAGATACTGCGACGCTTGCCGCACATTCATCACTTCACGCGATTCATTCACTAGGAACGCTACCCCGGCGCCCGACGCACGCCCGAAATGCAACCCACTGGTGCACCCCACCGGAAATAGCGGAAGACTGGGGCGCGCCCTGTACTAGCGTTTATGACATCCGGCGAGCGGGAGGGTCAAAGAAATTCTGTACCGCAGTTGTCCTAAGAATAGGGGTAGTTTCAGGCAATTGCCGGTTATTTATGGTATGACCCTCTATATATCGCGTAGGGTGTCTCTCAGTACCACAATGGATGGATTTTTAGGGGCGCGCCAACCTGCTCGTCTGGACAGTTATGGATTGAAGTCATGCCGTCCGTGCTAGCGCCCGTTCCAGGAAGGATTTTTTGCAGTGTTGGTATTTGGTTTACGCGCCCAGACTCATTTTCGCCAAGCCAACGAACGCTCGCTATGGACCATTTACAGATTCAAGGTCTTCCAAAGAGCGTTAACACGCGACTTGGTCTCTTCATCCATCAAAATCTCATCAGGCCACGGGCGGTTAAACCCCTCGGACGCCCACTTGCGCGTGGCGTCGATTCCCATCTTCGAACCATAGTCCTGCATGCGCTGGGCATGGTCGAGCGTATCCACTGGCCCCAGAACAAATTGGACATCGCGTTCGGGGTCGATCGCACACAAGGCCTTCCAAACCACTTCACGGTAATTGTGGACGTCGACGTCGTGATCTACCACTACGATCACCTTCGTAAACATGGCCTGCCCCAGCGACCAAATCGCGTTCATGATCTTTCGCGCGTGTCCCGGGTAAGACTTGCGGATCGCGATGATCATCAAATTGTGAAAAATTCCTTCAGCCGGCATGGCCACGTCGGCGATCTCCGGATATTGCATTTTCATTACCGGCAGGAACACGCGCTCCACCGCATAGCCCATGAAATAGTCTTCTTGTGGCGGCGGCCCCACGACGGTGGTGAGATAGATTGGTTCTCTCCGGTGGGTGATGCATTCAACGTGGAAAACGGGGAACTCCCCCTCCAGCGAATAAAATCCGGTGTGATCGCCGAAGGGGCCTTCGGTCCGCATCTCGTTCAGGTTCACGTAGCCTTCCAATACGATCTCCGCATTCGCTGGGACCTCTAGGTCATTCGTTTCGCATCTCACCATTTCCACCGGTTCACGACGTAAAAATCCGGCGAACATCATCTCGTCCAGGTCCGGAGGAATTGGCAGCATGCCCGCAAGCGCCGTGGCCGGATCGGCTCCAATCGCCACCGAGACCGGAATGCGTCCGTCCGGATTCGCCGCCCGTGCGCGGCGGAAATGTTCCGCGCCGTGCTTCTGGGTCTGCCAATGCATGCCAGTAGTGCGTTCGTCGTACACCTGCATGCGGTACATCCCGACGTTGCGTTTCCCGGTCTCAGGGTTGCGAGTAAACACCAACGGAAAGGTGATGAAGCGCCCGCCATCCTGCGGCCAGCATTTCAAAATCGGAAAGTCCAAAAGATTTACGTCCGCGCCGGTGCGCACCACGTCCTTGCAGTCTCCGTTGTTTACACTCTTCGGAAAAAATGAACCGAGCTCCGCCAATTTCGGCAGCATCTTAATTTTGTCGAACAAGCCTTGCGGCGACTCCATCGCCAAAAACCCTTTGACGCGATCGGCCACTTCTGCCAGCCGTCCGACCTCGAAAGCCAACTCCATCCGCCGCACACTGCCGAACGTGTTCACCAGCAGCGGTACCCTGGAGCCCTTAGGCTTCTCAAAAAACAGTGCCGGGCCGACGCTGTTCGCTTTGCGGCCAGGATCGCGCGCAATCCGCTGGGTAATCTCGGCGATCTCCAAGACTGGGTCGACCTCTGCCCGCACCCGCGTGAGCTCGCCCTCCTTTTCCAGCTTCCGCACAAACTCGCGTAAATTCCGATACGCCACTCTTCCCTCCTACCAGAACAACCGGCGGGCACCCAAACGCAAAACTGTAGCACGAACCTTCCGTCACCGCCGGGCGCGACGCCGACGTGTGTGCCAGTGCGTCTCCACTGCCAACCACCACTCCATCCGAACACTCTGCTCGTCGCAGTACATTGCACCAGTACTCGAAAACGCCCACATAATTATCCTAAGTTCTACGTAAATGATTTTTCTACTCATTCCCAGTATCAACATTGCCGGGATATTATTCCCGCGCCTCAGCCGAGTCCTTTCAGCGCGCACGGTCTTCACCCAACGCCAACTTACAGCGGGCTGCCGAATTTACGAGAACATTTCTATCGTGGGCGGCGGTTGGCTCAGTGCCGGCACTGCTGTTTGCGTTTCACGGAAGCGTTTCGCTGGTCGGGTTGGCGGATCTTTCCTTCCCGGCATTGTTCTGGGACGGATTGGCGCCGCGATCCTCACCCTCGGAGTTCCGGCCGGGAGCAAAGCCGCGCCGGTGATCGTCTAGTCATCGGCGGAGAACTACCCGCGGTGATTTTGTGGACTCTCGCCGTGATTCTCCAAAATGAAGCAACGATGGGATATGTCCTCTTCGGCTTCATCCTCGCGGTGCCAAACGCGATCGCCGGAGCCATGGCTGGAGTTTGGCGCAGCAAAATACCCATCCGCCCCGCGATGAACACAACCAATCTGTCGCGAACAAAATAAATCGTCAGCGTACCTCCGCTCCAATTCGGCTGAGCCCGAGTTGGTGCCTCAAGGCCTTTGCCCGGCTCGCGGTGAGAACTTACACCATCATCGCGTCTCACCTACTTTCCCTAATCTTCTTGCGTTCCTGGCAATCCTCTTTTTCTTTAACCACACGCAGGCACTATGCATCCAACCCTCGGAACCCCAAAAAACCGCAACGCTGCAAGGAAAACGAAAATGTCAAAGATGAAAGTCGCCGTAGTCCCCAAACCCGGCGCCGATTTTGAACTTATGGAACGCGACATTCCCACGCCCAGCCAAGGCCAAGTCCGCATCAAGGTTGCCGCTTGCGGCGTTTGCTTCAGCGATCATATGGTGAAAGACGGCTTGCTGCCCTGGATTCAATACCCGCGCTCGCCCGGCCACGAAATTGCCGGCGTCATCGATGAAGTGGGTCCACAGGTCACGGCCTGGAAAAAGGGCCAGTGCGTCGGCGTGGGCTGGCACGGCGGTCACGATTTCACCTGCCTGCAATGCCGGCGCGGCGATTTCATCAACTGCGCAAACGAAAAAATCACCGGGATCAGCTATGACGGCGGGTACGCGGAATACATGGTCGCTCCCTGGGAAGCGGTCGCGGCCATGCCCGAATCGCTTGATCCGGTGGAAGCCGCCCCACTACTCTGCGCCGGTATTACCACCTTCAACGCCCTGCGCCACAGCGGCGCCCAACCTGGCGACCTGGTTGCGATTCAGGGCGTCGGCGGCCTCGGCCACCTCGGGATCCAGTTTGCGACTAAATTTGGCTATCAAGTTATCGGCATCAGCCGCGGCAAAGAAAGCGAAGCGCTGGCCAAGAAACTCGGCGCACATTCCTACATCGACAGTTCCACCACGGATGCCGCCGCGGAACTCAAGAAACTTGGCGGAGCAAGAGTCATCCTGGCCACCGCTCCTAGCGGCAAGGCCATGAGCTCGCTCATCGATGGCCTGGGACCGAATGGCACCATGATGGTCATCGGTGCCGGTCCCGACCCCATCGAAGCGCAAACCGGCGCGCTGCTGTTCGGCAGCAAGGGCCTGCAAGGCTGGGCTTCCGGCACCGCAACCGACTCCGAAGACACCTTGCGATTCGCCGAATACACCGGCGTCCGCCCGATGATCGAGAAATATCCCCTGGCCAAAGTCAACGAAGCCTACAACCGGATGACCAGCGGCAAAGCCCAATTCCGCGTCGTCCTAACAATGTAAGCGAATATAAGCGAATCGCATCCAAGGGCGAAATGCGGGGCGCGCTTTAGCGCGCCCCTCCGAGTCCGTGGCCAGGCGCCGGAACCGTGAAGACGGATGCCGATCTTCAGGCATTCAGAGCAATCAGAGTAGCGACGGAGACATCACTATGCCTAATCAAACCGCAAAAATCGTCCGCTTCCATAGAGTAGGCGGACCAGAAGTATTGAAGATTGAAGAAGAGCCAATCCCCGAGCCGGGCCAAGGCGAAGTCCGTCTGGATGTAAAAGCCATCGGACTGAACCGCGCCGAGGTCATGTTTCGCGAGGGCCGATACCTGGAGACCGCCGTCCCGCCGTCAAAGTTGGGCTACGAGGCCGCCGGCGTAGTGGCAGCCGTCGGGCCGGGCGTGGACAAAAGCTGGCTAGGGAAAAAAGCCAGCACGGTGCCCGCCTTCCTCATGACCCACTACGGGGTGTATGGAGAAGTGGCCATCGTTCCGGTCGATGCGCTGGCAGTCTATCCAAATAATCTGACCCCGGAACAGGGCACCTCTATCTGGATGCAATATCTGACCGCCTATGGCGCGCTGATTCATCACGCGCAAATCACCACAGGCGACTTCGTGATCCTCACCGCCGCCAGCAGCAGCGTAGGAATCGCCGCCATTGAAATGGTGAAGGCGGAAGGCGCGATCAGCATCGCCACCACGCGAAGCTCCAAGAAAAAGAGCATATTGGTGGAGGTCGGAGCGAACCACGTGATTGCCACCCAGGAGGAAAACTTCCTCGAACGAGTAAGGGAAATCACCGGTGGTAAAGGTGCGCGCATAATCTTCGACCCGATCGCTGGCAAAGGTATCGAAGTGTTGGCTCAGGTTGCGGCAGTCGGCGGAACCATCTTCGAATACGGAGGACTCGCCCCCGAGCCCACCCCATTTCCCCTGTTCGCGGCGTTGAGCAAAGCGCTGATCATTCGTGGCTACACGCTCCGCGAAATCTTTGCCGACCCCAAACTGAAGGCCAAAGCCGAGCAGTACGTTTTCGATCGCGTCGAAGCCGGCCACTTCAAGCCGCGCATCGACCGGGTCTTCCCCCTGGCACAAATCGTCGAAGCCCACCGCTACATGGAGTCCAACGAGCAAATCGGCAAAATTGTCGTGAAGGTATAGGAGCTGTCGACTACCGGTGCGATCAGGTCTCGAGCGGAATCACCGTAACACTGCCGGGACTGTGGTCCGCATGACCAAGTCGACTTCCGAAAACGTTCGGCGGCAAGGAAACCGGCAGAGAGAGAAATCGCCACCTGCTCATTTCTGAATCATATCCGCGGTCGGATGTGTCCAGGCACGCGCCGCCGGGAGGTGACAATCCTTGGACAAGTTGTTTCTGGGTTAGGTTCAATTCGACCCTAGTATTGCCGCTCCAGCCGAAACGCTGCGGCTTGGAAATCGCCGCGCAAATCCAACTGAATCCCGTGGCGCATCCACCAATCGCCCGACGCGACTTCCGTCGCTCCTGGCAGCGCTTTGCCTTCGATCCAGCTGAGCTTGTATTGGGCCTCGCGGGCAAGTCCTTGCAATTCCAGCAAGGGAAAGCCGCGCCCTTCTTCGGTGGCATTCGCAAACGCAAAAACCACCGCCTGACTCCGGTCTCCCGCGACCGATTCGGTCGCTGAAAACTTGCTTCCATCTCGCGGGCTGATGAGCCGGTACAGATCACCCTGCACAATCGTTTTCTGCACCGCGTGATACGCCGCGATCAACCTCTTCGCCGTTGCAAAATCCTCCGGCGTCCACTTGTTCAGATTCGCACCGATTCCCAGCGAACCCTGCATCGAGCTGAGCATCCGGTACTCCAGCGAAGTCGTGCGGTGATTGTTGAGCCAGTGCGGCGAATCCGTGACCCAGGCCATCATGATCTGTGGCGTATAGGCGTAGGTGAATCCGTCCTGCATCGACAGGCGATCGAAAGGATCGGTGTTGTCCGAAGGCCATACTTCATCGGTGTATCGCAAAATCCCCAGATCCACGCGCCCGCCGCCGCCGGAGCAACTTTCAATTTCAATCTTGGGATGTTTGTTCCGCAAGTCCGCCAATATCGAATACAGATTGCGGATGAACTCCACATACACCCGCTTCTGCTCAGCCATCGGCACCGCATCCCAACCCGGTTCCGACCAGTTGCGATTGTAATCCCACTTCAAAAACGCAATATCATTCTCGGTCAGCAGTTTGTCCAGAAATCCTTCGACGTAATCGCGCACGTCCGGTTGCGCCAGATTCAACACCAGTTGGTTGCGCGACTCCGACCGCGGGCGTCCCGGAAAATTCAAGACCCAGTCGGGATGCTTGCGGTACAACTCCGAATCAGGATTCACCATTTCCGGCTCAACCCACAAACCAAAATCCATGCCCAGCGAATGCACCTTGTCGATCAGCGGCTTCAAACCGTGAGGAAATTTCTCCGAATTCACATACCAATCGCCCAACCCGGCGTGATCATCCTTGCGCTGACCAAACCATCCGTCGTCCATCACAAATCGATCCACACCGATCGATGCCGCCTTCTCCGCGATGGCCATCTGCCCCGCTTCATCGACGCGAAATTCCGTCGCCTCCCACGAGTTATAAATCACCGGCCGGGGCTTGGGGTCCGGCCGGTGCGGCAAAATGTGTGCGATTTCAAATTTGTGCAGAATCCGCGAAGCTCCACCCAATCCGTGATTGGAATATCCGCCATAAAAAACAGGCGTCTCAAGATGTTCGCCGGGCTTCAGTTCGTAGCCAAAATCAAACGGATTGAACCCGCCGGTCACTCGCACCGCATCCAGCTGGGTCTTCTCTACGGTAATCCGCCACGATCCAGACCAAGCCAGCGCCCCGAACCAGACCTCGCCATGCGCTTCGCCCGCCGAAAATGGCCCGACGCTGTTTTGGCTGTCGTCGCGCGAAATCGCGAACCATGGATTCGCTTGGTGTCCGGTAGTTCCCCGCCGGCTCTCGATCACAGATCGGAAGAGCACACGTCTGAACTCCA
>OBLW0100001085.1_pt1 | contig 23397 bp, 15 predicted proteins | sample 1520161 | NCBI WGS metagenome assembly OBLW01 (sample SAMEA3539309, study PRJEB22396) | soil metagenome | biome: tundra; feature: field; material: soil | place: USA | collected 2010-05 | depth 0.15 m | reverse complement strand
AGCAGGTTGAAGGTCTGGAACACGAATCCAATTTCCTTGTTGCGGATGCGCGCCAGCTCGTCGTCGTCCAGTTCGCTGACCAGCTGGCCGTTGAGCCAGTACTTGCCCTGCGAAGGCGTGTCGAGGCATCCAATCAGGTTCATCAGCGTCGACTTGCCCGAGCCCGACGGCCCCATGATGGCGACGTATTCGTTGCGCTGGATACGCAGATTGACCCCACGCAACGCATGCACCTGCTGCTCCGATCCCATGTCGTAAGTCTTCCACAGGTCTTCGGCCGCGATCATGCAGGATTCGGGCGGCGCTAGGTTCGTAGTAGTGGGCATGCTGAGGACTTCTGCGGTTGCCATTCTTTTCTCCTGGTCTTCGCTCAATCTGTCCGGTGCCACTGACCTCTCCGATCGTATTAAGGTTCAGTCGTATTAAAGTTCAGTACGTTACTGTTGCAAGGCTCCGTTTTCTGAGACGCCGTGTTTCGAGACCTCGCCGGCTTGCCCTTTGGACGTACCAACCCGGCTAAGGTTATGACTCTTCTTCTTTTTTCGGGACCGTATTATCGATCTTCACGCTGCTTCCGGGACGCAGGGTGCGCAAAACTTTGTAACTCCCCGTAATGACCTCGTCCCCTTCTTTGACACCGTCCAGCACTTCCATGTCGGTCGTGCCCGTAATTCCCGTGTTCACCGGAACGAAAACAGCCTTTTTGCTGCGGATGACGAAGACCCCCTGCACGTCATCCCCCTTTTTTGTCTTCGATGCAGTTTCTGCGGCCGCAGGTGCCGCGGCGTGCACCGATCCCGGCGGATTATTCTGTTGCTCAACCTGGTCCTTGCTGCGCAGCGTCAGCGCCTGGATCGGAATCGCCAGCGCATTACTCCGGTTGGCGGTCGTAATCTTGGCCGTGGTCGACAGGCCCGGACGCAAGTCTTTCGGTGGATCGGTCAGGGTCACCACCACTTTGAAATCCTTGGCCTCTTCGCTCGCCGTCGTCGATTGCGAGGTTGATACTCCGCTCGACCGCACGATCGCGTTGTCTCCAATTTCCGAAACCTTCCCGTGGAAGATCTTCTTGGGAATCGCGTCAATCGTGACTTCCGCGGGCTGTCCCAGATGCACATTCACAATATCGGTCTCGTCCACCTTTACTTCAGCCGTAATTACCGACATGTCGGCAATCGTCATCAGCGTGCTGCCCAGGGCGTTCTGGATTCCAATAACCACCGACTCACCTTCCCGCACCGGCAGGTTCGTGACCACGCCGTCATAGGGCGCGCTGTAGGTCGTCTTCTGCAATACGTCGTTGACGCGCGTTAAGTTCGCCCGCGCCTGCGACACGTGCTTGGCTGCGGAATCCTGCTGCGCTTTCGCCTGTGCCACGCGCGCTTGTGCCTGCGCCAGCCCGGAGTCCGCGGTGGCCCACGCATTCTGGCGCATGTCGAAATCCGATTTCGCGATCAACCCGTCTTTGAACAGATTCTGCGCGCGATCCCAGTCCTGCTTGTTGCGGTCGTAGTCCGCCTGCGCCCGAACCAGGTCCGCCTGCGACGTCCGGAGCGCCGCATCGGCCGCCAGCGCATCGGTCTCGGCCGCCTGCACCGACGCCTGATTCGCCGTCACATCCGCCGCCGACTGTACGTTCTCCAGCTGCGCCAGCAATTGATCCTTCTTTACCTGATCCCCCTCCTTCACAAACAGGTGGGTGATCTTTCCGTAGGCATTCGCGCCGATGTTGACGTACGTCTTCGGTTTGATCTCACCCGAAGCGCTCACCACCGTGGCCAGATCCTGCCGCTGCACCTTCCCGGTTTGCACCGTCACTACGTTCTTGCTGCTCTGATGAACGGTAAAACCGACAATGATTGCGAGCACAACCGCAATACCAACGCCAATCGCAATTTTTTTCCAAGCTTTCATGATTCCCGTCACTGTCCGGGCAATTTATCTCCCACAGAAGGCCAAGTCCTGCGCCAGCCTGCAGTTACGCAAAACAAGCCCTCTTGCACGGTTGGGGCTGACGGACACAAGATCGGAAGAGCACACGTCTGAACTCCAGTCACTTAGGCATCTCGTATGCCGTCTTCTGCTTGAGAAAAACGTTACGAGAGGGAATTGATAGCTACCGCCCCGGAACCACCCATTATAGCCCTGCCATACCGTTCTGGCAGTATGGATTTGGCACATGGATTTGGTAGAGGCTCAGGCAACTCCGAGCAACCTCCCACGCTTCTAAAAACACGGTTGGAGTACGTTTTTTGTGGTTCTCGGGGCACGACTTAACCTTGCTTTCGCAGGACGAACAAGCCTAAAATGAGCAGACGGTAGTCTGGTAGGAGTCCCTCTCATGTTCCGGGTTGCTTCGTATCAAGCAGTTCTCCGAATTTCGCTGATTTCTTTCGGTCTACTGGTCTGTGGGGCTGTGGCCCAGGACCAGCCGGATGCGAAGTCCGCTGACAAATCCGCCACCGACAAACCCGCCACCGACACTTCCGCGAAAGACGCCGCCGGCACCCCGCAAGCCAAGCCGGCTCCTGACGCCGTCGATCCCCTCACCCGCCCGATCAATGAAAAGCTGCGCAAGAAGAATGAGCGCGCGTTCAAGGCGGAAGTGAGCAAGGTCTACAAGAAGTGGCTCGACGAAGACGTTATCTACATCATTACGGACGAAGAGCGCGCCGCCTTCAAGCAGTTGTCGAACGACGAAGAACGCGACAACTTCATTGAAGCCTTCTGGCAGCGCCGCGATCCCACTCCGGACACGGAAGAGAACGAATATAAGGAAGAGCACTACCAGCGCATTGCCTATGCCAACGAGCATTTCGCTGCAGGCGTGCCCGGCTGGAAGACCGATCGGGGCCGCATCTACATCGTTTTCGGCAAGCCCGATGAAATCGATGATCATCCCTCGGGCGGAACTTACGAGCGCCCGATGGAAGAAGGCGGCGGCGAGACCTCGACCTTCCCCTTTGCAGACTGGCGTTATCGCTACATTGAAGGGATTGGCCAGGAAGTCATCATCGAATTCGTCGACACCTGCATGTGCGGCGAGTTCCACATGACTCTTGACCGCTCCGAAAAAGACGCTCTGCTCATGACCCCTAACGCGGGCCTCACGCTCTATGAGCAGATGGGCATGTCGAACAAGGCGGCGCGCTTCTCCGGCAACGGCATGGAGCGTCTGGGCGCAGGCCCGGATAGCTCGATGGTTCAGACCAAGGAATTCGACCGCCTCGAGCAGTTCGCCAAGTTGCAAGCCGCTCCCAAGGTCAAGTTCACCGATCTGGAAGAGGCCGTCAACTCGAAGGTCATTCTCAACCCGATGCCGTTCGACGTGCGCACTGACTTCGTGAAAGTCACCAGCGACACCGTCCTGGTCCCGGTCACAATTCAGCTGCGCAATCGCGACATCACTTTCGTAAACAAAGACGGCATTCAGCGCGGCACCGTCAATATCTTCGCCCGCCTGACCACGTTGACCGGCAAGATCGTGCAGACTTTTGAAGACACCGTGCAGGTCGACGTGCCCGCCGAACTGCTGCCCCGCACCGCAGAGAACGCCTCCGTCTACTGGAAGGCGCTGCCGCTGCGCGCCGGCCGCTACAAGCTGAACATCGCCATCAAAGACGTCAACGGCGACCGCAAAGGCGTATGGAGCCGCAGCGTTGTCGTCCCCGAATTCTCCGACGACAAACTCGCGACCTCAACTCTCATCGTCGCCGACTCCATGGAACCGGTTCCCACCAAGGCCATCGGCACCGGCATGTTCGTCATCGGCACCATGAAAATCCGGCCCCGCGTGGCTCCCTCTGACGGCAAGCCCGCCATGTTCAAGAAGGACAAAGATCAGAAGCTCAATTTCTGGATGCAGGTCTATAATCTCGGCGTGGACGAGAAGACCCATAAGCCTTCCGCCACTTTCGAATACGACATCACCAATCTCGCAACCAATAAACAGGTGGTCCAGAAGACAGAAACCACCGATAGCATGGGTAACATTGGCGACCAGGTGACGCTGCAGAAATCGATCGTAGCCGCCAACCTGCAGCCCGGCACGTACAAGATCGAGATCAAGGTGAACGACAACATCTCAAAGCAGACCATTGATCCGTCAGCCGTATTTGCCGTAGAGTAACTCCCTGCAATTTTCTCCCCAGGGGGTGGGGGTGGAGTGAGACTGCGTAAACTCGGAACTTGGGCAATCGTGTTCGGCTTGTCGCTTCCTGTCTGGGCCGTCGACCGCCCGGGAGCGATCACAGGATACGTTCGCAACATCTCCGGCGCTCCCCAGATGGGCGCCGTTGTGCAGATCCTCGGCTCCGCCAATCGCACGTTGACCGTCTTCACCGACGGCGCCGGATACTACGCCGCCACTGGCCTGTTGCCCGGTCTCTACACTCTCAAAGTCACCGCGCCTTCTTTCCTCCCGGCCTTGCGCGAAAAAGTCGGTCTTCGTCCCGGCGCCAGTCTCAACGTCAACGTCACACTGAGCACGTTGCTGGGCGTCATGCAACTGGGCCCCATCCGCAATCTGCCGGATGACGACGACTGGAAGTGGACTCTTCGTTCCGTCGCCAACCGCCCCATTCTGCGCATCTTTGACGATCCCACTCTGCCCGCCGAAAAGCAGAGCCATGATCTGACCGGAACGCTTTCCTTCCTCGCAGGCTCCGCTGCCGGCGGCTACGGCACTGGATCGGACATGAGCACCGCCTTCACGCTCGATCGTTCCATTTTCTCTGACGGACACCTCGCTTTCAGCGGCAACGTTGGGTATGGCGACGGTCTCCCCGCCGCCGTGCTGCGCTCCAGCTATTCGCGTCGCTTGATGAACGGCTCGACGCCGACCATGGGTGTCACGGTTCGTCGGTTCGCCGCTTCCGATCCCAGCCTCCACAACGCCGCTTTGCAGGCGCTCGCCCTCTCCGCCTCCGATGATTTTTCCGTCGGCGATATTCTCGAATTCAAGTTCGGCAGCGAACTCCAGACCATCCAGTTCCTGGGACATGTGTCCGCCTTCCGCCCCTACGGTTCTGCCGATCTCCATCTTTCCCCCGACACTGTTCTGGAATACGAGTACGCCACTTCCCGGCCTGACCCGCGCATGGAAAAGGGATTCGACTCCGCTCCCGCCGACCTGAGCGAATCCAATCCGCGAGTCAGCCTCCTCAACTTCGCTCCCAAAATGGAGAGCGCTCATCACCACGAAGTCAGCGTCTCCCACCGTGAAGGCAAGACCAACGTTCAGGTCGCGGTTTTCTCTGACCGCGTTGGCGACCCGGCTCTCACCGGTACCGGCCTCACCACTGCTGTGGGCGGATTCCTCTTGCCCGACGTCAGCTCCGGCACCTTCAGCTATACCGGCAAGACCCTCGATACCAACGGCCTCCGTGTCGTTCTCCAGCGCAAAGTCTCGGCCGATCTGACGGCCACTCTCGACTACGCTTACGGCGGCGTTCTGGATCTCTCGCGCTCCGACGTAACGTTGCAGAACGCCCAACCTTGGATCACGACCCAGCGCCGCCACGCTCTCGCCGTCAAGCTGAGCGGAACCGCCCCGCGCACCCGCACCAGTTGGATCGCCTCCTACCGCTGGGTCAACGGTTCTGCCCTGACTCCGGTCGACATGTTTAACGCGTCGCCCGGTCAAAGCGACCCCTTCCTGAACATCTTCGTCCGCCAGCCGATTCCCGCCATGGGCGGCCATGTGGAAGCCATCATCGACCTGCGCAACCTCTTGGCGCAGGGCTATGTCCCCGTCCTCGGCCAGGACGGTCAAACCGTCTATCTGGTCCAATCCGCCCGCTCCGTCCGCGGCGGCGTAGCCTTCACGTTCTAACTCCAGCCCTCAGCTATCAGCCGTCAGCTCTCAGCCAAAACGCAGAATCGTCCCTTTTACTTTTTGGGGGCGTCATCCTGAGCGCAGCCGTTCTTCAGGCGAAGCGAAGAGCCTGCCCTGAGCGAAGTCGAAGGGATCTCGTGCGGGACCCGAACTGAAAGCTGACAGCTGATGGCTGACAGCTGCCCCTCCAGTTACCTTATTCGTAAAATCTATCGCTCCCATTCATAACTACATGGTTGACTGTAGGGATCAGCTTTCGGTAATGTTTCTCAGCGACTTTGCGGGCCGGGGGCGGCGCAACTTCTTAGTATGCAAGGAATTGCAAGCTTTTCCAGAAGTGACCGAAGTAATCGGCTCCCCCCGCAAGCCACCAAACACTCCTCCAAAAACTGAACCGTTTCAAGGAGACCCTATGAGAGCGCGCATCTTCCTGGTGTCGACAAGTCTGGTGTTTGTTCTTCTGGCCGCAGTAAGCCTGTCGGCACAGACCTTCCGCGGGACCATCCTCGGCACCGTGACCGATCCTTCCGGCGCCGTCGTCCCAGGCGCGAAGGTGACGGTGAAAAACACAGGCACCGGACTCGAGCGCACCTCCGAAACCAGCGCCGACGGCAGCTACTCCCTGCCTGAACTCCCCATCGGCACCTACACCGTGACCGTGGTGCAGCAAGGCTTCCAGACATTCGTTGCCACCGGCGTGACCGTCGACGTCGCCACCGAGCGCCGCGTCGATGCCGCTCTGAAGACCGGTCAGATCTCGACCAGGGTTGAGGTTGCGGGTGACCTTTTGCCGCAGGTGGAGACGACCTCCTCCGAACTGGGCGGGACATTAACCGCCGACACGATTGAGAGCCTCCCGGTCAACGGGCGTGATTATCAGAAACTGATCTATCTGAATCCCGGTGTCGCTGGCTCTCCCGACCAGATTTCGGATTCGCCCGGTTCTTATGGAACCTTCTCCATGAATGGCTCTCGTGGCCGCTCGAACAATTTCCTGCTCGACGGCACCGATATGAACGACGGCTACCGCAACGATCCGGCCATCAACGAAGCGGGCGTGTTCGGCGATCCCGCTACGATCCTCCCGCTCGACGCAGTTGCTGAACTGCGCGTCCTTTCCAACTACGAAGCTGAGTACGGCCGCAACAGCGGCGCCGTGATCAATATCGTGACCAAGAGCGGCACCAACGCCCTGCATGGTTCTTTGCTGGAGTATTTCCGCAGCGGAAAAATGGGAGCGCGCAACTATTTCAATCCGGCCACGGATCCCAAGAGCCCATTCAACAACAACCAATTTGGTGGCGCCTTGGGCGGCGCGATCGTCAAAGACAAGACATTCTTCTATGCGGATTATGAAGGCCAGCGCGAAAATGGAGCGCAGGCTGGAATCACTTGCGTGCCGAACCCGGCCCAGATTGCAGCAGATATCGCTGCCAACGGCCCCGCCAACGCGGTCACCGGTGCCCTGCTTGCTCGCAATCCCTGGCCCACTCCGAATATTGCGAGCGCGGCTCCCCTGCCGAGCGAAAATCTAGGCCCCTTGAATACCGCGTGGGACACCAGTTGCCCAAACGGCCCTAATCTTTCCACCTCAACTTCCTTCTTCAATCGCGTGGACAGCTTCATCGGCAAGATCGACGAGAACTTCAACGCAAACAACATGCTTACTGGTCGCTACTACTTTGGCGATAGCAACCAGAGCTTTCCTTTCGCGCAGTTGGCTGGCGGCCTGCTGCCCGGGTTCAATACCGTAACCCCGACGCGCGTGCAACTGATCTCTCTTTCCTATGTAAAGGTGGTCAACTCCAGTCAGGTGAACGAAGCCCGTCTGGGATGGAACCGCTTCGTGGAGGGCTTCTTCCCCCAGGACCAGAGCTTCAACCCCAACTCCATCGGGTTGGACACCGGTGTCGGCAACTATGACGGCGGCCTTCCCGCGACCGGCGTTGCCGGCTTCTCGCAGATTGGAGCCACCAGTTCCATCCCGCGCAATCGCGTGGATTCCAACTGGCACTTTGTCGACAACTACTCGTGGAAGTCGGGCAAGCATGACGTCAAGTTCGGATACGAATTCCGGCGCACGACTATCATGCAAGTCATCGATCACAACTTCCGGGGCACCCTCAGTTTCAACGACATCTCGGATTTCTTGAATGGGTTGCCGAGCGGAGGCAAACAGGTCACAGGCTATTCCAGAAGGCACACCTTCCAGAACAGCGACGGGCTTTTTATCCAGGACAGCTTCCGCGCGACTGCCCGGCTCACATTTAACTACGGCGTGCGCTGGGATTATTTTGGCGTCACCGGAGAAAAGAACGGCCTTTTCTATACCTTCAATCCTGCGAACGGTGGCAGTAACGATCAAACCAATCAGCTGTACGGCAAGGATCTGAACAACTTCGCCCCCCGCGTGGCGTTTGCTTACGACGTCACCGGCAAAGGCAAGACTGTAGTCCGGGGCGGGTGGGGATTGTTCTATGACGCGTTCTCTCAGGATATGTTCCTCGGCCACCTGCCCTGGAATTGCGTCTTTTGTCCGGGTCCGGCTTATCCTGGCTTGGGATCGCAAGCACTCGCCACCGGCAGCGCTCAGGCCGGCCCCTTGGCCGCGGGAACCCCGGTCTATTCCGGGTATGGTCCTGAGGGCGACTTCTTCTCCATCGATCCAAAGATGCGCACGCCTTACGTGCAGAACTTCAATCTGAACTTCCAGCAACAACTGGGCAGCAAGAGCGTGCTGCAGCTTGGTTACGTTGGAGCCAAAGGAACGAAGCTGTTCCAGTTCCTTGACATCAATCAGCCCAGCCAAGCGCAGATCACCGCTGCCGATCTGGCCAATGGTGTCACGTCCTACGGAGTGCCCCGGAACTATCCAAATTTCTTCTACATTAACCAGGAGAAGTCCGGAGCCAACTCCATCTACAACGCGCTGCAGGCTAGCCTGCGGACGAGTGGGTGGCACGGTTTGACCTCACAAGCCAATTTCGTATGGTCGCACTCCATCGATAATGCCAGCGATCTCGAAGACTTCGAGCCCAACCAGGCGCAGCCCCAGAACAGTACCTTCCCTGCGGGCGATCGTGGAAATTCCAGCTTCGACATTCGTAAGCGCTTCACCTGGAACTTCACCTACCAACTTCCCAAGATGGGCGGAGCGATGTCGAAGCTGAAGAACGGCTGGGGCCTCGACGGTGTACTTAACCTACAGGACGGCCAGCCTTGGCACCTGAACTATGAATTCCAGGGCGACTATTCCGGAGCAGGCGAGGGCTTTGATCGTCCCGACCAAATCTCGACGCCGCAGTATTCCCCCCACAATCCCGCGCAGTATCTGAACCTGGCGTCTTTCGCCGTGCCCTGTACGTGGAATCCGGCGCTGAATCCCGGGGCTACGAATGAGAGCAATTGTGTCGCGGGTACGCGCCACTTTGGCAACCTCGGCCGCAACTCCCTAAAGGGTCCATCCTTCAAGGAGTTCAACTTCTCCATTTTCAAAGACACGACGCTGTCGGAGCACGTGGTTCTTGACCTTCGCGCCGAGTTCTTTAACTTGCTCAACCATCCCAACTTCTCCAATCCGCTGTTGCCCAACTTTATCGGCAATATCGGCACGCCGAACTACCTCACTGGCGGATACAACTTCTCTGGAGGGCCAGCGTACTACTCGCTCACCGCGACCGGCGACGTTGGCATTGGCAACCCCTTCCTTGGCGGCGGCGGTCCTCGCGGCGTGCAGTTCGCAGCGAAGATCACCTTCTAATGAACCCGAGCTATCGATCGGCCCCTGCTCCGGCAGGGGCTTTTTTGTCCGGGCAGATTTCTTATTTTGTCTGGCTAGTTCGCGGACCATCGTCAGACCGGATGAAACTGTGGGGGAGATTCCTGTGATTGAGTCCCGGAGGAATTCCTGAAAATAGCCCGGCGTTTCTAACGCCGGGTGTCGCGCCACGATGGCCAACCGCGCCCCGTAGGGACGCCTGAAACTAACGCGTATATTTGTGGCCTCCCATCGCGTTGTCTTGGAGTCCCGCCGCCTCACGATGCATAGAAATCCACAGCCCCTTGTGACATCTAACCTTGCGCACAGCCCGCAAGAAAGCAGATCATGAGTTCGCGATAGCGCTTGGCCTTCGGGCGGCGGCGAGAAGCTAAGTTCCTTGTTTTCAGGATTTTGCCCGTAACCGATTGAGCCGCAAGATATTGCGGACGAATTTCCTCTAACCCGATGATTCCAATAGATCGAGGGGGGAGGGGGGTAGGGGTTACCAATCAGTAACAAACCCCAAAATCTCCTCCGAATCCAAAAAAGCTCCCCAAAAATCCCCTCGTTCTCAGAACCCCGAACCCCAGAACACACGACCCACCCAAGCTCGAAGCCGGAAACCCCGAAATCCAGAGACTATGAAACCCTGAAACCTTGAAACCCTGAGACTTTGAAACCCTGAAACCCTGAAACCTTGAAACCTTGAAACCTGAGCCTTTCCCCCCTCCCGTCCCACGCCTTTCGTCACCTCGTCCCCCGATTACGCCGATGTTACCCTCTTCTCGTAGTCTCCTCCCCACAAAGCTCTGTTCCGGAGATCCTCGATGCGTCGCTCCAGTTCTATGAAGACGTATGCCGTTTTCCTTCTCGCTCTCTGTCTCGCCGCGCCGCTCTTTGCGCACCACGTCAAGAAGGGTGAATCCAGCACGCTGCCGGTTACGACCTCGTCCCCAAAGGCCCGAGAGCTTTACGAAAAGGGAATGCAGGACTACGAGAATCTCTATCTGGAACGCTGCAACGAAGACTGGCGCGCAGCCGTGAAAGAAGATCCCAACCTCGCCGTCGCCTGGGCTTGGATCGCCTTTAACAGCGGCAATCCCCAGGAAGTCAGCGAAGCTCGCGCCAAGGCCAAGGCTCTTGCGCCCAAGCTGACACCCGGCGAACAGCTCATGGTCTCGTGGATTTCGAAGGTACAGGAAGGCGACTTCCTCGGCGGCATTACCGCCATGAACGACATGCTCGAGATGTATCCCCGCGACAAGCACCTGCTCTACCTCGCGGGCAACTGGCTGATGGGAGAAAACGGCAACGACCAGGCGCAGCGCATGATGGAGAAGGCCCTGGCGATCGACAAGAACTTCCCCGCGGCCCTCAACGATCTGGCCTACGTCGAAGCCCGCAACCGGCAATTTGCCAAGGCCTTCGCGGCCATGGACCGCTACACTCTCCTGCTGCCCAAAGAGCCCAATCCGCAGGATTCCTACGGAGAGCTTCTGCGGATGGCCGGCAACTTTGAAGGCGCGCTCACGCACTATCGTGCCGCCCTCAAGATGGATCCCGACTTCGTAAGTTCGCAACTCGGTCTCGGCGACACCTATGCGCTGATGGGCAATCAGGAACAAGCCCGCGTGGAATACGACAAGGCCATCCGCTACGCCCACACCGAAGCCGACCGCCTCACGTACAGCATTCAGCGGGCGATGACATACGTTCGTGAAGGCAACTACGCCGAAGCCGACAAGGACTTGCACGAAGTCGCCGAAAACGCTCATGCCAAGGAGCAGGATCTTCAGGAAGCGCAGGCGCTCCGCCAGATGGCCGAGTATCAGGCCGACGACAACGTTGCCATCAAACATCTGAAGCTGGCTGAGGAATCGCTCAGCCATCGCTCCACCATTTCCGCCTCGGACCGCGACGAGGAACTGTCGCGCATCCTCCGCATCCGCACCGTGCGTGCCGCCCGCGCCGGCAACCAGTCGCTGGCCGACCAGTCGCTGCACCACCTCGAAACTCTAGCCAACGGCAGCCGCAACCGCGTGATCCAGAGTTCGTACCACGGCGCAGCGGGGACTCTGCTCATGGAACAGAAGAAATACGAAAACGCCATCGCGCACTTGGAAGAGGATCAGGACAATCCGTTCACCATGGAATTGCTGGTGCAGGCCTACTACCAGACCTACCAGCCCGACAAGGTGCACGAGATGGAAGTAAAGCTTCGCGGCACCAACGTGCCGACCATGGAGCAGGCCGTGGTCGTCCCCGCAGCCCGCGCCAAGCGGCCCACCAGCTAGTCCCAATCTGGAATCCGGGCTCCCCGCGGAGCCCGGAACTCCTCGCCCAATCCCAGCCCTTGGTGTACAGTAGGTGGGCACTTCGCCCGCATGAAGGCTGACACCGAGCGCCGCTCCGGAACCCGCATTGCCACTCGCGTTCCCACGCGCGTGCGCACCTCTCACGGCGTAGATCAGACCGCGCAGACCCGCGATGTCAGCGCCAACGGAGTCTTCCTCTACACCAAGTCCCGCATGGAAAAGGGAACCGACGTCGAGTTGGTTCTGATCCTGCCTCCCGAACTCACCTCCGGCGAGAAGTGCTGGGTGTGCTGCCAGGCGACCATCGTCCGGGTCGAAGAAGAGGGCTCAGAGTTTGGGGTGGCGGCCCAGATCCGCCGCATGGACATCCTCCCCGAAGCCACGGTTTGATTGAGGCTGGACCGTTTGGGGAAGATGCGGCGGCGAAGATTTCCCAAAAGTACACCGCCAGTGGGAAGCCGGATCATCGTTCGATTAAAATATCCGTAAATCTGTGAGAAAAGGCTTCCCATTGCATGAGTTGCGGTGCAATAATGGCGGCCCTAGAATTGCTCTGGCCAATTTCAGGATCCAGGTGGGCCCAGGTATGTTGATTGAAAAACTGGCGGCTGGTGTGGTGCAGGTACAAACACCCATTGGGCCGCGCTATGTAATGCCTTCATTCCTTCAGCGCGTGTATTTGCTGTGGATGTTCCGCAATTTTCCGATTCTTCCTCACGCGGTGCTCAACGGACGGCAGCAACGCCTGATCGATCGCATGTGCAGCGAGCAACGTTTCGCTTCGATGGCTTACGCCGACGGCATGGATGAAGCGCCGGTGATCGGTACCGTCGAGCATCGTCCGCCGGTAGGAGCAGACCAGTTGCCTCCGCGCCGCCCGGCGACGAGCGACGCACGCGGCCTGGCCGCGGAAGCGCGCCAGCGTTCCTGAGTCGTAAGTCAGTGCGCACGCGGCGCGCAGTCGCCGCAGGTCAGCGTTAGAGAATCCTCAAGCCCGGCATTCTCCATCGCAGGTCAATTCTGCGGTGAAGACTGGCTCGACGGTGGAGGATTCCCCGTTCCGTTCCCCTGTCCTCCATTGGGCGAATTGCCCGGTCGTGCGTTGCGCGGCATCTCGCCGCACCCGCCTCCCATTCCTTCATGCGGACCACCGCCCGGATGATTTCCGCTGCGGGCCTGCTGGCACGCCATCAGAGCTTTCTGCTGATCGGCGGTGAGCAGGCCTTCGCGCTTTTGCATAGCCTTCTCGCGGATCTCGCGCACCTGTTGCTGTTTTTGCTGGGGCGTGAGGAAAGTGTTGGAGCAGACGTTCTCGATTTCCGAATGAGCATCGTGCGCGATGGAATGAATCTGTTCCATCACAGATTTTTCAATGCCGGCCTGCTGCATGCAATTCTCCTGGCCTCCGCGATGCATCGGCGGCGTCTGCGAGGGCGGATTCGTTGTCGGCGGAGTGCTTTGCGCGAGCATCGTGCCTGCGCAAAGAAGGAGAACGACCGGACAGAAAAGTTTCCTCATCATGATGGAGACCTCCGAAAAGTGGAACCCACAGTACAGCTCGAAGTTGTCACGGTAGTGTAGCGCAAGTGCCGCTCGCGATCGCAGATTCTTCGCATGACGGCGGGACATGCCCCGATTCCCGCTGCCTCCTGAACAACAGGCAGCGTGCGGCGCGAAAGCTCTTCTGTTGCCAGCCATGCGGAAGATCGGTAAGGATAACCCTGGTCGTGCACCTGCAATGCGACGCGTGCAGTTGCGCGAGATCGCAGAACAAACGGAGATCGGAGAACTCTCGCACGCGAAAAGCGCAGGCGGATGCTATAATTTTTGTTCGTCCTACCAGCCAAATTCCCCACCGTGGGCGCGTAGCTCAATTGGCAGAGCAACTGACTCTTAATCAGTAGGTTGTAGGTTCGATTCCTACCGCGCTCACCATGTTTTCTGTGGTTTAGCTTGCGCTCCATATAGTGTCAACCCGGCGGCCTTGCCGTGCGCTTCGACCATTTCTGCGGTTCCTGCATCTCCGTAATGTTCATGGATGAACACCATGGCGATACTCGGGCTTTCCCGCGTCCGAACCGAACTTCTTCACTTGCGCGCAGTCACTTCCTCCATTGCTCACTGAATCCAGGGCCGGCTCTTTCGACGAAAACTGTCTTCGGTCGACATCGGCAAAGGTACAATGTCGGTCATTAGTCATTATGCGGATGATGCTGGACATCTTCGCGCAAATCTTCCGTACACTTTGGGCACACAAGCTGCGCTCGTTCCTCACTATGTTCGGCGTTGCGTGGGGTGTGGGATCACTGATGCTACTCGTCGGCCTGGGCGAGGGATTCCGCTCGGGAAACAAGCGTGGTCTGGCCGAATACGGCGAAAACATCATGTTTATTTTCCCCGGCCGGGCGCCCGCGGTCGCCGGCAGCATGAATTCCGCCCGCAACTATCTGCTGACCTACCAGGACTACGCGGACATCCGCAAGGAAGCTCCTCACGTTCGCCAAGCTTCGCCGGTGCTGGCTCGCGAGGATGTGCGCGCGGTCAGCGAATTCGCCACGGCCAACGGACAGATTGTCGGCGTGGAGCCGCAGTTTAATGAGATCCGGTTTCTTCCAATCAATCAGGGCCGGTGGCTCAATGGACTGGACGAATCTCAGAGACGCAACGTCATCGTCCTCGGTGACGAACTAACCCGAAACCTGTTCTCTGGACGACCGGCGCTCGGTGCAGCCGTCCTGCTTAACGACGTAAGGTTTGAAGTGATCGGCACGCTGAAGCGCGTCGGCCGGGGTGATGAAAACTTTACCAACATGCGGGGCTACATTCCGTACCAGGTGATGGCCACATACTTCCCGCTGAAAGGCGAGAACCACCAAAACTCCATCTCCATCATCAACTATCAGCCGCGTGTGAGCGCGGAGCACTTGCTCGCGCAGGAAGACGTCCGCAAGATCATCGCCAGGAATCATGGCTTCGACTACCACGATCTAGACGCCTTCGAAAGCATGGATACGGTTCAGCAGGCCGAGATGATGGGCAAGATTTTTGATGCCATGAACCTGTTCCTGGGCACGGTGGGACTCGTGACCCTCGCACTGGGCGCCATTGGCGTGATCAACATCATGCTGGTAGCGGTGAGCGAACGCACCCGTGAGATTGGATTGCGCAAGGCATTGGGGGCCACCAATCGGAGCATTCTGGTCCAGTTTTTTCTGGAGGGAATTCTTCTTACGTTCTTAAGTGGACTCATCGGCATGGGGCTAGCTGGCGCGCTGATGGCGTTGCTGGGCACGCAGCCAAGCCCGGGGAATTTTGATCCTCCCAAGCTGGTGCCCGCATCGGCGATTCTGGCGATCTCCTGCTTGACGCTGGCGGGCGTCGTTGCCGGGCTATATCCCGCGCGGAAGGCCGCGATGCTGCAACCTGTGGAAGCCCTCCGACAGGAGTGAGACCGGAGTTCAGGACCAGGGATTGAGACGATGTTGCGCGATCTGCTTACCGAAGCCTACGGCGCGATGCAGCACAACCGGCGTCGTACTGCGCTCACCATGCTGGGCATGGCTTGGGGTATCGCCACGGTTGTGATGCTGCTGTCCTACGGCAACGGCTTCGGCCAGGCCTGCGCCAATATTTTCGCCAACTTCGGCACTAAATTGATGATCATGGTTCCCGGCCGCAGCTCCATGCAGGCGGGCGGCCAGAAGGCAGGCGTGCCTATACGCTTTACCCTCGACGACGTCGACACGCTGACTACCAACATCCCTCAGATCACTCACATCACTCCAGAAGTCTCCAAGCAAGCCAACATCCAGTACGAGACGAGGACGTTCACCTTCAACGTCACCGGCAATTATCCCAACGTGCTTCCCATCCGAGCGCTCAAACTCGAGCAGGGCCGCTTCTATAACGCGGAGGATGAGATACAGCACGCGCGCGTCGCCGTGATTGGATCCGAGGCCAAAGAGAAACTCTTCTCTGGGCGTAACGCATTGGGTGAACGAATTCGCATCGATGGCCTTAGCGTGGAAGTCGTCGGGATCCTGGGCCCCAAGATGCAAGCGGGCGAAGACAATATTAATCGCGTGATCTACGTCCCTTTCACCACCATGAGCGGCGTTAAGGATACTCACTACCTCGACTCCATCTGGTTCAACTATGAGACACCAGCCTACGAAGATCTGGAACACACCGTGCGCTCCGTGATGGCCATCGCACATAAGTTCAACCCCACCGACCGGCGCGCCATGATGGTATTTAACCTCATGGAACAGGTTCACCAGTTCGAAATGATTACCATTGGCCTGAAGATTCTGCTGGGGTTCATCGGCACGCTTACGTTAGGCATTGGCGGAGTTGGCCTGATGAACATCATGCTGGTCTCGGTGACGCAGCGCACCCGTGAAATCGGAGTGGAGAAGGCGCTGGGCGCTCGCCGGAGTCACATCCTGTTTCAGTTCCTGGCCGAATCTCTGACCATCACTTTTCTGGGCGGCGCGCTCGGAGTGATCCTGGCCTACAGTGTCTCGCTCTCCGCCGGAAGGCTCACCCTGTACAGCGCGATGGCTAAGAACGCGGAGGCTGGCGACGTCCGCTTGATCATTTCTCCGAGCACTCTGATCGTGGCCACGGTTATCCTGGCTGCAGTAGGGTTGGTGAGCGGCATGGTACCTGCTGTCCGCGCCTCGCGTCTGGACCCCATCGAGGCTTTGCGGTACGAATAGCTTCAAAACCAGCGAAAATTAAGAGTCCTGCCGGTTGATGGCGGATACGTCGCGCGGTGAGATACGTTAGGGGCGCTTCCTCAGCGCGTTCACTTGGCCAGTTGTCCCGGGTGGATCCCTTCGCCTAGCACGAAAGTCGATCCCACTGTTCCCACGACAGCCGCAGCGCGAGGCAGGGCGAGTCGCTCCCGAATCCGATACACGGCTTCGATGCCCGTGCAATGCGCGCCGACCAGGTGCGCCACTCTAAAATCTTTCATCTTGTCGGCAGTCCAGTTCAGTTGATCGTCGGTCGCCGGGAACAAGTGCAGTCCTCCGATAACTGCCTCGACCGGTGCATTGGGAAACTCCTCGTGCGCGAATGTCAGGATGTTAATGATCCCAGCATGCCCACAGCCGGTCACCACCACGAGTCCCTGAGGTGTGTTCAGTACCAGAGACTGGTCCTCGGGGATAGTGTCCTCCACCAATCCTGCGGGAGTTTGCACCTTTCCGACGCTGCTCCAGTTATGTTCGGGATACTTGCGTGGCACCGGTCCTGTCAACCACCAGCCGGGAAAGATCTCCGAGGCTTGCTCGTGTTCGATAAACTTGCCTCCGGTCGCTTCGTATTCTTTCTTCACCGCGATCATCTTGTTGTCTTCCCCGTCCTGGCCGGGGCGGCTGTAAAAAATGCCGCGCGCAACATGCACCGCCGATAACGCGGCTGGATTCTTTTTCATCATCTCCTTGCGAAGGGTTATCAGCCCGCTGACGTGATCCCAGTGATTATGGGTGAGAATTACCTCTTTTACATCGGACAAATCAAGGTTCAGATCGCGCGCGTTCTGCAGCACCGTGTCGGGATGAGATCCCGTATCCAAAAGCACCCGACGCCCATCGGCCTCAACCAGAGCAGAAAATCCCCATTCACCGATCCCTTTCACATCGCCTACCAGCATCGTAGAAAGCACGGTCACCTTGAGGGCATGAACCTGCGCGACTGTGTTTTGAGAACTTCCTGCCGCCGCGGGCTGGGCCTTCGCGGGACGCACGGTCAGAATTGGAAAGGAAAGAGCGATCAGCACCACAGACGTTCGGACCCAGCGAAGTGTGGAGACTCCGTACATGTCGTCAGCCCCTTTTCATGCAATTTTCATGTGCGACTGATTGAATCTCGCAAGCAACGCAATGGTATCGCAATGAGAGCAATCTCGCTGAAACGCGGTACGAATCGAAGATGCAGATCCGGACAGCGTTGTGATGCCAAGACATTGAGGATTCTGACCGGAATGCAATGGTATGCTGGGCCGGCTCATTTCCAGGAGGATCTTATGCGCTTTCGGAATGTATTGATTGCTGTCCTGATCACATTGGCCTCGTTCGCGTTTAGTGCGCGAGTTGCCGGGCAGACAGACTGGGTGGTCGAGAAGACTTTTCACGTCGGTGGCGACGGCGGAATGGACTACATCACACTGGATGCAAAGACGCACCGTCTCTACGTTCCCCGAAGCACCCACACGATGGTGATCGATGCCGACTCGGGTAAGACGGTCGCGGACATTCCCGGCCAGAAGCACAACCACGGAGTTGCTCTGGTTCCTGAGGCGGGACGAGGATTCATTACCGACGGCGCCGGAGCAATTGTAATTTTTGATCTCAAGACGAACGCGGTGCTGGGTACGGTTAAGGCAAACCCTGACGCTGATGGGATTATTTTCGATAAAGCCAGCGGGCTGGTGTTGGCCGTCTCTGGGGACGACGGCGTTCTGATGCTGCTCAAGCCCGATGCGGACCCCAAAACCGCAGCGATCGAAGCTCCCATCGCCTTGGGGGGTAAACCGGAGTTTCTCGCGTCCGACGGAGCAGGGAAGGTCTACATCAATCTGGTGGACAAGAACGAAGTTGCCGTGGTCGACATCAAGGCACGGAAAGTCGTTGCCCACTGGCCTGTCGCTCCCGGCGGCGCTCCGGTGGGGCTATCCATCGACACAGAGAAACGTCGACTGTTTATTGGATGTCGAAATCCGCAGAAGCTGATCGTGATGAGCACGGACGACGGCAAGGTGATTGCGGATATGCCGATCGGCGCCGGAGTGGATGCAACCAAGTTCGACGGCCACCAGGCATTCGCGAGTTGCCGTGACGGCAAGCTCGAAGTTGCTGCCGAGAGCGCGCCTGGAAAATTCGAGATCGTGCAGACCGTGACTACTCCAGTCGGGGCCAAGACAATGGACATTGACCCCGAGGTGCACAAGGTGTATTTGCCCACAGCCGAGTTTGAGGAACCTAAACCGGGAGCAACAGGCCGTCCGACAGCCAAGCCGGGGACGTTCATGATCGTCGTGGTCGCACGCCACTAACGGTGGCGAAGCTGGATCGACCCTAGGAGACTGCGCGATTTAGGGGCCTGGAGGGGCCTCCTCCCCTCTGATTTTCCACAGGGTGGTGCGGAATCTTTCATCCTTGACCGGTTGGGTGCTGCGGTGTAAAGTTTTCTGGCCTTCCCCCATTGGAGGCGAAGTTGCCAGCCAGTCTTTCCGTAGTCAAGATCCCTCAAATTCTGTTTGTTTGCCTTGGTTTGGCCTGCTTGGCAGTTACCGCCTCAGCTCAGGTGTTGGGTTGCCCCACCACTGCGGGCAATAGCGAGTGCCTTACGACCTATCAGGGAGGAACGAACCACCTCGGTTTCAATCCCAACGAGCCGGCACTCACGGAAGCAGCAATCACGGCGACGACAGGTCCCAAGTTCCATAAGCAGTTCTCGGTGGCCGTGGACGGCGCAATCTACGCCCAGCCTCTGGTGCTTCCCAACGTGACCATCAACGGCACTACCTACGCCGACGTGGCATATGTGGCCACAGAGCAGGATTGGGTATACGCGATCGACGGCAATACCGGAAACATTCTCTGGTCGACGAATCTCACCCCCAGCGGCTATATCCCTCTGGTGAGTACGGATCTGCTGTGCTCCAACATTCTGCCGGCGCCCGGCTACATTGGGATCACAGGCACGCCAGTGATCGACATCAGCGGGAACCAGGGAGGGCAAAACATCACCAGCGGCGTTCTCTACGCCGTTGCGAAGTTGAAAACGACGACCACGCCGTATAGCTACAAGCAGACAATGTTTGCGGTGAACGTGATCAATGGGGCCGCCTTGGCAGCCACCGACATCGGTGGCACCTTCAACAAGATCACATTCACTTCGGGCACCGTCGGAACCACTCCACCGTACGCGTTGACGCAGAATCAGCGGGCCTCGCTACTCGCGGTCCCGGTCAGCGGACAGAATCCGCAGATCGTGGTTGCCTGGGGCAGTAACTGCGACCATAAGAATTTCCCTTACAACGGCTGGGTGATGTCCTATCAGCTGAATGCGGCGCAGACCGCGCTGACGCAAACCGCCATCTGGACGACCGTCCCGGCCAAGCATAGTTATGAGGGCGGAATCTGGGGAGGAGGGGCCGGCCCTGTCGTGGATAGCAGCGGGCACATCTTCGTCGCTACAGGGAACGGAGACACCAGCGTCAAGGTGAGCACCCCTCCCAATGATGCGCCGACATCGTGCACGACTTCGCCATGCGACTACGGCAACTCCATCCTGGAAATGCAGTTGTCGGGCAATACCCTTTCCGTGCTGGATTTCTTCACCGCCTACGATTGGGTCACGCGCAATACCGACAACTATGACGTTGGTTCCGGCGGAATTATGCTTTTGCCCGTGCAGACTGGCGGGAACCCGGCAAACCTGCTGGTGCAAGCCGGGAAAGAAGGCACGATCTTTCTGGCGCAGACTTCTCCGGTCGGCACGCTGGGGGGCTTCACCGGGAACGGCGTTTCGGACTCGACCGTGCAGGCGCTGCCGCATGTGCTCTGCTACAACACAACCGTGGAGTGTGGCGTAATCGGGAGTGGGGCCTTCTGGTCCACTACGTCCGGCGGCGGAGGCTCAACCGGCTACGCTTTTTTTGCCGGCGCGAACCTCCCTCTGATGCAGTTCGAGTTTTATCCCAATGGAAGCACCTGCACCAACAGCGGTGCGGTCGCCGGATTCTGCACGACACCGACTGCGTCAACGGCGTTTAGCTTCGGTTGGCCCGGGCCCACGCCCACCGTGTCGTCTCCCAGCATCTCGTCTCCTCAGGCGATTGTCTGGGTCGTGGATACGCGCCGAGCTGGAAGCAAGGGGCCCGCGGACGTGTGGGCCTTCGATGCCACCACCCTGAGCTGCCTCTACACGACGAATCAGAAAGCGTCCAAGACCGCCTGCGATGTAGTGGCTCCTTCCACGGACGTCCCCTCTGGGATTGCGGTGAAGTTCGTGGTGCCCAGTGTGGCGAACGGAAAGGTGTACGTGGGAACAACGGGTTCCACGTCCACCACCGAGGGATATTTGAATATTTACGGCATCAGCTGACGAGGTCAGCTCGCGCTCGCTAACGCGCTACACAGTTCTCTGACTTGCTCTTCGAGCACGACTTGGCGCTGGTACTCGCGGCCTTCCACCGCTCCCATGGATACTCGCGGGTTGCGGTGCAGCATGGGGCTCGGTAGGACGCTCCGCAATCCAACGTGAACTTCTTTGACGCCCGTGCGCTCGACGAGACTGCGCGCATTCTCTGGTCTGATGCCGCTGCCGGGCATAACGACGATTCTGCCCTCGGCCTTGCACACTAACTGCGCAATCGTTTCCTGTCCCTGAAGAGAAGTCGGTTCGCCTCCGGAAGTGAGGACGCGGTCGACGCCCGCAGCGCAAACGTCGTCGAGCGCGCGAAACAGGTCGGCCGTCATGTCAAAAGCGCGATGGAAGGTGGCGGCGAGAGGACGTGCAAGATCCGCTAACTGACGGGTGCGGGCTACGTCGACATTTCCATTCGCGTCGAGGATGCCGAATACCACGCCGTTCGCGCCCATTCGCTGGGCAACCGCGATGTCGCGCTGCATGATTTCGAATTCTTCTGGCTCGTAACAGAAGTCGCCACCGCGCGGGCGGATCATGACGTGCAGGGGCATAGAGACTGCGGCCCGAGTCATTTCGATGAGTCCGGCGCTGGGGGTTACTCCGCCTTCAATCAGGCTGCTGCACAGTTCTACGCGCGCGGCTCCGCCACGCTCCGCCGCGATCGCGGAGGCCACAGAATCTACGCAGACCTCAACCAGTATCCCTTGATGGTTATGAGTCATACGATCTCAGAGCCAAGGCTTCGCTCGAATATACAGGCCATGAGTTTGAAGTGTCTGGCGGGTTGAACCAAGGCCGACAGGGCTCAGATATAATCGGAAAATTCTCCCGCCTATGCGAATCCGGCTTCGCCTCTGGATTGTTCTATGCCCCTATTCGATCCCCAGCTGCTTTTGGATCTGCTCCAGCGGTACACCCTTCGTCTCCGGAACCATCGTTTTCACCCAAATCAACTGGAGAACCATCATGCCGGCAAAGAACGAGAAAACGTATCCGGGCGGGAAGGACGAGACCATCCGCGGGAAGAACGTTGTGAGCAGCGCGGCGAAGATCCAGTGCGTGAAGCTGCCCAGCGTCTGACCCTCCGCGCGATGACGATTGGGAAATATCTCAGAAATAAACACCCAAATGACGGCGCCTTGGCCGATTGCGTGGGCAGCGATGAAGGCGAAGATGCACACCGGCACGATCGAGAGATGATTGCTGAAAAAGGCCCAGGCCACGAGGCCGAGCGAGGTGATGTAGCCGAACGAACCGATGTATAGAAGTGTTCGCCGGCCCAGCCGGTCAATCAGCCAGAGGCCGACAAAGGTGAAGATGAGGTTGGTGACGCCGATCCCGATGGATTGCAGCAGCGCCGCCTTTGCAGCGAGGCCGGTCAGTTCAAAGATGCGAGGCGCGAAATACAGAATTGCGTTGATGCCGGAGAGCTGGTTGAAGAAGGCAATCAAGATGGCGAGCAGGATCGGTTTTTGCAGCCGTTTGGTCCAGAAACTTCCCGACGACGCCTGCTGGGTCGAGGCGGCGATGATCTCATCCGCTTGAGCTGCGATTTCTGCTTTCGAAACGTCAGGTTCGATTCGCTGCAGGACTTGCAATCCGGCTTCGCGGTCGCCCTTGCGGCTCAGCAGCCAGCGCGGACTTTCGGGCAGTCCGAAGCAGAACACAGCGTAAAGCAACGAGGGAAACGCGGCCACGCCCAGCATCCAGCGCCATGCGTTTTCGCCGATGCCCGCGAGCAGCGCATTTGAAACGAACGCGATCAGAATGCCAAAGACAATGTTGAATTGGAACATCCCGGCCAATCGTCCGCGATGCTTGGGTGGCGCGATCTCCGAGATATACATGGGAGCGACCACGGTCGAGATCCCGATGCCCAGCCCGCCAATGACGCGAGCGACGATGAACATCGTTACGTTATTCGCTAGACCCGAGCCGACCGCTCCGACAAAGTAAAGAATGCCGATCCACAGCAGTGTGGCTTTGCGTCCGAAGCGGTCCGCAGGCCAGCCGCCGAGCAGGGAGCCCACGACGGTGCCATAAAGGGCTGAGGCCATGGCAATGCCATGCATCTCTGGGCTCAGCCCCCAAAGTGCCTGAATTGTTTTTTCGGCGCCCGAAATCACGACGGTGTCGAACCCGAAGAGAAATCCGGCGAGTGCCGAGGTAAGCGACCAGAAGAAAATGCGACCATTCATAAGCGGGTAACGGACGTGCCTGCCAAAGGGGCGGAGTTCACAACTTTGCGAGTCGAGTCTGGGGCCTCATCCGAATGAGATCGGAAGAGCGTCGTGTAGGGAAAGAGTGTAGATCTCGGTGGT
>OBLW0100001084.1_pt1 | contig 23442 bp, 25 predicted proteins | sample 1520161 | NCBI WGS metagenome assembly OBLW01 (sample SAMEA3539309, study PRJEB22396) | soil metagenome | biome: tundra; feature: field; material: soil | place: USA | collected 2010-05 | depth 0.15 m | reverse complement strand
ATCTGCTTTTTCTCGTCCCAGGAGCGGTCGGGATCGAACTCCACGTTCAGCGTGGTGGCGAGCATCTCGGCGGCGAGTTCTTCTGCATATTCTCCGGCGGCGTCTTCGGTCTCACCGAACGAGTGGTGTTCGCTGAGATATCCGTACGTATTCCTGTCGGCGGGAATCGCTACACCGATCGACGAAGCTAAGAGTCGATGGGCTTCGTGCGTGGAGTTCTCGGCCACGACGGCGAACACGACTTCGCCGGGGCTGAGATACTTTACACCCTCTTTACGGGCCAGCATTTTGCAATTGGGAGGAAAGATCGAGGACACGCGAACCAGATTCTGCGCCGCGATGCCAGCGTCGCGCAAGGCCAATTCGAAGGATGTTAACCGCTCGCGATGCTTCCCGACTCCCTTGGTGAAGAACATCCGCTTGGGAACCATGTCTTTACCCAACGCTGTAGCCTCCGACGCGAAAGTAATGTATTGAGAATGCACAATTTAACACAATGGTTTGTAAAGAAAGTGTGAATTTAACGCGAGAGCAAAAAAAGTGGGAAGCCGCTGGCGCGGATTCCCACCTAAGCCCGGTCCAGTGTCGGGGGAAGGTGCCGGGCAAAACGCGAGACAATGTACCACGACGCGGCGGGAGTGCAACAAAAGAGTTTTTGATTTCGGTTTTCCGAACAAGCCCTCTCTGTCGGTCCAGGCTCACCCCTCATTTGGCAACCACCGAACTGACTTGAATCGTATCTCCGTCCACACTGCCGCTGACCGTGGCAGTCTTGCCGGCCTGCTCGTCCAGCGTGGCCAGAGCCGCTTTATCGGTGGTTTCCAGAGCATAAATCTTGTCGCCGACGATCAGGGCGAACTTGGATCCATGCGCGACGCAGGCGCGAGTACACTCTGCCGACGGCTCGTCTTCCATATGTTTTCTGCCGCACATCGCGTCCCCTACTTCGCCAGTAAAGGTACGGTTGCCGCTCGCCCGAGCGTAGAGATTTGGAAATGCCGTCGCTGAAAATATCAGCGCTGCGATTGCCGCGAAACACCACGAGCTGCGATTCACACCCTGCTCCCTTGTCCTTTATGCTCCGCCGCGAGACTCGTCTGGACGACAACGCTCGAACCAGTTTATTCCCGATATGCAATTGCGCGCGCGCACCAATGGACAGAGCTTCGCATCCCGAAAAACCCGGCTCACTGCGGCGCCTTGGCCGTGTATTGCAGGTCTACATCCACTGTCTTGTCGCGAGCGATGGCGGTGACGTGCGGATCAACTTCCCAGTCGATCGTGACGGGCAGTAGTTTTCTGGCCAGAGGGAGAAATTCCTTGAGATAGGTAGCGTCGTAAACATCCCCTTGACGAATCTTCCAGGCGGCGCGGAGCCGGGCCGTGAGGTTATTGTCGATGCCGCGAAATTCCAGCTCTCCCATGTGATAGACCGCGCCTTCGGTGACCACAAGCTGATAAGTAACTGTGCCGGCGGCGTCGTCATATTCAGCGTCGGCCTTGATGGTTGTAGTCACATAGCCACGCGAGCCGTACAGTTGCTGAACCCCGCGCAGATCGTCTTCCAATTGAACCGTGTTTGCAGGCTGCCCGATCTTGGCGTGGAGAAGCGCCTGCAGATCGTTGGTCGGAATGTTTTTGTTGCCAGACCAGTTCCATCCTAAGAGTTTGTACTGGATGCCGGGAGTGACCGCGAGCGCGACATCCACGAGGGTCACTTCGCGTCTGTCGTCGCTTGCCTCCGTGGCCGCCGGCTTAATGACCTTCGGTTGCGGCGGAGCACAGGACGCTTTGAGATAGCCACCGTCGTGATAAGTGGGGAGCACAGAGTGCTCGACGAAGGAAGTCAACAGGGTGCGCGAGTACTCGCGGCCGGAAAGCTTTCCGGCGGCAGCCTCAAGTAGTGGCAACTCGGTCTCTCCAGCCCCGCTGAACTCGACGCGGCGGATTCGGATTGTCACATTCGAAACGCTATAGTCGACTGATGAGAGTTGACCGCCGGGAGCAGGAGTGCGCAGGTATTCGACGTGCCCGGGGATTCCATTCTCCACCAGCATGGCCTGCAGAATATCGGAGACCTGATCCGGCAAGCGTCCGCTGGAAGGCAATTCTCCTCTGAAGAGTGGAACGCGCTCGTGGATCTTCTGGAGCAGTTCCTGATCCGAAAACCAGACAAAATCGGCGAAGTGAGCCGGGACGAATTTGTCTGCGTCTGTGACTTGAAACGTCACTTTGGTCCCCGCCGATGAGTAAGAGAAGGTGAACGAGATAGCGTTGAAAGCTCCCGTCTCGCCCAGTTGCCGAGCCGCTTTGCGGAAGGTTTCGTCATCGACGGTGGCTCCGAGCGGAAGCCCACTGGCGGCGGCGACCTGCTCCTGCGTGAAGCGCCTACTTCCAGTTGCCTTCACTTCGATCAACTTGGAATCGGCTGGCGGGATGGCCCGGCCTGTGCCGGAGTGCTGGACTTGTGCAGCGGCAGACGAGCACAGCAGACTGAAACAAAGCGCGGGTAAGATAGTCGGCAAACGCCGGTAGGCGTTTGAGAAGAGAATCTTCATCTGCCGGGCTGAGTGCATCGCTCAATGTATGTTACGGCAGATGTCGCCGCCCAGCTAGCGGGTAGGGATCAGGACCGGACGGAAAACTATGGCTTCAACTGTTTTTCAATGGCCGAAGTCATCTCTTTCGAATCCGGCGTAACCGCTGGCTCGAAACGCTGAACGACGTTGCCGTTGCGGTCCACTAGAAACTTGGTGAAGTTCCACTTGATATCGCCGCGGATGGACGTCCCTGTTTCTTTAGTGAGGTAGGTGTAAAGCGGCGCCTGGTCAGGTTCTTTAACAGAAATCTTCGAATATATAGGGAATGTGACGCTGTACTTGCGAGTGCAGAAGGTCTTGATTTCTTCGTTGGTACCCGGTTCCTGAGCGCCGAAATTGTTGGCAGGGAAGCCCAGGATGACGAATCCCTGATCCTTATACTTCTCGTAAATCGATTCCAGAGCACTGTATTGTGGGGTATAGCCACACTGGCTCGCCACATTGACCACCAGAATAACCTTGCCCTTATAGTCGGCCAGCGGCGCCGGTTTACCGTCGATGGAATTGAGTGTGAAATTGTAAATTCCCGATGCCGCGAATAACGATCCAGCCATAATCAGCAAGGCTCCGCACATGAGGTAAGCACGAACGGTGAACAGGGCTGCAAGGTACGAAGATTTCAGTGACGAAGATTTCATTGAATTCTCCCGACTGCGTCCGGAAGTCAAGGCAGTGGATTGAGGATACGGGGCTGGTCCACGGCGACGCAACCGGAGAATTGTAAAATCTGTGTCTCCTGACAGAACCACGTGGGAGTCTGCGCCTGTCTACCATCCCGCAGGACTAGCTCAGATGGAGTTGCTGAGGGCAGCATGCTTGCTGGTCTGTTTCACCACTCGCTCGACCAGTTTGAAGGCTTTCGCAGGGTCGGATGTACGCGTCGCCTCATGATTCGTCGCATCCGTCAGGCCTTCTTCAATCGCGTCCAAGGCTGTGCAGGAACGCTCGAGGATAAGATGAAGGTACTTCTGAGCGATGGGTCGATCCGCCGGATGAATCAATTCCCACCAGCGCCGGATCGATTCCTGCACCTCAACCTCTGATTTGTCCCCGACGACGAGGGTGTCAATCAGCCGATACACTTTACTTTTGATCGCTTGATACGAGACCGACACTTCTTGAGGCATGATTTGGGAATTCCACTGAGTGGGTAGCAATCCGGTATCCAAACCGTAGGTGGTTGACAGCGCAAGTGCTTGCGAGTGTTACGCATGTGTTTCAATTCTATGAATGGAATAAATCGGAATGTTCGATATGGATTCTGGAAGCGTGCGTCCCTCGGCTGCACGAAAGACTGCTGGTCTTCGGAACTCGACGTGCTTGCCTGTGGACGAATCTCCAATCACTGCTCGGGCAACGGGTTACAATGTTCCGCTCGCCTAGGACCTAAGGCCTGAGAGCCCCTCTCCGGACATTGGTCTTCGAATGCTGGCTGAGAACACAAGGCTTGGCTTTCAACGAAAGGCATATTTTTGGAGGATGGATGAAAAGTTTGGCGTGGATTCTTGTACTTCCTGTACTCATCTGCAGTTTAGGCCGCGCCCAGACTTCGGCGTCGGCAAGCGCTTCTCCGGACTCCGGACGCGAGGAACGCATGTTCTTTCCCCGAGACATGTTTTGGGGCTGGGGACAGTTCGATCTGGCGCCGCCGCACAACGAAATCGACCCCAACATTTGCGCGGGCAACGCCGGTCAGTATGGTGGAGTGAACGCGCCCTGCAGCATGTTTGCTCGCTACATGCTCTCCGGAATGCTTGAGGTCCGTCCCTTTGGCAGAGGAGAGTTGCGACGCTTCATGGTGTTCGGCGCGCCCTCGTTCTTGTTCGGCAAAACCATCCCGCAAACGCTTTACACGTGGTCGCCCGATGCCATCGGCATCGAGCACTCATGGGGTATCGGAATCTTTATCGCCAAGGGATTCGAGTTTCGCATGACTCAGCACTTCCTTTTCGACCGACTGGGCGCGCGCGACAAGAACTTGGGCCCCGCGGATCAGGGGAACAACGGCCCCTGGGGGCGCTACCTCACCGTCGGGGTGCGCAAATCTTTCGGGACAAGGCGATGGTGAGGGCGGTTGAGGACACGGAGCAAATCACCTGCCGTCTGTCGGTGTAACCCTTTCCTCTGGGGTAAAGATTTTCAAGATTTCGCCGCGATAATCACTGTGAGAACTCCGCGAATTCTCTATAATTAAAAGTTTTCTACAATCGCGTCGCGGAATTCTATACACGGAGGCGGATGATGGCGGACTCTTATAACGGTGTGGCTGTACCGTCGGATGGAAAAAAAATTAGCTACGCAGGCGGCAAGTACGAAGTGCCGGACAATCCGGTTGTGCCATTTATTGAGGGCGATGGAACCGGGCGCGATATTTGGAAGGCATCTCTGCGCGTATTCGATGCGGCGGTGGAGAAGGCATACAAAGGCAAACGGCGTGTGGCGTGGTATGAAGTTTTCGCGGGCGAAAAGGCAAAAGCGAAATTTGATAACTGGCTGCCTGATGACACCGTCGGCGCCCTTCGCGAATTTCGCGTCGCCATCAAAGGTCCGCTCACCACGCCCGTCGGCGGCGGCATCCGCTCGCTGAACGTGGCGCTGCGCCAGATCCTCGATCTCTATTGCTGTGTGCGCCCGGTGAAATACTACAAAGGTGTGCCGTCCCCGGTCAAGAACCCCGAACGCATGGATGTCGTCATCTACCGCGAGAACACGGAAGATGTTTATGCGGGCATCGAATGGGAGCAGGGAACCGCGGAATGCGCGCGCCTGATTGAGTTCCTCAACAAGGACATGCTGAAGGGTGGCAAGAAGCAGATCCGGCTCGATTCCGGCGTCGGCATTAAACCCATTTCAGTCACTGGAACCAAGCGCTTAGTTCGCATGGCAATTCTTCATGCAATCGAGACTGGCCGCAAGAGCGTGACCCTGGTCCACAAAGGAAATATTCAAAAATTTACCGAGGGCGCATTCCGCAAGTGGGGGTACGAACTTGCCACCGAAGAATTTCGCGACCAGGTGATTACCGAGCGTGAGAGTTGGATTGTCGACAACAAAGATAAGAATCCGAATCTGACAACAGCGCAGAATGCGGAACTGGTCGAGCCCGGAATGGAATTCGCTCCGCCGGCATTTCGCCAGGCGGTTGAACAGGAAGTAAAAGAAGTGCTCGACCGCATCTACGGCACTCATGGCAAGGGCCAGTGGAAGAAGAAAATCATGATCAACGACCGCATTGCGGATTCAATTTTCCAGCAAGTGGTCACGCGTGCCGATGAATATTCCGTATTGGCCACGCCGAATTTGAACGGCGATTATATTTCGGACGCTTGCGCCGCGCAGGTCGGCGGTCTCGGCATCGCACCCGGTGCGAACATCGGCGATGGATACGCTATCTTCGAAGCCACGCACGGCACGGCGCCAAAGTATGCCGACAAAGACGTCATCAATCCGGGCTCGGTGATGCTGTCGGGCGTAATGATGTTTCGTTTTTTGGGATGGAACGAAGCCGCCGATCTCATCGAGCGCGGAATGGAGCGCACCATCCTGCAGAAGAAAGTCACCTATGATTTCGAACGCTTGATGGAAGGTGCCACCAAAGTAAGAACCAGCCAGTTTGCGGACAGCATCATTGAAAACATGGGAGCGGTGGTTTTCGCCGAGACAAGATAACAGCTCAACTACAGAGGCACTGGGTAAATCATTTTTCTCCCCCTGGGTTTTACCCTGTGCGACCCTGTGCCCTCTGTGTTAAAGGGGTCTAGGATTTCCAGAAAGGATTCATCCATGCGTAAGAAAGTCACCATCGTAGGTTCAGGAAACGTAGGCGCCACGGCGGCCCACTGGATCGCGTCCAAAGAACTGGCTGACGTTGTCCTCATCGACATCATCGAAGGCGTCCCTCAGGGCAAGGGCCTGGATCTGCTCGAAGCCATGCCCATCGAAAAGCGCGACTCCTATATCACCGGCACCAATGATTACAAAGACACAGCGAATTCCGACATTGTCGTCATCACTGCGGGCATCCCGCGCAAGCCCGGCATGAGCCGCGACGATCTCCTCAACACGAATTACGGCATTATGAAAGCCGTAGTGGGCGAAGTGGTGAAATATTCGCCCAACTGCATTCTGATTATTGTTTCGAACCCGCTCGATGCCATGGCCCAAGCCGCCTACAAGCTCAGCGGCTTCCCGCGTGAGCGCGTCATCGGCATGGCCGGCGTGCTGGATTCCGCCCGCTTTCGCGCGTTCATCGCCGATGAATTGAAAGTCAGCGTGGAGAACGTGACCGCATTCGTCCTCGGCGGCCACGGCGATACCATGGTTCCGCTGCCGCGCTATTCCACCGTCGCAGGGATTCCGATTACGGAGTTGATTGAGAAATCCCGCCTCGAAGCCCTGGTGCAGCGCACTCGCGACGGCGGCGCGGAGATTGTGAAGTATCTCAAGACGGGGTCTGCTTACTACGCGCCTTCGGCCGCCGCAACAGAAATGGTCGAGGCAATCCTCAAAGACAAGAAAAAGATTCTCCCCTGCGCCGCTTACCTCCAAGGCGAGTACGGTATTACCGGCCTCTACGTTGGCGTGCCGGTGAAGCTAGGCGCTAAAGGCATAGAGCAGATCATAGAGATAAAACTGACTGCGGAAGAAAAAGCCAGCCTCGACAAGAGCGCCGCGGCGGTGAAGGAGTTGGTAAGTGTGATTGGCGTCTGATTAGGAGGATTTGTGACGCGTGAAGCCCAGCTGCTCAGCGGAATCATTCTCGTGACTGTTCCATCGATTCAATACGGTGGATATTTTTTGCTGACCTCCCTCATGGACAAAAGCAGCGGTTACATGGACAATCCGCTGCGCCAGAATTTCTTCCGTGCCGGGCATGCGCACGCGGGCGTGATCGTCATTCTCTCCCTGGTGTGCCAGGTCTTGGCGGACGCTGCGCTTCTTCCTTCTTGGTTACTGTGGACCGCCCGAATCGCCGTTCCGCTGGCCGCAATTCTCATCCCCGCAGGATTCTTCTTGTCCATGTTGTCACCCACCGCTGTTCAACCCAGCAGCGTAGTGGGACTAATCTATGTCGGCGCTGTAGCGCTCGCCACCGGAGTTTTGCTGCTTGGAGTGGGTCTGATAAGATCGGCCATCTCAGGATAAGAGCCCGCAGAGTGCGAAGCAAAAACTTCGCGAAGGCGCGAAGTAGTCATGCTTTCCCGGCTCGATGCGGTGAGTAATGGTATAGCTCGGCTTCCCGATTGGGTGCGATTCCGAGTGATTCGAAAAGGCTAAAGGATCTCGACCGCATAAACCTGTCCACGTGCGCTGCCGCGAAATCGCGGCAAGGAGCACATTCGCAGACGTCCGGTGACCCTGACGACACGCGGCTAAACAACTCCCGCGTTATGGCCGCATCGCAATTGAGCTCCCAGCGGGCGAACGTGATTCGCATCATTCGGGACGTCTTTTTCCTTCACACCTTTTCGATCATAACGGCTTCACTATCGCATTATTGTTCGGGGGCCAATCGCGCCCGGTCCCAATTGACCATGGTCATTGACCACGGTATAACCAAGCCATGAAGGAAGTCGCCATCTCGGAGTTCAAGGCCAAGTGCCTCGGCATCTTGGAAGAGGTCCGCAAAACCGGCAGGCCCATTCGCGTCACCCGCTTCGGCAAGCCGGTGGCCGAGGTGATTCCTCCATCTCCCGGAGAGACAACCGGAAGGCGGCTCGGATCCATGGTCGGAACTGGCAAAATCTTAGGAGACATTGTTGGCCCAACCGGCACCTGGGACGATTGGGAAGCCTCCCGGTGAAGCTGCTTCTTGACACTCACATCTGGCTCTGGAGCACACTCGAGCCACAGCGTCTTACCCGCCGCGTGGAAAAGGCGCTGGCAGATCCTGCGAATGAATTATGGCTGTCTCCGGTTAGCGTGAGTGAATTGATTGTATTGCTCCGCAAAGGACGTCTTAGGCTGCCGAACGACGTTGCGGCGTGGGTTGCCAAGACTATACAAGACTTGGAACTCACAGAAGCGCCCTTCACAGTTGAAGTGGCGCTCGCCATATCTTCAATAAACTTTCCACACTCTGATCCCGCCGATCACTTTCTTGCAGCTACCGCAAAAGTGTTTGACCTGACACTCGTCACCTCAGCTGAAAAGCTGATCGCGGCGACGGGGATTAAGGTATTAGGAAACCGTTAATAAGCGAGCCTTAGACCCGCTCGATCACCACCTTCTTCACCACCACGTCCTTGTTCGGTTTGTCCTGGCGTCCGCGCGGGACTTCGGAAATCTTCTTAACAATGTCCTGTCCTTCAACCACCTCGCCGAAAATTGTGTGCTTGCCCGTAAGCCACGTGGTAGGTGCGACGGTAATGAAAAACTGCGAACCATTGGTGTTGGGACCGGCATTCGCCATTGCCAATAGCCCCGGCTTGTCGAGCTTGTGGGGCGAACCCTTGGTTTCGTCTTCGAACTGGTAGCCCGGGCCGCCCATGCCCGTCCCTTGCGGATCGCCGCCCTGGATCATGAAGTCCGGAATCACACGATGAAAAATCGTTTCGTCATAAAGCCGGTCTTTGGATTTCTTGCGTGTCGAGGGATGCGTCCACTCGCGCTTGCCTTCGGCAAGTTCCACAAAGTTGGCTACGGTTTTCGGCGCTTCTTTTTCGAAGAGGCGGCATACGATGTTGCCTTCGCTGGTTTCAAATGTGGCGTACAGTCCTGGTTGGCGGGTCATAAAGTCCTTTCAGCTGTTGGTCGTTCTTAGTCTTGTGTGCGGCCAGCCCCAAGCCTGCCCTGAGCGAAGTCGAAAGGGGCCGTCCAGCCTGGCAGAGCCCAGGCGTTGCGAGTGAACGTTTTTACTGTGGCTTCGTTGCGCCGGCTGCCGGCTTACTCGTGGGAGTCGCGGACTTGGCCGCGGAGGCAGCCGCCCCGCTGCGAACAATCTTGATGTGAATAATCTTCACCGGCCGAAACGGCCTGTTATTGCTGGGATCGTTGGCTCTGCGAGCAATATCCTTGACGAGCGCAACGGTCGCGTCGTCGCACTGGCCGAAGATCGTGTAGTTCCCGTTCAGGTGCGGCGTGGCCACCTCGGTGATAAAAAACTGCGAACCGTTGGTATCTGGGCCGGAGTTCGCATAGGCGAGGCGTCCAGCTTTATCGAACAGCAGGTCGGAGGAAACTTCATTCTTAAACTTATACCCGGGATCGCCCGTTCCATCGCCTGCGGGATCGCCGCCCTGAATCATGAAATCAGGAATTACGCGATGAAAAATCGTGCCGTCGTAGAGGGGAACGCCGTGCTTGGTGACTCCTTTGACCGTCTTCCAGTCTTTGGTCCCGGTGGCGAGCCCGATAAAATTTTCCACCCCAGTCGGTGCTTTGTCCGGAAACAGCGTACAAGTCATGTTCCCCACGCTGGTTTCAATGATCGCGGTAGGTTGACCGGTCGCTGCATGGTGCACGGGCGGCTTGGTCGGCGGCGCAGCCTGAGAACTCGACTGAGCCCAGGTGAGCGCCGTCATAGAAAGCAAAAGAGGAATTGTAAAAACCTCGCGCATGATTGCTCCTCGGATGTGCATGTCGTACAAATCGTTTGCGGCAACGTTGCATTGTACGACAGGAGACGACGGCCAGAGAAGCCAGGTCGCACCGGCATCAATGAGACTGAGACTGCAGCTCATGGCTAACGGTCTCGACTTGACGAAAAACGCGCAGCAGGTTCCCACCGAGTATTTTCTTGATGTCCTCCGCGCTGTATCCGCGATCAAGCAGGGCCTGCGTAATTTTGGGCAAGTCTGCCGCTGAGTCCATCCCCCGCGGCGTTGCTCCGCTGACTCCGTCGAAATCAGATCCCAGCCCGACGTGATCCACGCCGGCAATTTTGGCGATGTGATCGATGTGGTCAATCAACACTTTGAACGGCGGCCGCGGAATCTTCGCCATCCACGCCCGTTCCATCCGGTCTACCTCAACGTAGCTGACCGGTTTGCCCTGGGCCTTCAAGGAGTCAATATATTTCTGGATTGCCACCGCCTGATCTTTCGCCTGCGCTTCCACCGCTTTGCGATAGTCCTCATCAAGGAAGCCGGAGAAAAAGTTCACCTGCACGACCCCACCGTTCTTGGCGACGGCGCGCAGCATATCGTCCGTCATGTTGCGCGGCGCATTCACCAGGGCGCGCGCCGAGGAGTGCGACGCGATCACCGGAGCCTTAGTGGTGGCGATTGCGTCCCAGAAAGTTTTGTCCGCGACGTGCGAGATGTCCACCATCATGCCAAGCCGATTCATCTCCAGTACGACTTGTTTACCGAAATCAGTGAGCCCGTTGTGGTGCTGTATCTTAGCGTCGTTGATATCGCCGGAGGAATCCGCCCACTCATTGGTGTTTGACCACGACAGCGTCATATAGCGCACGCCCAGCCGGTAGTAGTTGCGCAACAGGTGCATGTCGTTTTCGATGGAGTGGCCGCCTTCGATTCCCATAAGCGCGGCAAGTTTGTGTTCGCCATGAGCGCGCTCAATGTCCGCGACGGAAAAAGCCATCATCATTCGATCCGGATGACTCGCTGCCTGCTCGTACACGGAGTCAATCAGATCGAACGTGTGCTGTGCAAAATGGCCCTTATTGGTTTCGGGATCTACCCAGATGGAGAAGAACTCTGCCCCGAGATTGCCGCGTTGAGCTTTGTCGAGGCTGAGGTGGCCAACGTCATGAGGATCGGTTGAGCCGATATCGAAGCCGTCGTCGAGAAAGCGTTGCGGCGTGTCGGCATGGGTGTCAACGACGATCGCCGACTCCTGAATAACGCGGGCCTGCGGGCCGACGATAATGTCTGAGGGAGTGGAGGACTGGGCCAGTGAAGAAACAGTCAGGGCCAGATACCCGAGCAGGAGAAGACCGAAACGAGTCATAGTTGCGCGCTGTAGCAATATCCATCGCATGCGAGCACGATTGTATCGGAAAGCGTTCTCCAAGAAACAGGGTCAGCTAACCACTGCGAGCGCTTGCTGGATGCAGGTCTCCAGCGGTTGTCCGGTGTCGATCACGGTTTTGGGCAAGGTAATTGCCTCGAATCGGGATCGCACCTCCAGATAAAGCTGAGAGTTTCGATTGCCCGCGGGATGCGCGTTTAGCGCGGAATGTTCCTCAAGCCGGTGCCTGGCCACTTCTTCGGTGCACACACACTCGAGGATGCGCCAGGTCTGGCGCAGGGAAGCGGCGGCATTCAACACGTTGTCTATCTGATAGCGCCGCGAGAACGGCCGTCCGTCGAAAAAAAGAATGCGCTCCGGATTCCTCTGCAGAAGATAGCCCGCAGTCTCCAGCATCGCTGCCAAACAGAAATCATCCTGCCGCGAAGAGTATTCGATTTCTTGCACCGAAAAAAGTGCATGGCGAATCTCGTCCTTGCCGAGCACGCGCCCAGCGGTGCGGGCCGCTAGTTCGCGGGCCAGTGTAGTTTTGCCGGTGCCAGGAAGGCCCGCCATGAGCACGATCATCGAATTATTAGAGCACGATCGGTTGGAGCACGTGCACAGGCCAAGTCATGAATCGCGCCGACTCGCGGAATCATCCATTCGATTGAAGCGTTGCCGTTTGATCACACCGGAGGTACAACATGCCGCTAGTACGAATTTCCCTGCGAGAAGGCAAAAGCGAACAGTATCGAAAGGCGGTTGCTGATGGCGTACATCGAGCCATGGTCGAGGGCGCCGCCGTACCAGAGCAGGACCGGTTCCAGATCATAACCGAGCACCCACCCAGCGGTCTTATCTACGATCCGACTTACTTGGGCATACAACGCACAAACGACATCGTCATGGTTCAGATTACGTTATCAACCGGGCGTAAACTCGCGCAGAAGCGCCAGCTGTTTAAACGTATGGCAGAGATCCTTGCGGAAAATCCGGGCCTCCGGCCGCAGGATCTAATGATCAATCTGGTGGAAGTCGCGTGGGAGAACTGGTCCTTCGGAAACGGCGAAGCGCAATATACGGTATGAGGAGTTAATTTGCTGCCGCAGTGTCGGCCATCATGGTGGCTGGCTCCGGGCGCTCCATCGGAACGAAGTCTTGAGTTTCGCGCCAATCCGCATAACGACCAGAAACCATAATGTGGAAGACCCACTGGTGGCGCTCTTCCTCAGGCTCAACCAGGCCGAGAGCCTTCATGTAGAACAGGTATTGCTCCATCCAGTGAACCTGTTGCCGGGTCATTCCGCGGCGTTGCAAATCCACTGTGAGGCCCGCGAGATGCGACGAAGCGGTATCGCCATCTGCGGGTGCGGCGTTGCGATTGTGCCGTCGCAGCTTTTTCTGAACCTTTACTGTTCGCACCGCCGAGTTCACCTGAATCTGCTCGTGAAAGCGATGATAATACGCTTGCGAAAGATCCTGCACGAAGTCGCGCGTCCATGGACGGCAGTACCGCCGCGACGCATCGAGCCGCGGATCAAAGCGCAAAGAGTCACCCGCAAGAATCGGCTGCAGTGCACCGCTGGCCTTTAGAGCTTCCAGTTCATCGTCATCCTGAATGCGCGGCAATTCCATGCGGTCGACTTCTGCATTCTGCAACAAGAGAGATTCGCGCGATGGACGGAACATCGGATTCCACAGCGTCCAATGCAACCGGTGGCGCCTGGCATGATGGAGGGCCTTATGCACCGTGGTCGTCGCCCCAAACAGCGGACTGCCTACGCAGGCCAGTAACGCAAGCAAGATCAGGCGGCGCTGTAAGTTTAATTTCAAGAATTAGTCTCGTAGCCAGCCACAGAATTTAACACTGTAACTGTCCGGCCATTCTAAGCCTTGCTGTCAACTGCTCCAACGTTTGTTGTCAAAACGCCGTTACGGGCGTTATCAATAGTCATCTCTTTAAACTGGTTACCCCTTGGTTACTCCTGCATCCCGAAACGGTGCTCACCCCAACTAGCAGCACGCCAAACGCCATCCCTGCGCGGGGATTACGGCTAACTCATGTGCCCGTAGGGCAGACAGTTAGCGCTCATTAGATACAGAAGAGGGTCTCTCCGTTGTGGCGGAAGTGACAAAAATCAGCGTCGGACAGGTCAATCCCCAAGGGGTCAGCCGTACTCTGTGTTCCCTGTGACCCCTGCTAGAGATCTTCTTCAGCGCCGGAAAAGCTCACTCAGAGCTTGTTTCATGACCTCTCCACCCACTTCGGAGATGGCCTTGGTCAGGGGAATATCCTTAGGGCAGACCTCGACGCAGTTCTGCGCATAGCCGCATTCCTGGATCCCGCCGTCGCCCATCAGCGCCGCCAGTCGCTCGTGCTTGAGCGCGTGGCCCGTAGGGTGCGTATTAAACAGTTGCACCTGCGCGATAGTAGCTGCGCCCACAAAGCCTGTCTCTTCATTGAACTGCGGGCAAGCCTCCATGCAGCAGCAGCAGGAAATGCAGCGCGAGAGAGGATAAGCCTGCTCCTGCTGCTCTGCCGTCACGCGCGGCCCGGGGCCGAGGTCGTACGTGCCGTCGATCGGAACCCACGCCTTGACGGCCTTCAGGTTCTCAAAAATCACGCTGCGGTCCGTCGCCAGATCGCGAACCACAGGAAACTTGGAAAAAGGCTCTAGTCTCACCGGCTTTTCAAGATGGTCAATCAAAGCCGAGCAAGCCATGCGCGCCCTTCCATTGATGAGCATGGCGCACGACCCGCAGACTTCCTCCAGACAATTGGAATCATAAGTGATCGGAGTAGTGGCCTTGCCCTCGCGGGTAACAGGATTGGCAGCGATTTCCATGAGCGAGGAGATCACGTTCATGCCGGGATGCCACGCAAGTTCGAACTCCTCCCAGTACGACTTGGAGGTTGGATTGTTCTGGCGCTTGATTTTGATGATGACGGATTTATTAGCCATTAGCTTTTAGTTCTTAGCCCTAACTTAAACGCTGTCATTCTTCTCGGAGCGAAGAACCTGTAAAATCTGCGAGTGGCGGCAGGTTGCATGGGTCTTTTGCTGCGCTCAGGATGACAAAAAGTTATTTCTTCCCAAATTCATCTTGCTTGCCGCCATCCCGTGGCAGCGTGCATGCGGCGCCTCACGTGGGAGCGAACATTCCGTATGCGATGATCACCGCTCCCAAACCGAGGCCAAGCCACTGATGCTCCAGAATTCCTGAGACGGCCACAAAGACGCCAAATCCCGCAGTCAGCCAGCGTCGAATTCTGCCGAAGGTGATGACGCTCGTCTCCATCCTACTTCGCAGCGTCATGCTTCCTCACCCTTGGCGGAATCAACGACACCTACACCGGCTCCAACCTCTAACCTCGCACTGTCGACGCTCAAAGCTTTGCGCATCTGTCGGGAAGTATATATCGAGGCTGATCAGCCCTTTCCAAAAACAAAAATCCCCGCAACAAAAGCAGCTTACACAGCACAGTGTGCTTGTGTCTCGTCACCGCAACTTCGTAGGTGGTTCTACGCGGACAAAAATCTTCTCCCGCCTATGGTGCTTACCCGAGTCGACCTCTCGATTTCCGGTGAAGTGCTGATCGAGTATTTCGCAGGCTTGCATGTCGGTGACATCAACCAGACGCCTCCTGGAATGCGGCTGCCGCTTCGTCCGCCGACTTGCCAGAAAAGCAATCTGACGATTCCATTCTGAATGCCGTAGTCATGAGGTTCAAGGATTCGGTCGTTGCCTTGGTAATTGAACTCGAGCAACTGTTTGTTCCTATGGGACTCCGAAGCCTTTGATCCAGTTCTTGATCGACCCCCATTCAATTGGCTTCTTTATTTCACCGCGTCATACTTTCTCGGCCTGGGCGGAATCAGCGAAACATCCACCGGCTCGAACTCAAATCTTGGCTCGTCCGCATCCGGAGCGAAATATGCCTTCGTCGTCTTCAGAAAATTCTTGTCGTCGCGGTCAGGGAAGTCCGGCTTGTAATGCGCACCGCGCGATTCATCCCGCAGGCGCGCGCCCTGGGCCACCACCCTCGCCAACTGCAGCATGTTGTAAAGTTGGCGGGTGAAGACCACGCTGGTATTCGCCCACTGCGTGCGATCGCTGAGGTTCACTTTGCGGAAGCGTTCCAGCATCTCAACCAGCTTCGCATCCGTCTGCTGCAAATTCTTGTTGTAGCGGATGACGGTGCAGTCCTTGGTCATCAGTTCACCAAGTTCGCGCCACAGCCGGAACGGATTCTCCGTGCCCTGGTTGTTCATCAACAGGGAATTGCTCTCTTCCTGCTTCTTCTTCTCAGCCTCGAAAACTCCGTTGCCATCAGGCAGAGCCTGCAAGCCCCGCGCATACTTCACCGCATTCGGCCCAGCAATCCCTCCGCCATAAATGCACGATACCAGCGAGTTCGCGCCCAGCCGATTCGCGCCATGGTACTGATACTCGCACTCGCCCGCCGCGAAGATGCCAGGAATATTCGTAGCCTGCTTGAAATCCACCCACAGCCCCCCCATGGTGTAATGCATGCCGGGGAAAATCTTCATGGGTGTGTCGCGTGGATCGTCGCCCACAAACTTTTCGTAGATTTCGAGAATGCCTTCCAGCTTACGATCGAGAATCTTGCGGTCGATGTGCGTCAGGTCGAGATAAACCATCGGCTTGCCGTCGATGCCGAGGTTGTGCTCGTAGACAACTTTGAAAATCGCCCGCGTAGCGATGTCACGCGGTACAAGGTTGCCATATTTGGGATACCACTCTTCCAGAAAATACCAGCGCTCAGTTTGCGGAATCGACTTCGGATCACGATTATCGCCTGGCTTCTTCGGCACCCAGACGCGCCCGCCCTCGCCGCGCGCCGATTCCGACATCAAACGCAGCTTGTCCTCGCCAGGAATGCAAGTGGGATGCACCTGGATGAATTCGCCGTTGGCGTAGAAGCAGCCCTGCTGGTAGAGCGCGGATTGCGCCGAGCCCGTACACACAACGGAATTTGTCGACTTACCGAAGATCGCTCCGTTGCCGCCAGTCGCGATGATAATCGCGTCCGCAGGGAAGGTCCGGACCTCCATGCTACGCAAGTCCATGGCACAGACGCCGCGGCAGACACGGTTCCCGTCGAGAACCGCAGAAAGAAATTCCCAGTGCTCGTATTTCTTTACTTTGCCTTCGGATTCGTAGCGTCGAACCTGCTCATCGAGCGCGTAGAGAAGCTGCTGTCCGGTTGTAGCTCCAGCGAACGCCGTGCGGTTATACAATGTCCCTCCGAAGCGGCGAAAATCGAGCAGACCTTCAGGCGTGCGATTGAAGGGAACACCCATGCGGTCGAGCAGATCGATGATACCCGGCGCGGCCTCGCACATATCTTTGACCGGAGGCTGGTTCGCCAAAAAATCGCCGCCGTAAACCGTGTCGTCAAAGTGTATCCACGTAGAATCGCCTTCGCCTTTCAGATTTTTGGCCGCATTGATGCCACCCTGCGCGCACACCGAATGAGAACGCTTCACCGGAACGATGGAAAAAAGATCGACGTTCGCGCCCATCTCGGCAATCTTGATGACAGCCGACAATCCGGCAAGGCCGCCACCTATCACGATAATTTTCGGAGTTGCTGCCATCTTCACCGCACCGGCTTTCCGTAAGTTGGCGTTTCGGGTTTTGCGGCGCGGCTGGATTGCATGGCGGACGTCCCCGGCTCCGCGGGCGATTGCGGGAAGCGAACCCGGAAGGTATACAAACTTGCGAGCCCGACCATGCTTATCAACACAAAAAATCCCATGCACACGGCCAGAGACCTCCGCCGCGCCCTTTCGCCGGATGTAATTCCCCACTTGGCGGCGAAGAGCCAAATACCGTAAGCCAAGTGCCAGCAAGCGGCGATCAGTCCCACGATATAAAAGGCGAGCAACGCGGGGTTCATCAGTTCGGCCTGCACTTTAACGAACGAGGCGTTGGGATAAGCATGAAGATCGATTCCGCTAAAACGCATTGTCCACGTATGCCAAACGATATAAACGAATGCGATACCGCCGGTCCAGCGCTGCAGTGTGTACATCCAATTTCCGGTCCAGGGATATTCCACCGTGTTCCCGTCGCCCCGATACCAGATATAAAAGCCGTAAAGCCCGTGGAACGCAATTGGCAGCCAGATTCCGAACAGTTCGAGAAAAAATACCAGGGGAAGATTACCGAGAAAACTTACCTGCCGGGCGTAAGCGTCGGGACCGCTGATCGCGGTGGAGTTGGAAATCAGAATATGCTCGAAAAGAAAAGCGCCCACGGGAACGATACCCGAGAGCGAATGCAGGCGGCGCAAAAGAAACGACGTACCCTGTCCCGCTCGCAGGGGCGCCACTCCGGGAGCTGCGCCCGGCGCTACACGGGGAGCAGTAGAACTGGCTGACGCCACGAAAGCTCCTTATGATTTGTATACGTTCCTAAGCTATTGTTTGCTGGTGCGTTCGATGATGGCAAAATAACTTTTTATTATCCGGCGGCAAGTGAAGTGAAGTCAAGAAAGCAATCGAGGAACGTCCGCCAAGAAATCATCGCACCATCTTAGAAAATCACGAAACGCACGACCACGGTGGCTGTATTTGGCTTTTTCTTCCGGCTCTAGCTCCGCGAAAGTTTTCTTGATCTGGGGAAAATAAAACAGCGGATCGTACCCAAAGCCATTCGTGCCCCGCGGGGCGTCAAGGATGGTACCCTCCGCCGTTCCGCGAAATGTAGCCAGCGTCTTGCCGTCACGCGCCGCAGCCAGCACGCAAACAAATCTTCCCGTGCGTTTATCGGGTAGAACGTTTTTCAGTTCGTGCAAAACACGGGCATTGTTAGCTTCGTCGTCGGTGTTGGCATCGGCGTCGTGCGGTTCTTTATTTTGCAAATCAGGCGCGGCGTAGCGGGCGGAATGCGCTCCAGGAGCGCCCTTCAAAGCGTCAATCTCCAACCCCGAGTCGTCGGCAACCACCAGTTCTCCGGGAACATGTTTACCGTAAGCTTCGGCCTTCTTGCGGGCATTGGCTTCGAATGTAAGGCCATCCTCTACAACGGAGGGCAGGGAAGCGAAGTTAGGAATGCCGGCGATTTCTATTCCGTACCGCAACGCGGCGCCGGCGAAATCGCGCAGCTTGCCCGGGTTGGAAGTAGCAATGAGGATTTTCCGCATGAAGCGCTTCGCCACCGTACTGCGGCACGAATTTTAGGGCACACTATGATGCCGTGGAGATTTCCGCAACGAGACCAGCACAAAAACGATTGCCACCATCGAAATCCATGCTCCCACAGTGCGATCCCATGTGCGAACAAAAATAATCTGTACCCGGTTCGTTCCCGCTTCCACGGGGATCAGCATCTCTCCCGTGCCTTCGCGCGTGCCCGCCTGCACGATCCGCCCATTCACCTCCACTCGCCACGCCGGATAATTAAACAGATGCAAAGTGAGACGATCGGCTGCCGACATCTCCGCCGTAAATTGTTTCCGTTCCGCACGCCAATCGGAGACGCGGATCGTGGCCCGAGCCGGTCCCTCCACCGTCACGCGGCGTGCATCTTTTTTCACGGCGGAAGGATCGGCCCCTGCAGGCGTGTATTCATCGGTGCCTTCATATCCCGTGCCGGTCGCCATATTGTCCCGAATCTCCCGCAGATCGGCACGAGTGTCCCACCAAGGGGGCTGAAAGTGATGCCACGCGAAAGCGACGACGCACAGCATTGCCAGGTACAGCGCCGCGCGCGCGGGCCATTTTTTTATTCCTAACACCGTGAACAATGTGAAGGGAACGCCGAGGCATAGCGTCCAGCGCCAGGGAAACTGCATGAATCGCATCTTCGGAAGAATAGTCCAAAGGGGATTGGACAGGGAGACCATGAACAAAGTACAAATCGCGGCCCACGTCGCGAGCACGTACCCGAGCTCGCGATTGTGCCTGAGCCAGCGTCGCGCTGCCCCAGCTGCAACCATTGTCAAAACGATCTCGGCGACAACGACCCAGGAGATGACACGGTTAAAAGCATCATGATCCGCGTCCTCGGTATGAACGAACAGAAAGTTATCCAGCGGACGCGATCCCGCCGATACCGACTGCGCAATGTTCACCCACCGCTGTTCATAGATCGCTGGAAACAAATAGAACGCGGCCAGTGCCGCGCCCAGCACAACGGCAATCGAGCCGGTCAGCAGAATGCGGGCGGAGCGCCTCCGCCAGGCGATGACCACAATCAGCAGCGCCAGCGAATAATGAATCATCACCGCTGCCGGCGCGTTCACCAGCCACGAAGCGGCCAAAAGCAGCGCCAGCAAAGCGGTCGCGCGCTGGCCCTTTTCATCCCGCAACAAAAGCAACAACAGCAAGGGCAGTAACGACGCAGCCAGTAATTCGGCGAACGCGCTTCGCCAGTAGACGATCACCAGATGATATGGGTTGACAGCGTACAGCGCTGCGGCGAAGGTTGCGTCGCGTCGGTCACACCACTGACGCGCCAGCATGAACATGGAGACGCCCGCCGCGACCAGCGCCAGCCAAATGTAAATATCGGAAACGACTATCCAGGGAAAGATTGCGCTTAGTGCCGCTCCCAGAGTCCACGACGCTGGCGGGTAAAAGATGAACCGGGGTTCGCCATAGGCGAAGTGCGCCAGCGCCGCCCAGCGCGGATAGACAATACCTTGTTTCCATTCCGAGAGAACTTCCAGCCAGCTGTAGAGATGGAACTCCACATCGTGGCCGGAAGGCGTTCCGAGAAAGAAGAATGGAAGTTCAACCGTTAAGGCCGCCGCGGCGATAGAAAGAAGCGGCGTCCATGTGAGGTCGATGCGTCGCTCACCGAACTGCACTGCGGGCGACGTTGCGCCGTCAGAGTGCCCGGATTTTCCGATAGTTGCCAGCTTCGCTTACCAGCCTCCGTGCGGAGACACTTATCTCAAGTTGCTGTACATGTTCGCACAACGGGTGGAACGACGCACGAACCACAACGGCAACGACGTAGCCTCTTTCTGGGCGCGCCTCTATTCATCCACATTTAATATTCCTGAAACCATCCCACAATAATCATGAGCTACCGTACTCGCATTGGGGTGGAACAGACCACGGAGACTGAAGGGCCCGAGCCAGACGGGGCCGGGTTCTTCGCCTCTCCGCAAGCAACCCTGCAGGCCCCTCCCGCATTCCGCTACTGCCGCTGCCAGATTGTTCCTGCCCGTGCGCTAGTCTCGAAAGTTCTCCCGCCACCTGCCACGAGATTAGCGCCGATCTTTTGGAAAAAGTGGGTGTACTGGAGAGAAGCGAGCGAGCTGCCATTGGAAAACAAAAAAGAAGAAGAGGGAAAAGAGACTAAGTGGCGACGGTCTCGCCGGATCGCTGGCGGCGGAGTTCCTCAAGAAAATCATCCTCTTGCATGGTGGTTGCTTGGCGCAACAGTTCAAGCAAGGGATCTTGCAAGTCTTCGTTCTCCGCGAATTCATTCCCGGCACCTGGAGCGGATTCGAACTGGCTCAGGTCTGCGGTTAAAGCGCGCGGAGAAACGCTCATTTCGAGCATGGATTCAGGGCAGCTGCGGAGAAAGCTGATCAGGTTGCCGACTTGCGCACGCTGCTCAGGCGTGCGTGAAGGGAATTCCACTCCCATCCCGTAACTCGGATGCGTAACCCGCACCATTCCTTCCGTGTGCACCGCCATTTCGTCGGTACGAAGGCAAAGGTCCACTAAGGCATGTTCGGGGAAGGGAGAATCGGTTTCCACGTAGCACCCGCCCAGACTCAAGTCAGTCAGCTTGCAGTGGGGAACGGTTTCTTCCTCCCCTGCTCCCTGGGTCGAGGCAGCTGCCTGCAACCATACTTGAAGTTGGGCTTTAATTGATTCGTCCAAGTCCAGGAAGTGGACGCCGGTTTGCCCGTTCGGGTTCGCCCAAGCCACCTGCCCGTGAGCATCAATTTCGAGGGACGCGTCGGGCAGTTTGAAGCGGAATTTCAGCAGCGCCCCTGAAGCCTGCGGTTCGGCGGTCAGAACGTCCATACCAGTTTCGCTGAGATCCAGAAGAATCCCTTCAAGCTTGCGAGTATCTGGCAGAGTGAGTTCCACCGGAGCCTGCACCGGAACGCGGTAAGCGCACCGGCGTTCGCGATTCAGCAGGGCGGTCACCGCCCGTAGTCCGGCCTTCGCCTTATCTTCGGAGAGGGGCTTATACAGAACGAAATGCGCCCCGCCGCTCAGAATGTCCCGAGCTTTGAGGCGTTCCGCCACTAGTGCCACCGTGACGAGGGGATTTCCGGAGTTCAGCCTGCGCCCTTCCGCAAACACTTCGGCAGCTGCCGTAGCGTCTTCGAAATCGATTATCAGCGCATCGAATTTCTGCTGGCGAATTCGATCAATCGCAGCCGCCAGGTCGCTGAACCGCTCCATCGCGATCCCGGATGCCGGCATCACCCGGCCCAGGATCTCGCAAGCGGAATCGTCTGTGGAAATCAACAGCGCAAGAAGTGTCATAACTGGAATCCCCGCCTCCGCCAGGCGAGTCTATGGCCAACGAGGCGCCGTAGGCCGAGCTGCCTTGGGACCGGCCGAACCTGCGCCCGCTTTCGCGGCCATAGCGTCGGAGCCCGGCGAAGCTTCGTCAACTTCCGTCAATACTGCGTTGTCTTCATCGTCATTCTCTGCGAGCAAGGGAGCCACCTCGCGGAGCTTCTCCGCCGCCTGCTGGAGCATCTCGATCTGCTTCCCCAGTTGAGCGTACCTGGTCTGCTTCTGCCGCAACACCTCATGGATATCTTTCATACGACCCCCAATGGCGAATGTAAGGACGGGGGGCCATGGGCGTCAACGCTAATCCCCGCGTGCGGGTTACTGCGGTAATTGGAGACGCGTCCAAGAAACGTGCATGGAAGGTGGTTTTCGAGGCCGATTAAGGAATCTGATGAGGCGAAAAACAAAGCGAAAGCCTCGCAGAACGCGAGGCTTTCGAGAGGCGGATTGAAAATGACTTAGGCTTTCAGCTTGCGGTGTAATGCGCCGGCCAAACCAAGCAAACCGGTTCCCAACAAGCCGAGGGTGCCCGGCTCAGGAACGGTGGTGATGTTGGTATCTCCGCTGGAGATGTTAGTGCTTCCGCCGAAGAAACCTTTGCCGGTATTAATCGTCAACTGAACGGTCGCGCCATATACGGTCGAGCCGTTAAACCAGGTGCCGGAAATCTGACCGTTGAGTTCGTAGTTGTGCGTGCTGTTGCCCAACGTAACCAGGGTCCAAGTCACCGGACCAGTGAACGAACCTTTGAAAATCGTGCCGCTCGGAATGCCGTCGGTACCGTTGCCGGTTATAATGAAGCTGCCACCGCTAGCAAAGGTTCCGCCCGTCTGCAAGCTTCCGCCAGACAGCGCGCCGGTCGAAAAGCTCAAGTTTCCCAGACCGCCTGTAACCAAGCCTAGACCATTTAGGCCGTTAACCGCGATGAGTTCAGAGGTGCCGAGAGTTAATCCAGCAGAACTCCCCGAAAGGACCCCACCGCTGTTGGTGAAGTCCACTGAACCGGCAAACGCCGCTAGTGGCAGAGCCATAGCAAATAAAGCCATCAAAACCATCCGCTTCATAACTGTCTTCCTCCTGAACCTAGGTAAACCTAAGTGGTCAACGGGGCAGAATTCCACTGCACCAGCTGTCTACTCTGCACCCCTCATGCCAAACTAAAACAATCCATAAAACGCTGAAAGCAAACAAATTACTGTCACTCTTATGCTGATCCATCAACATGAAGCTGCAAACCGATGCATACTAATACTTTCGTTTTGCGTTTTGAGACCAACATCGCCGAACCGGGTCCACCTCTACAAACGAGCACTTCCACAACCTCCCTGGAAAGGTGGTCATTCGAGTGCCGAGCAAGAATATCCCACAACTGGCGGGGACACAAGTAGTCTTGCTGTTTA
>OBLW0100001083.1_pt1 | contig 23449 bp, 23 predicted proteins | sample 1520161 | NCBI WGS metagenome assembly OBLW01 (sample SAMEA3539309, study PRJEB22396) | soil metagenome | biome: tundra; feature: field; material: soil | place: USA | collected 2010-05 | depth 0.15 m | reverse complement strand
GACGATAAAGGGCGTCGCCCAGGGGAACTGACGCCAGCGATCCTGGATCAGAGTCCCGTACTGTTTGAAGTCGCCCCAGTTGTCGCCGTCGTCCGACACCTTGAAGTGGACCAGGTTGCTGCGGGGTTCCAGGGCATGGCCCGGCATGCCGACCATTTCGTAAACCATGTAGAACTTGCCGTTGGCCGCCCGAGTGACGATGGCCATGCCCGGTCTGGTCAGCCCGTCGGCAATCGCTACGTCATAGACCAAATCGCCCCAGGTCCGGCCGCCGTCGTTGGAGACTCTGTGATCCAGTAACTGGCTGTAGCCGCTCTTCTTGTCGCGTTCGTCGGAAAAATAGACAACGAGCCTGCCTGCGGCGTCGGCGTACAGGTAGGGTTCGAAAATCGGATTCTGCTGCAGGGATATGCCAGCCCGGTCATTGGGATCGTAACGTCCGGGACCGCCCACGGCAAACGTGCTGAGATACTGCCAGGTCTTGCCGCCGTCGCTGCTGTAGTAACAACCGAGTGTCCGCTTGACCGGATCCGTCTGATCTTCCCCGGCGGCGGCCATGATCGTGCCGGCGGGGAATTCGCCCATCTTCACCGGCAGTTCATAGAGCGTCGGCTGGCCGCGCAGGCCTTTGATTTCGGAAAAGAACTGGAACGTGTCGCCGTTGTCGGTGCTGCGATAGATGGGCATCGCGCCGCGGCGGCTGCAGGTGGCTAGGAGCTGGCCTTTTCCCGGCACATAGGTCTTGAGCTGAATGACTCTCGGATAGCTCGCACCGAGCGAGGCGTCCGATTCGAGGTTCCTGATGGTGAAATCACTCGACAAGGGCACCGGTAAGCTGAGTTGCGACGCGGCAGACGCGGTACCGGTTGCGCCGCGACCGCCGGCGGGCGGTCCGCCCTGTGCCCAGAGATCCGCGCTGCCGCCGGTTGAAAAACTCCACATGAGCAACCCGGAAATCAGCAACTCCAACGAACTGTTCTTCAGCAACATCTTCATGTAACACCTCATGAACTGAATTATCCGGGATATCGATCTTGCCCTCCCGGATGGCGATAGTATACGCCCGACGGCCTCCGGCGGTGCGGGATTTTGGTGAGCTTCTTCATCAACGTGAGTGGAAGGTGGCATGGCGAATGAAGAAAGGACCGTGCGGCCGTGGAGGTTGCCGAGCGGCACGCAGCTTTTGAGTCTGCACAGTGGAACCGGCGAAAATACCCGGTGCAGGAATTCAGACTGCTTGTGCCGACGGCGCCTCGGCACCTTGAGATGGAAGGCATCCGTTACCGACGGTCCCGCTGGCAGCGGGCTCTGGTTCCAGTGCGTCCAGCACGTCAGAGAGTGGGACAGTCGCGAAACCTGTGGCATGGTCGGCCAGCCCATAGGGAATGATCAGTTCGCCGTTGTGGAGCAGCGCGCCGCAGGTGTAAACGACATTGGGCACGTAGCCTTCCCGTTCGTTCTGGTTCGGCTGGAGCAAGGGTTCGCGGAGCCGTCCAATCACTTTGGTGGGGTCGTCACGGTCGAGCAGGAAGGCTCCGATGCAGTACTTTCGCATGGGGCCGACGCCGTGGCTAAGCACCAACCATCCGGCATCGGTCTCGACGGGCGATCCGCAGTTCCCAAGCTGAGTCAATTCCCAAGGGAAAGCCGGCTTCAGCAGCACTTTACTTTCATTCCAGAAGTGGACATTATCGGAAAACATGAGAGAGATATTCTCGTTGTCCTGGCGTGAGAGCATGGCATACATGCCGCCGATTTTCCGGGGGAAGAGGGCCATGCCTTTGTTCTGCACGGCCGGACCATTCAGAGTAATGAATCGAAAGTAGAGGAAATCAGAGGTCTCTACCAGCTCAGGCATGATTACCCTGCCGTCGTAAGCGGTAAATGTGGCGTAGTAGGTGTGTGCGCCATCATCGTTCTTGAAACAGACGAAGCGCGCGTCCTCGATGCCGTTGCGCTGTGACGGTGTGGCTGGAAACAAGATACGCTCAGACAGGTCTTGTTCGGGTTGGAACTGAACTTCGTAATTAGACCGGGCCAGCATCCAAATGCCTCGCGCATCGTTCTGATCCCGCTGGGTGGCGCCATCCGACGGGAGAAACTGTTCAGTCTGGAGCGCGGTGCGCAGCTCTTCCAGCGAGAATGACTCCCCGAGCTTGTTCATGACGCGGCGCGTAAACCTGCCGACCACTCCCAGTTCAGAGAGTGTCCGTCCAAACAGAGCCTTCTGGTACAAAGGGTTTGGTATCTGGCGCGGCTCAGTAAGGAAGCCGGTAGGAGGGAAGACTTCGATTCGCCGATCGGGATGGATTATACCGGTACGGAACGTGATAGAAGAAATGTGTCCTTCTCCGGTCGCGCGCAAACTGAGAATGAACCGCAACGCGCCAGTTGGCATGCCGGCTTGATCGGGGTGCGGGACGATGGAAGGGTTGAACAGCGCGGTGGATTCCAGCGAGTACTCGGCCAGGAAATAAGAACCGATCAACAGCCGTCTTTCTTCGGAAATGTCCCCTTGGGCCGGCCACGACCCGCGGACTTGATCGAAACGCCGCAGGAAGGTTTTGCGAAGCTCCTGGTGCCGTTGTGAAAAGTCGGCGAAGACTTCCTCCAGGACGGCGCGGACCTGGTCCTCGGGGAGAGACAAGATCCGGTTGATGATTGAACCGGCGCGTTGCGAACCTCCTGGATTGAAGGGCCGGAGAAGAACGCGCGACTGGTCAGGGTTGAGTATCAGCGGAGTTCGTTTGAGATGAATAGGCATGCGAATTAGTTGTTAGTCTGGGCGGGCCATCGGCTGCTTGAAACTGGTCAGGACATCTTGCGCCAATCGCATCTCCGCCAAAGAAAGGAGGAACGCCAGAGTGGATTCAGCTCCCTGGTTCCGGTTGACCCGGTCGACGTGCAGGCCATCGCGACAGCCGCCCGTCTCGGGAGCGTAAAGTTCGATTCCCAGATCGTTCCAGCCGATGAACCAGTCAAAGGCACATTGCGCTTATTCGTACCACCAAAGGTCTGACGTAGCGCGATAGGCCTCCAGGCAGGCGGAGACGGTTGCTTGTGCTTCAATATGCTGGTGGTCGAAATCGGCGCGCGGGCCTCGTAGCCTCCCGGTATGTGGTTCACTGACACGGCGAGGCATTGGCTTTGGGGATGCACGCTGGCCACCGCGGCAATCAAGTCGGACGTAAACGTGGCAATGCCACACTTGTGCGGCTGATGATCTCCGACAAAGGCGATCTTGCGAATTTTGGAAACTTCTTTCACGTGACCCTTTCGGCCCTGACGATAAAGCGGTCAGGGGCGGAGCCGACAAAGAAAAAAGGATAGCAGGTGACCAGCGTGAGGACCTCGCTGTCGCCGGGGTCCAATACCGCAACATCGGATGGAGCTACGATCCTGGTTGAGACGACCCGATAACGGTACTCGCCGCGCAGCGTAGTGAGCGTGATGATATCGTTCTCACGGATGTTTCGCAGCGGCCGGAAGAACGTGTCGCGATGCCCGGAAATGGCGACGTTGCCCGGCTGTCCAGGCAAGGCCGTGCCAGGAATATGGCCAAGCGAACGCCGCAGGAGGAGCGCGTCAACACCTTCGACCACCATCGCCGACAGTCCGAGACGTGGAATTTCGATTCGGCCGATCAAGCCGCCCTTCGCCACGGTCACGATGTATTGCGAAGGCACGGGGGCCGCAACGCGTTTCCGCCGTTCCTGCAGCAGTTGTTCGAACTGGCGCCGCTCCGCCTTCTGGAACAGCCAGGTGTCGGTCAAGACCAACCCGCAATAGCCCAACATCAGCACGGCGGCGCCGCCGAAGATCCACCGGCACGACCGCAGGGCTGAGCACAGCGCCCCTTTCTGAATCACGATTCTCACTTCGACCCGGCGATATAGCCAGAGCGTGCGCGCACCACCAACTTGCCGGCGGTCCCTTTGGCGACCACTCGAATTGGTCTGTAGACGCCGGGCTGCACCCCCTTCGTGGATACATACCCGATGGTGTACTGGTGGCGAATGTCGCGCGCGATGCTCTCGCAGATCGCTACCACCTGAGGAAGTTGCTCCGGAAAGAAGGCTTCCCCACCGGTCGCCAGGGCGAGACGGCGGAGCACGAACGGATTCCGGTCCGGATCCTGTTCATCGAAGATGCCGATGGTGTACACCAGAGCGCTCGACTGCCGGGCCAGCTTCAGTATTTCGGCCTCGCTGCGCACGCTGGCGTTGTCGCCGCCATCGCTGATGACGATCAGTACTTTCCTTTCCCGGCCGCCTGCCTGGACTCGCTCTAGCGCTTCGGCAAGCGCATCGTAAAGCGCCGTCTGGCCTGTGGCGCGCACCTGCAAGATCGCGGCTTCCAGGTCATCGGGACGATTGGTGAATCGAATCCCGGCGGGCAGCGCTACGGTCACATGCTCATTGAAGTTGACGACGAACATCTGATCTTCCGGGTTGCTGGAGCGCGCGAACGTCCGCGCCGCGGCCACCACATCGCCAAGCTTCTTGGACATGCTGCCGCTGTGATCCACCACCAGGCCAACCGTGACCGGAACGTCTTCGTGGCTGAAGAACCGGATGGATTGGCGCAGGCCGTCTTCGTAAACCTCAAAATCCTGTTCGCGCGCATCGGAGACGAAGTTGCCCTTGCGATCGCGGACGGTGGCGTTCACCACCACCAGGTCGACGTTCACCGCAATCCGGAGAGTTTCCGGCTCTTGCGGTGTGGCGTAGGCCCCGAGGCTGGCGAGAAGAATCATCACCAGCGCGACGCACAGCCTCCGGTAGTGTACTTTAGCAGGCATGGATCGGACGATACTCCGGCTGCCACATCGCGTCTTGCACCTGTTGAACAATGTCGTTGAACTTGACGCCGGCCAGATCCTCCGCAACCGCGGTTTCCGCGACGGCCACCGCCACGGTCGCCGACACACTGCGTAAGTCGTCGACATGCGGCAACAGCGACGCACCGGGCTGGCGAACGGTCACCAGGCTGGACACGGCGTTGGCAGCGGCCGCGAACATTCCTTCACTGATCCGGCTGGCTCGGGAGACGATCGCTCCCAGCACCAGGCCCGGATACAGCAGAGCATTGTTGATGTGGGCGACCACGTAGGTCACTCCCTTATACGTGACCGGGGCGAACGAACTGCCGGTGGCGATCAGCGCCCGCCCTTCGGTCCAGGCAATCAGATCGGCCGGGGTCGCCGCGGATCGCGCCGCGGGATGGCACAGTGCGAAGATGATGGGCCTATCGGTGTGCGCAGCCATATCCCGAACGATTGCCTCCGTGAAGCTGCCGGCCACGGCCGCCGCGCCAATCAGCATGGTCGGCTGCACCCGGCGCACTACTTCGGCCAGATCCACACCCCCATTTCCGTTGTGCCTCCAGCCGCGGCTTTCGGACGCCGGACGAGCGTAAGAGAGTTGATAGTCTTGTATTGGCACCGCCATTTCGGAAGTGAGCAGCCCCGGCCGGTCGATGCACCAGAAACGCCTGACTGCATCTTCCTTGGAGAGCCCGTCGCGCACCATGGCGCTGCAAATCTGGTCGGCCACTCCAATCCCGGCGGTGCCGGCTCCGAAGATCACTATGCGCTGATTGCGCAGCGGCGTGCCGCAGATCCGGACAGCCGAGATGGCCGCCGCCAATGTGATCGCTCCGGTTCCCTGGATGTCATCGTTGAATGTGCTGATCCGATTGCGATACTTTCGGAGGATGCGCCGTCCGTTGCCGGGAGCTAAGTCCTCCCACTGCAAGATGGCGTTTGGAAACGCCTTGGTGGCGGCTTCCACATAAGCGTCGATGAAGGCGTCGTAGCGGTCGCCACGGATCCGCGCATGGCGGTTCCCGATATAAGTAGGATCCTCCAGCAAACTTTCCCGGTTGGTACCCACATCCAGCATCACGGGGATGACGCGGGTCGGATCGATGCCACCCGCCGCCGTATAAATCGCCAGCTTGCCGATCGCCACTTCGATTCCGCCCACACCCGAATCTCCGATTCCCAGCACCTGCTCGGCATCAGTGGCCAGGATCAGGTCGATATCGCCGGAGCCCACGCCAAGGTTGGCAAACACTTCTTCGATGCCGTCGGCATGGTCAATCGAGAGGTACACGCCGCGCGGACGCCGGCACTCATGGCGATAGTGCTCCATCGCCATCCCCACGGTCAGATCGTTGACGATTGGGATCATTTCCCGCAGGTGGTCTGAAAACAGCCGGTAAAACAGCACTTCATTGCGGTCGTGCAGGGCGGTCAGATAAATGTTTTTGCTCAGCGCGTCCGGCAGCCGCTCGTATTGGATATAGGCGCTCTTCACCTGTGTCTCCAGCGTGCCAATGTCGGGCGGGAGCAGTCCCCTCAGGCCCAGGCCTTTTCGCTCTTCCGTGGTGAAGGCCGTCCCCTTGTTCAACAGCGGCGAATTGAGCACGGCAAGACCGCGAGCCTTGGTCTCGTCGTGGCCTTCCCCTCGTTGGCGGCGCCTAGTGATGGGCGCCAGTAGCGGGATCACTCTTTGTCGCATGCTTGCCCTCCCTTGATCCGTCGCGGTGCGCCCCTGGGGTGGCGCACCGCGCAATCGATCAGAACCGCGTTTACTGGAAGCGCCTTGCGGCTGTACGTGCGGCAAGAGCGGCGCCGAGTGCCATAAACCCAAGCAGCCCGATCAACGGAAGCGAGCTGCCCGTCGACGGGAGCGAGCTCCCCGTTGACGGCAGCGTGGTCGTCACCGTCGTCTCCGTTTCGTTCGCGACCGCCACTTCGGTCACGGCCGGGGGTGGCGTCACCACTTCGGCGAGTTGCACTTCTTCGCCGGTCGGCTTGATCGCCATGATGGGCGCCTGCTTCAGTTCCGCGACCAGCGGCTCGTCCACCAATCTTGCCGGCTCGACGACTTCGAGAGGAAGGTCAACCGAAGTGAACAGGACGGGCGTGTTGGTGATCTTCGACAGTTCGATGGCCATGGCCTTGGGGTAGACGAATTCGTCGCCCCAATTACGGCCGGGATAAAACCAGGCGCGCAGGGCTTCCGGCTGGCCAGCCGGTCTTTCGCTAAACGTGACCACGGTCTTGTCGGTGGCCTTCAGGCGGTAGTTCGGGATCGCCAGGATCGTCGCGTAGACGGTCTTCTCGTCACTGCTGAAGATCTGAACAATATGGCGGTCGGACTGCGAGTCCAGGATCTTGAACACATAGGTCCCGGCGGGCAACACACCAAACCCGACCAGATGAACTCCTGGAATCTCCACCGGACCGCTAAAAGTGATAGTGGTCTTTTTATTGAATTCGTCAGCTTTGGCACTTTGTGAGACAACTGCGCTCATCAACGCCACACAACACACCGTCGTCATTGCTTTGAATAGTTTCATTTCCTTTTTTTCCTTTAACTCAGTTTTGTGGTCTGCTGTTCGCTTCGGTTCGGCGTGATGCAGTCAGATCTCGGCGGCCTTTTCCCGCAGCCGACATAGGTGCATTTCGGGGGCCGTTTACGCCGAAGCATGGTTTAAGCCTTGCTATGTTCGCGATGGGCAACTCCAGGGTTCCGGACTTGACCACATGGAGCCACGTGACCAAATGCCATCGGAGCGCCGCGCGTTCGTTCGCAGGCCTATTTGTGATCGTGGCCATAGTCGCGGTCATGGGCGCGGTCCGAGTGATGGTCGTGACCGACTCTGCCGCGCTCGCCATCCCAGTAGCCTTCATAGAACATCGTGCCATCGTGATGAGGCTCTACCCAATGGGCGCCTGCGTAAACGGGACGGGTCCAGTACCCTTCGTGCCACTTATAATGGCCGCTCACGGGGTACCAGTAGCCGCCGATCCAGGCATAGCCTTCGCCGGGACTGCGCGGCTGAACTCTAACTACCCGCACCGGTGGTGGTGCACCGATCCTGATGCCGACCGAAAACTGTGCAAAGACGGCTCCGGCTGCCAGCAACGCCAATACAATCAATTTGGTTTTCACAGTTCGATTCCTCTTCTCCCGACTGCATTAGGCACGTTGTTCGCCAAAGGCCCCACTTCTTCCTGGGACATGGCTGGAGTCTTCCGGGCACTGACCGCCTGCGGCCACATGACCCCACGTGGTCAATTCCCGGCTCCGCCCGATCAACCTCCAGCGGACCGCCGCGTGGGCACGTATGGCCAACACGGATTCGGCGCGGATGGATACCCGAATGCCCTTGTATAGATGTAAAGAAGGAACAGAACACAATGAGCCGGGACCAAATTGAAGGCAAGTGGAAGCAGCTTACAGGCTCCGCCCGTGGTGCACTGGGGCAAATTCACGGAAGACGATATTCAGACTCTCACAGGTCGACGCCTGGTCTCACGCTTTGCGGGAAGCCAATACCAAAGCCGCGACGCCCGTCGTATGAAGCTGTTTGATGGGAGAGCCCACCGGGGGCGGGGGCTCGATCGAAGGGAACTGCCATGTTTCAAACGGTTGCGAAAATCATCAAGTGGGCCTCGATTCCGGTTCTGCTGATTGCCGCGGTTTTTTCCTGCTTTGCCAACAGCTACGAACCGCTAATGGACTTGCTGATCTGTCTGGGCGCCATCTTCTTGGTACAGCGCGCGGTTTGGTTGCGGGAATACTTTTGGGCTGCCGGATTCGCTGCGGTCGTGATTGTTTTCAGCCCACTCTTTCTCGCTGTTAAGGTCTTTCTGCTGATGGGCTTCACTGGCATCGCGGCCTTTATCGCTATAGCGGTAGCCTTCCGCGGGCAGGCATTGCCGGTCGCCAAATGAGGAGAACCCTGCTATGCGCGCTGGCTTTGGCGATTCCGGCGGCCGCCCTCGCTCAGGCTCCCGATGTGTTCGATTGGCACGCCAAGCTGCGGTTTCACGCCCAAAAAACTTATGGTCCTAAGGCCCTACTGGGTTTCACTGCGTACGCCGCTGCCCTGCAGGAGCTTGACTCACCGAAAGAGTGGGGACAAGGCGGTGCCGCCTACGGCAAGCGTCTCGCTTCCACCATGGGCTGGTCGGGCATCCACGGCACTCTCGCTTTCGGACTGGATTCCACCCTGCACCAGGACCCCCGTTACTATCGGGCGGGCAGTGGCGGATTCTTGCGGCGCGCCGGACATGCGGTCTGCGGAACTATCCTCACGCGCACTGACGCCGGCGGCGAAACACTATCCACCTGGCGTCTCGGCAGCGACTACGGCGCGGCCTTCCTTTCCGACCTGTGGTATCCGGGCCGTCTCGATACCCCGCGCCAAGGCTTCATCCACGGTTCCCTGACTCTCGGCTTCGACTTAGTCGCCAACCTGGGAGCGGAGTTCTGGCCGGACATCCAGAGAAAGGTGTTGCATAAAAAATGACGGCTAATCGTAAAGCTCATTTCAAACCGGCAGCTCTAGGTCTGGTGCTTCTCTTCTTCTGTCATAACGCCTATTCGTACTCGGTGCTTACCCACGAAGCCATTATCGATTCCACCTGGGATAGCGCCATCAAGCCCTTGCTCCTGAAACGCTTTCCCGGTTCCACTGTGGATGAGTTGACACAGGCCCACGCTTACGCCTACGGAGGTAGCATTATCCAGGACCTGGGATACTATCCGTTCGGCAGTAAGTTCTATAGCGATCTGACGCATTACGTGCGGAGCGGCGACTTCATCGCCAACATGATTCGCGAGGCTCAGGATCTCAACGAGTACGCATTTGCACTGGGCGCGCTGGCGCATTACGCCGCCGACAACGATGGCCACCGCATGGCCACCAACGTCTCCGTGCCGCTGCTTTACCCGAAGCTCGGCATGAAATTCGGCAAGTCGGTGACGTATGCGGAAGATCCCTATTCGCACCTCAAGACCGAGTTCGCATTCGACGTGTTTCAGGCCGCCAGGAACCACTACGCTTCGGATGCCTACAAATGCTTCATCGGGTTTCAAGTCGCCAAACCCGTGCTCCAGCGGGCCTTTGAGGACACCTATGGGATGAGGATTGAGCAGGTGTTCTTCGATATCGATATAGCCATTGGATCGTACCGGCGGGCAGTAGGCACCATCCTTCCAGCCCTCACCAAGGTCGCCTGGCAAATCAAGAGTCAGGAAATCCGCAAAGATGCGCCCGGTATCACCCGCAAGAACTTCCTCTACAATCTGTCCCGCTCCAGCTATGAGAAATATTGGGGCGCAACCTACCAGCGCCCGGGAATCCGGTCGAGAATGTTGGCGACCTTCTTCCGCGTCGTGCCCAAGGTAGGCCCACTCCGGGCCCTGGCCTTTAAGAAGATGACGCCCCAGATCGAGCAACTGTACATGGCCAGCTTCAACGCGTCAATCGACCGGTATCGCGGCCTGCTCGCCGACGTAGGTCGCGGCCGGCTGAACCTGCCCAATGACAATTTTGACGTGGGAGCGTTTACGAGGGCAGGCGAATACAAGCTGGAGGACGCCGCGTACGCGAAACTGCTGAATAAGCTGGAAGGTCATTACGCAGAGCTGCCGCAAGACCTCCGCGATGAGATTCTGGCTTTCTACCAGGACCTCAGCCTTCCCATCTCCACTAAGTCCAACGAAGGTGACTGGGCTAGGCTGCAGGGGGAACTCAATCACCTGGAGGCCATAAATCATGACCTCGCGGTTGCCAGCTCAGCGCCGGCTGGCAAATGACCAACCAATCCATACTCTGCGCACTTGGGTGCTTGTTGGTCGTGGGCGGACTGAGCCGGGCCCAGGTGGCTGATTTCGTGACGCCCTCCAGCGATGAGATCATCGCCAGGGTGGAGACCGAGAACGGCCGGCGGCACACTGTGTTGAGGGAGTATTCGAGCTCGCTGCAATACAACCTGCAAAACCCGCGCTTTGGAAAACAGGCGGTAGTGGGTGTGCTGATGAGTTACCGCCAGATGGAAGGCGAGCGCTTTAAGGTGTTGACGCGGTCCGGCTCGGAAAGTCTTAACATCGTAGTCGACAAGGTGCTTGCATCCGAAGCCGGCGCAAGCGTGCCGCCGGGGAGCGCCCAACACCAGATTAATGGCGCTAACTATCGGGTTCGTCTGCTCGGAAGCGAGCTTGCGGCGGGGCGTAGTTGCTATGTCCTCGAATTGACGCCACGGATAAAGAGCCGCTTCCTAATCGTCGGCAAGGCCTGGATCGATGAAGGAAGCTACGGCGTGGTTCGGCTGGAAGGCCAGTTCGCGGCCAGCACCTCTCTGTTGATCGGCGCGCCCACTATCAGCGAGGATTTCATCGAGGTTCACGGATTCTGGCTGCCTGCGCATATCCGGTCGGTCTCATCCAGCCTGCTGCTCGGCCCGACTGTGATGAACATCCTTTATTCGAACTATCAGGTCGATGGCGAGCCTCAAGTCCCCATTGCGGCGGTTCCGAACAAAGCTCCTACGCCCGCCGTCAGCGCCATAGCCAGCGCACCCCAAAACATGACGCGGATTGCGCCCGCCATCATACCGGCGCCCCCAGCGCGGGCGGCCAGCGCTCCCAGCAGCGAAAGGAACAAGAGCGAAGTCCCAGCCACAAATGGAATCAGAACCGCCATCGGAGCGATAGCTGCCACCGCCAGTGGCATGGCCGCCCCAACCGCAAAACTGGCGGCAGAAGCCATCGCGGCCTGAATCGGGCGCGCCCTTAGAGCCGGGGAAATGCCAAGTTCGTCGCGCGCGTGCGCCCCCAAGGCGTCATGCGCCATCAGTTGCTGAGCAACCTGCTTGGCGAGGGTGCGGTCCAGCCCGCGGGCAACATAGATTGCCGCCAATTCCTTGTGCTCGCCCGCGCTGTCGCTTTTCAGTTCCGCGCGCTCCAGCTTGAGGTCGGCCTTTTCGGTGTCGGCCTGTGAATGCACGGACACGTACTCCCCCGCCGCCATGGACATCGCACCGGCCACCAGGCCGGCCACTCCTGCAACCACTACGCTCGAGTGAGCCGCATGCGCCGCGGCGACGCCGAGTACCAAGCTCGCCGTCGAAAGGATGCCGTCGTTCGCACCCAACACGGCCGCCCGCAGCCAGCCGATGCGTCCGCCGCGGTGCTGTTCTATCTGGGTTCGATGCATTTTCCCTGGTGCGCTCTCAGAAGCTGGTCATCGGTGAAGCCGGAAAGTCGTTACGGTGCCCCACAACCCCACCACTTGCAAGAGCCAGACACAGACCACAACCACAACCACGACATTCAGAATCGATTTGATACTGGAGGCCATAGGGATATACCGGTTGATCAAGTACAACCCCACTCCGACTACGATCAACAACACTACAATATTTAGCAAAGGCATTTTCTGGCGTTCCTCGCATAGTAGAGGTGCAATCCGTTGGCCGATCCTCCGGGGCCGCGCAAAGCACGTCCTGCAACACAGCGGCGCACGCGCCCCGCCCGGTTGTGCCACCTGCGCGTCAAGTGACCTTATATGGTCATAGTGGTATCATGGTTCAGGCTGCGGTTCTCTCCACCCCTCACAGCTTGCGGGACATCTTTGGCGCAGGCCGATGGCTCTCTCTGGCCGCCTTGGGCTGTTGGGATCGACGTCGGGAAGGTGGAAACGGTATGTGTTCCCCTGGCTCACAGTCTCCAGCCTCGGTGTGGCTTCTAAAGAATGGTCCGAGAGAGCTGGAACTCCTCTTTCGGGCGATTGTTTATCATCCGTCCGCCCCGATCCTCATCACGGACGACGATGGCAATTCCAAGGACGCCAGCGCGGGCGCCGGCAAGCTGTTAGGGCTCCCGAGGGAAGCGCTCATCGGTCAGCCGGTCGACGCCTTTGCTACGCCCGGTTCCAGGCCCCGGATTTCGCAGCTTTGGAGAGCTTTGCAGGAGCAAGGCGAACACGAGGGCACGCTCCAACTGGTGGGTCCGGACGGGAATCCTCGGGAGGTGGAATACACCGCGAAAAGCAACGTGCTGCCCGTGCGCCACGTGCTGGCGCTGCGCGACAAGACGGAACTCGCGGATGCCCAGGCCGGCTCTGCTGGCTGCATTCCATTATGGGTGCAGGACTACGCGCTGTATTTACTGGATGTCGCGGGGCATATTGCGGTCTGGTACTCGGGAGCGGCGCGGATCTACGGCTATGAGGCCGACGAGGCCATCGGGCGGCACATATCTCTTCTATATCCCGGCGAGGATACTCTCCCCGTGAAGGTTCAGGAGGAGTTTAAACGGGCCGTGGCCGAAGGCCATATGGGGAGTGAAGGATGGCATGCCAGGAAGGATGGAGGGCGATTCTGGGCTAACGCCATTACGATGGCGCTCAAGGATGAAAACGAAGCATTGCAGGGCTTCGCCAGAGTGGTGCGTGATTTTGGCGATCGTCACGAGAGAGACGAAAAGTTGCGGCGCAGCCGCGCACGACTCCGGCCAGTGGTGACTCAGACAACCATCGCCGGCGTGGTTTCCGGTGAGTTTGACCGTGTTCCCGACGTGAACGATGCTTTTTTGGAACTGGTGGGATACAACCGCGAGGACCTGGGCGCCGGCCGAATGCGCTGGCCGGATCTCACTCCGCCGGAATACGCCCCCCTGGATGAATTGGCCCATGAAGAAGGACTCAGGTTCGGAGCCTGCACGCCGTATGAGAAGGAGCTGCTTCGGAAGGACGGAACCCGTGTTCCGGTACTGGTCGCCACGGCCGTCTTGAAGCTCTCTCCTTTCCGATGGATCACATTTGTGCAGGATCTGCGGGAGCGGGGCCGGCTGGAGGACATTGAGCAGGAGCGTGGCGAGGTTGAACACGACTTTGAGGAGATGGTGGGCAGCAGTGCGGCCCTGAAGCGCATTTTGCGGCAGGTTGAGGTGGTTGCGCCTACCGATGCGACGGTTCTGATCCTGGGGGAAACCGGCACTGGGAAAGAACTGGTGGCGCGCGCCGTGCATCGCATGAGCCCGCGCAAGCAACTTCCCTTCGTCACGCTAAACTGCGCGGCCATTCCCACCGGGCTTCTGGAAAGCGAACTGTTCGGCTATGAAAGGGGAGCCTTTACGGGCGCCCTGTCACAGAAGATCGGACGTTTCGAGATGGCCCACCGGGGCACTCTCTTTCTGGATGAGGTGGGCGACATCCCGTTGGACCTTCAGCCGAAGTTACTTCGTGCTCTGCAGGAGAAGTCGTTTGAGAGGCTGGGCGGCACGAAGACCATTCCCATAGACGTGCGGCTGGTGGCGGCAACCAACCGGAACCTCGCGCAGATGATGGGGGATAAGCTCTTTCGCAGCGATCTCTATTACCGGCTGAAAGTCTTTCCGATCACCACGCCTCCGTTGCGCGACCGGCCCGAGGACATACCGATCCTCGCCCGCCATTTCACGAAGAAGTATGCCTCCAAAATGGACCGGCTGATCGACAAGATTCCGTCCGATACGATGCGCGCTCTGGTGAGCTGGCAGTGGCCGGGTAACATACGAGAACTCGAAAACTTCATTGAACGCTCGGTCATCCTCTCCAGAGGGCCGGCCCTGCGTGCTCCGCTGGCCGAAATTCGCGAGGGCGCCGCGGAATCCGCCGACAGCGCCACGCTCGAACAAGTGGAGCGGGAGCATATCATCCGGGTGCTACGCGAGAGCGGCAATGTCGTCAGCACCGCCGCCACCCGTCTCGGACTGCACCGCACTACCCTGAACGCCATGATGCGCAAGCTCGGCATTTCCCGAAAGGACCTCTAAATTACAGCGACACGGTGATCGCCAGACTGACGGGCACTCACGTGCATTTAGTCCATTGCCGGACGGGCAAGGATGGCCGGCTTGGGAATTGTGACAGGCGTTAAGGCCACAACGGCAGAAGGACCCGGGGAATTAGATGAGCCTACAGAAGTTTCTTGTTCCGGATTGGCTCGCGCTGCTAATTATGGGCAGTTGACAAGTGAGCGGGCAACGTTATGAAGCTGCGGATCAAACAGCGCGAGCGGGAAGGCATAGTCATTTTGGATCTGCACGGGCCGCTCGTCCGGGGCGAACCGGGGTTAGATCTCCGCAACTGTGTGCGGGCTCTGCGCCGAATTGGTAAGGTCAGGATCGCACTGAATCTGGAAGACGTCGGCAAGTATCGACAGCACAGGCTTGGGAACGCTGGCAGAGGCCTTGGTGAAGCTGCGGAAGGCCGGGGGACGCTTGGCGTTATTCAACCTGAACCGCTCGCACCAGGGCCTGCCGCTGCTGACCAACTTGGTCACGGTGTTTGAGTTGTATACCGACGAGGAAGATGCCGTGAGTAGTTACTTTCCCGATCGGGCAACTCGAGGTTACGACGTCCTTAGCCTTGTACAACACCAGGCCTTGCGGAAACCTCTGCCTTTGGCTATCGGCCCTGTTTTGGACCCCGCGCCGCCCCGCGCCGCTTAAACGCGCGGCGCTTCAGCTTCGCACGATCGCTTCCGTTACGTCTTTGACCCGATCGCGCAGATCCGCTCCCTGGGTCAGAACCCACTTCTTAGCCGCATGCGCCTTGTCCTCCACCCATGCCTCGCCGAGCCTGGCCCTGCGGCCGATGAGCTTGCGCGCAGCAGTTCCGGTGCGCGGAGCCAGCAGAAGCGTCAGCGCGACGCCGGCGCCAAGCCCAGCCAGGAATAATGGCAGTACGGACCCTCGATTGTCGTTCATTTTGTGCTTCTCCCATTTTGTCGTCGAATCTCGAGCGGCCTGCACACCAAAGGCCTTGGCCACCGCGTTACGCTTGTTGGCGGCCGCCTAATGGAAGATGCCCAACAGGTAGCAAATGAGGAGGGTCATTAGGATGGTGCCCAGCCCGATGCCGGCTCCACCACCGTAGCCCCAGCGTCTATGGCCGTAATAGCCACCGCCAGCGCCCAAAAGCAACGCCAAGAGCACAATCAGTACCAACATGGTTTATCTTCCTTTTGGTGACCGCTTGCCCGCGATTCCGTGATGAAAAGAGCATATGCATGCCCAAACGGTCGGTAATCGCGCCGTGACGCGGGATCCGATCCACAGCGCCGCGTTGTCGAGAGCGGCTGGCGACGCGGATCGCAACGCTGCCGGCGCGGGAATGTTGTGACCGCGCCTCGTCACGTGACCGCCAATGGTCATTCGGCCCGCCATTTGAATCCCCCAAACCAGCACTGCTATGCATCAACGGCGTATCGGCTCAACAAAAGAGGCACGTGGCGAGACTCGTGCACCTGAAAACGCGTCGCCCAACGCCCGTTACGGGTTCATCGGTCGACAGAAGAGGTAAAACAATGCGAATGATTCTGGCGGCCGCTCTGGCGATTGTGCCCCTGATGGCCAAAGACAACGACAGTGTGAAGCGGTTGGATCAAACAGCCGTGGTATTCAACGAAGTGATGGCTGCTCCAGACAAGGGCATTCCGGAAGACTTGCTCGCGAAAGCTCATTGCATCGTGATCGTCCCCGCTCTGAAAACGGCGGCTTTCGTGGTTGGCGCCAAGTATGGCAAGGGCTACTTGTCGTGCCGCAATAAAGACGGAGTCGGCTGGTCGGCGCCGGGCACCATCCGCATCGAAGGCGGCAGTTTCGGCTTCCAGATCGGCGCTTCGGAGACGGACCTGATCATGCTCGTGATGAACGAAGGCGGCAGGGGCAAACTGCTCTCCAGCAAGTTCACCCTGGGCGCCGAGGTTTCGGTTGCGGCCGGCCCCGTGGGGCGCACGGCAACCGCTCAAACCGACGCCCAGATGCATGCCGAAATTCTCTCGTGGTCGCGGTCGCAGGGACTGTTTGCCGGCCTCGCTCTGGAAGGAGCCACCTGTCGGCAGGATCTGGACGACAATGCCGACCTCTACGGCAGACGCCTCGAGAACCGCGAGATTGTGACTTCCGGTATGCAAGCCCCCGGAATCGCCGACAGACTGATGGCGCTACTCAATAAGTACTCCCCGCAGCGCCCGGCAGCAAGCGGGAACAACCAATAGTCTGAGAAAGAAAACCTAAGGTCAACCTATGAAACTTACTGGCGCATTCCTTATAGTGTGCGGAATGTTAGCGGCCCAGGGCCCGCAGAATCAACCCATTTTTCGCGTCACCGTGACATCACGGACCGCAAAGGCAATCAGCTACCAGCACCGTAGCGGCTCCACCAAGATCGATTTTCAAGGAACTGATCTTCTCCCCAGCGCTCGTGGCGTGGCCAAAGTCGAAAGCCGGCAGGGCCGCATTGAGATTTCGGCCGAATTCGAAGGTCTCCAGCCGGCGACGAAGAACGGAGCCGAAAACCTCACGTATGTCTTGTGGGCCGTCACGCCCGAAGGCCGCACTGCCAACCTGGGTGAAGTCCTGCTGAATGGCGCAAAGAGCAAGCTGGACGTCACCACGGACCTGCAGGTATTCTCGCTGATGGTCACCGCGGAACCTTATTACGCGGTGAGGCAGCCCAGCGATGTCATTGTGATGGAGAACGTGGTGCGCGCGGACACCGCGGGCAAGATCGAGGAGATCGACGCCAAGTACGAATTGCTGCAACGCGGCGAGTATCGGCGTCTGTCGAACCCGCTGGCGCTGAAGATGGACCGGAAACTGCCGCTGGAGCTTTACGAAGCACGCAACGCGGTCCAGATTGCGCGCGCCCAGGGCGCCGACCAATTTGCCGTTGAAACCTTCCAAAAGGCTGAGAAGAACCTGTCTCAGGCGGAAGCCTACCAGTCACGCAACGCCGGTTGGAAGCCAGTTAGCATGACTGCGCGGGAAGCTGTGCAGATGGCGGAGGACTCGCGGGCAATCGCGGTCAAACGTCAGGAAGACGACGCCCTGGCCGCGGAGCGGCGGGGTTCGGCAGATCGTGAAATGCGAGCGGCAAACGGACAGGCCGTTGCGGAATCCGAGACGGCGCGCGTCACGCGGGAAGCCGAAACCGCGCGGATGAAGGCACTCTCTGAATCCGAGCGCCTGCAGCGCGAGAAGAACGAACAGGCGCTGCAAGCTTCGTCTGAAGCGGCTCGTATGAAGCGCGATAGCGACGCCCGCCTGGCTGTTGTCTCAGCCGACGCAGACCGTCAAAAGGCCGATAGCGACGCCCGCCTGGCTGTTGTCTCAGCCGACGCCGACCGCCAAAAGGCCGATAGCGACGCGCGGATGTCTGCCGCGGGCACCGAGGCGGATCGCCTCAAGCGTGAGAACGATGCGGAAAGAGCCAACAGTCAGGCCGACCTCGACAACGCGGCCAAAATGACGGCGCAGTTGCAGACGGAGAAGATGGAACTGCGGACCCTGTTGCTCAGCCAGTTTAACGCCATTCTTCAGACGCGGGATACCACGCGCGGCTTGATAGTGAATATGTCGGATGTCCTCTTCGACACCGGCAAATCCACCTTACGGCCTCTGGCGCGGGAGAAACTCGCCAAAGTGGCCGGCATCGTTTCCGGGCATCCGGGCCTGAGGCTGGATGTGGAAGGATACACGGACAGCGTCGGCGGGGATAGCTACAATCAGCAGCTTTCCGAAGACCGGGGCGCCTCCGTGCGCAGTTACCTGATGCAGGAGGGAATGCCCGCGACGTCGGTTGCGGCGAGGGGCTTCGGCAAGTCTCAACCAGTGGCTTCCAATGAAACGGTGGAGGGCCGGCAACAGAATCGGCGTGTGGAACTAGTGATCTCCGGCAAAGTGATTGGCACGGAGATCGGTACGCCGATCGGTATGCCGATGGCAGCCCGGTAATCGGAGGGTGACCGCGTTCCGCGGGGTGGGGCCGGCAGCTTGCTGCTCGGCCCCATTGGCTCGTAACCGGCTTGCTGGCGATGCTCCGAGCGCGGGCCTGCTGGACATAGCTGAATTAGAAACACCGAACGACGGAGGTAGACGAACATGATGAGCACCCAATCGGCGGACCTTGCATTCCGCGAAGGCGACGCAGTTGTTCTGGCCGAAGGCACGTATCAGGGCACCTCGGGCGTCTTTCTCCGCCTGCGAGAGGATGCCAGGTGGGCGGATATCGCCCAGCAGGATGGCGTCACCCGGAGCCATCCGGTGGCGTGGCTCGCTCACTGTGCGGGCGCACCGCGAATTTCCGCGAACTGATATCGGTCATCGGAGCCACAAATGGAAATTTCCAAGACGACAGGCACCACTACCCTGGGTGACGAGGCAGGAGTGACTGCCGGTCGGCCCGCTGCTACGCCCTCCGCGCTCTGCTCCCCGGCGGGGGTGATCGCCGCAGGAAGCATCTTCCTGGAGAAGGGTGCGCACCTGCCAAAGCCGTTGGTTTTCGAAGGCGGCTCTGACTTGAATGGATGGGCAGCGCTGAATGGCGCCCGTGCGGCGTTTGAGAAGGAGCTTCAGGAGGCTGGATGGACCCTTTTTTTCATGGCTGGAGAGATCAAAGTCACAGTCTTCGGATCTGGCCCGGCAACCCTACGCACGGCATTGAAGCGGCTCATCACCAAGATGAAGTCTCAGCAGTGTAACGGCATGGAGATTACGCAGGTGACAAGACGCTCATTCCTGGGAGTGCCTTATGTGAGCGTGACTGCTCACCCGCGGCATCTTCAGAAGGGCCTGGTATTCTCAGGCGGCAGTAGTTTGAATCGATCTCATCTAATTGGAGGTTAACAGTACTTATGAACATTCGACCCCTATACGACAGAATTGTCGTGAAGCGAATCGACGAAAAGGAAACCATGCGTAGCGGCATCATCATCCCCGATTCGGCGCAGGAAAAGCCTCAGCAGGGAGAAGTGCTGGCAGTTGGCCATGGGAAGAGGCTTGAGGATGGCCAGTTGGTGGCCCTCGACGTCAAAGTCGGCGACCGCGTCCTATTCGGGAAGTACTCCGGTACCGAGACCAAGGTGGTCGGCACCGAATACATCATTATGCGCGAGGACGATGTTCTCGGCATTCTGGATGTGGTTGCCCAGACAGCCAAGAGCGCCACGTAACGTTCATTCGACTCAAAAGAAAGCCTATCCATGCCGAAACATATTGTTTATAGTGAACATTCCCGTCAGGCGATCCTGAGAGGCGTGAATCAGCTCGCCGACGCGGTGAAAGTGACTCTTGGCCCCAAGGGCCGCAACGTCATTCTGGAAAAAAAATACGGCGGACCGACCATCACCAAAGATGGCGTGACGGTGGCCAAAGAGGTGGAATTGAGCGACCCGTTGGAGAACATGGGCGCCCAGATGGTGAGGGAAGTTGCGTCGAAGACCTCCGACGTGGCAGGCGATGGTACCACCACGGCCACGATTTTGGCACAGGCCATTTACCGGGAGGGCGTCAAGGCGGTGACGGCCGGCGCGAACCCCATGGCAATCAAGCGCGGCATCGATAAGGCCGTGGCGGTGGCCGTCGACGAAGTCAAGAAGCTGTCCAAACCCGTCTCCGGCGACATGATCGCACAGGTCGGCAGCATTTCCGCGAACAGCGACACCACCATCGGCAACATCATTGCGGAGGCGATGAAGAAGGTAGGCAAGGACGGAGTGATCACGGTGGAGGAATCCAAGACCATGACCACCGAGTTACAGGCGGTCGACGGGATGCAGTTCGATCGCGGCTACCTCTCGCCTTACTTTGTGAGCGACGCGGAACGCATGGAGTGCGTTTTCGAAGATCCATACATCCTCATTCACGATAAGAAGGTTAGCAGCATGCAGGACATTCTGCCGCTTCTCGAGCAGATTGTGGGGGTGGGCAAGCCACTGCTGGTGATCGCCGAGGACGTGGAAGGCGAAGCCCTGGCCACGCTGGCGGTGAACAAAATGCGCGGCACGCTTCATGTTTGCGCGGTGAAAGCGCCGGGCTTCGGGGACCGCCGTAAAGCGATGCTTGAAGATATCTCGATCCTGACGGGCGGCAAGCCTATCATGGAAGAGACCGGCTTGAAACTGGAAAACGTCAAACTGGAAGACCTGGGCCGTGCCAAGCGCGTTACCGTGGACAAGGACACCACCACGATCATCGATGGCGCCGGATCGCAGAAGGACATCGGCGGGCGGATCAAACAACTCCGCGCGCAAATCGAAGAAACGACCTCCGATTACGATCGCGAGAAGCTGCAGGAGAGGCTGGCGAAACTGACCGGCGGAGTGGCGATCATCAAAGTAGGCGCCGCGACCGAGACCGAGATGAAAGAGAAGAAGGCCCGTGTGGAAGACGCCCTGCATGCCACGCGCGCCGCGGTGGAAGAAGGCATCGTGCCGGGAGGTGGCGTGGCCCTGCTGCGAGCCTCAATCGCGCTACAGAAGCTCAAGCTTGAAGGAGACGAGCAGTTTGGCGTCACCATAGTGCGGCGCGCTTGTGAGGAACCGGTCCGCCAGATCGTGTTGAACTGTGGGACTGAGGGCGCAGTGGTGGTGGAGCGAATCAAGAACCATCAGGATGCGAACTTCGGCTTTAACGCAGCCACCGAACAATACGAAGATCTGGTGGAGGCCGGCGTGATCGACCCTACCAAGGTCACCCGAACGGCTCTGCAGAACGCCGCTTCCATCGCTTCTCTCATGCTCACGACTGAAGCGATGGTCTGCGGGATTGTCGAGGAGGCGGACTAGTAATGGGAAGCCGACCAAAGGCGCGACAGAGCAAGCCAGCGGTGTTGGCAGGCGGAGTATGTTTGCGGCCGCCCTGCCAAAGACAAGACGGGCCTCCGGATGCCATTTGACCAATCCTGTCCACGATCGCTCACAGCCACATCCATACGCGCCAACGCGCCGGCCAGGTCCGGGCTCTACGGAATCTCGAACGCACAAGAATGGATCTACATCGGCGAGACTGATAATATACAAGCCAGGCTGCTGGACCATTTGCGGGAGACGAATACTCAGCTCATGAAGAGACGGCCAACCGGATTCGTCTTTGAGGTTTGCGGACCCGCGGGCAGGCCGGCACGCCAGGGCCGGCTGGTACTCGAATATGAGCCCTCCTGTAACAGGAACTCGGGGGAGACCTATGATTGACCAGGTCATCGTCGCCGATGCGCGGAACGATGTTGTTGTGGTACTCCCGCTGCTGTGCCGGGAACTTCTGGAGCGGAGTGTTGACGACGAGACCCGCACGTTGGCATTCACCGGACGGCGGATGCGCCTTTGCGCAAGCCAGTGCGTGGCGGCTGCGCAGAAGCGGAATGGTTGGCTGGCTCAGCAACCTGGTTGGGAGGCCCATCGATGGACAAAAGATTAATGAAACGGCACAAGCGCCAGGTGTTGCGCGCGAAAGAGCGAGTCAGGCTGTCGGAGCCCGACACAAGGACACCCGAGCAAGTCAGGGAGGCACGGGAGGCTAGCCGTCCCGGCGGCGCACGACGTGATGGCTCGCAACCACTGTATGCCGCGCCGCCCAAACGAAGTCAGACTGGGCAGGCGGCCGATAGCGCGACGAAAGCCGGCGAGTAAGCTGATGAGGCAAACCGCCACAAGGCTGTCCTCGATATGCTGTCCGCGTTGCCGATCCATAGAGTTTAGAAGTGTGGGCTTCCGCAACAACGTCGAGAGATTCTTTCACTGGCTGGTTCAGCCCTACCGTTGCTCTTTGTGCGGTCGCCATTTTTTCCTGCTCCGGTGGCAGGTTCCAATCGAATCCCCGACAGGTTAAACTGCAAATTCCCGGACGGTCAGCTTGTGCCGTTGTGTTAACGGCAGCCCGCTCGTACTCCGGGCGCGCGACGCTCCATTGTCAATTGACCGTAGGCGGTCATTTGCTCGACGGTCCCCCTCCAAAAGGCAGCCCGCGGCTCTCGGCAGCGCGCATGAAGTGCACGATTCGGAGGAGAAGTTTGAGTTTCCGTCCAATTCGGCCCTTCTCGTGCTTTCAGAATCATGCCAGAAGGCGGCGGACGACGAAGGCTGAAGGCTTAGGAAAGGCAGCTCAGATGGCAAACGGACTGGTGACGGCGGCGGAGAATGGCACCCTCATTGTGGACGGTATCACTGAGGTCCGCCGCGAAGAGGCGCTGCTCAAGACCGGAGCCTTGCAGAACGCCATTTTCAATAGCGCCAACTTCTCGAGTATCGCCACGGACGAGAAGGGGGTTATTCAAATCTTCAATGTCGGCGCCGAGCGAATGCTGGGCTACCTGGCCGCCGATGTGGTGAACAAGATTACGCCGGCCGATATCTCCGATCCGTCGGAAGTGATCGCCCGCGCCGCTGCCTTGAGCATGGAACTCGGCACCACCATTACACCGGGCTTCCAGGCCCTGGTCTTCAAGGCCTCGCGCGGAATCGAAGATATCTACGAATTGACCTACATTCGCAAAGATGGCAGCCGCTTTCCGGCTATTGTGTCGGTCACGGCGCTGCGCGACGATAAAGGCGCAATCATCGGCTACCTGTTGATCGGCACCGATAATTCCGCGCGCAAGCAGGTGGAAGCGGAGCAGATGAAGCTCGATCAGCGGCTGCGCGACCAGCAGTTTTATACGCGATCCCTGATCGAATCCAACATTGACGCGCTGATGGCCACCGATCCGGCTGGTATTATCACCGACGTCAATAAGCAGATGGAGGCGCTCACCGGCTGCACGCGCGACGAACTGATCGGCGCGCCGTTCAAGAACTACTTCACCGATCCGGAGCGGGCCGAGGCGG
>OBLW0100001082.1_pt1 | contig 23454 bp, 22 predicted proteins | sample 1520161 | NCBI WGS metagenome assembly OBLW01 (sample SAMEA3539309, study PRJEB22396) | soil metagenome | biome: tundra; feature: field; material: soil | place: USA | collected 2010-05 | depth 0.15 m | reverse complement strand
CTTTCCCTACACGACGCTCTTCCGATCTCTCGAAACCAGTCACGGCACCCCCTACTTTCTGAACTTGCATTACCGCGATACGGCCCATTCCATGATTCTCGGGCGGAGTGGCAGTGGTAAGTCGTTCCTCTTGAATTTCCTCATTACCAATCTGCAGAAATATGACCCGTACACCTTCATTTTCGATGTGGGGGGGAGCTTTGAAAGTCTGACGCGGCTCTTCGGGGGTTCCTATCTGCGGTTGGGTCTCGAATCGACGGATTTCACCATCAATCCCTTCTGCCTTCCTCCCACGAAGTCGAACCTGGATTTTCTTTCGCTTTTCCTCAAGGTCCTCCTTGGCTACAACTTCGGCACGCTCGATCCGGCGACCGACCGCGAGCTTTACGAACAGATCGAAAATCTGTACTCGCTCGATCCGGCGCTGCGCACCTTGGACGTGCTCGGGAATACCTTGCCGCGTCCGATCACCTACGCCCTCGCCAAATGGATGCGTGGCGGGCAATTCGGATATTTGTTCGACAATCCCCACGACACCATCTCGTTTTCCCGCTTCCAGTGTTTCGATTTCCAGCACATGAGTCGCTACCCGGAACTGCTCGAACCGCTGCTGTTCTACATCCTCCATCGCGCCAATGAAGTGATCGCGAATCGCGACATCTCGTCCACCTTCAAGGCATTCTTCATCGATGAAGCGTGGGTGTTCTTGCGCAACGCGAGCATCCAGCGCTACGTCACGGAAGCCTTGAAAACGTGGCGCAAGCACAACGCCGCCATGATTCTCTCGACGCAATCGCTCGACGAACTGAAACGTTCCGAGCTGCTCGACATCATCGTCGAGACCTGCGCCACCAAGATGTTTCTCGCCAACCCGGACATGGATCAAGACCTCTACCGGCGGCAGTTTCATTTGAACGACACGGAAGTGAATCGGATTTCCATGCTCATCCCGAAGCAGCAGTTCCTTCTGAAGACCCCGGAGCTGGCCAAGGTTGCGAATCTCCACGTCGATCGGCGCAGCTACTGGCTATACACCAACGACCCGTATGACAACCGCAGGCGAAAAGAGGCTTTCGACGCATACGGATTTGAAAAGGGATTGAGCGTGCTGGCGGGAACGGCATCGTGATTCCTTGTGCCCTATGGCGCGAACGATTCGGCGGGACGGTCCCCAGGATTTAAATCTCTAGTGATTGTTCCAAGCAAGAGGAGAAAGGGCCATGACATTTGAATGGAAGTTGTCTTGCCAATTCACCGTGCTCGTACTGTTCGGATTTCTTGCGGGGCTGCCCGCGCTCGCCGAAGCCGACGGCGCTCGGGTCGTCAAGTACGGCAAAGAGGATGTTGTTCCGGTCCATGCCAAGCTGCGCTTCTCCACCCTGATCGTACTCCCGGAGAACGAGGAAATTCTCGACTTTACGACCGGCGACCGGGAATTCTGGATCATCAACGGCGCGCACAACCTCTGCTACGTCCATCCCGCGCAGGCCGGCATTCGCAGCAATTTGAACCTCGTCACCGCGACCGGGCACGTCTACTCCTTCCTGCTTACGGAAGTCAGCAACGACCCGAGGGTCACGCCCGATTTGAAGCTTTTTGTCGAACCGAAGGACGCCTCGAGTACCGCCTCGGCGCTGCAAGGGTATGTCCGCGCCGTCGATGCCGAGGCCTACCGGAAAGAGATGGAAACCGTTCAAACGCAAGCGACGACGGATGTGCGCGCGGCCGAGGCCCGCGCCACCGAGATGATCAACCAGTTCCGTTCGAGCTACGCGACCAAGCTCCATTTCGACTACGCGCTCGACCCCAAGCTGGCTCAGGAACCGTTCCTCGTTTCCGTCATCTACCACGATGATTCGTTCACTTACATTCGCTGCGGTGCACGCGAAAAACCCGCGCTCTACGAACTGAAAGACGGCAAACCCGACCTCATTTCCTTCCAGGTCGAGAAGGGCGTATACATCGCTCCGAAAATTCTCGACAGCGGCTACCTGGCGATCGGAAAGAAAAAGCTGAACTTCACTCGCGAGTTGTCGGGGAAGTGAGTCATGAACTCGCCTTCCGCGATCCACGACAAAAGCTCGAAGCCGCCCGGATTGCTGCCGAAGAACGTGCAGTCCTGGCTGCTCGCGGGACTCGCCGTTCTGATGGTCGTCATCATGTGGCTAACGGGCGGAAAGAAGACCCCTGGGCCGTCGCGGAGCGGTCCGCCCGGCCCCGCCGTGCAAGCCCCGCTCGAAGTCAATGAAGCGAAGATCGTCGAGCTGCAGAACCGCATCCAGCAGTTGCAGCGGGAGCAAAACGTGGCACAAAACGCACTCGCGCAGCGCGCACTCGCCGGCAACGCGGATCCGCAGGCGAATTCCGCCGCAGGCGGCGCTCCCCAGCAACATGCCGAGGACACCATCCGGGAAGAGCGCAAGCGGCGCGGCTACCTTTCCTTGTTCGCCTCGAATGTCGCGCTGAGCTATCGGAAAGGTCCGGACACAGCGCACCGGCCGGAACCTGTCTCCTCCGCCCCCTCATCATCGGAGGCCGCGCAACTCGCCGAGCTCTTGCGGCCCTTGCAGCCTCCGAGTTTTGCACAGGCACCGGTGCCCGCGCCGAAACAGTCCGCTGCGGAAAACGACCGAAAGGAGGAGCAACGAAATCCTGTCGCCCCGCCGGCCGGCGCACCGGCCGCGGCGACAGGAAATACCCATGTGCTGTTTGAAGGCACCGTTCTTGAGACCGTTCTTCTCAATCGCCTCGACGGACAGTTCTCCGGACCCGTCGAGTGCCTACTGACCGGCGATGTCTACTCCCACGACCGGCAGCATCTCTTGATCCCGGCGGGCACCAAGATTCTCGGCGAAGCCCGCAAGGTCGAGGGCTTCGGGCAGACGCGTCTCGCCGTTTCCTTTCACCGCCTGGTCATGCCGGATGGCTACTCGGCAAGTCTCGACCGTTTCCAGGGACTCAATCAGACCGGCGACGCCGGTCTACGCGACCAGGTCAACAACCATTACCTAAGATTGTTTGGGGTTTCGCTGGCTATCGGCGCGATTGGCGCCGTCGCCGAAGCGGGTACTTCCGGCGCGCTCACCGCCTCAGGCAGCGACCTCATCCGTCAGGGATTTGCGCAAAGCATGGGGCAATCCTCGGCACAAATCCTTGACCGCTTCCTGAACGTTCTTCCGACCGTCACGGTCCGCGAGGGGCACCGGGTCAAAATCTATCTGTCGGGCGACCTCGCGCTGCCCGACTACACCAGTCACGTCGTGTCTTCCAGTCTCTGAGGGTCAGAAAGGAAAAAATCGGTGAGAAAGAAAATCCTGGTTATCGCGATCGTCGCCGGCGTATGCGTTGGAACTGCCTCGGCACAGCTAGGGGGCATCGTCTACGACCCCACGAACTACCAGAACGCGCTGCTACGCTACTTCCAATTGCAGCAGCACCTCATCCAGCTCCAGCAAACCTTCGCACTGGCGATGCAGATGGCGCGAAATCTCCAGAACATGCCCGCTCGCTATCGCGCCCAGTTTTCGGCGTGGCGCAACGGTGGGGCGCTCGACACCTACGGCAACACTGCGGGATGGATTACCGGCGTCAACACCGGTGTGGTCGGCGGAGGCTACCAGCAGGCAACGACGCAGCTTCGCCCGTACGATCCGAACCATCTCGCGTCGATGGACGCGGCCGAGCTTTCGCGAGTCGAATCGCAATACGCGTCGGTCGAACTGGCGGACGGAGCGAATAGTACCTCGATGGCTTCGATCGGCGCCATTCGCGGCAACGCCCTGAACGTCGAAGCGCAGCTCGGCAACCTCGAAGACGATTCGTTCTCGGGCGATCCGGATCTGAACACGGAAGTCTCCGTGTTGAATAAGATCAACGCATCAAACGTCCTGACACTTCGTTCCGTTCAGGACTCCAACAAGCTGCTCGCCTCCCTTCTTGAAATCCAGACGGTCCTCGCCAAGCAGCAGCGCGAGTCGACCGCCAATGCCATCAACGCCGATATTACGCGCCGCGCCACTGCCGCGGGCAACCTCGCCGAGGTCACCGGCACACTGACCGGCTCGCTTCAGAACTTTCGCATGCCGTAACGGCCATGCCGTAACGGGCCGTGCCGCAACGGGCCCATGCCGCAACGAGGAATACCTAAGAGTCCACGTCGAAGGAGCCGCTGCCGTGCAGAACGATTTCCTCGCATACGTCTTTCAGGCCATCCAGAACCTGCTCACGCAGAACCTCGGCTTCTTCGACGCCATGGGCCAGAACCTGTTCCGCATGTTCGCCACGATCCTGGTGGCCTGGTACGGCATTAAATCGGCTCTCTCGGCCGCCAGCGGCAAATACACCTTCCAATTCGACAACTTCGCCAGCCTCCTGCTCACGATCGCGTTCGGGTTCGCCATGGTCAACTACTACAGCGCGCCCATCCCCGGCATGGGCCGGAGCTTTCACAATCTCGTTACTGACCAGGCGCAATTCCTTTCGACCCGGATTGACGCCGCACAGCTGCAGAACATCGTCACACAAATCGCCGATTTTGAGATCCGCATGGACTCGCCCACCTGGGGGGACATTCTGGGCACAGTTGTTTACGTCGTCGTCGTCATCCTCCTCGCCGCTTGCCAAGCCGTTTCGATCGTGGTGGTCGCCTACGGTTTCATCGCCACCGCCGTGTGCGTGCTCGTTGGGCCCATCTTCGTTCCCTTCTTCATCGTCCCAAAGCTGGAGTGGCTCTTCTGGGGCTGGTTCCGCTGCTTCATTCAGTACGCTTTCTACCAGGTCATCGCGGCCGCCGTTGTTTTCATCATTAGCAACCTTATACTTGGCGCGCTTCGCCTGCCGCCCGCGGGCGCGCTCTCGACCGTGCAGCTTATCGCCTGGTTCCCGGTCTTGCTCATTACCCTGCTCGCCGCGATCTATGTCCTGCTTAAAGTCCCCTCGCTCACAAACCACATTTTCAGCGGCACCGCCGGCGGTTCTTCCGCGGTGTTGCTCGAAGCTCCGGCGGCAGGGGTGGTGTCGGCAGCGAAGGAGATGGCATGAACCGCGATGCGAGCTTTGACGACGCCAAGCGCCTCCACCTTGAATCCTGCGGTGACCCGATGGTGACCAATACCTACCTCAAAATTGCCCTTGTGCTGCTTTCTCTCATCGCCGTCGTGCTTGCACTGGTCGATCTGCGGACCATTCGCACCTTCGAGAATTTCCGCCCTCTGGTCATCCGCATCGACGACCTGGGCAGGGCCGAGGCCATTAACTACCACAATTTCGAATACCAGCCGCAGGACGCCGAGGCCAAGTATTTCCTTTCTCAGTTCACCAATCTCTACTACCGGCGCAATCGCTTCACCATCCAGAACGATTTCGCGAAGTCGCTTTATTTTCTCGACGGCAAGCTCGCCAACGGAATCCTCGACACCTACCGCAAGGACGACATTGTTAGCAAATTCCTTACCAACAGCTCCGCCCCGGAGGTCGATGTGGACGTCAAGAAAGTCGCGCTCGAAGACCTGCAAACGCCGCCCTATCGCGCGCGCGTCGATTTCTATCTCGTCTACTATTCGCCCGCCGATCACAGCGAATTGAAGCGCGACCTATACACGGGAAACTTCGTTTTCACCTTTCAATCGCGCGTGCCGAACGAGCTGATCCCCATCAACCCGCTGGGGCTGACGATTTCCTATTTCCGTGAAGATCAGGCCTTCAAATGATCTCCTCGCGCAAATCGGAAAACCCGAGAGTCGTCGCGGGCGTCCACCCGGCTGCCTCGGCCCAACCTCCGCGCGCCACTTCTCTGCTCCTACCCCGATTCGCCCGGCAGACGCGACAGCCCATTCCACCATCTTTCGCTCACGCAACAAACGGCACGCTTCAGAACAGCCACAGCCGCAAAAGGAATCGGTTGGACTATGCTCTCCGATCCGGCCAACCGCTCCTGGGCTGCTACGGACTCCCGCCCGCTCTCTCGAAAAAGACCTTTCTTAGAAAAAACGACCCGACGGTTGGAGGATCGCAATGATTGCCAATTCTCTGCTGATGACCGTGGCGGTCCTGCTCGGGCTTAGCTTTTGGCTCATGGGCGAGCTCAAGTTCTTCATTCCTTACAAAGCCCTTCTCTTCGAGGCCTATCGGACGCCCATCCTTATGTATATCGCAGCGCTGTTTGTGAACGTGTTCGCCGGGGCCTTTGTCCTAATCCGCAAAATCTTCCTGAAGGACACTGGGCGCAAGCTGCTGCACCTCGACAACCAGCTGCACGTCGGCGAAACCTCGATTCCCGCGCCGTGGCTGGAAGAGGAGTCGAATTGAGATGTCGCGCGACCACGATCCACGAGAACCGTTTCGGCCGCCTGCCTCCGTAACCGAGGCCGAACCGGAAGCTTCTTCGTCCGACAGAGAATCGCGATCTCCCGAATCGATTTCTCCAGCCGGTTCCTCCTCTCGAGCGAAAGGCCGCGATCCGCTTTCCACCGAACCGCGGCAGGTTCACGAAATCCGGGGCCGCACGTACCGCGTCCGGCCATCGGAAGTTGGGACCATGGTGGAACTCGGCAAATTCCGTGCCATCGCTCAGGAAGACCTGGTCGAGTTTTTCTACACGGGAGACAAAAACCGATTTCGCCCAGACACAGAAAATCTTCTCCGGCAGGAGCTAATCCAAGCGAAAGCTATTCCCCACGAAACAACGGGTTCCCGCACCTTGCTCACGCTCACAAAGCAAGGACACCGTTTCCTCACGGAGACGCAAGCCGCGGGAAACGATCAGGTTCTCTATCACGGATTCACCAAACCCCGCGAAGCCCATCACGACGCGGATCTGTATCGTCTCTATCAAAAAGCATCCGAAAGGATCGAACGCCAAGGCGGGAAGAATCTGCGGGTCGTTCTCGATTACGAGATGAAGAAGCGCATCGGTCACGACCTGGCGAAGCTCGAAGAAGAACGAAAGTCCTCCGCACGCAAACGCGAGATCGCGGAACGCCATCAGCTCCAGATGGTTCGCGGAAAGGTTCCAGTCCCTGACCTCCGCATCGAGTATGAAACCCGCGACGGTGAGAAAGCTCGGATCGATCTCGAACTCGCCACTGGGCACTACCGCGGGCGCAGCCTCGCGGAAAAGGTCAGCGCCGGCTTTGCCATCTACGCGCATGGCGACGAAGCCTCGAAGCTCCGCAAGATTTTGAATCAACGCGAATTGACCGCGGAGATTCTGTCGCTATGAACTGGCCCGAGGATCAAATCGAAACCATTGGCGCGCTGGGTTACACCGAAACCGAAGCGCGTTTTCTCTATCTCGTCGCCACCCATTCGGGTTATTTCACCCTCCGGCATTTCCTCACCTTTTCGGGAGCGCACCCGGGAAAGCGCTCCACCTCCTTCGCGCAAAAGCTGCTCCGCCGTGGCCACGCTTCCATGCGGGACTACATGGGCACAGGATCCGTGTTTCATCTCTTCTCCCGCTATCTCTACGGCCGCATCGAAAAGGAAAACATTAGCAACCGGCGACGGCACTCGTTTGAATACATTCGCACCCGCCTCGTCCTTCTCAATTTCGTTCTTGAAAACCTCCATTGCGAGTTCCTCGAAACTGAGGAGGAAAAAGTGCGTCTGTTTTGCGAAACCCTCGGTGCCCCGAAAGACGCGCTACCGGCCAAGGTGTATGGAGGCGGTCCCCATAGCCGTCCGGCGGTGCGCTATTTTGTCGATAGATTTCCGCTGTTCCTCGCGCCGCAGATTCCCCTGTCCTTGCCGGTGGCTACGTTCAGTTATGTGGATTCGGGTTCGGCGAGCATCGCCAGTTTCGGTGTACATCTTGCCGCCTACCAGGGCCTGTTCCGGCATCTCTCTGCGTTCCGCTTTGTTTACATCGCGCCGAGAATAGCCGCCTTCGCCCGCGCCGAGAAACGATTTCGCTGGTTCGTCAAAGAGCCCCTTGAGATCGACGTTTCCAACGAAATCCTTCGCTATTTTTCGGTTCGCCAGAAATGGGAGCGTCATGAATACGTCGTACCCGTTACCGACGACCTCGAGTTCCTCTCGGAGGCACGACGCCGCTTTCATGGCCAGCGTTTTGAAACTCTCTATCACGCGTGGGTCGCTGAAAGCGTGGACGAGCCCGCGCTGCGTGCCGAATTCGCACAACTCGCTGCGGGACGGAAAGTGTCGTTCGACACCTATCTCGTCCGGAACGGGCGGTCGCCCGTGGACGAAAGGCAGAAACGGCATGTGAACGCTACATGACAAACACAAATCACCGCCCGGTTCACGGTTCCGTTCACCGGGCACCAAGGGTGCGCAGGAAGCGACAGATTCTTGGACGCGGAGAAAAACCCGGCTGGGCAGCGACGACCCCACTTCGTTGCCACGCAAATCGTAGCGGTCGCTCCAACCCCGCCGGCTTCAAGGCGTTGATCGGAAACCGCCGCGTCCAGGGATGCAGCGAGAAGATAAAAGGAGGATCCATGTCCATCATCAATCGACCGCCAGTGATGGTAAAGCGCGAATACGAGTTGCAGGACCCCGTCGCGCAAGCCGTCGAAAAGTACGCCGCCTTCATTCAGAGCACGCCTGATCACGTCGTCAATTCCGCACTGAAGATGGTCATCTGGAAAGACACAGAGTTTTGGCGCTGGCGCAAGCAACAGCAGACGAGCCCGGAACGCAAAGAAAGCGCGGTTCCGACCAGGGCGGCGAAAGCATGATCTTGAGGTTGCTGCACTCACGGCATCTGGCCGCTTGCTTTCTCTCGGCGACGACGGGAATTCTCTTGTACTTTCGAGCTCCATTCCCGGAAACAAATCTCTTCCTCAAGGTCATGGCCGTGCGATCGGCAGCGGCCTTTTTGTTTCTGAAGTATTCCTACACGCTCTTTCTGTACACCACTCCCTACATCGCATTCTCCATTCTGTTTTCAGGCATGTACATTTTTGCGCTCAAAGCAGAGTCGCGAACGCACGCTGGCAAATTGCCGCCGTACCCCAGACCGCAGGAGCGGGGGGAGCTGATACTGGTTCTCGGAGAGGTTCACCATCCGCGGAAGCAGGTCCCTTCCGAGAATCCTCAATGGCTGACGATTCCCGAACGGGGCTTGTTTACAGGCATTGCCATCGTCGGCGCCGTGGGGTCGGGAAAAACGGCGGCATGTATGTATCCCTTCGCCGAACAGATTCTGGCCTTTTCCGCGAACGACCCGGCGCGCCGCATCGGTGGACTGATCCTTGAAGTCAAAGGGGATTTTTGCGGAAAAGTACGTGACATTCTCGCGCGGTATGGCCGTCCCGGGGATTACGTCGAGATCAGTCTCGACTCCGAGTACCGCTACAACCCCCTGCACAACGACCTCGACGCCTATGCATTGGCCTACAGCATCGCTTCTCTTTTGAACAACCTGTTTGGACGAGGGAAAGAACCGTTCTGGCAGCAGGCCTACACCAACCTAGTCAAATTCATCATCCTACTGCACAAGGTCGCTTTCGATTACGTCACGCTGTTCGATGTCTATGAATGCGCGATCAACCCGGAAGCGCTCGAAAGGAAAATCGCGGAGGCGAAACGGCGGCTTCTCGAGGCAGACTCCGCACTCCTCACCGAAGAAGAATATTTGAAGTTTCCACGGGACCTCGAACCCTTCCACTTCCGGCTCGACCAGGAATCGAACCGCTACCGTGCCCTCTTCACGCCAGGTCTCGCGGCGGTCTTGAAAGACAAGGAGCTCGTGTGGGAAGCCGAGAACGCCACGCGGAAAGGCCCTGTTCTGTCGGACAAGAAAGAACAGCTCGAAGCCGTCCAGCGCTGGTATGACCATGACTGGAGACGGATCGAGCCAAAATTACGCACCTCTATCGTCGAAGGGATCTCGGTATTTCTCTCTTTGTTCGACGACAATCCTGCGGTGAAACGCACCTTCTGTCCCCCGGCGGAATGTTACGACCCCCGAGCCAATGCCGACGGCAGGTTCGGCAAACCGCTGCCCTCGTTGTCTTGGCTCATCGAAAATGGGCGAATCTGCGCGCTAAATTTTCCGATCGCGATGAATGCGGGACTCGCAAAGGCCCTGGGTGTCATGCTGAAACTGGATTTTGAACGCGCTGTCCTCAATCGCATTCCACAAATGGAGGCCAATCGAGATGCGTATTTCCGTCAAGTTCTCTTTCTCTGCGACGAATACCAGCATTTTGCAACTGTAGGAGAGAGCGAACCCACAGGCGATGAGAAGTTTTTTAGCCTCTCCAGGCAGCCCAAATGCATTCCCATCATCGCCACGCAGAGCATCAGTTCGCTCAAGTCGGCGCTTCCCGGCGAGTCCTGGCGTACGCTCCTGCAAACTTTCCGCACCAAGATTTTCTTGTCTCTTTCTGACGACTTCTCAGCACGCACGGCCAGCGATCTTTGTGGACGGGAGGACAAACTGAAGCCCAGTTATAGCCTCTCCGAGAGTGGCCACGACGCACAGGTTAGCCTACTCACCGGAAAAGCTCTCTCGCACAAAGCCAATATCACGGCGTCCAAGAGCTATAGCCCGTACACTGACTATCGCTTCGACATCAAGACGTTTATGGAACTGCCCAATGTGCAGTCCGTGGCTCTTGTCTACGACGGAACCAATCCTCTTCCGCCAACATTTTGCTACCTCAAACCCTATTACAACGACCCGAACAAGTCGTACTTTGAACAGCTTCACGACGGAGAACTCTGATGAATGGCTTCGAAACCATCCTCCCTTTTCTTAAGCCCATAGAACACCTCATTCGAGACGATTCGATCAGCGAGGTTATGGTTAATGGGCCGGACCATATCTTCATTGAGAAGGGCGGATTCATTGAAACCGTGCCCGACATCCACCTTGGCGAAAGATCGCTCATGGTCGCGGTGAAGAATATCGCTCGCCGTCTCGGCAGCGACATCTCCGATGCTAAACCGATCCTTGACTCGCGACTGCCGGATGGAAGCCGCGTGGCTGTCGTCATTCCGCCTTGCAGCGTGAACGGCGTGACGCTCACCATTCGGAAATTCAATACTCGCCACTTCGGGATCGATGAATTGGTACAGGCGGGCACTGTAGAGCGTTGGATTGCTCATCAGCTGGAATCCTATGTCCTTGGCCGCAAGAATATTCTAATCGCCGGTGGCACAGGGACAGGAAAAACTTCGTTATTGAACGTCCTAGGACGATTCATTCCTTCCGATGAGCGTATTGTTCTCATCGAAGACACATCCGAGATTCATCTGGCCCAGGACAACCTCGTCCGTTTTGAGGCCCGGCAAGCCGAAAATGATCTTCCAGCCATTACCATCCGCGATCTCTTGAAGGCAGCGCTTCGCCATCGGCCGGACAGAATCGTGCTGGGGGAAATCCGCTCAGGGGAGGCGTTCGACCTCCTGCAGCTCCTGAATACCGGACATTCGGGCAGTCTTTCTACCGTACATGCCACTTCTGCAAGGCAGGGCCTCCCTCGGTTCGCGAACTGCGTCTTGCAGAGCGGTGTAGATATCCCCTACCGCGCCATCAAGACCAATGTCGGGGACTCCGTGAATGTCGTCATTCACCTTGAAAGACGGCCCGGCCGGCGTTTCGTCTCCGAAGTCATCGAAATTCATGGATACGACCCTGATCGCGACGAATACGACTGCACGGTCGTTTTCGAGGGTCACAAGGATCCGCAATGAAACACGAAGAAACGATCTCGCCGGGAAAATGCATCCTCGATGCCTTCGAGCCGACCCCTCGCATTGCAATCCTCTCGCTCCGGGGCTTCCGTCAGACGGTTCAACCCATCACCAGCGCTGAGAAAGCCGCTGGCGATAGCGAGCCTGGCGTATTTACGACTTGGGACACGGCTATTGTACGTACGACTTTTTCGATCAGTGTCCACACCGCATGGCCCGTGTTCGTGGCGGGTTTTACCGCCCGAAGAATAGCGCTGGGCACGGTTCCTTGAGGGCAAGAAAAATCTGCTTCGCCTTCAGCAAGACATCCCCTTAACCGAAGCGGAGGCACACGCCATCGAGGATGGTGTGAACCCTTCGAAAAGCTCCTCGCACAGCTTGCGGACGTTCCGACTCCGGCGGGCCCGGCTCCCCGGCAACTTCAAAGGGGACTCGTTCAGATCGAGCGGACCAAAAAAAGGAGGAAATGATGCCAGCGGAATGGGTTGACTTCAAAAGAGTGAAAGCGAAAGTCTCTATGGAGACGGTTCTTTCGCACTATGACGTTCGTCTTAGGCGCGTTGGTGTGGACGAGTTCCGTGGAAAATGCCCTCTTCCTACCCACTCTTCCGCCAGAAGCAATGACAGCTTCTCCGTCAGTTTCACTCGCAACGCCTGGTCCTGTCAGTCCGCTTCGTGCATCGCGGCTCGTTCGGGCCGCGTCGGCGGGAACGTCTTCGACTTCGTTGCCGAAATGGAACGTTGCTCGATCCGGGAGGCCGCTCTGCGCCTCGATCGTTCGCTCACAGAAAATCTCCTCCCTCTCGCCACACCCGGGAACAGGAAGCCGGTCCCGTACACCTCAGAAAATCGGCCTCTATCCTTCACCCTGCACAACATCGACCACCAACATTCTTACGTCATTTCTCGTGGACTAAGTGAGCAGACAGCTCGGTATTTCGGCGTTGGCTACTACGACGGCAACGGCTTCCTTCGTGGGCGGGTGGTGATTCCAATCCACAACGAACACGGCGAACTCGTCGCCTACTCGGGTCGCGCAATCGGCCAGACAGAGCCCAAATACCGCCTTCCCGCAGGCTTTCGCAAATCTCATGTGCTGTTCAATCTTCACCGGGCCATCCAATCGCGAGACTGCACCCTTATTCTCGTAGAAGGCTTCTTCGACACTTTCAAAGTCCATCAGGCTGGGCATCACAACGTGGCCGCCCTCATGGGCTCGAAGCTGTCCGACCGCCACGCTGAATTGATCGGAACCCACTTCGATCAAGTCATCCTCATGCTTGACGCTGATGAAGCGGGGAAGGCGGCAACTTCCGCAGCAGCGACAGCACTCTCCTCTATCATCAGGGTGCAGATCGTTGAACTTGCTCCTGGAAGCCAGCCAGATCAACTGGCTTCAAAAGAAATAAACCAGCTCCTAGGAGGCCTCGCTCGCGACCTTTCATCTCGAGGCCGATAAAAAGCCCTTCCGATTCGACCTAATTTATATCGGGGTGAATCCGCTGAAGCTCGATGCCGCGCCCGGCGAAGGCCACGCTGCGCTTGCCGAGCTTCTCCTGATGAACTGCAGATGAGACGGGAGCTTGGACATTTCGGCTGCTATCTGCCCGAAGCCAGCCTCATCATTCAGCGCATAATATGTATCCTCTTTTTGTGCCCTCGCACTTAGTGGGTTAGCTTCAGGTGCCGCGGGGTTACGGAGCTCTTCGAAGTATCCTGGAATCTGATCCAGCCGCGTACCGGCCGTCGAAATCCCCATCTTTTCGTACCATCCTCGCGCATCTTCGCGACCGCGGCATAATCGTTCGCCATGGTTCTCAGGGCGTTCCCGAACTCGTCGTGATCCCGCTGTAAGTCGCTGAAAATAGACTGGCTAGACGGCCCGAGGCTAGGTACTAACCCGTTTCGCTCGTAGGTAGTAGATATTTGTAGTAGATGCGTGTCCGGCCAAGATCGGGGCGGTCGATTCTCGGCGGCTATTGTTTTTTTCCAATAATGGATGTATAATCCTCCAATAATGGATGCACCTAGGAGTCTGATGATGGCCACCGGGAATCGGCTTGCCGCTGGAGTTTCGTGGGAAAAGCCTGCAGACCTTTCCAATAAACAAGTCCTCCGAGAGCTGACACCGGCCGCGGTAAGGGCATTTCTGAAAATCTATGACCTGTGGGACCTGCGGGATGAAGACGCCCGGGTCTTGCTAGGAGGGATGTCCAACGGAGCGTTCTACGAGCTAAAGAGAAAAACGCCCGCTGCTCTCGATCAGGATCGCATGACCAGAATCTCGGTGCTGACCGGGATCTTCAAGGCCTTGAACATTCTCTACAGCAAGAAGCTGGCGGACCGTTGGATTCAGTTGCCCAACGACAATTCAATGTTTGAGGGCGGAACGCCGCTGGCCTACATGCTCCGCGGAGGCCTGCCTGGGATGCTGCGCATAAGACAACTGGTGGACTCGCGGCGGGGCGGCCGATAGGTGCTTCCGCTCACGACGAATATCAGACAAGACGACACCCACCGCTTAATCCCTGCTCGCTACATCGACAAAGACGAGACAGTTCTCACCCGGCTAACCGAGGACAACAAAGACCTGAACAAATTGTTTGAACTCGAAGGTGCTACGAACGACCGGCTTCTTGGGGAAGCTGGGCTTCTGCCTGGAATCACTGTCCGAGAGCTCGTGTTCGGCCTCTCCTACTCCCACATCGTGAACGCCGCATTCACGCACGCCAGTCCCTTGGGGAACCGTTTCAATGGGCCGGAACGCGGCGCGTGGTACGCGGGCTTTTCGAGAAAAACCTCCGAAATCGAAGTGGCCTACCACAGATCGCAGGAACTCAAAGAGGTCCGCTGGACCGAAAAGGAAGTCTTCACATACGTGGATTTTCTGGCAGACTTCCGCGGAGAATTTCACAATCTTCGTGACGCCACTACATTCGCAGATTGTTTGGATCCATGGAGCTACCAGGCTTCGCAGCGATTGGCAAGTGAGTTGCTAGAGTCGGGATCGGCAGGTGTCGTCTATCCGAGTGTCCGACACTCTGGCGGTGTCTGTATCGGATGCTTTCGGCCGGCGCTGGTAAACAATGTCAGAAAAGGCTCGCGACTATCCGTCTCCTTTGAGCACGCTTTTGCGGTGCCTGTTATCAACGAAATCTAATGCGTCGAATGATGTGACAGATTACGGCCGCATCCAAACCTATCTCGCCTTTGCGGTTTTTCCCCAGCTTCTGCTCTCCGATGGAACCCGCTTGGGCCCAAAAGCCCTCCGACGAGGCCGACCGCACACCGCAAGCCTCCTCCGCAAGGGAGTGTCTGCTCTTGTGGAACGAGAGATCAGTTCCATTCGGAGTGCCGGACTAACATGTTCGGATGGCTGCAGGGCCGTGCAACCACAATCTCTTTCCGTCCACGAACCCGGCAACCATCCGAATTTAGAAAGTGAAGTCCCAAAAATCCTTGGTGTAAAAGGAATGAGTCACGCTGGCCGGGCCGATCTCGAGGAGCTGAAAATTCTGATTGAGAGAGATTTAAAGATGATTTTTCCTGGAGCTGATCGTCTTGCGGTGGGGATTTGCGCCCAGTCGTGGCAAGCGGATGAATACACTCAAAGCGCATACGCACTTTATCGACCGGGACAATAGTTTACCGTGCGCGCGATCCTCCAAGAACATCACCTCCGAGTCTATTTTGCGGGGGAGCACCTAGACGACGAACAGGGCTTCCTGGAAGGAGCTGTAGTGACGAGGCAAGATGCAGCCCAAGCGGTTCTGAAGGTCGCCAGCTCGAACCTTCTTGAACAGAGCAAGCACCCTGCCATTGCCTCTCATCCTCAGACTCGGAGAAATGCATTTGCGCGATAGAACCGTTTGGGTGGGTTGCCGTTTTTCTTTAGTGAAGTTGGGTCTGTCGGCCCGCCACTACTCTCTTCTGTAACGGGTTCTTACCGTCAGATGGCCCGCCTGGAAAATCTTCTCTGCACTCTCTGTGTTCCGGCCTTCAGGCCCCAGGTCACGCACGTTTCGAGGGTAGCTTCCATCACTAACTTGCCGGCGGAATCCAGAACGGCCACGAAGGTCGTTTGCCTGGTGAATATTTGGACCAATATACTTGACGTCATTCATGAGGGTGCTCCTTGTAGATGATGGATGCGACGATCAAGACCTACTCCAAAGGGCGGCCTTTTATAATACGTTAAACAGGTACGTGCGTACCCGTTTGACGTGAGCTTCATGCACGGCCTACACTCTGCCGTTCACTCTTGAATGACCTGGTTGCTGAAGGGGATTATGACAGCAGAATTGCAAGGCAAAGTTGGGCTCGTGACCGGTGGCACATCGGGTATCGGTCGCGATACCGCCATACTTTTCGCGAAGGCGGGTGCCAAGGTGGTGGTCGCGGGCCGCCGCGAAGTGGAAGGGAAAGAAACCGTCGATCTGATCCGCGCTACCGGCGGCGATGGGGTGTTTGTGAAGGCGGATGTGTCGAAAGCTGCCGAAGTTGATGCACTCGTCCAAAGGACCGTGGAAAAGTTTGGCCGCCTGGATATCGCATTCAACAATGCCGGGATCGAGGGCCACTGGCTACCCATCACGGAACAATCCGAAGAAGACTGGGATCACACGATCGACATCAATCTCAAAGGCGTTTGGCTATGTCTCAAGTACGAAATTCGACAGATTCTCAAACAGGGCGATGGCGGAGCTATCGTAAACATGGCGTCCGCAGCGGGCTTGATGGGTTTGGCGGGGGCAGCTACGTATAGCGCGAGCAAGCACGGCGTGATCGGGCTCACAAAGTCCGCCGCGCTGGAAAACGCCCGAAGCGGCATCCGGATAAATGTCGTGTGCCCTGCAGTGATCGAGACGCCCATGGCCGATCGTGCCTACGAGAATCCGGAAATTCACAAGTTTGTTCTCGGCCTTCATCCCATCGGCCGTTTTGGAAAGTCTGAGGAAATCGCTGAAGCCGTAGTGTGGATGTGCTCGAACCGCGCCTCCTTCATGACTGGTCAGTCCCTCGTTCTCGATGGCGGGTTACTCGCGGGCCCCAATCCTCCCAAGCCCGGCGCGTAGGTGAGTAACGTCTGATATCCGACGCTAAGCGGCGGAGATAAAACGACATACTTCAAGACCGTCAATCACGAGAAACACAACACCGATTTCTTCTATGATCGTAGCGCGCAAGTACACCGGCGGAAATCCAAGAAATGAAATCAAACATTTCCTCTTTCGCCGCGACGACGACGCTATCTGCGAGCTCCCATCCGAACAGGTGCGGCTTGTCGATACGCCCGTCGTTTGGCCATGCAACGGCAGTAGAGCGACCTTACCCGCCGGCTCTTTGCTGCCGTCCAGCCGACAAGACACGGCTAACCCTGAGCGGGTCGTCAATCGAATTCTGATTCTCTCCTTGTGAGAATCTGTGGACGGCTGTGCAAAAGTTGAGGACGTTCTTCGTCACCTGCGGTTTCAGCAAGTCATACAACCAGGCGGCTGAGGTTCCTTCTTCAAACGTGATCTGCAAGTCTCCCCAAGGCCTCGTCAGAGCTTCTTCAAGGTTTGCCAATGGCGAGCAGAAAGATAGCGCTCTTGCCCTTCGCGTGCGGCGAAAAGAAGTGAGTCACGTCGTCGTCGAAAAAGGTCAGCCCCGTGGCACCCAGGCGCTGGGCATACGCAGCCAGATACATCTTGCCACCGATCACACCCGCCTCCAGCTGGACGGCGCGGTAGCCGCGATTCCCGCATCGCTCCAGGATGCGGTTTAAATCGGCGAGAAAGAAAACGTCCACGCACGCGTCGGCGGGAAGTTGCTGGTCCAGTCCAAGATGCCGGGCCTCGGTGCGGAATTCTCCTTCCTCCAAAAACTCCAGCGCGTTTCGGTCGCGGCGGAAGAAGTAAGCGCCGGTCTTGAGTCCTTGCACGGCATGGACGATCAGGTAAAGCTCATTAAGCTGCGTGCCGTGAGGCTCAAGGAAGTCAGCCGGAATGCCTCGCGTCGCGGAGTCGAGAATGGTTGAGAGTTCCGCCAGCGTAATCGATTTTGTGGGATCGAATTTTCGGGAAGAACCGCGGCGCAGGATGACCTGCTCGATGGTGTCCTTCGGCTCTTCTTCTTCCGGTAGTGGTTGAAGCCAAACGGCCTCGCTAGCCGCAGCGTAATCCGCGGAAACCAGTTGCTTTCCGCACCATTGAGCTACTTCGTGTTCGGACTCAAGAGAAGACGCGTCGTGCATTTCAAGCATGGCTGGATACTGGATCTCATGCTTCGAAGGCGGGATAGTCCCCAAGCCGAGCGCCCGCGCGTCTCTTGGGTCCGGCGGCGAACTCTCCGATGTGCGGCCGATGGGTACAAGGCACCAGGAAATTTCACGCCGGATATCGAGATCAAGCAATTGATTCACCTGGGCGTCCACAAACCCGAGCACGATCTCTGCTGGCAGCCCCGAAGCAGCAGAAACAGCCAACATATTTGCGAGCAGTGTGCCGTGATCCCAACCGAAATGGCGATAGGTGCGCGCCTGATACTTCCAGGCGTTTCTCCAGTACGTTCCGGTACAGACAATAATCGCGGAGGCCTGAGCCACTGTCGGTCGCAAAGCCGTCGCCCGAGCCAGATTCCCGCGAAAATCACCTTTTCGCAGGAGCCGTAGCGATACATCCGCCGGATTGAAGTGATACACGCCGGCATCCAGGCCTTTCAGATCGCCGGACACCGCGTACAGCTCGATCTCGTAGAGAGCTCCCGTGCAGGCCGCGGCTCGAAAGTAGATTTCTCCGCCTGGATATTTGCGTTGTTTGGTAATTCCTGCCGAGAAATAAAGGATTCGCGCCAGATCCTGAAGGTCAGGAGCCGAATCGCGGCTCCCTGGGAGCACGAGCTCTGAGATCGCGGATAGCGCGGCAACACTCGTTTGCGGCACGTCCCGCGGCAACGGAAGCGGCTCTATCGTCGGATAGATTTTGAAAGGCAGCGGGCGATTCGCCCAGTCCAGGAAGTGAGCATTGGTGCGAATGCTCCAGTCGGAGTGCTTGGTGGCTTCGTGATACTTCCAAGTCGCCTGAGTGTCGCGGTTTTTCATCGCTTATCGCATCAGACTAACACTTGCTTGGCCAGGTGCGCACGCAGTAAGCGTTGCACGGCAGATTTTGCCCTCGTATCCATGTGTCTCTCCCGTTCATTTTGCGATTGAGGTGCCGAACAGGCCTGGATAAGAGCCGCCGTCGCTCGTTCTTGTACAAAAGAAGCTTTCGATTCTCCTTGACACACGCACTCGCGAGGAATGGCATCATGTCGAAGTTTCGCTGTTTGAGGCGAGGCTCCCGCTTCTCAGTCCATTCACAGTTTCTGTAACAGACAAGCTCCGCATCGAGCGCCAACCGAACAGAACCTATTAGGTTTTCTCTTTTCTTTCCTCGCGCGGGGCCCTGCCTCCTGTTCGACATACAGGTTTGCATACCAAAGACGCCAGCGGTTTCCGGCCACATCACTTAAGCCCAACTCGCTACATGCGAGGGCACCATCCCCGCGCTCGCGAATCCGAAGTAGCATGCGCCGCACCTGGCGGTCGGTTACCTTTCAGCCGCTGGGCTGCTGCTACCTGCGAAAGGTGCTTCTGCTTTACCTCGTGCAACACTTTCAAGCGGTCCCGTTCTCGTTGGCTCAAAGTGATTCGCTCCGTTTCCATGAGGCCCTCGGCCCTCCATGAAAGCGGACATTTCTACTTTGCACAAACCGGACATTCTCACTTTGCGGCGACACTGTCCGCTGTCCGCTTGACAAGGAGCCCTGGCAGACCTATGCTCTCGCCACATTTCGCCAATTCTCCGTCCACATTTCCATTAAAACGTAGAGTTGGAAGGTCCCTTGCACCGTCTTCCCCACCCGGAGTGGGTCATACAAAGAAGGAGACATTCATGAACAGAACCTGGATATTATTTCTAGTCGTTTTACTCTTCCTGGGAATTGCCACGGGGTCGCAAGCTCAGACGACCGGCGGGACTGAGAAAGCGGTCATGGCATTGGAACAGCAGTGGCTTCAGTCGCAAAAGACAAACAATCCTGACCTAGTCGCCCAACTGCTGGCCGACAAATTCGTCAATACGGGTAGCGATGGGAAAGTCCAGAGCAAAGCCGAGTCGTTGGCAACCGCGAAAGCGACCAAATATGACAGCGCAGCGTACGAGGACGTTCATGTAACGGTATTTGGCGATTCGGCCATCGCAACGGGTGGTTTCAAAGCTAAGGGCACCGATCCGTCGGGAAAGCCTCTCGATGTCAATGAGCGCTGGACCGATACCTGGGTGAAGATGCCAAACGGTAAGTGGCAGTGTGTTGCGAGTCATCAGTCGCCGGTAAAAATGTGAGGAACCACGCAACGGTGAATCGAAATGGCCGCCTTCACTTATGGCGGGCTATTTCTTTTGCCCACGCGTCAAAACTGTTACAAACTCATCTTCATCGCTCCAAGCTCGTTTCCTGACACAGAAACAACTCAAGATCCGAGGGGCTGATCTTTGATGCTTCCATTAGCTTCGGCCTTCCCCGAAACCGGGGCGGGTCGGCTCCAGCATCACTGTTTTCGTAGTCCGCTCAGCGTTCACGAACGTTGCGGCCTGCACGCTCGCCAAGTCGCCGAGCGACTCTCTGCCCCAGAGGCTTCAGCAGTCTCGTTGCCTCCACTGCTGCTCTCATCGCTAAGGGGTGGAGCAAACCAGTTCCCGGGCGTTAACCAGGCATGTGGAGTACATCCCGGTGCGTCGTGATACGTTCCCTATCCGCTCTGTGATGGGCTAAACTTAGCTCGATCCGTCATATGCAGCTTTCTCCCGGCGATAAACTCGGCCCTTACGAAATCCTTGCGCCTATTGGCGCGGGCGGCATGGGAGAAGTGTATCGCGCCCAAGACGCGCGTTTGAATCGGGACGTCGCGATCAAAGTTTCCAGCGCGCAGTTCAGCGAGCGGTTCGAGCGTGAAGCCAAAGCCATCGCCGCGCTGAATCATCCCAACATCTGCCAGATCTACGATATCGGCCCGAATTATCTGGTCATGGAGTACGTTGACGGCGTGCCGATTGTTTCATGTGAACAACCGCAGGCTCTTCCGCCGGCGGGGGCCCTGCTGCTCGCCGCGCAAATCGCTGCAGCGCTCGAAGCCGCGCACGCCAAAGGGATCATTCATCGTGACCTCAAACCAGCAAACATCCTCGCGACAACGGGCGGTGTTGTAAAGCTGCTGGATTTTGGACTCGCTAAGCAGAGCATTGGCAGCGCAACTGGGGACGAAACACAATCCGTAGGCGTCACTCAGGTGGGCACGATCATGGGTACTCCGGCATACATGTCGCCAGAGCAGGCCGAAGGCAGGGCGGCCGACGCGCGCTCCGATATTTTCTCGTTCGGAACAGTGCTTTACGAGATGCTTTCCGGACGCCGCGCCTTCTCCGGAAGTTCGCCTGCCGCGACCATCGGCGCCATCGTTCACAAGAATCCCGAACACCTCAACGCGCCGCCCGCGCTCGAAGCGATTGTGCGCAGGTGTCTGTCGAAATCTCCGGACGACCGCTTTCAAACAGCAACCGATCTCCGCCGCGCGCTCGAAGGAGCGTCTGCGCAGGGCATCTCTGGAATCAAATGGCGCACCATCGCTTTGGCGACTGTCTTCAGTCTGCTTGTGGTCGGCGCCGCCGCACTCGGCATTTATCTGAAACCGTCCAAGACAGGCCAGATTGATTCCATCGCCGTTCTACCGCTTGAGAACCGGAGCAACGATGCTGACGCAGACTACATTTCCGACGGAATCACGGAAAGCATCGGCAACAGCTTGGCGCGTTTGCCTAGTCTGAAGGTGATTCCGCACAGCGTCGCTTTCCATTACAAGGGCAAGACCATGGATGTCCAAAAGGTAGGCGACGCACTTGGCGTTCAGGCCGTAGTCACGGGCCGCGTCGCACAGCGAGGCGACGACCTTACTATCGGCGTCGAACTCGACGACGTTCGTAACGGCAAACAACTGTGGGGCGAACAGTACAACCGCAAACTAGCCGATCTGCTGGCGGTACAGAGTGACATCTCCAGGGAGGTTTCTCAGCGGTTGCGCTCGCAACTTTCCGCGGAGGACCAGCAAAAATTGAAGAAAGGCTCCACAGAGAATCCCGAAGCCTATCGACTTTATCTTAAAGGCAAATATTACACGAACACGCTTACCGAAGATGGGTTTCGCAAGGGCCTCGACTACTTCAATCAAGCCATTATCGTCGATCCAAGCTATGGGCTGGCCTATAACGGGTTGGCATACAACTACATCAACCAGGACGATTGGTTTATGCCTCCCAACGAAGCAGGGCCCAAAGCTAAAGATGCCGCCAAGAAGGCACTGGCGATAGACGAGACGGATGCCGATGCTCACCTTTCACTGGCGATCGTCGCTCACTGGTATGAATGGGATTGGACCGCTGCGGAGCGAGAATTCAAACGCGCCATTGAACTTAGCCCCAATGATTCGGAGGCCCACGGGTACTACTCTTGGTTCTTGGCGCCGATGGGGCGAAAGGACGAGGCAGTCGCGGAAGCCAAGCGATCTCAGAAAGCCGATCCACTCTCCTCGATCGCGAACCTTTTCGTCGGATCGGTTTTGGTGTTTACACGACAGTGGGACTCAGCGATTGAGCAACTGCGTAGGGCCAAAGAGCTTGACGCGACTTTCTGGTTTGATCCTTGTTTTTTGGGCCGCGCTTATGAACAAAAAGGAAGATTACCGGAAGCGATTGCCGAGTTTAAGCGCGCGGTCGAACTGGAGAAGGACAATGGCGAGACTTGGTCAGGCCTTGGACACGCTTACGCGTTGTCGGGGAACAGGACCGAAGCGCAAACGGTCCTCGATCAATTGAAAGAGCTATCGGCGCACAGCTACGTCGCGCCATACAACTTCGCAGTCATTTATGCGGGCCTGGGAGAAAAGGACCGCGCATTCGTCTTGCTCAATCGGGCCTACGCAGAGCGATCCTACTATCTGGCGGTTTATCTTACAACGGACGCGCGTCTGGACAGCCTCCGCTCCGACCCGCGCTTTGTTGAACTCCGGAGACGCGTCGGACTACCGGAGTGATCTAAGCTGATCGCGCGCCCATCGATTCGAGTGGCGCGGGCGCTAGTCGATTGTCAGCAAAGCAAGCGCTGTGCTTACACCGGCATCCATCCGTCTCGAGAAAATCCTCTGTTGCTCCCGGCTCTAGGAACCCTTCGGCACAGCCGGCAGCGGTTCGCCCGCTAACCGCTTCTCGACAAGACCCGCGACGAAATCCGCGAATGGCGCGATGTCCTCGCCGACGCTCGCTCTTTCAAGGGCATGCATATAGGCGGTCCGGTTTTCGACCGGGATGACCGTCCAGGGATACCCTCCGGGCGCCATCATCACTTTCATCAGAAACCGGCCGACACGGCCGTTCCCGTCTATATAAGGATGGATGTAGACAAAGATGAAGTGCCCGAGCACCACCCTCGCGGCCGGGTCGGTTTCCTCCCGCAGCAGGTCGAAAAAAGCCGGCATGGCGTCCCGCAGCGCGTCGCGGTTCAGCGGCACATGCATGGACTTGCGAATGTAAACCGGGCCGTTGCGGTAGCCCGCGAGATCGGCGGGCCGGAGCACGCCGGCCGTGACGCTCGGCGCGAAGAGTTCGCGATACCAGGTCCGGTGATCGTCGTCCGCGACGGTGCCGGCGTTTTCGCCGCCCAGCACGCGGCGGACACTAGATCGGAAGAGCACACGTCTGAACTCCAGTCACTTAGGCA